>Ga0187782_10004635_pt1 | contig 10276 bp, 9 predicted proteins | sample 0715_SJ02_MP15_2_FD_132454 | JGI IMG/M metagenome (GOLD analysis project Ga0187782, IMG submission 132454) | Tropical peat soil microbial communities from peatlands in Department of Meta, Colombia - 0715_SJ02_MP15_20_MG | ecosystem: Environmental > Terrestrial > Soil > Wetlands > Peat | place...
CAGGGTGCGATCGCTTCGCTGGAAAGCGAACCGTACGACGAGCTGGTTCTGCTGCCCCTTTACCCGCACTATTCGTTTGCGACTACCGGCAGCAGTTTGAAGGAATGGAACCGCCTGCACAAACCGAAGGTTCCGGTCCATTTGATCGATCACTTCTTCGATCATCCGGACTACATTTCCGGCGTCGTGGAGCGCGTCAACACCGTGTTGCGCCAGCTCCCGCGCCCGAACAACGTTCATCTCGTCTTCAGCGCCCACGGCCTTCCGATGACGCTCGTCGAAAAAGGCGATCCGTATCCGCAGCACATTGAAGCGACGGTACGGCTCGTCCGCGAGATGGGTGCGTGGCCCAATCCGCACACTCTGTGTTACCAGAGCAGGGTCGGTCCGCAGAAGTGGCTGCAGCCTTCCCTGACCGCCACGATCGAAAGCCTCGCGCGCGATGGCGTCAAGCGCGTGCTCGTCATCCCGATTTCCTTCCTCACCGAGCACATCGAAACGCTTCACGAAATCAACATCGAAGCGCGCGAGCAGGCCGAATCGCTCGGCGTCCACGATTTCCACATGATGCCCGCGCTCAATGACTCGCCCCTGCTGATCCGCGCGCTGGCCGACCTCGTCCTTCGCGCCGTGGGCCGTCGCTCCGGCGTCGCCTCTCTCGCCACCTGACCGCTGCTTGTCATCCTGCCTGCCCTGACGAAGGAAGGGAGCCCGGCCCCGCACGTTTCTCTTTCCCCGCGGTGTCTGCGGGCGCGGGACGAAGTCGAAGCGCGCCGTCTGCGTTCCCACCGAAGCGTCGGGAGACCTCCCATCTCTTTTCAAGATTTGAACGTAGCGCCGGGTCCTTTAGCCCGGCAGACTCTGCTCGGATGGAAGGGTGGCGCTTCAGCCTCGCAGCCCCCAAGGGGTCGGACCTTTAGGTCCGACAAAATGGACCGGCGCGAAGCGCATCCTTTGCGCAGCTTCACCCGTTTACCCTGAGTGCCGTGGCGAAGGGCAGCAAGTATTCGCGTTTGTCAGGCTGGCCTGCTTTTTTTCTTGCTCCGTGCCTATCTGTGTTCATCTCTGGCTGCCCGAACCGCTTGCCCTTAATGCCCGTGGTATAACCAATCCATGGATTTCTCCCTTTCCGACGAGCAGCAGCAACTTCGCCGCACCGTCCGCGAATTCGCCGAAGCCGAAATCGCTCCGCATGTGATGGAATGGGACGAAGCCTCGCAATTTCCCTCCGAAATTATTCCCAAGCTCGCCGAAATGGGCTTTCTCGGCGTCATCTTTCCGGAAAAGTACGGCGGGGCGGGCATGGGCTACGTCGAATACGCCATCATCATCGAAGAGCTTTCGCGCGTCGACGGCTCGGTCGGCATCATCGTCGCCGCGCACAATTCGCTCTGCACCAACCACATTTTCAAATTCGGCAGCGAAGCGCAGCGGCAGAAATACGTCGTCCCGCTGGCACAGGGGAAGAAACTCGGCTGCTGGTCGCTCACCGAACCCGAAGCCGGTTCCGACGCCGGCGGCACTCGCACCGTCGCCGCTCACCTCGTAGACGTGCCACGTCAGGGCACGGCTTCAGCCGTGCCGAAGAGCACAGCAAGTTCGGGGGTTTTAACCCCTGAGGTGGGTCTGGCCGCGCAAACAAGCATTTCTGAGGGGAGTCCCAATCGGGCCGAATGCTGGGTCCTCAACGGCGCGAAAACCTTCACCACCAACGGCCATCACGCCGACGTTTGCGTAGCCATGGCCGTCACCGACGCGTCGAAGAAACACCACGGCATCTCCGCGTTCATCATCGAGAAGGGAACTCCCGGCTTTCGTCCCGGTAAGAAAGAAAACAAGCTCGGCCTGCGCGCGAGCGATACGAGCGAAGTCGTGTTCACGGATTGCCGCGTGCCTGCTGAGAATCTGCTCGGCCAGGAAGGCGAGGGCTTCGTCAATAGCCTGCAGATTCTCGACGGCGGCCGCATCTCGATCGCTTCTCTTGGCCTCGGCATGGCGCAGGGCGCCTACGAATGTTCCGTGCGATACGCCAAGCAGCGCAAGCAATTCGGCAAGCCGATCGCCGATTTTCAGGCGATTCAATTCAAACTCGCCGACATGGCCGCGCAAATCGACGCCGCACGCCTGCTGACCTACCGCGCCGCGTGGCTCGCCGACCGCGCCGTCGCCTCGGGCGATCCCAGCGCGCGTATCACCCGCGAATCGAGCATGGCGAAACTCTACGCGGGAGAAGCCGCCGTGCGCGTCGCCAACGAAGCCGTCCAGATTCACGGCGGCTACGGTTTCACGAAGGATTACCCTGCGGAAAAGTTCTACCGCGACGTCAAGCTCTGCACCATCGGCGAAGGCACCAGCGAAATCCAGCGCCTCGTCATCGCCCGCCAGCTCCTCGGCAAATAACCGTGACAAAACTCGCGACTTGCGAGACAACTGCTGCCTAAGCTCACGCATCATCGGGTATTACCGTATGTGCTCAGCCCGAGTATGGCTTCTGATCCTGTTCGCTGGCTGGTCGTCTCTCGGCACAGCCGCGGCTGAAACAAAGCCTTTTCCTCTATGCCCAAGGTCTGGGCCGGCTTCTTCGGTTCCCTGCGCTACCACGCCGTTTCCCAAGACGTTTATCAATTGTAAATATACTGAGCAGGCTCGCCAGGCGCGCGTCGAAGGGAATCTCATCCTCACACTAATAATTACCGCGAAAGGCAAGCCGGAGAACATAAGAGTGATCAAGTCCCTGGGGAATGGCCTCGACGAAGAGGCAGTCATCGCAGCGCAACAGTGGAGATTCACGCCGGGGACATACGGAGGTCGCCCGGTCGCAGTCGCCGCAAGGATGAGCATTTGGTTTACGAATTGCAATGCGTACGGCGTTAGCGCCATCGTCCCCGCTCCGGACGCAAGCTATTCCATTTCCGAAACTGTCAAAGGAGCTTCGCACATCACAAGGGAATTGCGCGCCTGCGGCCTCGATCCCAAGCAGATGATGCGCAAGGAAGCCTGCGCTCCGATGCCTGTTCATCTGCCGAGATTCCCGGATTCCTCGCATCCGATGGAAGTGGAAGGGAAGATTCGTTTGTCTCTGCAGATACTCCTAGATGGAACTACCGGGGATATACGCGTTGTGAATTCCCTCGACAAAATCTTGGACGAGGAAGCGGTAATAACCGCGGCACAGTGGAGGTTCAGGCCCGCGCTTTACAAAGGTCAGCCTGCACCCGCTCGCACAACCGCAGAGTTTCGATTTGGGATCTGTGCCGATCCGAAGGTTTCCTCGCTCGTTGAGTGAGCGATATCCGTACGCGCTTACCGCGACGTCAAGCTCTGCACCATCGGCGAAGGCACCAGCGAGATTCAGCGCCTCGTCATCGCCCGCCAGCTCCTCGGCAAATAGTGGAGCTAGTGACTGTCGACGTCACGCGGGCCGTGTTCCATCACTTTAGGGGTGGTTGCCCCGGGCCCCACTTGGTTCAAATGCCACTTTCTTACACCCTTGAACTTGAGCTGCCTCGCCACTTGCAAGCGATCCTTCGATAGCAGCAGTGCCCGGAATTCGGAGCGAAGGCTAGGAGGGATGCGGCTAATCTTCCCGCCTAAATACCTTTCCTGTACATCTCCTGCTTCATGCCAATAGACGTAGATGTATGGGCCATGGGGACAACCATTGCAGTCCTTTCCGCAATAGCGCCACTCGAGCTGAAATCGCTTGCTGCGGACTGTTCTGCTCAACGCCAAGGTCCGTAGACCGGCATTTCGGCACAGATCCGCGCTGGGCGGTATCCGCATTGTCCTGAGCAGCGCACTGCAACGTCTCTTGATCTCCTTAAGCTGGGACACGCCGCAATACCACAAGACTTTGTCCATCAATCGGTAGAGATTCTCGTCTTTCCACATGTCAAGGCACAGGCGGATGCTAGAAGTACAACTTCGCTAATTTCATTGGAACGTCAGCCCGTATTCCCAACAAATCAGAGACTCTTATCTACGATTTCTTGAAGGTTTCGATATCGGCCAGAGTCGTTTTTTTTTGAAGCAATGCGGAGTGAAGGCTAACGAGAGATGATAACAGTCCGATTAGGGCGGCGGCGGCTTGGACTTCAGAGATTATAAGACCCGACATGTGCCGAATATATGCCTCGGTTGGGCGGGCGTCAATCGGTTCCTGACCGAAGCACTATCTGCCGCCGACGCTCGCACGTGACGCTAATGCCACATGTTTGAACTTTCGACGCCCTGCTGCTAAGTTTTCGTTCTTGCCTCGTGAAATCTCCCTGTCGCGACGTCCACAGGGATTCGCTTGCACCTCGGCTCAATTTGTGTAGTAGCCTCAACAGCGTAGCGCCTTGTGCAGTCAGAGGGCGCGAGAAAAGGGGACTCGATGAACGAAGCGAGCTTGCCCGCCGTGGCGGGCGACGCGCGCCGCACACCAATCGTGAGAGCTGGCCGGCTCGCTTCCGTGTGTCTTCCTGCCGCGCATCGCGAATTGCAAAACCATCTCGTGAATGGTCTTCGTCAACGCCCGGCTTCAGAGCCAGCCGGAGAACGGCCAATGGTGGAAGCGCGGGGTTTCACTTGTCCCGAGCGCAGTCGAGGGAACCCCGCGAAAAGACGCGTACCTGACACGCGAGCCTTGGCCCCGGCCAGCCCACTTCACCTCTCTCCCGCGGCCTCAAAAGGGTGTCAAGCCTTGCCAGGTCTTTTTCGCCGTAAGTCATTGAAAACATGGAATCGGGGCTCTCAACAAGTGTCACAGTTTTGCGATGTAAGGAACACCTCTCGGCACAATTTCTACTCGACAATGCTGCCGAATAGAAATCGCCGTAACTCACGGAAAACAGACAGTTGGCGTCCGTGCTACCCGACAATAAATCAGATGGTAGGAAACAACGCCTCAGAAGCTATCTCAGAAATCTCCCTTAGGGGGTCGGAGCTTCAGCTCCGACATCTAAGTCCGAGCGATACCTGGGCTTTAGCCCCTGAGGGGCTACTCTTCTTTCGTCCCACGCTACTTGTGAGACAAGCTTTCGTGGGTGCCATGAAATTGTTTGCTCGTGCAAGCAATTGGGCGCACCCGATCGTCACAGCGACGCAACTAAAGCGCAAAATTAGGAGCTCGAGATGAAGCTAGCCGAACTTGCCGAAAAACTGGGCTGCGTCGTTGAAGGTGACGGGAATCTGGAAATCTCGGGCGTCGCTGGCCTTGAGGACGCGCGCCCCGGCGAGCTGACCTTCCTCGCCAACCGCAAATACGTCCGCGCGCTGGAATCGACCCGCGCCTCCGCGGTTCTGGTCACCAAGGACGAAGCTCGCCCGCGCATCGCCGCGCTGCGCTCGGCAAACCCGTATCTCGATTTCGCCCGCGCCATCGAACTTTTCCATCCCGCCCCGCAATACGCGCCGAGCGTTCATCCCACCGCGGTAATCGCGAGCTCCGCGAAGATTGGAGTCGGCGCGCACATCGGCCCTTACTGCTTCATCGACGAGGACGTCGAAATCGGCAACCACGCCGTACTGCACAGCTTCGTCACGATCTACCGCGGCGCGCACATCGGCGACCATTTCTTCGCTCATTCGCACTCTTGCGTCCGCGAAAACTGCCGCATTGGCAGTCGCGTGCTTCTGCAGAATGGCGTCGTCATCGGCTGCGACGGCTTCGGCTTCGCGCCCACGTCCAGCGGTCGTTGGTACAAAATCCGCCAGGCGGGCGTCGCTGTCATCGGCGATGACGTCGAAATCCAGGCGCACAGCGCAATCGATCGCGCCACAGTCGGCGAGACCCACATCGGCCGCGGCTCGAAAATCGACAATCTCGTTCAGGTCGGCCACGCCTGCAAGGTGGGAGATGACACGCTGCTCTGCGGCCAAGTCGGTCTCGCCGGTTCCACGACCATCGGCAACCGGTGCGTTCTCGCGGGGCAGGTCGGCACGGCCGGCCACCTCACGGTCGGCGACGGTACCACCATCTCCTCGCAGAGCGGCGTGCCGTCGGACGTTCCGGCCGGCGCCGTCTACTCCGGCTATCCGGCGATGGACAATCTCGCGTGGCGCAAGTCCGTCGCCGTCTTTAATCGCCTGCCGGAATTGCAAAAGGAAGTGCGCGAGCTTCGCGCCGAACTCGGCCGCCTGCGCGGCAACGCAGCGCCGGACCACTCTTAGGGCGGGGAAGCGCGCACGTCACCCAGTGAACGCAAATTACTTGCCGCGAATCTCTTCGATCGCGCGCCGCAGGATTCCGATGATCCGCTTCCGTTCTTCTTCCGGTGCGTCCAGCTTCTCCCAGAGCACGGCCCTGACCTCATCTCGAATCTCGATGAACTCGGCCTTCGCCTTCCGCCATTCGCTCTTGATCTGGCGTCCAGTTTCCGCGTTCAAGTCCTCGGCTTCGGCTGTCTGTTCGTCGTAGTGCTTCCGAAAGTCCGCCATCCTGCGGCCAAACCGCGCCAGTTGCTCGAGCATCTCGTCGACGTTCTGGTGATTTTTCTTCAGGTGCTCCGCGCCGGCTTCGGTGATGCGATAAAGCTTTTTGGTGCCTTCCTGCTCCGACGCCGCGTAGCCGACCTCTTCCAGATAGGTCAGCGCCGGATAAACCACTCCCGGGCTCGGACTGTAGAACCCGCTCGAATGTTCTTCGATCGCCTTGATGATCTCGTAGCCGTGACGCGGCTTTTCGCTCAGCAGCGCCAGTACGATGAGCTGCAGATCTCCCGACGCCAACATGCGCGCGGCGCGCATCCCCGGCCCGCTCATGAAGCCGCCGAAGCGGCCGATGAATCCGCGCCGTCCGTGAAATGGCCCGTGATGGCCGCGTCCGCAAAATCTTCCGTGCTGATGGAACCTCATAAACATCCTCCAATTGTTGTAAAACAACTCAGAGAATATATCGTACGATATATCAACAATCAAGAGCCAACCTGCGATTCAATTAGCCTTTTAGAATGTGTTAATTAGGAGGTTGAGAACCGTGCAATTAGACTGTCCTAGCTGCCGTGGCTGCACTGGGGCTCACTCGTCTCGCCCTCACACGAAGCACTTTGCGCTGGTTTGCTTCAAGCACCTCAAATCGCAGCCCGTCAAATTCAACGATTTCGCCCGGACCCAAGACATGTCCCGCCACGCTGTTGAGGAGACCCGCGATCGTTTTCGCTTGGGACTGTTCTGCAGCGGTTTCAAGCGGCACGCCGAATAACTCACCCACCTTGTCCACCGGAATGCTGCCGCGCAGCACCATGGCCCCGCCGGCTTCGCGGACCACGTCGGGGGCGGGCCGGCGATCTTCCTCGCCTATTTCCCCGACAATCTCTTCCACGAGATCCTCGATCGTCACCACGCCCGAGACCAAGCCGTATTCGTCGATCACGATCGCCATTTGCTGGTTTTTGCGCTGCATCTCCTTCAGCAGCTCCGACCCGAATTTCAGTTCCGGCACGAATAGCGCCGGTCGCATCAGTTCGCGCACCGTTCGACGCGACGCTTCGCGGTCCGGCACCTGGAGAATGTCTCGAGCCATGACGACTCCAACGATGTCGTCCAGCGATTTGTCGTACACGGGCAATCGCGAGAATTTCGTCTCCACCACGCGGTCGCGCAGCTCTTCTAAAGTGGCGTTGGCGGGGATTGCGACGATATCCGGGCGCGGCGTCATCACGTCGCGCACGCGTTTCTCGCCGAATTCAACCACCTGCTCGATCAGTCGCGCTTCGTCCTGTTCGATGATGCCTTCTTCTGTGGCGGCGTCGACAATCGCCTCGATCGCCTGCTGCTCCGCTTCTGGTTTGCTCGGTTCTTCCTCCGAAATTCGCAGGACCGAAATCACAAGGTCGATCAGCGCGCGGACCGGCCAGAGCAGCCACAGAAGCAAACGCGTCGCGGGGACGAGCGGCTCAACCCAGCTTCCTCCTGTGCCCGCCATAAGCAGCACGGGCAACATCTGCATGGCGATCACGACTTGCACGCCCAGCAGTAAAACGATTTCGAGCGCCGCCTGCCAGCGGTCCGGAACAAAATACACGACTCCTAGCGCGGTCACCGTCGCGACGAACACCAGCCAAAGCCGCGCCAGTAGGCTGAACGCCAGTCCCGCCCGCGCGCGGTCCAACTTGAAAAGAGGTTCGATTTCCGTTTCGAATTTCTCCAGGTGTTCGCGCACGCGTCCGGTCGTTACGCGCCCGAGTTCCCGGTAGACGCGATCGAGATAGGAGACAACCACGAGCCCTGCCGTCAGGAGGAGGACGCCGAGTGTGTAGAGGAGAATCTGCATTGCTTAAGCCAGCCCCAGTGTCCGCCGCAGTCGCTGTTCACGGCGGTCCATCTGCCCGGTATCCGTTTCGTGGTCGTAGCCCATCAGGTGCAGCATGCCGTGGAGGATCAGAATCCGCATTTCGTCCTCGAATGTCCGGCCGAAGCGACTGGCGTTGCGCCTTGCCACAGCCGGGGCGATGGCGATGTCCCCAAGATACGATTTTTCTTCCGCCGGAAATGAGAGGACGTCGGTGGGCTTGTTCTTCCGGCGGTATCCTCGGTTCCATCGCGCGATCTGCGCGTTCGTCACCAAACATACGGTGAAAGACTCGGCCGGCAGATGCAACGCTCGTTGCGCGTGCACAAGAAATCTCTCAAGCTGCTTCAACGGAACTCGAACTCGGCGCTGGCGATTCAAGATCATTCGTGGAAGCGCGACATCTTGCTTGCCAATCAGGCCGCCCTCGAATCCGACACATTAGGCCAGAGCGTCTCCTACCGCCGCGCTTTCTTTCCCTTGGCCGCTGCCGGCACCGCGTGACGCCGCGCTCCGCCGGATGGCTCGACCGGCGCCTTTGCGTGTTTGGCTCCGGTGGGAGCCGGCGGTGCCGCGGGCTTTGCTGCGGCCTTCGCTTCTGCGGGTTTTGCTTCCGCTGCCTTCTCCTTGCGCTTCTTCTTTTCCTTTTCTTCCTTTTTCTTTGGTTCTTCCTTGATGCCGGCAAGCGAGCGCAATGCCTTCGTCCGATCCTCGGGACTGCGCGCTTTGCCTCGAAGTTGCAGCTCGAACAGCTGCTCGAGAATTTTGTCGAACTTCGGGCCGCGCGGAATCCCCAGCGCGTCGAGTTCAGCCACGGGCAGCGCCAATCGCATCGGGCGCCACTTCTGGATGTAATTGCGAATCTTCGATAGCGCGCGCGGATTCGGCATCTCCACTTCGATGAAGACCAGCATTTCCGGCGGCAGCGAGGCGAGATAGAAATATGCGTCGCGTGGCGCGTTCGTCTTCCGGCCCTTCAGCATCTTGACGATCTTCTGGCCCTCGGGAATGAGATTCGAAATCGCATCGATCTCAGCCGCACGAAATTCAAGACTGCGCATCGCCGCGCCGGCCTCGCGCGATTTGAGCCGGCCCAGCACGTAATAGGTCACCACGGACTGGAGCCGCGGACGTATCCCCGCGGCAAGGTAATTCGACCGCACCCGGGCCAGCTTGTTCAGACTGTCGTAATCGGGCTTGCGCCGTTGCAACTGCGGATGGATGGCCGCGAGCAGCCCTCTCGACTCCCACTGCTTCAGGACCGCGGTGGGCTGATCCTCGCGAGCCAGCGCCCGCACCTCGTCGCCGGCGTCGGGACCCTCGATGTTTTCCTGAAGGCCGCGCTCCATCGCGAGTTCGAACCATTCCTGCGTCCGCGATTCCATCTTGCTGCCCATCCGCGCGCAGTAGCGCAAAATGCGCATCAAGCGGACCGGCTGGTTCGTGAAGGCGTGGATCGAAAGAGCGCGAACCTCTTGCCGCTCGAGATCGGCGAGACCGTTCGTCGGATCGAGCAAAAGTCCGCGCGAATTGGGATTCAAGGAAATTGCGATGGCGTTCATCGAGAAGTCGCGCCGGCGCAAATCTTCCATGATGCTCGCGAAGCGCTGCTCTGGTTTTGCGCCGGGACGCTCATAAACCTCATCGCGCGCCGCGGAGATCGAGCCGTCCGCGTCGCCCGCAAAGACAATCTCGTAGTGCCGCATCCGCTCGCTCTCCCAAAGCACTCGTGCGCCGCCCTTTTCGAGCTCCCGAACGATGCGGACAGGATTTCCCTCGACGGTGAAGTCGATGTCGCGAATCGGCTGCCCGGAAATCAAGTCGCGGATCGCGCCGCCCGTAAGGTACAGATTCATGTCCTGCATGCGCGCAAGCTCCTGCACCCGTTCGAGCGCCGCGCGCTGCTCCGGAGAGAGCCTGCTTTCCAACAAGTACATATAATCCGGCATGAAGTCCTGCTCCTCCTCTCCGATCCCGCCAGAATCAAGCGCGCGGGTGGTGCGC
>Ga0187782_10004636_pt1 | contig 10276 bp, 8 predicted proteins | sample 0715_SJ02_MP15_2_FD_132454 | JGI IMG/M metagenome (GOLD analysis project Ga0187782, IMG submission 132454) | Tropical peat soil microbial communities from peatlands in Department of Meta, Colombia - 0715_SJ02_MP15_20_MG | ecosystem: Environmental > Terrestrial > Soil > Wetlands > Peat | place...
ACAAGCCCCCAGCACAACGCGCCAGCCGTAGTAATGAACGTCTTGCTCGCTTAGTCCTGCGTAGGATTCCGCACTTTTTATGAAGTCGCTCTCCAACATGTAGATCTAGTAGCAGACGATTAGTCAGAACATAAACTTGAGCGCCAGTTGCACGATTCGGCCCGGCTGGGCGGCTTCGATCTGCCCGAATCCCAGCGAATTGATGTCATTGTTCCGCAATTGGAAGTTCACGTTGTTAAAGATGTTGAAAATCTCAGCGCGAAATTGCAAATCCACGCTCGCGGATGGGAATCGCCTTGATCGCCGAAAAATCCCATTGCTGAAATGCCGGGCCATCCATCGTGTCGCGGCCGACGTCTCCGAATTGTCCCATCGCCGCGTGTTGAAACGCACTCGTATTGAACCAGCACTGCGGCGTCCTGACCGCTGCGCCGCCCGGGTGGTGATTCCGTTTACCTGCCAATTACCCAGAATGTGACCGTACCAGCTCTGCGCATGGCTGAGACTCCTCTGGACTAGGCACATCATTGGATTCATGGGACCGTGCTGATTCCAAGAAAAATCGCCAGGCAAATAAGCAATATCCGCAGAATGCTGCGCACGACGGGAGCGAGAGACGTCAACACTTCACCTCAGAGACAGAATTTTCGTTTCTCTCTTCGAAACCTGCAGACACACCCTCACACCGCCGCGAGCAACACTCAGGCGGTCTACACCTCGACTTTTGATATCCAGGTCTGCGGCCTCACACACCCTTGACCGCTTAACACTTACCCCAAATCTCGAGTGAGGATACGAGCCACATTGGTCCCACGCAATAATGGAAAAAGACTACGGACAGATCGCCTCAATCAGTTACGTTTGCCCCGCTTATTCTGTTTATTTCTCTCTCTTGGTCAGGCTCCGCGCATTCATCCCCTTGTGACTAAAGTCGCAGCCCCGCGTGAAGCGCAACCGTATCGTGGCGGAAGTTGCGTATTTTCCAATAAAGGGACACCATGAAAAAACTCTGGGTCAGTTTTGCTGTTGTTTTCTTTCTCTCCTTTGCCGTTCTTGGTTGGATCGGAACGCGCATCTACCAGAAAATGCCGCCCATCCCCGACACAATCGTTACCACAGACGGCACAGTCGTCGTCTCGAGCGGCGACATTCAACGCGGACAGAATGTCTGGCAAGATCTTGGCGGAATGGAAGTTGGTTCCGTCTGGGGCCACGGCAGTTACGTTGCGCCGGATTGGACTGCTGACTGGCTGCACCGAGAAGCAATGTTCGTTTTGAACGAATGGGCAAACAAGGAATTCAACACGGACTTTGAGCGCCTCTCGCCCGAAAATCGCGGCAAATTACGCGGGCGGTTGGAGTCCATCTATCGTCGCAATACCTATGACTCCAATACACGCACAATTGTGATCGATCCTGTTCGTGCCAATGCATTTGAAGCAAACCTACAGCACTACTCCAATGTGTTCATCAATGGAAACAAGGCCTACGCTATTCCCGCAGGCAGCGTCAGCAGTCCCGAGCGCATGCGTCAGTTCGCGGCTTTCATCTTCTGGACCGCGTGGTCTGCCTCGGCGATTCGTTCCGGCGACACGGTCAGTTTCACTCAGAATTGGCCGTACGAACCACTCGTCGGCAATCGCCCGACGGGCGACAGTGTCCTGTGGACAGGCGTCAGTATCATCATGCTGCTCGCGGGTATATTCGCTATGGTTTGGTGGTACGCTTCCGAAACAGGAAAAGAAGAGCTGCCCAAACTGCCGCTCTCGGATCCCCTCGGTGAATGGCAGGCCACGCCGTCACAGCGCGCCACGTTGAAATACTTCTGGGTGGTTTCCGCGCTGATCCTGGTGCAAATCCTGATGGGGGTGATTACAGCTCACTACGGCGTCGAGGGTGATGCATTCTATGGAATCAAGCTATCCACGATTCTCCCCTACAGCGTGACGCGCACCTGGCACGTCCAGCTTGGCATTTTCTGGATCGCCACAGCTTGGCTCGCCGCCGGTCTCTTTATCGGTCCGCTGGTCAGCAAGTACGAACCGAGATTTCAAGCGCTCGGTGTCCACGTGCTGTTTGGCGCGCTGCTGCTGGTCGTCGTTGGCTCTCTGGCCGGCGAATGGATGAGCATCCACAACAAATTGGCCGGAACCAGCGCATTTCTCTGGGGACATCAAGGCTATGAATATGTTGATCTCGGCCGGGGCTGGCAGATCCTGCTTTTTGCAGGCCTCTTGATTTGGCTGTTCCTTGTGCTCCGCGCAGTTCGGCCAGCGCTCAAACAGGCCGGGGATCAGCGGCAACTGCTCTGGCTTTTCATCATGTCGGCCGCTGCCATCGGTTTGTTCTATGGTGCCGGACTCTCCTGGGGTCAGCACACGCACCTCTCCATTGTCGAATATTGGCGCTGGTGGGTGGTTCACCTCTGGGTTGAGGGCTTCTTCGAAGTCTTTGCTACCACGGTCATCGCCTTCTTCTTTATGCGCCTGGGGTTGATTCAACCGGGCATAGCCGCCAAAGCCGCGCTGCTTTCCGCGACAATTTTCCTCTCTGGCGGGATCATTGGCACTTGTCATCATCTCTACTTCTCCGGGACACCGACAGTAGCGCTCGCCTTCGGCTCCGTTTTCAGCGCCCTGGAAGTGGTGCCTCTTGCAATGGTCGCGTACCCCGCGATTGACGATCTTCGCCGCGGCCGCCTGACCACTTGGGCTCAGAGGTACAAGTGGCCTATCTATTTCTTCGTTGCGGTGGCCTTCTGGAATATGGTGGGGGCGGGATTGTTTGGCTTCATGATCAATCCACCTATCGCTCTCTACTTCATGCAGGGCCTCAACACAACCCCGTTGCACGGCCATGCCGCTTTGTTTGGTGTGTACGGCATGCTTGGCATCGGGCTGATGCAGGTCTGCTTGCGCGCGATGAATCCTGTCGCGAAGTGGAAAGAAGGCTGGCTCAAATCCGCCTTCTGGCTGATGAACACCGGCCTCTTCTCCATGTGCGTTTTCAGCCTTTTGCCCGTTGGCCTCATGCAGACATGGGCCTCGGTGAATCACGGTTACTGGTATGCCCGCAGTTCCGAGTTTCTGGGGAGCCCCATCATGCAAACGCTGCGTTGGCTGCGCGTTCCCGGTGACACCTTGTTCGCGCTCGGCGCCTTCATCCTGGTAGCCTTCGTTTTCAGCACTTACTCTTACAAGCGGGAAGAGCCCCAATTGAGTGGCGAGCCCATTCCCGCGCCCGCTGCCGACTGACCTATGTTGCGTTTGCGATGCCGTGCTTAGTCACTACTGAGGATTCTTCACCTCAGATCGAGAGGATTCGAAATGGGAACAGTACGGAGGATAGACGTCCTTTTGTACTTTCTTACTGTGAACTGAAAACTGAGGACAGAAGACTTCTCTGCTAGGTCTGGTCAATCAAACGGTGATGAATTGCGTAGAGGGCCAATTCCAGCCGGTCTGAAACACCAAGTTTATCAAAGATATTGTGCAAGTGGTTTTTCACCGTTTGCTCAGAAATGAAGAGCTTTTCGCCGATCTCTTTATTGCGGAAGCCCTGCGCGACCAGTTGCACGATCTCTTTCTCGCGATCCGAAAGAAGCGGCTTCTCCCGTCGTGGTCCGGATTCGGACGACTTCGCGAAGGCCTTCATCACTTCCGCGGTCATACGGTTATCCAGCCAGATTTCACCCGCGTGCACGCGGTGAATGCTCTTCACCAGAAGGTCCGTGGCGGATTGCTTTAGCACCACGCCGCGAGCCCCGAGGCGCATCGCACGCACGACATCGCGGTCATCTTCCGCGGCCGTCAACACGATCACGCGCGTTGGCATCTGGTCGAAATTAACCTCTTCCAACACGGCCAGACCGTCTTTTTCCGGCATGCGCAGGTCCAACAGAAGAATATCCGGCTTCAATTTCGCGAGCATCTTGATGCATTCGGCCCCATTTTGCGCTTCGCCAACGATCACAATTTCATCATCGCCGTCGAGCAGCTTGCGTAGGCCGTCGCGGAAGATCGCGTGGTCATCCGCCATCAGGACCCGGATTTGCTGTTTTGTTTTCGCCATATTTAACCGAGCGGAACCTCAATCGTTAGACGCGCACCATGCCCAGGATTTGACTCCACAGTCAAGACTCCTCCGACCGTACGCGTTCGTTCCTTGATGGAAATCGGACCCAACCGTAGGCGGTCTAGTTCATCCCCCGTAAAACGCCCGGCGAAGCTGAAACCTTCGCCGTTATCGTCCACTACAAGAGAAAGACGGCTGTCATCCTGCGTCAGTTTTACCACGACATGGGAAGCCTTGGCATGCTTTTTTATGTTGTTGAGTGCTTCACGGTAAATCTGGAAAATCTCCCGGCAGACCCTGTCCGGCGCCTGCAAATCCACCGAATCCACCAGTAAATCCAGCGCCAGGGCCGATTCGTTGCGGAAGCGTTCCGCAAACCCCCGCATCAGATCGACCAAATCCGCGGATTGCACGCGCAACGGGCGCAGGTCCGTGACCATGTGGCGCAGTTCTGCCCCTTCATTGCGCACAGTTTGCTGCAGCGAAGTCAGCCCCGCTTCCAACTGCTCGGGCTGAGTGGTTACCTTGCGCCTCAACACATCCAGCTGGATTTCAATACTCAATAATGTCTGCAAAATGCCGTCGTGCAAATCTCGGGAGATTCGGGAACGCTCCGCTTCGATGGCGCGCACGCGCAAGTGTCTGAGCAAAAACACATTTTCAAGGGGCCCCCCTACGTGCCGAGCCACTTTCTCGAGCCAGGCGAGTTCGTCTTTGCTGAAAGGCGGGCGGCCGCCCCGGCGGTTCATCAGGAATAACCGCCCTACCGGATGGTTCCCCTGATCGAACGCCACAGTGATGAAATTCCGGATGCGAAACTCCTGTTGCGTTGGCCCGGGAATTCTCGGCAGGATCTTCAGTCCCTGCATGTTCCGCCGGTCCCACCCGAAGCCACTCCCGCGCCCTTCCAGCGAATTCCAGCAGAGCGATGCATCCATATCATCGAGCAGAAAACCGTCCGCTCGCGCAAGTGGCAGGTTTTCCGGTGCCATGCGCTCGCTTTCGCCTGATTTGAGTTGCCACAGGAAGATGCGTTCCAGGTCGGCATCGCGGTAGGCAAGAAGTGCTCCTTCGGCGTGGAACTCAGCGCACAAGTCTTCCAGTAAGAGCCGCAGAGACTCCGCCAGCCCCAACTCTACGTGCATAGATCCGGAAACGCGGTTGAGAAACTCCTGTTGCTCAGTGAATCGCCGGTTGCGATCACCCAGGAAGGCCATTCCTCCCGCGCCCAGGAGCGTCGCGGCAAAAACAGGTAGATAGAAGAATGCGGCAGGTTGCGGTCCTGCCGGGCTCAGCCGGTTTAATCGCAGCGCCACAGCCAAGAGCAGCAGTCCAAACGAGAGAGTCATGGCCAGCTTCAGGTTCCAACGGTATCCGGCAGCAAACGCTACGAAGAACACGAGGAACCAGGCAGGCATCATCTCCTGAGAAAAATACAGATAGAGGCCCACCACAAGCACATCGCAGGCCAACGGCAGGTGCCAGTTGTAAGCCCGAAGCGCCCGCTCCAACCCCAACACAGCGACACCAGTGATCAAATAGGCAGTCAGCAGCGCCAGGGCCCGTTCTGCATCCCTGACCGAGCGCAGTTCCAGCAGGCAGGAGATGGCCAGCAGCGCGACCGCCGGGCGAGCATAGGCGATCTGCATCTCGAAATGGAGTCGATCCGTTGCTTGCGGGTTCATGTGCGGGGACACACACCCCTACGCAATTCTAGCAACCCCTAAATACTGGCCCGGCCCGGGCCCTTTGCTGCGTTTCCTCCTCGTTATCACCTAATCAAGCAAATCCCCAGCCCCCGCGGCGGGTCTCGCTGGTGGCACAGAGTTCGTGGCCAAACGCCTATGCTAGAATCGGGGCAAATCTTCCGATGAAATTCAGGCCCCTCTATCTGCTGGCGATCGTTGCGTCTTTGTCGGTCTGGTTCTTTCCGTATTACTCGCCTCTCTGGCTGGATGAGACCGTCTCTTATTGGGAGATCAACAGTGGCCTGGGCCAGATTTGGAGCCGCTCCATCTCAGGACTCTCCTTCCCTCCTTATTTCTATGCCCTTTGGATCATGCGAGAGTTATTCGGGAGTCGTGAGGTTGTTTTGCGTATCCCTTCCGTCCTCGCGATGCTGGCGGCAGTGTATGTACTTTATAGCATCGCCAGAGAGTTTGTGGACCAGGATGTTGCTTTCATCGTTTGCATCCTGTTCTGCATGCATAAAGATGTTGCCTTTGCAGCGATTGACGTCCGCCCTTATGCTTTCGCCGTCCTCACTGCTAATCTCGCGATCTATGCCCTGCTCGTTTGGCTCCGCAAACCGGGCGACGCTCATTCCTTGCTCCTTGGAGCATTCTGTGGCCTGATTTTCTATTTTCACTATCTGTACGCTGTCATCCTCCCCGCATTTGTGACTTGCTATTTTCTTGCTCGCGGCAGATCACTCAAGGCGGATCACCGCCAGATTGGCGTGGTACTCGCAGCGTTTCTCGCTGTGTTCGCACCCGTCCTTCCCCGTCTCCTGTACATCCTCACGCGGCGTAATAGCTATAGCTTTGCCGATCCGCCCACCCTGAAGGACCTTGCGCTGGCTTTCGTCCCCACGGCTTTCCTCTTCCACAAGATTCTTCTATTTACCGTCCTCGCGGCTCTTTTGTTGGCCCTGGTTTATTCGTTGCTTAGAGCGTGGGAGGAAGAATCCACTTTCACCTTGCTTTGCGCTTCCACTCTCGCCATGGTTCCTATGGTCCTCCTATTTGCCGTTTCCGTGTCGACACCGATGCGTGTGTTCGTGGATCGCTATTGTCTTGTCGGCGTTGCGGGAGTGGTCCTGCTGTGGGGATTCTTGATTAGCCTGATTCGGCCAGTACAACTGAGACTGCTCGTCCCGTTCGTGCTCGTGCCCTACGTCATTTTCTCTTTCTGGAACTCCCCGCAGGCGCACCGGCACGGCTACACCTGGAAATACGCTTTGGAATATGCGCAATTCATCGCCCAGCCTGATAACGCTTCGCTGGTTATCTGCAGTGACCTTCCGCAAGCGGACTTTGAACCGATGCCTGCCGGACCAGCAAGCGAGAGCGTTCTGTTTTCGCCCCTAAGCTATTACCAGGTGACGGTCCCCGTGGTCCCCGTGCCAAGGACCTTGACTCCGGATGCAAAACGGATTGCAACCAAGACGCTCGAGGAATCTCTTCGAAATAATCAGCGATTTCTGCTTTTGGCCTTCCGTCCTTCTTACCCGACGATGCAATGGTTCATCGACCACGCCGTTGGGGCTTTCGCCATTAAACTGCTAGCCGATTTCGAGGGTATCGCCGTGGTGGAGTTCCAGCCGCTCCAACCTGCGCCCGGGTAATCCGAAATCTCATCGGTCGCCGGGCCGCGCCGCGGCCGCGTTTTCTCTCGCTATCTGGTCGTGCTAAACTATGTGCCTACGGTGGGAGTAGCTCAGCTGGTAGAGCGTCGGTCTGTGGCACCGAATGTCGTGGGTTCAAATCCCATCTCCCACCCCAACTTCATTGACAGCTTTGTGGAGTGGTAGACGCTCACAGCTCAAACCCCGTTCCTACCCGCTCTGCCTCAGCCTGACGGAACCCATCATCCAATGCGGACTTGTCGTAGACATCGGTGATAGAGACTCTGCTGTGGCCCAGCCAATAGCGGGTAAGGGATTCTGGTGAACGGGACTTCCTGAGATGAGTGGCCCTGAATCTACGGAAGGAATGGAATCCGCACTTCTCCACCCCAATCTCCTTCATGACGGGGTGTAGATACCTACCAAGCATGTTTGATTGGTGGAGGGGAGTTCCACAGCGGGTGCCGAAAACATATTCCACCCGAACGGGTCCCTAGGAACTGTTCAAGCAAAACTGCGACCGGGGTACACAGGTCAACCTCGCGGTAGGCATTCTGGGTCTTAGCCCGCCCAAGGAAAAGGTTCTAATGCAATATCTCCAGGAGATCGGCTGGATTGGCACTTTGGCACGACGCAGCAGTTTCTGTATCGCTTGTGCAGAATGGAATGAAACGATTGGTAGGCCCGTTCATGGTTTGACTTGCCGCTGGAGCGCAGTAGGCGGTAACCAAACGAAATAATGAGTCCCCGGAATCACGCGCCAGCCTTCTGATGAACCGGCAGCCGCGGGATTCCTGGTGACAACCGCTGCTGCACCAAGTGATGTCAGCAGATCGAAAATTTCGCGCTTTCGGCCCGCCTCAGCGGCAATAAACTGGGTCAGTTCCTTCTCCGGAATCTCCGCGATGATGCGTGCGCCCGCCAGGTGCGCCCACGCGACGCTGGACCCAATTCCAAGGGTTGCGATTTTTGTATCCGGCGGAATGCCCAGGTCTCGAAGTTGCTGCGCCATCATCCACTGCTCGTCGGGCGCGTTGCGAACCAGAGAAGATATATCGCGGGCAAATACCCAGACAACCGCGAGCACTGGCGTCAGTGCGATGATTAGTGGAAGACGACTTATACTCTTCGGGCTACTTGACTTCTTGAACCACACTCTTGCCACCACGCCGATCAGCAGAATCAAAGCCCATGGAGCTACGTATCGCACCTCGATGTGCACCAACTCATACATCGCGAGGGTGGCGGCGGACGGCAGTAGGGCCAACCACGTGCGCGACGCAAAGTGGCCCCAACAGAATGCCTCCTTCCATGAAAACCAAAACGCCACAAGGCACAGCCAAAGGGCCCCGGTTTTGGAGATGAAGCGCAGGTAAGCGCTGGCGCATCGCCACATCGCCCATAGTTGATTTCGGAACGAAAGGCTAGGACGGATCCCTTCGTACCAATATGACGGGTCATACCAGGGGGGATATGTGCCAGCCACCGGGGCAGCAAATTCAAAGACGGCAGGGCTGTCGTAGACTTTTCTTGTAGGATGAGCGGGCGTGCCTGTACCGGGCGGCTCTCCTTGCCAGTGAACCCAGAGGGTTGCGCGATTGACGTACTCGGCGTAATTAATGCGCCCGGCATCCCCGATCGTGAGTCTCCCCTTTTGTTCGGAAAGGGCATGGGTGAATGGCAGCGCGAAGATGCCAAAAACGGTCGTGGCTAGGAGTGCCCTGAGGGCAGCAGCGCGCAGAGTCAATCCGGAGTTTCGGCTCAGCACGATGGCGCCGAGGAGAAAAACCGGTGCGACGAGGAACATCGCCATTTTCGCCAGGTAGGAAAGACCAAGTAAGGCTCCGAGCAGAAAGAAAACAGGCCAGGAATGAAGCCCGCGGCGGATTCTCAAGAGCAGTGCCGTGGCCAGATACACCAGCGCCGCCACGCAGAGGTCCGGAGTAACCCAGGAGGGTCCCAGCCAGAATTGCGTGGCCCAGACGAACAGCACGCATCCCCAGAGCCAGAATGTGCGCTCAGAAGCGGCAATCGAATCCTGCGGCAACGGGAACGCTGGACGCCTCGTAAGTACCAATTCCTTCAAAAGCAACTGGAAGCAGGCAATTGACCCAATGAACACAAGGAAATTGCACAAATGCACGGCAGCAAATTCCATTTGAGGCGACGGCTGGAAAAGGCGGAATTCGAGGCTCAGGAGAAACGGGTAGAGCGGACTCCAATAGCCGTTTACCACATGAGATAGGCCGGAGCGCGCCGTAGCCCAGGCAATTTCAATGTAAGAAATGCCATCGGGAGCGACATCGTTGCGGTGAGCGCACGTTTGGAGTAGCCCGACGCAGCAAGCCGCGCACCAATACATGAGGCGGTCTGAACCTCGCAAGGATGGCGCTGAAAGATGACTGATCTTCTGGGCAGACGAACCCGGGGATGAAGACACTCGACCTCCAGGCTATTCCTGCAGTCGACTTGCGCAAAAGGGAAACCTTCCCAAGGGACCGACTTTACGGCACGTTATCACCTGCAGCGTGGAAAAAGACGAACGTCGCCGAAACTGTGGCGCAAGAATCTGGGATGACAACCGTTCCCCTGCTTCAAAACTCAAGGGCGCTCTCTCGCCGTGCGACTCTAGTCGCGCCGCCGGGCGGCGTATTGCAGATGCTCGAAGTCCCCTTGGCGTACGTCGGCCATCAAAAACACTACGCTGCAGTGAAAGGTCTGTCAATCTTCCGCGATCACGCGCAGCTATTTCGGATCTTTTGAGGCTAGAGGAAGCGAGAAGGTCGCATTAATGGGAGTTTAGGTACGACCGTAGCAGTCCCGGAAGGGGCGCCATTTTCGACTGAAGAATCCTCG
>Ga0187782_10004637_pt1 | contig 10275 bp, 10 predicted proteins | sample 0715_SJ02_MP15_2_FD_132454 | JGI IMG/M metagenome (GOLD analysis project Ga0187782, IMG submission 132454) | Tropical peat soil microbial communities from peatlands in Department of Meta, Colombia - 0715_SJ02_MP15_20_MG | ecosystem: Environmental > Terrestrial > Soil > Wetlands > Peat | place...
CCGCTGCCCGGCGTATCGTTCGAGTACTAAGGTGCGAACGGACTGCCTCAGTCCATGGTCTCCTCAATGGTTCGTGGTTCCCGCCCCCCTTCTCCCCGCAGGAACTCCCCGACGCTTTGAAAACCGCCCCGGCGGTTGACTGCCGGCCTGTCCAGGTTGGCGGGCGACCACTCGCCGCGTTGCATTTGTTTCAATCGCAGGAGCACGACCTTTGGGTATCTGATTCCCTCTTGTGCGCACCTATTGATGGCTTGGTGAAGAAAGACACTCAACGCCGTCTGTCCCGCTGGTCGTCCCGACTCCAACCACCACAACGGAATCCGCAGCGCCGCCACACGGCAGACGGCAGGTATGTAATTCTCCTCCACCTGGAGAAGTTGCCACAGAGTGGTACCTTCCGGGGTGGCCTCCCGGTCGCGTGCCTGCTCCGCCTCAGGCGAAAAGAACAATCCCACGATTTCCTCCTCTCAGCGGTGGTCAGTTTTGGTCAACCAGTCAGCCGGGGAAGTAGGGGTTTGGGGGCGCAGCCCCCATAAGAGACAGCAACCAGCGGCCACGGCCCGCCGACAGGCGGTATCTTTCAACTATCATTTCTCTCTTCTCTCTTCTCTCTTCTTTCTTCTAACCAACTGACTACTTGCGTGGCAGGCTTGCCACCCGGCACGAGCAAATTTGCTACACGAGTGGGTGCAGGCTTGCTACACGGTCCGTGTAGCAGATTTGCTACACGTCAGCGCTGGAAATGCAGTTACTGCGAGTTCCTAAAGTCACCGAACGGGGCGAGTCCGAGCCGCTCTAACTCTCCCTGCCCCATGCTTCCATTGATCCAGCTAAGGAATCGAAATGGAATGCGGCCCCACCGCCCCCGCCATCCACCGTCTTGACGGCGCCTGTTTTCCTTGTCGATCAGGTGCCGAAACGCATGGACAATCTCGTCGTCCGAGAGCCCGGTCTTTCGCAGAGCCGATAACTGAAACGGCTGATATTTCACTTTTCCCCCGCTCGCGTTCCATAAGTCCCTTCCCAATCGGTCACTGTCTTCGCCAGACCACGGGAAAGTCTCTTTCACAGCACATTGTCCCGGATGCTTCTTCACCCATTCAGTGTGTTCCAACACGCGATAGACGGCAGGATGAAAACGCTCTTCGTTAATTGGTTCGAAAAAGCCCAGCTTCACCAGATAATTGATTGCCCGAGCAATTGTCCAGCGGCTTACTGCGAGATAAACGGCAATGCTCTCTTGCGACGCGTGGAAGCGGCCACTGCTCTTGGAAAGTCGACGCGCCCAGCTGTACAACAGACCTGCTAGCGAGTTCTGGGCAAAGTGGAATTCGGGGGAGCAGTGGAAACGCGAAGGAGGATTCTTCTGGCAGAATCCGGGTTCGGTTGACGGTGTTCTTTCATCGGTGCTATCATTCTCCTGGTTATCCACACTAAGTTTCCCTAGTCACGCGCTTCGCCGCCCCCCGCCAGGGGCCGAAGTGTGCTCACGACGTCTCCACTCGCCACTCAATCCGCTCCCGCCACTTATCAAACGGGTAGTGCACCAAACGCTTTTCAAACCGAACCCACAGAGAAGTGTCCTTCAGTTGCCCGCCAGCACCGCACTCGCGCACACGGCGGGCAGGTCCAGCGGCATCTGCCTCCGCTCGCCATATCGCGAACGTGCTCTCGAAAGGCCACTGGCAGCAGCGCCGGGTCAAACTCCGCAACGGTAAGTCCTGTCTTCATTTTTCCTGGCGCTCCTTCTCGCCCGTATACTTCCCGATACCGCGTTCCACTATGCGGGCGATCTCCGATGTGGGCACCAAGACGCGTCGGGATATGCGAACAATTTTCAATTGTTTGCTCGCGGCCAACCGGCGAAGCGTATCTCGCGAAACCTGAAGCTCCTCAGCCGCCCGACTCAGTGTGATTAGCTGTGCTGCCATGTGCGCAACCTCCTGCTGCCATTTTCAATTGACAATCGCTCGTGGCTTTAATATGCTAGCTTCTGCTAGTTAGAATGCACACTTCATGCACTAGCGTTATGAAGCGTACTCTTACAATAGATTGGGGTCAAGGCGGAATTGACCAACCCAGGCCAACTATCCCTGTTTTCACACCGAGCGAACTAGCATCAACAAATGAAAAGGCACGCCTTTTTGCCGCCTTGGAGAAGTTCGTCAACCTAGGCGACACCATCGAGATTTACGGCCGCTTCTTAGCTCAGTGGCCGATGTTTCTGCCAGCGTCGATAAAATACATCGTAAGTGAAGACAATCCTGAGGCCCTCTTTGTCGATTGGGCTACGCCAGCGTGCCACAGAATTGCTTTGGTATATCGGAACGTGTTAAGACGACTTTGGGTTAAGGACCAGCAAGCCCTTGACAGTGGGCTGGGAAGCTTTCTTCTGGGATTTGACAATGCTCTTGGAACTGATTTGAACCCGGCCATTCCCGGACTGGATGAGGCATGGCGAGAATTCAAGACTTCCTACCGCTGGTGGCAGATCGAGCGCCCCGACCTATATGTACATTGGAGGCTTGGGGCCTTCTTGTACAACCCGATCACCGACTTCCAAAGAGCTGTATACATCCTTTTTCGCGAGAGCTGGCGTGCGAAGGTGTGTCCTTGCTGCTCCAGATTCCTAGTCGCACAGAAACCGGCTCAAACCTACTGTTCCAACCGCTGCTATGGCGTGGCTAAGCAGAGTCGAGGACTTGATTGGTGGCGACAGCACGGCGAGGGGTGGCGGCGAGCTAGACTCAAGGCGAGCCGCAAAAGTAAGAGGAACTCCCGACGAAAGCGAGCGAAGCACACATGATCTATCTTCGAAATGGCATTTACCATTGTGACTTCACTGTGAACGGACAAAGGTATCGACAGACTCTTGAAACGTCGGACTGGCGCGAGGCCAAGCAGAAGGAGCGCGATAAGATTAAAGACGCCAAAGAGGGTAAACTCGCGCTGGGAGCCACGGCCGACCTTGCCAGACTGCCATTCGAGAAGGCTCTCGACGTATACCTGGGCGAAATCTTCATCGCACGCGAGGACCGGGCAAAAGAGGCGCGGAAATCGTGGGAAGGTCGGCTGACCGAGAGCCTTCGGACTTTCTTCGCAGGTAAGAGGTTGAACCAAATAACTGCCGACGACATTCGCGCCTTCCAGGCGAACCGTCTGGAAGCGGGTAAGCATCCCGCCTCGGTGAATCACGCGGTCAAGGGCTTACTCCGTCTGCTGAAGAGGGCGAAACTGGCGAGCCGAATCCGCGATGATGTTAAGCTTCTCCGTGTGATCAAAGAATTGCGTGAAATGCTGACCCAAGATCAGAAACAAACACTATTTCAAATAGCCGCGAGTAAGGATGATTGGCGGACGGCGTATTGCGCGGCCTTGCTGACCGCGAACACCTCCATGCGGCCCGTCGAGCTTCGCCGCTTGCGATGGAGGGACCTGGACCCAACCAGTCACCTCGTGACGGTTCGGCGGTCCAAGACCGAGGCGGGGACGCGAATCATTCCCTTGAATGATGAGGCTTGGTCATCGATTGCCGCGCTAAAGACGCGAGCCGATGAAGCAGGGACAAACCAGCCGGAGCATTATGTTTTTCCGCGCACCATACCGGCAATAGACGGGTCAAAGCCAATGGGGACCTCAGGCTGGAAGTCCGCTTGGGAGTCACTGCGCTCAGCGGTTTGCTGTCCCAAGTGCGGCAAAGTTCAAAAGGCCACAGAAACCTGCAAGGTCAAGGATTGCGAGGCGGATATGCGAGGTGTCAAGAGTCCGTTTGCTGCCCTTCGCTTCTACGACCTGCGCCATCAATGTATCACGGAAATGCTCGAAGCTGGAATCCCGGAGGGGGTGATTCGTGAAGTCGTGGGTCACCTTGATCCAGCCATGACCCGGCACTATTCACATCCCCGCTTGGCCGCGAAGCGGGCTGCCGTAGAAGCCCTTTCTATTGTCCGGGCGCCATCAAACCCCACGCAGTCGAGGGTTTACGTCACAAACCACGTCACAAAAGCGCTTCCGAGTCATTCCGAAGGGGAAGAAGCCGCTGCAAGTGCTTGAAAAGATGGTACGCCTGGCAGGATTCGAACCTGCGACCTGTTGCTCCGGAGGCAACCGCTCTATCCATCTGAGCTACAGGCGCACATGATTAAAACCACACGAATCGTCCAAAAGTGCAGGCTATCAGTTTCGGGGCTCTTGGGGGGATTTTGTGAGGACCCGGCTTCGCTTTCGCAGATTTAATTTCCCCACCGTTCCTCCAGGAGTCTCCAACGCTCTGCCGCGCGAACTCGCTCGTGTGCTTACGCAAAACGGATGAACTGCTGCACTTACTCGTATTCGGTCTTCGCTCCGCGCTCCGACAAGACATGACACTTGGAAGACTGGTCGTGAACGCTCCAGCACTTACTCCGTATCGACTGCCGTTGGCGCCCCTCGACTGGCGCCCAAGCTCTTCGTCCTGGGCACGTCCACAGAGCACTTATCAAGTGTACATCATTTTTGTGCAAGGAGAGTAGTTCTATCAAAAGCAAATAAAGTCCCCTCATCGGGCTGAATCAAAGCGGAGGTAGGTTCGGTTACGGGGCTGCCAACAGGTTTCATTTCACTGCCGATTTGAGCTTCTGGCGCAGATCGTCAACTTCTCTTTCCAGTTGTTGTAGCCGGCTCTGCTTCTCAGCGGCGAGTGCCAAAAGGTAATCCGCCAACAATTGCTTGTTTTCTTCCATTGTCACCTGAAGGCTGTTCAGGCGATTGCCGAGCTCTTCCCGGTCGTTGTCGTAAGCCACTTGGGAGAGGTCAAAGAGGTCGTCGGCCAAGGCTTCTGTGCGGATGACGACGGTGGTCGTCAGCACCAGGTCGTCCGGCTTCGCAGCCAATTGGCGAGCGGTCTGGCGCAGGTTGGCGAGAGAGACAAGGCGATCCGCCAGCGGCCGGCGCGCCAGGGGCTGTCCGGCTTCGTCGGTCAGCGGCAGGTCTTCATTCGTCAAGTCCTTGAAGACCGCTTCGAGAGGGCCAAAGTTCGTGTCGTAACGTGCCAGGTAGTCAGGCAGATTAGTGGTCGTCAGCTTTTGCTGTGGGAGCAGAGTCGCAGGGAAGCTGGCGAACGAAAGACTAAATAATAGAATGAGCGGCCTTCTCATGTGGACCTCGCTCTCTTCGGGAGATCGAGTGATCGGGAGATGGGGTGAACACTAAAGTCCGAAACTCTAAAATCAGAACTCGAATCTCCAGGCGCTTCCGACTTTCGAGTCTCGAGTAGATCCTTCACCCGATCACCCGATCACCCGATCTTTCGATGCCTTGACCTCCCAAGGCGGACTCAATAGCTTGCGCGATGCGTGTCGAGTGGTATTTCACCATCCACGCTTCCTCAGCCTCGACCATTACGCGAGCGAGCGGCTCTGTCCCCGAGTATCGAACCACCACTCGGCCCTGCTGGCCGATCTGGCGCCGGCAGTCTTCGATGGCGCAAGTGACTTCCGGCAGAGTTTCGAGCGGCGTTTTCTCTCTGACGCGCACGTTCTTGATAATTTGTGGAAACGGTTTGAAGGTTCGCGTGAGTTCTTCGAACGACCGCCCCGTCTCAGCCATGAGGCGCACCACTTCGAGCAGCGTGATGATGCCGTCTCCGGCAAGTGACAAGTGGGCGAAAATAATGTGGCCTGAGGGTTCTCCGCCCAAGCTGATGCCGGAGCGCTGCATCTCTTCCAGAACGTATTTGTCGCCCACGGCGGTTCGCTTCAGGCCGATACCTTGTCTCGCCAGGGAGAGTTCAAGCGCCAGATTCGTCATGAGGGTACCGACCACGGCGGAGCCTCGCAGTGTTCCGCAGCGCTGCAGAAAAGGCGCCATGATGGAGAGAATGTAGTCCCCATCAATCAACTTGCCTTCGCGCGTCGCAAAGATGGCGCGGTCGGCATCACCATCGAAAGCCACGCCCAGGTCTGCCGAGAGTGCCTGCGTTACCTTCGCCATGGCTTGCGGATAAAGTGACCCGCAAGCGAGATTGATATTGCGACCGGTAGGCTCTGCGTGCAGAATGCGAGCCTCGATACCCAGGCGGCGAAGCACTTCCGGGATCACACGTTCCGCGGCCCCGTGCGCGCAATCTACCACCAGCCGGTATTGCGACGCGCCCAGGCCCTTCGGAATGATTTCGAGCAGGTGTTCCAAGTATTCGCCCAACAAATCAAGCGCCGTCTGCGGCGCGGCACCCGTCCCTCGAGTCTCTCCCTCGACCAAGCTCTCCTCCTGCCCGTCGGATCCGGCTTGCGCCAATTCCCGCTCTATTTCGACTTCGACCGCCTCGGAGAGTTTCGTCCCGGAGTTGGAGAAGACCTTGATCCCGTTGTCCTCGTAAGGATTGTGGGAAGCGGAGATGACCACGCCGGCAGTAAAACCATGATGACGAGTCAGGAAGGCCATGCCGGGGGTGGTCATCACGCCGGCCTCGGTGACTTGAGCACCCATCGAACGCAGACCGGCAGCTAGCCGCTGGGCAATCCAACTTCCCGATTCGCGCGTGTCCTGTCCCAGAACGACCGTCACACAGCCCACAGGTTGTCCTTTTTGGAGCACCTTGCCCAAACTGCGCCCGACGCGCCAGACAGTTGCAGGGTCCAGCGGATACTCGCCCGCCACCCCTCTTATCCCATCCGTGCCGAAAAGCATTGGTTTTTCCGCCATGCGCCTTCCTATTGTAGACCCCAGAGTTGTTAATGCCTAACTAACTTTGTAAGGCTTGTCTTTTCTCAGTCTGCAGCGATCGGAAGGCAGGTCAATCGAAGCTCGAGGGTCTATGGGGCTGCGACAGGGGAATTCACAGCCGCACCACTATCGGCTTTTCCCACCCGCCCATCTGCCGATCTGCCCGTCTGACGCCCGGGCCGCTAGGACGGCGTCTGCGATCCGCACTGCCGGCAATACCCCCGCTACGTCATGCATGCGCACGATGTGAGCGCCAGCCAGTATGCAGGCCACCACGGCGGCGGCGTCGCCGGCCAGTAGGGCCTCGTCCCCGCGCTCTCTCGCCAGCGGCCAATACGCTGCGCCGCCTCCCCCGCTTCGAGTACCGGAGTGTGCAGCCGCGTGCAGACCGGCACCGGAGGCAATGGCCTGCACAAACGACTTGCGCGAAGTGCCCGCCAGAATAGGAAGCTCGAAGCTGCGCAAATTGCCGAGGTGCGCGACGATTTCAAAGTTTTGAAACCGCGACTTGCCGAAACCCAGACCAGGATCAATTATCAATTGTGACCGGCGCAAGCCTGCGGCTAATGCCCGTTCAATAGAAGACTCGAACCCTCGACGCAGGGATCGTAGAATATCTCTTGCGAACGGCTTGCTCTGCATGGTCTTCGGACGGCCGCGCAGGTGCATCAGAATGAGCGGTGCTTGGTAGCGACGCGCCACCTCCGCCAGCCGCCGATCAAAACGCAGCCCGCTCACGTCATTCAGAATATTGGCCCCGGCTGCGATCGCCAGTTCGGCCACTTCAGCTTTCGTGGTGTCGATGGAGATGGGCGTCTTTGGCAGTTTTCGCCGCAAGCCCCGGATCACCGGCAGCACGCGCTTCAATTCTTCCTCGGCTGAGACGGGCCGCGAACCCGGACGGGTGGATTCGCCACCAACGTCGATCCAGTCTGCCCCCTGCTTCGCCAACTCGAGACCATGCGCAACGGCCTTGGCGGGATCAAGATAAAGACCCCCGTCCGAAAAGGAATCCGGCGTCACGTTAAGGGCGCCCATGATGAGAGTGCGCTCGCCAAGACTCACTTTGCGGCGACCAATTTCTATCTGGAACATGGGACGGAGATGCATGTCCAGTTTTCTCGGGCCAGACAACAGGTGTGAGGTCTGCAGGTGGATGAATAAAGCTAAGTAAAAGAGGCTACAATACTAGATTTCCAACCAGAGGCTTCAGCAGAGTCACTCCGTTCCCTCAGGGATCGATTGTCTCCGAGGGTGGACTAATGCCGATCATTCGCTCTTGCCGGTCTGAGACGAAGTCTTCGCGCGGTCTCGTTTTTCTTTTTGCGCCCAAAGGACAGCGACGAGGAACAGCACGACACCAAATTCCAGGAAAACCAACCAAGTGCTAACGACGCTCATGGTCTCAACCTCTCGAGGGCGACCCCCAGGATCGGAAACACGGCGCTTACCAGCATGCCCACGACGACTATCTTCGTCGCGATGCTTTTGCCAGAGAAGAGCGCATCCAGCGGAACGAAGACCGCCAGGAGTACGCCTGTTTCCCTCAAGAACTCACCAATCATTTCAGGCACGTCTTTCTTTTCGTTTGCCAACCCGAGCCTCAGAACCCATTCGCATCCACACTACGCAGAACTTCACCAGAATGTTGCGGAATACTCTCCTTCCGCCAATAGCCTTACTCAACACTGCCTTCCTCACGCCGGCTGCGGCCGTTCGCGGGGGGGCAAGCCCGGCGTGGGGCGAGGTTTCAGGACCTGAGCGGCCTCGGGTGCAGGAGGTTTCGGCGCCGCCGGCCGAACCACTTCCGGCAAAGGCTTTCCTTCTACGAGCAGCTTGACTTCGCTCGCGTCAAGGACCTCGCGGACCAGCAGAGCTTCTGCGATGCGCACCAGGGCCTCGCGGTGAGTGGTGAGGATGTCCTTGGCCTTCATATAAGCGGTGTTTACGAACCTTTTCACTTCCTGATCAATCTTGATGGCAGTGTCCTCGCTGAAATCACGCGAGGTGGCAAGGTCGCGTCCGAGGAAAATCTCCTGCTGGTGCTTCCCGTAGGCGAGTGGCCCTAAATCCGACATGCCCCATTCGCAGACCATCCGCCGTGAGACTTCGGTGGCCTGCTCGATATCGTTGCCGGCTCCGGTGGTGAAGTGGTTCAGGAAAATTTCTTCCGCCGCGCGTCCACCCATCATGACGGCCAATTGCGACTCGAGGTAATCGCGCGTGTAGGTGTGCTTGTCATCGAGAGGCAGTTGCATAGTGACGCCCAACGCCATACCGCGCGGAATAATGGTGACCTTGTGAAGCGGATCGGCGTGCGGAACCATGGAAGCCACCAGCGCATGACCAGCTTCGTGAAACGCCGTGTTCTTCTTCTCCTCCTCGGAAAGGATCATGGACTTACGCTCGGCCCCCATCAGCACCTTGTCTTTGGAGGTCTCGAAGTCGTGCATGATTACCGTCTTGCGGTTCTGGCGGGCGGCCAGCAGGGCCGCTTCGTTCACCAGGTTGGCCAAGTCCGCACCCGAAAAGCCCGGCGAGCCGCGAGCCAACACGGGAATGTCGACGTCCTCGGCGAGCGGGATCTTCTTCGTGTGGACTTTCAGAATGGCTTCGCGCCCTCCCACGTCGGGACGTGGAACGACCACCCGCCGGTCAAATCTACCGGGACGCAATAGGGCAGGATCCAACACATCCGGGCGGTTGGTGGCGGCGATCAGGATGACGCCCTCATTCGACTCAAACCCATCCATCTCGACCAGCAATTGGTTAAGCGTCTGTTCGCGCTCGTCGTGTCCGCCCCCCAAGCCGGCGCCGCGGTGGCGCCCCACCGCATCGATTTCATCAATAAAAATGATGCAGGGGGCGTTTTTCTTTCCCTGCTCGAAAAGATCGCGGACCCGCGAGGCGCCCACGCCGACGAACATCTCCACGAAGTCGGAGCCGGAGATCGAAAAGAACGGCACGTTGGCCTCGCCGGCAATCGCTCGCGCCAGCAGAGTCTTCCCCGTCCCCGGGGGCCCGACCAGCAGTACGCCCTTGGGAATGCGCCCACCCAGTTTCTGGAACTTCTGCGGTTCCCGCAAGAACTCAATGATCTCTTGTAGTTCTTCTTTGGCCTCTTCCACGCCGGCCACATCCTTGAAGGTCACCTTCTTTTGCTGGCTAGAAAGAAGACGGGCGCGGCTCTTCCCAAATGAGAGCGCCTTATTCCCGCCACTCTGCATCTGACGCATGAAGAAGATCCAGAGGCCGAGCAACAGAATCATCGGCAAGCCGTTAATCAGCCAGGTCACCCACGAGTTCCCCGAACTGTCTTTAATGGTGACACTAACGTTCTTTTCCGTCAGAGTCTTGTATAAGTCGGGATAATTGGCGGGAATGGTACTCTTGAACTTGGCCTCGCCCTTTTTCAGGGTCCCGTTGACGTCCGTTCCGGAGATTTGCACATCGTGGACGTTGTCCTTGTTAACTGCGTCGACGAAGGCTGTGAAACTAAGCTCCTGCACAGAGCCCGTGGTGCTGGTCTTGACAACCGCCCAAATCAGCAGTGCGGTCCCCGCCATCACCACC
>Ga0187782_10004639_pt1 | contig 10273 bp, 10 predicted proteins | sample 0715_SJ02_MP15_2_FD_132454 | JGI IMG/M metagenome (GOLD analysis project Ga0187782, IMG submission 132454) | Tropical peat soil microbial communities from peatlands in Department of Meta, Colombia - 0715_SJ02_MP15_20_MG | ecosystem: Environmental > Terrestrial > Soil > Wetlands > Peat | place...
CCGCTCACCGGAACTGTGATTGGGGAGCCCACCGCGTTGCTGTAAATGACGACACTGCTCGATTGCGCGCCCGCCGCACTCGGATCAAAGCTGACCGTGAATGTCGCCGATTTTCCGGGAGCGAGAAGCAGGGGCAGAGCCGGAGACGTGAGACCGAAGCTGCCACCTGGTGCGGTCGTCTTTGTGATGTTGAGGTTGGAAGTTCCCGAATTGGTGATGGTAAGGGGCTGCGTATTCGTGAGGCCAAGGGACACGTTTCCGAAATTGACGTTTGCCGGAACGACGGTCATCTGGGCGAGTGTGCCGGTTCCGGTGAGTGAAATCTTGGCAGGAGTCTTCACCGAACTGCTGGTCAAGGAGATGCTGCCAAATTCGAATCCCGTTGCCGTAGGGTCAAAGCTGACAGTGAAAGTAGTCGCGACGCCGGGTTCGATCGTGAGCGGCGTGACCAGGCCGGACATGCTGAACCCGGTGCCTGTGAGCGTGGCGCTCGAGATTTCCATGGCGGCAGAACCTGTGTTGGTGAGCGTAATGGTCGAACTATTGTTGCTGCCCACCAATACGTTTCCAAACGATACGCTGCGCGGGCTGATGGAGAGCGCAGGCCCATTCTGATTTCCTGCTGCCTTGGCCGGTGCACCAAGAAGGAACATAAGTACGAGAGTAAGCACTGCACAAGAACGACCTCGTGAACGTGACCTGAGGAAATATCCGAACTTCTGATGCGAAGAGGAAACCTGAAGAAATTCCATTTCTGTTTCACCTCGATGGATTACTGGGAAGGGGAGGGCAGTGTAGAGTCCGGACAAATGAACTCGAAACTGGCACGGAGGCTAGAGTGAGAACAGGCTCGAAGGGCTGTACAGTGGGCTGCCCAAGAGGACGGCGGGAGTACTGCACCTGTCCGTTCGGGACAGGGCGAAAGGGACAACAGGATCGCGATTGCGACGAAGATGGATGGGCAGAGAGGTTCGAGGCAGCGTGCTAGAATCGCGCGGTGGCGCAAGTCGAAATGCAACAAGTGGGGAGGGCGAAGTGGGCCGAAGCGCGAGTGTACAGTTCGGTCGGTTGGCAAGAGTGACTCTTGCGGTCGCTTTCGCGTGCGTGGCCGTTTTTGTTTTTTGTGTCGCCGGGAAAACTGCCACGAGGCAGTCCTCGGCTTCGCAAAACGAAAATAGTCAGAAAAAAAAGATTGAGAGTGTGTTTGTGCGCCTGAAAGGTGACCCGAAACTTGTCCACAGGCTATTTACGTTTCTCGACTTCGGGTTCGAAGATAACGGCTTTCTCGGCGCCAATTCCGCCGACGGTGCGGACGCAATTGTGAAAGGCACACTCGAAAACCAAAGCACAAAGGCAAATATCGGGGTCGGGATCGTGCGCCTGCAAATGACATCCCAGGGCAAGCAGGAGACAGCCACACATTGCGCGGCCATGAGTTCGGATGAAAATGGAGAATTGTTCGAAGGCTCGGCAAAGGCGACCGCGGAAAGGCTCCGGCGGAAGTTCCCGAATCTTCGAACTGTGATCGTTGATGACGCGAGCAACGTCGCGGAGTCGAAGTCATTCGCCATCGAGCTGCCCGACTCGCTGAAAGCTTCCGGATTCAGCGTGACGAAAGTGGGGCCCGCGGACCTCGTGCTGCGGGTCGATCTGGCGCGGGAGAAAGTTGCGGTTGTGGAGAATTCGTTCAAGTACGACGTCCAAGTTATGGGGAAAGATGGGTCACTTTTGTTTACCCAGAATGGAACGGGCACACTTACCGCGAGGCTTGCCGGCAACGTTCTGGAGGCGTGCCCAAGCAGGTTCACGGACCTCGACTGGCTGACAGGGGGCGACGCGCTCGCGCACCTCGCGCGTGAGATCACGAAATCACTGAAGAGCCATAGCGTGGGCCAGGCAGCCGCTCCTTGAGGCGCGGACACTTTTTCCTTGCGCCCGGATCTGGATGCAAGCTCCATGAGCGATTGAGGGCGAAGTCAGAGACTGAAGAATGGCGAAGAAAATAATTTCGCCGGGCGGGAGCTTGAACGGCGTCGTTGAATTGCCCGGCGACAAATCCATTTCCCACCGATACGCGATCCTGGCGGCGCTGGCCGAGGGCCGAAGCACACTTGCGAACTATTCGACGGCCGCTGATTGCGCCAGCACACTCGAATGTCTTCGCCGTCTCGGAGTGGAAATCAAATCGCAGGGCGAGCGCGAGTTGTCCATAACAGGCGCGGGTCTGAGCGGATTGAAGTCGCCACGGCGCGCGCTGGATGCGGGAAACTCCGGCAGCACAATGCGGATGCTGGCGGGCGTCCTGGCCGGGCAGACGTTCACTTCCACGATCACGGGAGATTCCTCCTTGCGGCGGCGGCCGATGCGGCGCGTCATCGAGCCTTTGCGCGAGATGGGAGCGGAAATAAAGAGCCGCGACGGCGATCTAGCGCCGCTGGAGATTCGCGGCGGGAAATTACGCGCGATTGACTACGCGCTGCCGGTGCCGAGCGCGCAGGTGAAATCCGCGATTCTGCTCGCAGGGCTATACGCGGATGGCGTGACGACGGTGCGCGAGCCGGTGCGTACACGTGACCACACGGAGCTGGCGCTGCGCGAATTTGGCGCGACGGTGGAGACAGCGAAGAGAGAAATTCGCGTCGAGGGCCGGCCGAAGCTCGGGGCAAGGCAGCTCGCGGTTCCGGGAGACCTTTCCGCGGCGATTTTTCTGATGGGGGCGGCGCTGCTCTTGCCTGGTTCGGCGCTGACGCTGCACAACGTGGGAATGAATCCTACGCGCGCGAAAGTGCTCGATTTTCTGATTTCGATGGGCGCGGCCGTTCATGTGGCGTCGGTGCAATCGCAAAACGGCGAATTATTGGGGGATATTAATGTCGGTCACGCTGCCCTCGAGGGCGGCACGGTTTCGGGAGAGCAAGTCGCGGAAATGATTGACGAGTTGCCGATGATCGCGGCGCTGGGACCGTTCACGGAGAAAGGAATCGAGATTCGCGACGCGCAGGAGCTTCGGGTGAAGGAGAGCGACCGAATTGCGGCGCTGGCGGACGGGCTGCGACGAATGGGGGCGCAGGTGGAGGAGTTTCCGGACGGGTTGCGAGTGGAAGGCAAGAGCGCGGGAAAACTGCGCGGAGTGAAAGTGGATCCGAAGGGGGACCACCGTATTGCCATGGCGCTTGCCGTAGCGGCGCTAGGAGCCGAAGGCGAAACGGCGATTCAGGATGCCGGATGCGTAGGGGTTTCGTTTCCGGAATTTTTCACGACGCTGGAGCGGCTGCGAGGAAGGGCTGTGAAAGGGAGCCGAGGCTAACTAGACGGCAATGTTCCTGAGCGGTCCTCAGGATGATCGGCGTAGATAGATGGTGCCGTAGCTCGTGGCGACCGAGATTTTGGGGCCGTGAATCCCGACTTTCCCGTTGAGACTTCCAGAATCGCTGCCGTTAACTTCCTTCAGTGAAGCTTCCTCGAATTCGCTCGAGACTTCGCCTGAACGTGTTACCGCGGAAATTTCGAAAGAAGACTTTCCGGGAAGGGTGAGATCCACTTCGCCGGACTCGTTGACGATGTTGATTTCCTCTCGTGGCGGGTCGGACCAGCGCACTTTGACGTCGCCGTGGGTGTTCAAAATCTTCAGGCGGCCGGCGACATTTTCGATGTCGAGATCCTTGTTGTGAGTCGTCAAGGTGGCCACACCCGCCACGTCCGAAATCTCGATTTCGCCGGAATCGAGTTCAAGGCGCCCGGCGAGGCGCACGAGTGTGATATCGGAAGAGGGCGTCGCGCAGTGCGTAGTCTTGGCGACATTGCGAATGCGGATGGGGCCGAAGAAGTCGCCTTCGAGCGTCGCATCGCCTTTGATATCGCTGATGTCTATTTCATTGCCTTTGCCGGTGAGGCGGAGATTGCCGGCCACATCCGAGACATGGGCGTCTCCTCGCTCGAGATTAACGCTGACATCGGCGCCAGAGTTGTGGATTTCTACGTCGCCGCTTTGCGACGAGGCAGTAACGGCGCCGGCCATGCCGGAAATATTGATGTCGCCATGCGAGGTGGTGGCGGCGAGGATGACGGATTTCGGAAGTTCGACGTCAAGATCCACGCTGACGCGCCCGTGGCGATCGTCCTGCTTGACCGGATGGATCAGATAGCCAGCTCCGGATTTTTCGACAACGACTCCCGCGTCGTTCATGCGCGTGCGGGCGTGGGATTCCGTAGCGGCGGCCGTGGACTGGTTGACCTCAACGCGGACCGATTCGCCTTCGCCGGCATGAACCGTGATATTGCCAAGGCCGGTTTGGACGGTGACAGGGGCGCCGGCTGGGATTTTGACGGGCGTTAGATTGTGCGACTGCGAGTATTTTTGCGAGAAGAGATCCACGTTGATGTCCATGCCGGGATTGCGGCGGTGGATGACATCAACGATAGAAAAACCTACCAGGACAAGAATAAGGAGTACAAGCAGTCCCACTTCGCCGCCGGTGAGGAACGGCCCGCCACTCCCGCCTGATTGCTTTGCGCGAAGGTGCTCAATTAATTTTGTGACTCCCCAGAGAATCAAAAGCAGCGGCCAGTAAACCCGGATGAGATGGCCGAGGCCGAACTCCGGATAAAACCGATGGATGAGGAACAGTCCCCCGAGGAGAATCAGGAGCAGGCCGCGAAGAATCATGCCTTGTGGGCGTCCGGAGTAGCTCACGCGGTCCTCATTTGCTGATGTGACCTTCCTTTGAGGCCAGTCCCTGGGCCAGCATGACGACGCCGGGCACGATCAGGAAGAGCGGCCAGAGGTCGCCGATCGAATATCGGGTGTACTGGCCGACAAGAAAAATCGCGCCCACCGTGATGAGCATAATCGGGCCCATAAGGCTTGCGACCCGGCAGTGCTGACAAGAACAACGCGTTCTGATTTCATCGGTCATGGAAGCAATCCTTATGAGTGTCTCGTCGTCCGCTGCCAAAGGAGCCATGCGCCCAGGCCAATTAGGCCAAGCGGCCAGGCTTTCGATATCCAGTCCTCACGCAGCCATCCGAAATTGGACAGCAGGAAGAGGACGCCGAAAAGGATCAGGATAAACGGCCCGATGGGCGTCCGTCCGGCGTTCTCAAAGATCGGTTCCGGGCCGGGCTCGCCCTGTCGCCGGGCCTTGGCGACGCGGTAGGCGTCAATCGGCATGTAAAAATAGAAGCAGGCGATGGCGATGTGAATGAACATCGTTGAGCCGAGGGTATTGTCGCCGTTGGTGATGCTGTTGTGGATGGCGATGAGGCCGCCGAAAATGACCACATGAATGAGGGCCTTGACGTATTCACCGTTGTAGACGGCGCCGAGCCCGGGAATGAAGCCGAGCAGCAAGGCCAAGCCGGGATTCGAGCCGGAAGCTGCTCGTTGCGGAGGAGGCGTGGGCGCAGGTCCCGGGCCGACGAGTCCCGCGAGACAATTTTCGCAATAGAGCGCGCCGCGAACGTCGCGCGCGCATTGCGGGCACATGGCCTTGCCGCAATTACGGCAGTAACCGGTGGCGTCCAGTTCGTTGTGCACAGCGCAATTCATCGGGGGCTCCTGGTTGCGACCTGAAGCCAGGCGGCCGGCAGGCCTTGGTGCAGAAGGGAAGCGATCATGGCGCCGGGGCGGACCTGGCTGCGGTCGTGCGTCTTCTGTTCGGATTTCTGTTGCGGATTCGAGGAAGATGGTTTGGAAGGCTGCGGGGGAGCGGGAGATGGAGTCGTCGAAGGCTCGGAGTCCGGCTCGAGGCGCGACTGGATTTCATAGACGACGCGCAGATCGTTGACGAATTTCACGCTGCGGGCATAGGTGAGGTGAACCTGGCGGTTCGCGCTGCGAAAGAAGTTCGCGGGGCTCAGGTCCATCCTCCGGAGTTTGGCCGGTGTGAGGCCCGCGGTGTGGAACACGATGACGAGAGAGGCCGCGACGGTCGCCGCGCCCATCGCAAAGCGCGGCTGCCACAAGACGGGCGCCCACGAGAACCAGCGCTTCCAGCGCGCGCCAAGCGTCGCGCGAATAATATTGTTGGCAAGCCGGGGAGGCGCTTCCACCGCTTCGAGGTTGTGCAGACGTTCAACGAGGCCGCCAACCTCGGCGACGAGTTTCGCGCACTGAGCGCATCCGGCCGCGTGCGCGGAAAATGCGGCGGATTCGTCCGGAGAGAGATGACCCTCGAGGTAATCGCTCAGCCGCTCTTCCGAAATTGTGCAGTTCCAGTCCATCGAATTTCCGTTTGCTCCGGGCCTCTAACCAGCGAAGCTAAACCCACAAATCATGTGGGCCTTATTCCTATCTGTTCCAGGATGCGCGCGAGCTCAATGCGCCCGCGGTTGATTCTGGACTTGACCGTCCCTTCCGGTACCTGCAAGACGGCTTGAATCTCATTGTATTCGAGGCCTTGCAGGTCGCGGAGGATCACTGCTTCGCGCAATTCCGGCGAAAGCCGCTGCAGGCCGCGCTGCATTTGGTCGCTCAGCTCGGCGGCCTGGGCCACCTTGTCCGGTGAGCGCATCGTCGAATGTTTCTCTTCGAGCTGCGGCATGGCGTCTTCGAGCGAATCCGTGAGGCGATCGCGGCGCGTCCGGCGGTAATTGTCCACCAGAAGATTGCGAGTGACGCTCGTCAACCATGTCGGAAACGCGCCCTGCTCGGCGCGGTAGCTTGGGAGCGTGCGATAGATGCGCAGAAAAACCTCCTGGCTCAGATCCTCGGCCTCCGTGGAATTGCCCGTAAACCGGTAGCACAGGCCAAAAACGCGCCTCGTGTGGCGCCGCACAAGTTCCTCCCAGGCCGACCCTTCGCCCCGGAGACATTGCAGGACCAATTGGGCGTCGGGCTCCAATCTTCCTCAGCCTCGCAACCTGCATCGGCTCTCGGCCTTCACCATGAGGAACGCAAATGGGCACCGAAATGTTCCCTCATGTGTGCGGTTTCGGACGATTTGATGAAACGCCGTCCTTGGGAGGGCATATTAGCCGCGATTTGCATCGAAAAACAAGGACGCGGCAAGGTCGCTTCCTCGCAGGACCGAAACGATTCGAAATTTGGCAGGCTCTTCCCGCGTGCCATTTTGGCGGTTGACGCTGACCGGGAGTCGGTTCAATTTGCTTATTCAGGGGCAACTTTAGGGGAGGGCACCATGCGCTTCGCTCCATTTTTGCTGGATCACTGGCTCAACCACTATCAGCATAGCGAGCCGCCCATCGAGTATGACCTGGCGGCGAGCACAGGTCCGAAATGGACCGTACGGGAGTTGCTGGCGCTCGACGGCGAGTATCGAGTGGAGGATTTGCTCGATTTGCAGATCAAGTACATGCGGATCGAGGGGACGAGGTCTCTCTGTGCAGCCGTGGCAGAGATGGAGGGCGTGCGAGAGGAAGAGGTGCAGATTACGACGGGCGGCGCAGAGGGAATCCTGCTGCTTTTTACTTTGGCGGCTGAGCCGGGAGCCAATGTGCTCGTTCCTGCGCCAGGGTTCCCCTCTTTCTACGAAGTGCCGCGTGGGCTGGGGCTTGAGATCCGTTATTACCATCAACGCGTGGAGAACAAGTTTCGCGTGGACCTGGATGAGATCAAGAGACTCGCCGACTCCAGGACAAAGGTTCTGCTGGTGAACACGCCGCACAATCCATCGGGTGCAGTGCTGAGCGACGGGGAATTGAAGGCGCTTCACGACTTCGCAACTGAGCGTGGCATTCAGTTCGCCAGCGACCAAGTGTACCACCCGATTTACCACGGGCCGGCAACCGCCACCGCGGCACGGCTACCCCATGCCACCGTGATCAGCGATTTCTCGAAGGCCATGTGCCTGCCGGGGTTGCGGCTCGGCTGGCTTATCGAGCGGGACCGGCGGCGAATGGAGGATTATCGGTCCGCGCGCGCCTACTTCACGGTATCGAGTACGACGATGGGAGAAGTGCTCGGTCGTATCGCCGTACGGAATCGCGAAAAGATCTATGAGCGGGTCAGAAAAGTAACGGGGGAGAACCTGGCGCTACTCGATGGATTCTTCGAGGAGCATGCGCGGCTCTTTGATTGGGTGCGGCCGCAGGGGGGTATGACGGCGTTTCCGTGGATGAAATCTGGAGAGGATTCACGGCCCTTCTGCACGGAGGCAGCAGAGCAGGGTGTGCTGCTTGCTCCGGGCGACTGCTTCGGCATGCCCGCGCATTTCCGTGTGGGGTTCGGTGCCAGCGGGGAGAAATTCCCGCGGGCGCTCGAGCGGCTGTCGAAATTTGTCGAACGGCGCACTTCTCACACGGCAGTGGCGCGATAGCTCAAGCGGGCTTCTTTTCATATCCTTGACAATGGATGACCGGCAAGCGCGGGTACCTGGGGAAGGCCGGATCCAGATTCGAAAGTTCGCACAAATAGAATACCGAGCCGCGACGCGACTCGATTCGCCGCGCCTGGGCGCACTCCGCGCATAAACCCACGCGGAAGCGCTCTGCCTCCGATACCTTTTCATCGCACACACCGGGAGCTTATCACTTCGGAGATGATGAGAACCCCTGGATAGTCGAGAGGAATTTCCGCGGATTTATCGCGGGATTACGCGTAAATGTTCAGCTGGCCGCCGGCGGCTCCGGGATTCACGGTACCGTTGAGAAGCTCGAGGATGCTCTGATTCTCGCCGGAGATGGCGGCCTTGAGGGCGGACATGGCTGTTGACTGTTGCACGCCGCCGCTCGCATCAAGATTTTGGCTCAAGGCGCTGACCAAATCTGCTCCACTGGCTTGGCTGATCGCACCGACGGGCATATTTCACCTTTTGCGCAGGCGAAAGCTTCAACGAGCGCTATCTCTCTTATCGGCAATCCGGATTTGGACTTTAGTGGATGCTATATCCCATGTCTGGAGCAGGTTCCGGCGTGCCGCCGGCAGGATGACTTAACCCCGAGCGGTACCTGGCAGGTTGAGCCTTCGGATCTTACATGCCGCGATTCCTTGACCTTGCGGGGGCGCGCTGGTACCGTGCGAAATCAATGTCCCACAACTTGCGAAGATACCTCCTGCTCCTGCTTGCCGCGCTGGCCATAGGATTTTTCTTCTACAAGTTTCGCAATTCGATTGCACTGACCGGATTTCGCTGGGGCATGGTTTGGGATGCATTGCGTAACGCGAATCCCGGTTTGCTGGTGCTTTCACTAGCAGGGATTTTCGCCTGTTATGCGATCAGGGCCATGCGCTGGGTTCGCTTTTCGCGTACGCTCGGCCGGTTGAATTTCGGGCATGTCTTTGCGGCAACTCTCATGGGATTTTCGTGCGTATTCCTGTTGGGGCGGGCCGGGGAGCCGGTTCGTCCCGTGCTGATTGCCAAGAAGGATTCGGTTTCGGTGCCGGGAATGTTCGGCGTGTATGTTCTCGAGCGCGTTTTCGACATAGGCGCGACGGTCGTTTGCGCAGGTCTGGCTTTAGTGTTGTTCCGCACCCACGGGCTTGGCACGAACCAGAACGCGCACCTGATGGCCATAGCGCGATCCGCGGGAGTCATGCTTCTCTTTCTGCTCCTCGCGCTGGCCGGATTTTTAACTTATTTCCGCTACCGCGGAGGAGCATGGCTCAGCAAGAAGCTGGAGGATATGGCATGGCGAAGCGGATGGCGCGCGAAAGTCGCTTCACTGCTTGAAGGATTCAGCGAGGGGTTGCAAGGGATTCGCACCTGGGGGGATCTAGGAGTGCTGGTGGGCTACACGGTGGCGCACTGGCTACTCGTGGTATTGACTTATATGTGGATCGAGCACGCATTCGGAGGGGCGCTCGCGGAGATCGATTTTTCCGGCTCGCTACTCGTGATGGCTTTCACGCTGGTGGGATCGGCGGCGCAGCTTCCGGGGGTCGGTGGCGGCGCGCAGGCTGCGTCATTCATTGTGTTCACACTGATTTTTGGAGTAGAAAAAGAGGCCGCGGCCACGGCCGCTATCGTAGTGTGGTTGATTTCCTTCGCGGCCTGTTGCCTGGTCGGGCTGCCAATGCTGTTTCACGAGGGATGGTCCATGGGTGAATTGGAACGATTGGCGCGCGCCGAGGAAGCGGCCGGAAAAGCAGCCCTTCTGGATGAGGCACAGCACACGAGGAGTCCGGGAGAGATTGCGCGATGAAGTGCCCCTTTTGCGCGCATCTGGATGACAAGGTGGTGGATTCACGCGAAGCGCGGACCGGCGATTTGATCCGGCGCCGCCGCGAGTGCTTGAAGTGCGAGCGGCGATTCACCACTTACGAGCGGATAGACGAAATTCCCTACATGGTGATCAAGAAAGACGGGCGGCGCGA
>Ga0187782_10004640_pt1 | contig 10273 bp, 10 predicted proteins | sample 0715_SJ02_MP15_2_FD_132454 | JGI IMG/M metagenome (GOLD analysis project Ga0187782, IMG submission 132454) | Tropical peat soil microbial communities from peatlands in Department of Meta, Colombia - 0715_SJ02_MP15_20_MG | ecosystem: Environmental > Terrestrial > Soil > Wetlands > Peat | place...
GGCACTGCCGTGCCGGGCTTTCACATTCCGCCGCTGCGCGGCTGGTGCATGATTTGTCCCACCACACTGCGGGGCCTCCGAGTTTCGTAACGCTCTCGTTTATCCCACTTGGCCCCCACGGCTTGCGCCGTGGGCTGCACTCTCTCGCCGCTTTGCGGCTGAGAATCGTCTGTGCTGTGCTACCACAGGCGTGAAATTCTGGTTCTCACGCACACTGTTCAGCGCGATAAGGCCTTGCTTTTCTGGAAGGGCTTCAGCCCCTGAGGTCAGGATGGCGAGTTTTTCAGCAGACTGTAGATCCCCGAGAAATCTTCTTTTTTTCATGTAACCTTTGGCAGCCTCCACGCGTCCAACCAAAATACAATTCTCCGCATTTCGGGAGGGCCGGTCATGGCCAATGCTCGGGTTCGCTCCCTGCTCCTGACTTTCGCGCTGGCTGGTCTTGCCTTCTCGCTTCCGGCCGATCCTCATCACAAATCTTCTGGTCGCTCCCCGGCCGGCTCCGACCTCACTGTGCACGAATGGGGCACGTTCACCTCGATCGCGAAGCGCAGCGGCGAGGCCGTCAGATGGCATCCGCTGGATGGCGTCGACGACCTGCCTGACTTCGTCGAGCGATTCCGCACCGCCGATTTCAAAGTGCGGCTCGAAGGCACCATCCGCATGGAAACTCCCGTTCTCTATTTCTACTCGCCTGCTGAAACCACGGTGTCGGCGAAAGTCGGGTTCAGGAATGGAATCATTACCGAGTGGTACCCGCATGCCAGCCATCTCGAGCCCAGTTCCCGCCAGGTTCTCGACGATTCCGCGCTCTACCATTGGTTGCAGATAGACGGCGGCATCGCCTGGAATTCGGTTTCCGTCGAACCGGATCGGGCGGCGCACTTTCCTGGCGACGATCGCGCCAGCCGCTACTATGCTGCCCGCGAGACTTCCGCCGCGCCCCTGGTCGTCAAAACCGCGAGCGGCACGCAGGAAGAAAAATTTCTCTTTTATCGCGGAGTCTCCGCCTACTCTGTCCCGCTGGCCGCGCAGTCCACCGCCGGGGGCAAGGCGCTGGTGAAAAATCTCGGTCAGGAACCAATCCCCAGTGTCATTCTCTTTGAGCGGCGCGGCGACAAGCTCGGTTATCGTCTTGCCGGCTCGATCGAGAGCGAGACGCTGATCGACCCTCCCGAGCTGACCTCGAACCTGGAATCTCTCAACCAGGACCTGGCGGGAGTGTTGATCGCGCAAGGCCTCTATCCCGATGAAGCGCGCGCCATGGTCGAAACCTGGCGCACGTCGTGGTTTGAAGAAGGTACGCGCCTGCTCTACATCGTGCCGCGCGCTTTTGTGGACGAGATTCTCCCGCTCTCGGTCAGCCCCGCTCCATCCGAGACGGTTCGTGTATTTGTGGGCCGCATGGAGCTGATCACGCCTGCCACCGAGCAGGAGGTCGAAAAAGCGCTGGCCGCTCGCGACCGCTCCGTCATTCAGAAATATGGCCGCTTTCTGGAGCCGATCCTCGATCAGTTGAAAGATGAAAATCCTGCCCGCGCCGATCAACTCGACAAAGAACTCGGGGAAACCTACAGCGTGCCTTTGCCCGAATCGCCGGTGAGATAAGCGGACGTTAGGGAGACTCTGATTAAATCCAATTTTGTCCTTCCGAGCGAAGTGGAGGCGCCTGCGCGGCCCGTTCGACGCATTCGCTCCGCTCATTTGCTCAGGGCAGGCTAAAAACTGAGCCGCGCGCCGAAATCCCGGGCGAAGCCGGTGGATCTACTTTGCGGAGCGAAACAGCTACGAAGTCGAAGAATCCCTGGCGCCCCGGAAGCGAGATACGCACAGAAAGGCGTTCTCACGATGCTGCCCGGTCCGTGATGAGGATTCCCCCATGCGTCCGTACTGAGGTTAAGTAACGCAGGGTCCTTCGACGGCAATGCCGTCCCCTCCGCGGACGGCATTTTCGCTCAGGATGACAAAGGCGAGGGGCTGCAGCACGAGTCAACGAAACTAAAACGGAACGATCTTCCTCAGGCCCTTCTTTTTCTTCTTCTTGCTGCTGGAAATTTCCTGGTCGCTGGCCGGCGTGTTATCGGCGCTGGCGGTGGCGGAAGATGATTGCCCCGGCTGAATTTCGTTTATTTGCGGAGGAGGAGGAGGCAGCGCCTGATCTCCGGCATTGTCGCTCGGCTTCAGTTCATTCGAATCGGCGGGCACATTGGGTTTCAGCTCATTGCTGTCCGCCGCGGCAGGCTGCGTGCCTGCGGCAGCGGCCGGCTGCCCAAACGGCTGGCCCGGCGGAGTCGTGCCCGCTGCCGGCTCGGTCGCGGCCGGTTGCTCCGGCTTCACGATGGTCAGCCCCAAGTCATTTTTGCCCGGCGGTGCCATGGCGCCGAGCGTCTCGTTCTGCACTACCCGGTTCGGGCTCACCGGCTCCGGATCCACCAGCGACGGTTCGCCCACCTTGGCCGCCTGGGTCACGTCCGGCCCTCTTTTGATGAAGCCCATCATCCTTTGCACCGTGGTGGTCTCGCGGCGGCTGGCGTCCTCAGCCTTATTCTGCGCCAGCGCAGCTTTAGTCGCGTGCGGGATGGGCTGGTGCAAGGCCGCCAGGCGCTTCTTGGCGTCGTCGGCGCGATCCATAATGGGATAGCGGGTCAGAATCTTGCCGTACGCTTCGGCCGCGAGTTTGGTCAGCTCTTCGCCATAGCGCGCTTTCACCGCTTCAGTGGTGCAACCTCGCGGCAGTCCCCTGGCATCGCAAGTTGGGGCATTGCGCAGGCGCGCCATCTGCCCCTCATAATTCTGCCCCAGCATATACAGCGCCTCATCGATGCGGCTGTACAGCGGATACTTGTCGACCAGCGATTGCAGGCGTGCGATCGAGGCGGCATACGATTCCCGCAAATAATAGAACCGCCCGATCTGGAACTCGCGGTCGGCCAGCACTTCCTGCACTTCCAGCAAGCGCTGCTTGGCCTCGGGCACCAGCTTGCTGTCGGGAAACTGCAGAACCATTTTGCGGTATTCATCTTCGGCGCGCTTGGCGTGGGTGTAGTCGCGGTCGGATTTTTCCATCTGCTGATAATGGATGTTGGCGATTTTCAGCTGCGCTTCCGATGCTTCCGGCATGTTGGGGAAGAACACGATGAAATCGCTGTACTCCTGCTCTGCCTGCGCTAACGAGGTCGCGCCGCCCTCGGCATACCAGGAGTCGCCCACCGCCAGCTTGGCCCGGGCCACGAACTCGGAGTCGGGATAGGTGTTGATCAGGGTTTGCAGCGTCAACCGCGCTACGTCAAAGCGGTTGTGCTTCATGGCGTCCATGGCCTTGTCGAACAGGACCTTATCCGGCTGCTTGGTGCCGATGTTGGCCAGCGGGTTGGCTGATTTCTTGTTGGTGCAAGCCGCCGTGAACGCCAGCAGCATGCCCAGCACCACAATCCATGGAATTTGACGTGACATAAAACCTCGGAAAATGCTTGTGTGGGGCCGGATCTTTGATCCGGCCATGTCGAGCGCAAGCTCGACAGCTATCGCGCTCGATCTTTATGCTTGTGCCCTCTGCACTCGCCCGCCGGGCTTCGCCCGGCACGACCGGGTCTGAGACCCGGTCCCACATAATCTCTACACTCTTTGCAGCGCCGCCTCCGTCGCCGCCTTCAGCAGCGCCGCCGCATTCTTTTTTGGATCGCCGTTGCCAAATACGGCGTTGCCCGCCACCAGAATTTCCGCCCCGGCGCGGACCACATCGGCCACGGTGTCGAGCGCTACTCCGCCATCTACTTCGATGCGGTAATTCAGCCCGCGTTGGCCGCGAATTTCGGCCAGCCGGCGCATTTTGTGCAGCGTGGACGGAATAAACGCCTGGGCGCCAAAGCCCGGATTCACCGACATGACCAGCACATAGTCTACAACGTCAAGCACTTCCGCGAGCGTTTCGACCGGCGTCGCCGGATTGATCACCACCCCGGCCAGGCAGCCGTGATCCTTGATGTGGTGCAGCGTGCGGTTCAGATGCCGGCAGACCTCCTGGTGGACCGAAATCCAGTCCGCGCCGGCGTCGGCAAAAACTGGAATAAAGTCGTCGGGATTGTCGATCATCAGGTGGCAATCGAGCGGCAACCTGGTCGCCCGCCGCAGCGATTTGACCACTGGCGGCCCGATCGTGAGATTGGGAACGAAGTGACCATCCATGATGTCCACATGGATGACCGTCCCGCCGCCTTCGGCTGCGGCGCGCACTTCTTCGCCCAGCCGGGCAAAATCCGCAGAAAGAATGGATGGTGCCAGTTCGATCACAGAACCTCGATCACAGAAATCCGGGCTGCAGAATCTGAGATTTCACGCTGGAAATCACTTCCCGAAATTCTAACACGCGGAGTGGGGTGCCTCACGGCCTGCCCTGAGCCGATCGAAGGGTCCCGCCGGTTTTGCGAGACGTGGGTGTAAATGGTGGCGCGGGCCTCTCGTCTGCCACAGGGCCGACCTGCATCATTAGCTCCGCTTCGCTGTTCTCGTAGGATTGAACGAACTGTCCGTGCGGATCGCGGCAGAGTTTGACCCACTTTGTCCAGCCGCGCAGCGGCGGTATGTGATAGCCCGGCACGGCAGTGCCGGGAAAGCGGAGAAGACGGGAGCGAGTCCCGGAGGGACGGCACACTCCCCGCACCGCGCGGGCGCCCTGCCCTCGATGCGGCGGCGGCAGATCAGCGATGTTTCAGTTCTGCGCTGGCGGAGCCTGCCCCGTTTGCTTAGGTGCGCTCTCCGTCATCTCCTTAACTTCCTTCTGCATCCGCTCCTGCCACTGCTGCATGTACTTGGTCATGATAGGCATCATCGCCTGCATGGCTTCGCCTGTGACCGCGGGCGTCTCACGCAGGAATTTCTGGCCAACCGGCGAGGTATAGAACGCGTTCAGGGCCTCGATGTCGCCGTGCGTGAAGTGCCTTTGGTAGGCCGGGATCATGGCCTGCATCATCTCATCCACCGGCATGTTTTTCATCATGTCATCCATCATCTTTGTCATTCGCGATTCAAAGTCGGGCGGCAGCTTATCCTTATCCTTCACGAACTGCTCGTGGTACATCTGGTGCATTGGCTTGATCATTGCGTCCATCGTCCTCAGCATCATGTCATGGGACTGCATGGTCCTGAGCAGCAGAATCACGTCATCTCTCGATGCCGGATCATCGGCATTTTGGGCAAGAGCGGGCAGGCTTAAAGCGAGAGCGGCAAGAGCGATCAGCAGGCGTTTCATAACCACCTCCGAAAATCACAATTAGGGTATCCCAAGAAATCTCCGCAATCCACCGGTTTCACCGAAGGATAGCCGCTTACTCCAAATGTGGCCATTTCCCTTCGCGTTCTTTGCGGCTTTCCTTTGCGCGCTTCGCGGTTAAGACTCAAGAGAGCATAACCGCAAAGATCGCTAAGGATTCGCAAAGAACGCCGAGGGGGGCCGGGTGAATCCAAGCCGACTCACTACCGATCGAAGCGCTGCGTGCCCCCTATTCTGCCCCGTGTTACCCTCATCCCGCGTGCTCCCGCTTACCCAATTCGCGCCTGCGGCCGGCTCCGTGGCCGCGTTCCTTCTGTGGGGCACATCTGACTTTGCCGGAGGCTACGGCTCGCGCCGCGCCAACGCCTTCACGCTAACCGCGTTCTCGCACGTCTGCGCCTTCGTCCTCATGATCACGGTGGCACTGGCGCAAGGCGCCGATCTTCCTTCGCGCACGAGCATTCTCTGGGCCATGCTTGCCGGTTCGATCGGAGGATTTTCCCTCGCGCTCTTCTATCGCGCCCTGGCTTCGGGACAGATGGGCCTCACCGCCCCCATCGCCGCGTTGATGGGCGCCGTCATTCCCGCGCTGGCCGATGTCGCCATGGAAGGCGCACCGCGCCGCTGGACCATTGCCGGATTCGTGCTGGCCATCGTTGCCATCTGGCTGATCACGCGCCCGGAGAAATCGGACGCGGACAATGCCTCCGGCCAACCCAAAGGTGTCGCCCTGGCAGCCCTGGCCGGCGTGGGATTCGCCGCCTTCTATCTCTCGATCCACCAAGCACACGGCTCCGCCGCGTGGCTGGCCGTGGCCTCGCGCGTGGGCTCGTTTACCACCACCACGGTGGCCGTCGCCGTCACCCGCGCGTCGCTCGCGCTCGATCGTCCTCGGGTTGCCCTCGGCATGGCCGCCGGATTTTTCGACATCAGCGCCACTGCTCTTTTTATCTTCGCCAGCCAGCGCGGACGCCTCGACGAAGCGGTAGTCATCACTTCGCTCTATCCGGCGGTGACGGTGCTGCTGGCGCGCCTCGTCCTCAAGGAACATTTCAGTCGCTGGAGGCTCGTGGGGCTGCTGGCCGCGCTGGCCGCCGTGCCGCTGATCGCAGCGGGATAGGCTTAATTCTATATTCTAGAATATGGAATATATTGATATATTTATGGATTACCTGTATAAGTTATATATATTCCGTATTTCAAAATATAGAATGGATCATGACTCTTCACCCACAAGACGTGGTCGTAGCGCTAAAGCTCGTTGCCAACCGCAGGATTAACAAGCGGTGGACTTACGCTGATCTAAGCAAGGAACTATTTACCAGTGCCTCACAAGTGTTCAGATCCGTTCAGAGAGCTGAGGAAGCGCGCCTGCTCAGCGCACCCACCCCTCCTACTTCCCCCGGCTCCCCGACCGAGGAAGCGAAAGTCTTCTTGTACCCGATCAACAGCAATCTGAAGGAATTTCTGATTCATGGACTGAAGTATGTGTTCCCCGTCGAACGCGGCGGCCCCACCCGCGGCATTCCCACTGCGGAAGCCGCGGCCCCACTCAACAAGCACTTTGGCAAAGACTTTGCACTCCCTCCGGTCTGGCCCCACCCGGCGGGCATGTTCCGAGGCATTGCATTCTCTCCCCTCTACAAGAACGTCCCCCCGGCCGCGGTGTTCGACCCAAAGCTCTGGGAACTCCTCGCCCTCGTGGATGCCATTCGCGAAGGCCGCGCACGAGAACGCGAAATCGCTATTCGCGAACTCAGCACGAGGATTGATTCGCAGTGATCACTCGTCCATACAACCCGAATCTTGTACTCCTTCTTCGCGCGGCAAAGAGACTTGAACCTATGCTGGACCAGATTGCATTCCTTGGCGGGTGCGCAACAGGATTGTTTCTATCCGATCCCGCCGCGGCTCCGGTTCGTTCGACGCTCGACGTGGATGCCATTATCGAGATCGCCTCCTACCCTGAGTACATAACCCTGGAAAAGCGTTTGGGCGAGCTTGGTTTTCACCGATCCCCCTCTGAGGCTGTGCCAGTTTGCAGGTGGTTTGCGGACGACTTGATTCTTGACCTGATGCCAACCGATCCCTCGATTCTTGGATTCAGCAATCGCTGGTATCGTCCTGCACTACGGAACGCACAAACGACCCAAATCGGCGATCACAACATTCGTATCGTTACCGCTCCTTATTTCCTCGCCACCAAGCTTGAAGCCTTCCATGGCCGCGGCGCGAACGACTACGGCATGAGCCGCGACCTGGAAGACATCGTAACCGTCATCGACGGCCGCCCGGAACTCGCCGAAGAGGTTTCACTTTCTGAGCCTGAATTGCGGCAATATCTCAGCGGCGAGTTGCGCGGGTTGCTGTCCAATCCTGAATTTCGCGATGCCCTGCCCGGACATTTGCTGCCGGACGCGGCAAGCCAGCAACGAATCGGCCTCGTACTCGAACGAATGCATCAGATGATTGAGAGCTAATCCAGATGCCGCTGATCGAAGTCCGCAACCTGACGAAAATTTTTCCGCATGGCGAATCCCCGTTTGGCGGGAAGGCGGCCGGTGGGTCGGGAAGAGAAGTTCGCGCCGTGGACGACGTTTCGCTCGACATTCACTCCGGCGAGACCCTGGGCCTGGTCGGCGAATCGGGTTCGGGAAAGAGCACGCTCGGCCGGCTGATTCTGCGCCTGATCGAGCCCACTTCCGGCACGATCCGTCATGAAGGACGCGATCTGCTGGCTGCCAGTGGCAGCGAGATGCGCCGCCTGCGCCGCCACTTGCAGATCATCTTTCAGGATCCTTTCGGCTCGCTCGACCCCCGCTTCCGCGTCGAACAGATCATCGCCGAGCCTTTGATCATTCACGGAAATGACCTGGACACAGCGGGTAACCTGCAAGAAACCGGGGGTGCCCCACAGCCTGCCCTGAGCAAGCGCAGCGCGTCGAAGGGTCTCGCCGGTGTTGCGAGACGTGGGTATACGAAGGACAAAATTCGCGCCCGCGTCGTCGAGCTCCTCCGCGCCGTCGGCCTCGACGAATCCGCGCTGCGCCGCTACCCGCACGAGTTTTCCGGCGGACAGCGACAGCGCATCGGCATCGCCCGCGCTCTCGCCCTGCGCCCGAAATTCATCGTGTGCGACGAACCTGTCTCCGCGCTTGACGTCAGCGTAGGCGCGCAGATCGTCAACCTGCTCGCGCAATTGCAGCGCGACTTCGGCCTGACCTACCTCTTCATCTCGCACTCCATGCCGGTCGTTCGCTATCTCTCGACCCGCATCGCGGTCATGTATCGGGGAAAAATCGTCGAAGTCGGAGACGCCGTTCAGATCACCGAACGCCCGCAGCACGCCTACACCCGCAGCCTGCTCGAAGCGACACCGGAAATGACGGCGTGATTGCGCGGGGAAAGAGAGCTTAAGGAAGCTCTGATTAAGTATCTGAAAAGCAAACCCAAGGTCCCTCGACTGCGCAGAATTGCCGAAAAAACGGCAATTCCACTTCGCTCGGGATGACAAAATTGGACTTAATCAGAGTCTCCTTAACCAGTTTTGTCATTTCGAGCGCTGCAAGAATGTCCGCTTGCAGGCAATCTTGCGGAGTCAAGAAACTTCCTGGGGTGCTCCACGGCCTGCCCTGAGCTTGCCGAAGGGTCTCGCCGACTTTGCGAGACGTGGGAATTCACTGTCGTCCTTCTCCATGCCATACTCTTCCCATGTCCCAGCCCGGCCGCGCCCGCGATGTAGTTGAGCTGATTCTCGGCTACGGCCTGATTGTGTTCGTGATCTGGATGCCCGACCGCCCGCAGCGCATCCTCTCGCCGGTGGTGCTGGTTGTGACCCTCGCGGTCGTGCTGGCCCGCGGTCCGAGCCGCGACCAACTCGGCTTCGGCCGCCGCGGCCTTCTGCCTTCGCTCTGGATTCTTCCCGCCGCGGTCGTCCTCTCCACCGTGAGCGTGCTTCTGGCAAAACACCTCGGAACCTTCCATCCTCTTTCCGACAGCAACCTAAAGCACGTCATCGGTTACATCCTGTGGACGATCTACCAGCAGTTCCTGCTGAATGACTATTTTCTGCCCCGGCTCACGCGCCTTCTCGGAAATGAAATGCGCGCCGTGCCCGTGGCCGCAGTGCTGTTTGCCGCGGCGCACCTGCCCAGTCCCTGGCTCACTCTGGCCACGCTGGTTTGGGGAGCGATTGCCTGCATTCTGTTCCGCCGCTACCGCAACCTTTACGCGCTCGGTCTCGCCCAGGGACTGCTCGGTCTCACGTTTGCAGTCTGCGTGCCCGACGCCGTCCACCACCACCTGCGCGTCGGGCTGGGATATTTGCGCTACAAGAGCTAAATTGTTCTGTTAGGTTCGACGAAGTTGCTGACAACTGGCAAAGAGATGCGAAAGGAAAAAGGAGAACTGATGTTCCGACCCATCCGGCGGCGCGATCGGGAGGTATCCGAACCGGATGCGCGGCAAATTCTGGCGCGCGCCGAGTACGGCGTCCTGGCAACCGTGGGCGAAGATGGATGGCCCTATGCGGTCCCCGTCAATCATCTCGTAGAAGGCAACATCGTTTATCTTCACTGCGCGCTCGAAGGACACAAACTGGATAACATCGCGCACGAGAAACGAGTGTCCTATTGCGCCGTAGCCAGCGCCCAGGTGCTTCCGGCGAAACTCTCGACGCTCTACGAGAGCGCCGTTGTATTTGGGCGAGCGGTGCGGGTTACCGATCCGATCGAGAAGGACCAAGCGCTGCGTCGGCTGGCCACTCGCTTTGGCGGCCCGCCGGAGCAGATTGAACAGGAGTTGCGAACGTCCGGTCCTCAAGCCGCCGTCATTCGCATCGAGATCGAGCGGATTACCGGGAAGGCCCATCGCGCGGCTCAGGTGGCTTCCTGACTGGCTGCTGGCGGGTGCCCCACCCTTCGCGATTTTCGAAGTGTGGGCGTTCGCGATTTGTCTGACCCCTGGCCCCTGATCGCTAGCCCCTGCCCTAGAACCACCACGACC
>Ga0187782_10004641_pt1 | contig 10272 bp, 11 predicted proteins | sample 0715_SJ02_MP15_2_FD_132454 | JGI IMG/M metagenome (GOLD analysis project Ga0187782, IMG submission 132454) | Tropical peat soil microbial communities from peatlands in Department of Meta, Colombia - 0715_SJ02_MP15_20_MG | ecosystem: Environmental > Terrestrial > Soil > Wetlands > Peat | place...
ACGCTGACCCCGCCGGTGCCCTTGAGCTTGGCGGCCAGCGCCGTCCCGCAGATCAGCGGCGGCCCGCCGCCGACGATGCCGTTGGCGCCGAGCATGCCCTTGGACAGGTCGGCGATGTGCATCGAGCCGCCCTTGCCGTGGCAGCTGCCGGTCCGCCGGCCGTAGATCTCGGCCATCATCTCGCCGACGTCCACGCCCCGGGCGATGCAGTGGCCGTGGCCGCGATGGGTGCTGGCGATGGTGTCGCGGTCGTCGAGATTGCTGCACACGCCGACCGCCGAAGCCTCTTCGCCCGCGTACAGGTGGACGAAGCCGGGGATCTCGCCGGTGGCGAACTCGGCGTGCACGCGTTCCTCGAATTCGCGGATCGTCCGCATGGCGCGGTAGGCGCTCAGCAGTTGCTCGCGCGTCGGCGCCTTCCGCTCCACCGTGTCGGTCATGTCGCTCCTCCTTCTCCTCCTGGATCGTTGGACGGGTAACGCCTGAGCAGGCCGAGACGAGCGCTCGCGGCCAGCACCGCGGGCACGTCCACGCACCTTGGCCCGCCGGCCCGCAGCCTGACGGCGGGATGCTCGCCCGGCTCGAAGGTCAGCTCGCGCTCGCCGTCGACCGCGATGACCCCGGCCCGCGCGTCGACCGGATGAGTCGATCCGGGATCCATCCGCCCGACCTCGCCGACCCCGACCGGCACGACCAGCCCCGGCGCGATGGGCGCGAGCACCTGCCGGGCCGCGCCGGGCGCCAGGCGCGCGGTGACCCCGTACGGCTCGTGCCGGGCGACGGGGGACAACTGGCCCAGGATGCTGGAAAGGCCGATCGCGTCGGGTTCCGCGAATGCACAAAACAGCTGGCGCACCGTCGCCGGATCCCAGACCGCGCGCGCCCCGACATGGCGCTCGGTGGATACGGCGATGTCCACCAGCGCCGTCTCCACCCGGTCGCCCGCCCGCACCTCCAGCAGCTTGGCCCGGCTGGTCACGGCGTCGGCCGGGACCGCCCCGGTGGCGACCAGCCCCGCCGCCAGGCCCGCGACGGTCGCTTCCCGGACCGCGGGGAACACGTTGTTGGTGCCCGTTGACAGCGCCAGCATCGGCACGTCTCCGGCGGCTGACGCGGCGACCCGCGCGGTGCCGTCACCGCCGAGGCAGACGATCACCCGAGCGCCCGCGGTGACCATGCGCCGGACGGCCGCCACGGTGTCCTGCGCGCTCTGCCGGATCGGCTGCCCGTCGAGGAACTCGACCTCCGGCCACCGGCTGTCCTGGCCGCTGCGCCGTCCGATCGCGCGGAACACCGACGCCGAGATGCCGCCGACGTCCGTGCTGAGCAGGACGCGGTGCACGCCGACCGCGCCGAACGCGGTCAGCATGCGCTGGATCATGTTGGCCTTCTCGGCCGTGGGGAAAACCGAAGCCTGCGTGACCAGGCGCCGGATGTCGCGACCGGACAGCGGGTTCGCCACCACGCCGACGATCGCGTCACCCACAGCAGCCCATACCTCCTGGGCCCACTGTGCGCGCCGATTCCAGAAAAGGGAATAGCCGCCGCGCGCCGCGAGCTACCGCCCGGATCGCGCAGGTCCTCCTGGTCGATCGCGACCCCCTAAAAATTGTTTAATTAAAGAGATCTGGCTCACGGACCTGATCCGGCCCGCCGGGCTGCCGTCCTGGTGCGGCCCGGCCCGTTCATCGCCCAGCTACGAGCCGGTCAGACGGGCTCGATCGTCGGGTAGGCGGGCACCCACATGGCCCGGCGGACCTGCTCCTCGGGATCGTCCAGCGGCACGCCCGCCAGCCCCTCCGCCTGTGCCGCCCGGGCCACGGCGGCCGCCACCGCGGCCGAGACGGTGCGCAGGCTCGTGACCGGGGGCAGTAGCGGTGCACCCGGAGCCGTGAGGCCGGACAGCCCGGCCAGGGCCTGGGCCGCCGCGGCCAGCATCCCGTCGCTGACCCGGCCGGCCCGGCTGATCGTGACCCCGAGCCCGAGGCCGGGGAAGATGAGCGCGTTGTTGGCCTGGGCGACCTGGTAGCTCACGCCGCGGTACGGGACGGGCTCGAACGGGCTGCCGGTGGCGATGAGCGCCCGGCCCTCGGTCCAGGCGATGAGGTCGACGGGCCGGGCTTCCGAGTGCGAGGTCGGGTTGGACAGCGGCATGATGATCGGCCGCCGGATGTCCGCCGCCATCTCGGTGATGATCGCCTCGGTGAAGGCCCCCGGCTGGGTCGAGGTTCCGATCAGCATGGTGGGGTGGCTACGGGCCACCACCTCGGCCAGCCCGATCCGGCCCTCGCCGTCGTGCCGCCAGCCGCTGACCTCCGCGGCCGGGCGGGCGTAAGGAACCTGGAAGTCCCGCAGCGTCCCCGGGTAGTCGCTGGTGAGCAGCCCCTTGCTGGCGAGCGCGTAGAAACACCGGGTCGCCTCGGCCGGGCTGAGGCCGTCGGCGACCATCACCTGCCGCAGCACGTCCGCGATGCCGATCCCGTCTGTGCCGGCGCCGTGGATCACCACCCGCTGATCGCGCATCCGCGTGCCCGCGGCCCGGACCGCGCCCAGTGCGGCGGCCAGTACCACGGCGGCCGTGCCCTGGATGTCGTCGTTGAACGTGAGGTGGCTGCCCGCGTACTTGGCCAGGATGCGGTGCGCGTTGCCCGCGCCGAAGTCCTCCCAGTGCAGCAGGGCCTTCGGGAACAGGCGGCTGGCCACGCTGACGTAGGTGTCGATCAGCTCGTCGTAACGCTCGCCCCGGACCCGCGGGTGCCGGTTGCCGAGGTACACGTCCTCGCCCAGCAGGACCGGGTTGTCGGTGCCCACATCCAGCACGACCGGGATGATCCGGCCGGGATGCAGGCCGGCCGCGGCGACGTAGACGGCCAGCTTCCCGGTGGCGATCGCGATGCCGCCCACCCCCCAGTCGCCGATGCCCAGGATGCCCTCGGAGTCGGTGGCGACGATCAGGTCGACGTCTTCGGGACCCAGCCCGTAGTTGTGGAAGGCCATCTCGACCTGGCCCGGATGATCCACCGACAGGTACACCCCGCGCGGCCGGCCGTACTCCAGGCTGTATCGCTCGATGGCGGTGCCCACCGTGGGGGTGTACACGATCGGCAGCATCTCCTCGATGTGCTCGGTCAGCAGCCGGTAGAACAGCACCTCATTGCGGTCGCGCACGTGGCCGAGGAATATGTACTTGGCCAGGTCATCGGGCTGGCGCAGGTACTGGGCGTACACCCGACGCAGGTGCCCGTCGATCGTGGCCACGCCTTCGGGCAGCAGGCCGGTCAGCCCGAGCGCCTCGCGCTCGGCCAGGGTGAACGCCGTACCCCGGTTCAGCATCGGCGTCCTCAGCACCGGCATACCCCGCAGCCGGACCCGCGCCAGCACGCCCTCCGGTGTCGTGACGAGCTCATATGGACGTTCCGTCATCACATCACCCACCCTGCTCAGGCCCGCGATACGTTACCGCCAGGAGCCCATGGTGGCCGTCCGCCGCGTGCTTGGGAAGAGGTGACGACCGACGCGGAAGTCCCGGCGCAATCACCGGCCTGATCCGCGGGGTGAGGGAGGTCAGCCGGCCGGCTTGGCCACGATGCGCTGCGGATCCGGCCATTGACCTCTCCCGCCCGGCGGTCATTCGCGCGGGTTTCGCGGTCAGGGGTTCTGCTCGTAGGCCAACCGCAGCAGGTGCACGACCTCGGCGTCGACCTCACCCACGTCCCGCAGCGATACCTTGTGCGTGGCCTGCCCCGGCCCGCCGCCCGGCTGCAACCGGGCGGCGGTCGGCGGATCGGTGAAGCGCAGGCCCAGGTCTACCCGGTCGCGGGTGGCGGCGGCGATAGCCGCGAACTGCCTGCCGCGGACGAACGGCGTGTAGCTGCCGCGGCCCTCCACGGTCACGTCGTCGCCGAGCTCGGCGATCGCGGCGGCCAGCGCGTCGTAGATCGGGCGCAGCGCGGCCTTGGCGCCGGCGTACTGGCCGTCGATGTACTCCGAGACGGTCGGCCTGACCCACCCGGCCTCCCTGGCCGCGGCGTCGGCGATCGCCCACTGGCTGTTCTGCGGCACGCCATGCTCGCGTCGCAGCCAGCCGCGCACCGCGGCCTGGTCCAGCGGGTCAACCCCCGAGGACCGGACCAGGGCCAGCCACTGCTCCAGCGACCGGCCGGTCCGTGCGGTCAGCGACTCGCTCACCGCGCTCAGCATCTCGTCCGGTGTCTGCGGCATGCCCGCCAGCCTAGCCTCCGCCCGTAACGTCGGTCATGATGGCGTGGGCAGCCGACGGGGAGACAGGGAGATGGCCATGGAGGACGCGCCGCGTAAGGCCCGGCAGCTGATCACCGACACCCCGCACCTGACCCTGGCCACCGCCGATGCCTCGGGCAAGCCGTGGAGCTGCCCCGTGTACTTCGCTCACGACCAGGCATTCACGCTCTACTGGGTGTCGTTCAGCCGAACCGTTCACTCGGCGAACATCAGGGTTCGCCCCCAGGTCGGCATCTCCATCCTCGGCGAGCCGCCGGACCACGAGGATGAGGGCATGTACCTTGACGCGGTCGCGACCGAACTTCACGACCTGACCGAGGTCGAGCGGGCCATCGAGGTCCGGCGCACGCGTCCGCAGGACAGGAAATTCGCCGTCACCGTGCCCGGCGATGTTCTGGGCGACGCGGCGTGGCGGATCTACCGGGCCGTTCCGGTAGCCGCTTACGCCTACCACGACGCCGCCGCGATCGTTCACGGCCAGCACGTGGACATCAGGGTCAAGGTGACCCTCTAGCCGAAAGCAGGCGCCGGGGCCGGGAAGATCCACGGGACGCGCCCTAGTCGAACTCGGTGGGCAGGCCAGGTTCCCGGTGGTGGGCCAGCGCCCGCTCGAGCTGGCGGTGGTTGACGCGGCCGAGGGACAGCGGCGGCAGCTCGCCCAGGCCGAACCAGCCGACGTCGAGGGTTTCCAGCGCCGCCGGCGCCTGCACGGCACCGTCGTGTCGGCACAGGAAGAACAGCTTGTAGACGTGCACCGGCAGGGGCGGCAGGTTGCCCTGCAGGTCACGGTCCCAGCAGGCGATCAGCTTGACCGCCGAGCTGTGATAACCGGTCTCCTCCAGGATCTCCCTGGTCACCGCCGCCGAGGGGGAGTCGCCGGGATCGGCCCAGCCGCCTGGCAGCGACCACCGGCCGTCGATCTTCTCGCGCATGAGCAGCACCCGTTCGCGATCGTCGAAGATCGCCCCGCGCACGTCGATCTTCGGCGTGGCGTAGCCGGAATCCCGGCCGAGCTCGACCGCGAGCTCGGCCTCCGGCCGGCCGCTGATCACCGCCAGCAATTCGGCGGCCAGCCTGCTCAGCTGCCGGTACCGGTCCTGGTCGTAGTCGCCGGCGGCGAAGGTCAGCCCGTCCTGGGCCAGCGCGGCAAGCCTGATCCCGATCCGGCGCGCCGCGTCGGCAGCTGTGTCGGCCACCAGGGCATTATCGGACATGGTGCGGCACCATAGGGAAGCGGCAGAAGGGATGAAGCAGATGGCGGCGGGAACCAGCGTTGACGCGCCGATCGTGGGCGTGACCGTGTTCCGGGACGGTGCCCGGGTGCAGCGTAGCGGCACGGTCGACGTGCCGCCGGGGCTGCAGCCGGTCGTCATCGGCGGCCTGCCCGCCGGCGTGGATCCCGCGTCGGTCCGCGTCGCGGCCCGCGGGCCGGGCCTGGCCCTGCTGGACGTCGAGGTGCATCGCCGGTACCGCACCGATCCGCTGCGCGAACAGACCACCCGGCTGCGCTCGGAGGTCGACCGGTGCCGCGACCTGGTCCAGGAGCTCGATGACGAAGACACGGCCGAACAGGCGCGGCTGAGCTTCCTGGGCCACCTGTCCGAGTCCGCCGCCACGGCCCTGGCCCGCGCGGTGAGCTTCGGCCGAGCCGGCCACGACGACCTCGCCCGGATGGCCGGTCATCTGTCCGCGGACACCGGGGACGCGCTCGGCCGCCGCCGTGAGATCGGCGCGCGCAGGCGGGCCGCCCGCCGCGAACTCGAGGCGGCCGAGCAGCGCCTCGAGGCCGCGGAAAGACGCGTCGGCGATACGGTCGTGCTCACCGAGGTGTCGGCGGCCCTGGAGGCCAACGCCGCCACCTCAGCCGAGGTCGACGTCTCCTATCATGTGCCCGGCGCCTCCTGGCGGCCGCTGTACGACCTGACCCTGGAGGGGGAGCGGCTGGCCGTCAGCTACCTGGCCGAGGTCAGGCAGCAGAGCGGCGAGGACTGGCCGGCCGTCGAGCTGGTCCTGTCCACCACCCGGCGCGGCCTCCACCAGGCCCTGCCCGAGCTTGATCCCTGGTACATCGGGCGCGCCCGGCCGGTCCCCGCATCGCGGCCGGCCCAGGCCATGGTGATGCGAAAAGGGACATTCGCGCCGGGACCGCAGGCCGTGCCGCCCGGCGTTCCCATGGCCGCGGCGGCCCAGGCCGTTCTCCCGGAGGCCCCGCACCTGCTCGCCGAGCTCGCCGAGCCTGGCCAGTCCGGAGATCTGGGGTCCGGCCTGGTCTACCGCGTTCCGCGCCCGCTGGCCGTGCCCGCCGACGGCGAGCCGTACAAGACCATGGTGGCTCGGTTCACGCTCGACGCCAAGCTCGACCACCTCGCGGTTCCGGTTCTCGCCCCCGAGGCGTACGCACGGGCGACCGTCACCAACGCCTCGTCGCTCCTGCTGCTGCCCGGTCCGGCCCGCGTCTTCCACGGCGGCCAGTTCGTGGGGGAGACGGCCCTGGAGACCGTCGCCGCGGGGGAGGAATTCGAGCTGCAGCTCGGGGTCGACGACCAGATCAGGGTGGAACGCCAGCTGCGCCGCCGCAGCACCAGCAAGGCCATGATCGGGGGCACCCGCACCATCGACGTCGCCTACGAGATCACGGTCGAAAACCACCGTCCGAACCAGGCCCGGATCAGCGTCCACGACCACATCCCGGTGTCGTCGGACGGCGATATCAGGGTGCGGCTGCGCGAGGCCAGCCCGGATCCGGTCGGCCAGACCGACCTGGGCGAGCTCACCTGGGACCTGTCCCTGGACGCCGGGCAGACCGCGACCATCCGCCACCGCTTCACCGTCGAGCACCCCGCCCAGGTCACCATCGTCGGCCTGTGACCAGGCGGAATCATGATCGTGTGTCGTTACCCCGTCCACAACGAGGTAACGACACACGATCCCTCGAGCTACCGCGGGGCGTACCGGATCGCGGTGAACGGCCAGGCCGAGCGCAGCCACTCGGACACGGCCTCGTACAAGGCCACGTCGAGCGCGGCACGCTCAGCGCTGACCCAGGACCGGACGTCAGCCCCCGGACCCTCAGAAGGCGGATAGATGTAGACGCAGCCGATGATCTGGTCGCTGCCGGTCGCCCGCACCGTGTACGTGAACCCCGACCGAGCCGCGAAATCCGCGGCGTGCCGTTCCAGGTCACCCAGGTTCTCCGCCAGCGTCATCTGCGGCCTCGGCCACCTCCAGTCCTCGAACCCCGGCGTCGCCCGGATATGCGAAATGCTCGACATCCAGGCCCGGTAGTCGCCCTCGTTGTGCTCCGGGCCCAGCGGCTCCAGCCAGAACTCCTCGCACACCAGCCCCCGCGGCACCACGAAGTCGTCCGGAACGAAGCCCATGGAACAGTGTTTATGCGAGAGGTTCGTGTTGGGCAAAACCCGCTGTGGTTGCTGGCCGCTCACCTGCACCGACCGCCTCAGCTCGCTGGCGTGGGCCGATGGTCAGCAGGGCGACGTTGACGATCGTCGCGTCCATGATCGACATGAACATGGCGGCGACGAAGACGACGCCGACCGCCACCTCCTGATTCATGCGCGCTCGCACAGCTTCCTCAAGGCTCACGCGGGCGCCCGAAATTCCGGCCCGCGTAGCATGCCCATGTGAGTAGAGAGCAAATGCGCGTGGCGGTGCTGGGGACCGGCATCATGGGCACCGGCATGGCCCGCAGCCTGCTGCGGTCCGGCCTGGACGTCGTCGCCTGGAACCGGACTCCGGGCCGGGCCGCGCCCCTGGCGGCGGATGGCGCGCACGTGACCGGCTCGGCCGCCGAGGCGGTCGCCGACGCGGACGCGGTGATCACGATGCTCTGGGACGGCAACTCGGTGGCCGAGGTGATGGCCGACGCGTTGCCGGCCGCGCCGGACGGGATCGTGTGGGTCCAGACGAGCACGGTGAGCGTGCACGACGCCTCCGACCTGCTCCCTGCCCTGGCCGACGGGTGCGGCGCCCGGTATATCGACGCCCCGGTGCTGGGAACCCGCCAGCCCGCCGAGGAAGGCAGGCTCACCATCCTGGCCGCCGGCCCCGAGCCGCTGCGGAGGGAGATCGCGCCGGTGTTCGGCGCCATCGGCGCCCGCACTGTCTGGGTCAGCGAACAGCCGGGTGACGGGACCCGCCTCAAGCTGGTGGCCAACTCCTGGGTGGCCACGATCGTGGCCGGCGCCGCCCAGGCGATCGCGCTCGCCCAGGGCCTCGGCCTGGATCCGCGGGTGTTCCTGGACATGACGAAGGGTGGCGCCGTGGACGTCCCCTACCTTCACATCAAGGGCGAGGCGATCATCGCCGGCCAGTTCGCGCCGCCCTCGTTCGCGGTGGACGGCGCGGTCAAGGACACCGGTCTCATCGCCGCCGCGATGCGTGAGAGCGGCACCGACGCCTCGCTGATGGACGCCGTCGGCAGGCAGTACCGCAAGGCCTCGGACGCCGGCCACGGCGAGGAGGACATGGCCGCCATCTTCCACGCCTTCCGACCCCGAGACGCCCGCCACTCCCATCTCCGCGAGTCCTGAGCATGCGACGCAACGCCAGCACCGTGGTGGTCCTGCCCGGCCCGGCCCCGGCCGAGGTCCTGGCCGCCGTCGGCCGGTCCATGAACGTGGCCCTGATCCGGCCCGTGGACCCGGAGGATTCGGCCGGTGGCGACGGCGACGGGTTCGAGGCGGCCGCCGGTGCGCTGGGGCAGGCCGGACGGTCGACCTCGGCCTACGCGCTGGTGCCGGCCGACCCGCTCGCGGCGGTGGCGGCCAGCTGGCAGGCGATGTGGGACGTCTCGCGCCCGGCGGGCCCGGCCGAGTTCGAGCAGGAGGCGGCCAAGGCCCTGGGCGCCTGGCGCTCCGGCCGGTTCGAGCTGCCCGACTACTACCTGGTCCTGGCCGCCGCGCCCGCGGTCGGCGAGCGGGGGCCGGATTTCTACCTCGGCCCGCTGCGCTCGGCCCGGCCGCACCGGGTGGCGTTCGTGGCCGCGACCGAGCCTGCCCAGCAGGCCGTCGGCGTGCTGCAGGCCCTCGGCTCCCTGCGGCACGGTCCATGGTGGCCGGGCCTCGATGAGGTGATCGAGACGGCCCGCACCTTCTATCCCGATAGCCTGGCCGCGCCGAGCACCGGGTGAGCCTGACCGTCACGCCGCTCAGCGTGCCGCAGTGGCCGGCCCTGGAGGACCTGTTCGGCCCGGCGGGTGCCTCGAACGGGTGCTGGTGCATGTACTGGCGTATCGGCCCCCGCTACCGGGACCGGCCGCGGGCCGAGAACTCCGGCGACCTCAGGCAGCTCGCGGGATCTGAGCGGCCGCCGGGCCTGCTCGCCTTCGACGGTGACCTCGCCGTCGGCTGGTGCGAACTCGCCCCGCGGTCCGAACTGGCCTGGCTGGGGCACAGCCGGTTTCTCGGGCCCGTCGACGACCTGCCGGTGTGGTCACTGCCGTGCTTTTACGTGCGGCGTACGCACCGCGGCCAGGGCGTCACGGACGCGCTGATCGAGGCCGCCCTCCCCGTCGCGGCCGCGGCAGGCGCCCCGGCTCTGGAGGCCTACCCGGTCGACATGGCCGTGCCGGCCCACACCACCAACCTGTTTCCCGGGGTCGTCTCGGCCTTCGCCCGGCATGGCTTCCGGGTCGTGGCCCGGCGCAAGCCGGACCGCCCGGTGATGCGCCGGGACCTGCCCGGCTGAGTTCAGGGGTCGGCGCGCGGCGGTCCAGTTGTGCTCTGCACGAGGTGCCAAGCCGGGATGGTTGTGGCCGCCGCCGATGCCGCCGGGCCCCCGCCGCGTGTACTCCGGTACCTAGGGTTCGGAGCACGACAGGAGGATGACGATGCCGTACCGCGCTGACGTGATCGGCTCGCTGCTGCGTCCGCGTTACCTCTCGGAGGCGCGTGCCGCGCTGGTGGACGGCCGGATCAGCAACGAGGAGTTCAAGCGGATCGAGGACCGCGCGGTCGACCAGGCGATCGCGATGCAGGAAGCCGTCGGGCTCGA
>Ga0187782_10004642_pt1 | contig 10272 bp, 7 predicted proteins | sample 0715_SJ02_MP15_2_FD_132454 | JGI IMG/M metagenome (GOLD analysis project Ga0187782, IMG submission 132454) | Tropical peat soil microbial communities from peatlands in Department of Meta, Colombia - 0715_SJ02_MP15_20_MG | ecosystem: Environmental > Terrestrial > Soil > Wetlands > Peat | place...
CATGCCGAACTCTACGCGCAGGAATATCAGTGGAAAGAGCCGTTCGAGGGACTGTGTGCGCAAATCGTCGCCGACTACGCGAACAGCCATGATCCGCAGCGCGAGCGCTGTTGGATCGCCGAGATCGAGGGCGAAAATGTCGGCTGCATCTTTTTGGCAAAGGAATCGGCGACGGTGGCCCGCATTCGCCTTCTGCTCGTCGACCCCAAGGCCCGGGGGTTTAAGCTCGGTGACCGGCTCGTCGATGAGTGCGTTCGCTTCGCGCGCCGCGCCGGCTACAAAAAGGTCACGTTGTGGACCCACAGCGTGCTGACCGCGGCACGGCACATTTACCAAAAAGTCGGTTTTAAACTCATCCGCACCGAGAGACACAAGAGCTGGGGACGGCCCGTTTTGAGCGAATATTGGGACCTGCAGCTATAGTACCCGCTAAACGGTCGCGCCGGTCGCTTTCGGCCGGCGTAAATGTTCGTCGAGCCGCGGCATGATCTCGACGAAGTTGCACGGCGCGTAGCGGTAATCGAGCTGATGGACCAAAATCTCGTCCCAGGCGTCACGGCAGGCGCCGGGCGAGCCCGGCAGGCAAAAGACGTAGGTTGAGCCCGCAATCCCGGCGGTTGCCCGCGACTGAATCGCGGAAGTGCCAATTTTCGGAAAGCTCACCACCAGAAAAAGTGCCGAAAACGCCTCCATCTTCTTTTCGAACAACGGCTCGATCGCTTCCGGCGTGACGTCTCGGCCGGTAAAGCCGGTTCCGCCAGTGGTGATGATGACGTCGATCCTTGGATCGGCAATCCAGGCTTTCACCCGCGCCTGAATGGCATCGATGTCGTCCGGCACGATGCTGCGCTCGGCCACCAGATGGCCGGCGGCGCCGATACGTTGCACCAGCAGCGCCCCCGATTTGTCATCCTTCATATTGCGTGTGTCGGAAACGGTCAGTACCGCGATTTTCAGCGGTACGAATTGCTTGCTCTCGTCAAGCCCGGGCATCGCTCTACCTTTACGCAACGCGATTTCGTCCGCAGCCGCCAATACGTCGGTGCGGATGCGGCGAATAATACACTAAAGCGCGCTCGCCGACATCGTGTCGCAGGCGCCAACTTTGCCCTGCTGAAACCCCTGCATGAACCAATGCTTGCGCTGCTCCGAGGTGCCGTGGGTAAAGGCGTCCGGCACGACGTAGCCTTGGGTTTCCTTTTGCAAGCGGTCGTCACCGATCGCTGAAGCGGTCTGCAGCGCCTGATCGACATCGCCGGGATCGAGGAAATGATGCTTTTGCTGCGCCCTATTCGCCCAGATGCCGGCGAAGCAATCGGCCTGCAGCTCGACCCGGACCTGGAGGCGGTTTGCTTCGGCACGGCTCGCTGAAGCCTGCTGCATCTGCGTCACCCGGGGAAGGATACCGAGCTGGTTCTGTACGTGGTGGCCCACTTCGTGGGCGATCACATAAGCCTCGGAGAATTTACAGGCGTTAGCGCCGGTGCAGCCGCCGAACTTGTTCTGCAAGTCCGCGAAGAACGAGGTATCGAGATAAATGCGCTCATCGCGCGGACAATAGAACGGCCCCATGGCCGACCGGGCAAAGGCGCACGGCGTCGGCTCCGAGCCCGCAAATAGACGCAGTTTCGGAGGATGGTACGTTTTACCCGCTGCTGCAAAAATTTCCGACCAACGATCTTCGGTATCGCCGAGCACCACAGCGACGAACTGTCCGGTAGGATCGTGCGGCGTTCCAGCCGCGACCGGCGGCGCCGCGTTGGTCGATTGCGATGGCGACCCGCCGCTAAGGATCTGCGCACCATTTAACAGCGCGATGGGATCAATGCCGAAATACCAGCTGATCAGACCGATAATGATCACCGTTCCGATACCAAGGCCGCCGGTGCCGCCTGGTATGCCGCCGTGCCCAGCGCTTTGTTCGCGATCATCCTCGACATTGTCGCTGGGACGAAAGTCATCAGTACGCATTGTTCCATCTCCCCGGCAAAAAGTTTCGCGCGGTTATTGCTTGTGCCCGTTTGCGCCAAATTAACCTATCGTTTCCAGGTTTTAAGCCTCGCTAATCATATCACGCAGTTAAGTCGATTTTTACCTAGCCGCGGCATCATCCGCGCATCGGTCGTAGGTCCCGCGTCGCCGATCGCGTCGCCTGAGTCAGAGTCCTGAGTCATGGTAGTGTCGCGTCGCGGGGCGTCCGTAAGGGCGCCCCGCGTGAGTTTTCAGTCCGCCGCATCCGCGCGCATCCTCGTCGGCGATTGCGTTGCGGAGATGGCGAAACTCCCGGCCGCCAGCATTGACCTTATATTCGCCGATCCGCCTTACAATCTGCAGCTACAGGGCGAACTCAAGCGCCCGGACGATTCTTACGTGGACGCCGTCGATAACGCCTGGGATCAGTTTGCGAGCTTCTCCGCCTACGACGATTTCACCCGCGCCTGGCTCGTCGCTTGCCGCCGGGTAATGAAACCGGGCGCTACGCTGTGGGTGATCGGTTCGTATCACAACATTTTCCGAGTCGGCGCGCTTCTCCAGGACCTCGGCTTTTGGATCTTGAACGACATCGTTTGGCGCAAATCCAATCCGATGCCGAATTTTCGCGGCCGGCGGTTCACCAATGCACATGAAACCCTGATTTGGGCGGCACGCGACGCGGGTCAGCGGGCTTATACGTTCAACTACGAGGCGCTCAAAGCCGGCAACGACGATGTGCAGATGCGTTCCGACTGGTTCATTCCGCTGTGTACCGGCGAAGAACGGCTCAAAGGTCGCGACGGCAAGAAGCTTCATCCGACGCAAAAGCCGGAAGCGCTGCTCGCGCGAATCATTCTGGCTGCGTCGCAGCCCGATGACGTGGTGCTCGACCCGTTCTGTGGCACCGGAACGACCGGCGCGGTGGCCCGTCGGTTGCGGCGGCACTTCATCGGCATTGAGCGGGAGGCCGAGTATGCGGCAGCCGCGGACCGGCGCGTTGCCGAAGCTGAGCCATTGCCCGAGCCTGCGTTGGCTCCATTCATGACAGCGCGCGACGCGCCCCGCGTACCGTTTACGGCGCTACTCGAGCGAGGGCTTGTGACGCCCGGCATTACCCTAGTCGACGCCAAACGGCGGCATTCGGCGGTCGTGCGCGCGGACGGTGCGCTGGCACTTGGCCAGTCTGTCGGTTCAATCCATCGTATCGGCGCGCTAGCCCAGGGGCTGGAAGCCTGTAACGGCTGGACCTTTTGGCATGTTGAGACGCCAAAAGGCCTAACCGTAATCGACGCCTTGCGCGCGCAAGTGCGCGCCGAGATGGTAGCCAGCTAGAGAGCGGCGTCGAGCGCTTGCGCTATGACTTTGCGCATGAGGCTCGGCAGCGCCTCGTCGGCGATTTTGGCACATTCGATCCAACGAGTGCCCGCAGGAGCCAGCACGCGGGCCGGTACCTTGCCCCAATAGACCGAAAGCTCGAGCGGAAAGTGCGTGAAAACGTGCCGCACCGCAGTTGGAATACGACGCCATTCGCAGGGGCGGAGCCGCGCACGAGAATAAAAGCGCGGCGCGTCTTCTGACGCTTTCTCCTCATTGAAATCGGCCGACCAATCGGATGTCGGCACTTCGGTCATCCCGCCGAGAAGCCCCTTCGCCGGACGCGTTCGCACCAAGAGAAAGCCGTCTTCCCGAAGCGCCACGAAGGCCGCGCCGCGACGAAGCGTCCCTTCGCGCTTTTGTTTGCGCTGCGGGAACAGTGCCGGACTACCGCTCCTGAAGCCGGCGCAGTTTTCAATCCATGGGCACAACGCACAGGCCGGCCGCCTCGGCGTGCAGATGGTGGCGCCGAGATCCATCATCGCTTGGGCAAAATCGCCCGCGCGTCGGCGGGGCGTCAAGGCGCGCGCCAATTGCTGCAATTCAGCCTTGGCGCCAGGCAGTGGCGCCGAGACCGCAAACAACCGAGCAACGACACGTTCGATGTTGCCATCGACCGGCGTCGCCGGCACGTTGTAGGCGATTGCGGCAATAGCAGCGGCGGTGTAGGGCCCGATACCCGGCAACTCGCGCAAGGCGTTTTCGCTCCGCGGAAATGTGCCGTCATGCCGCTCTACGACGACCCGGGCGCAGGCATGTAGGTTGCGGGCGCGCGCGTAATAGCCGAGGCCGGCCCAGGCGCTGAGCACCTCCGATAGCGGAGCCACTGCCAATGCACGCACGTCCGCCCAGCGCGCCAAGAACTTGGCAAAATAGGGAGCGACCGCCTTCGCCGTGGTTTGTTGCAGCATGATTTCCGAGAGCCATACCCGATACGGGTCGGCGGCTTCGCCCGGGCCGGCACGCCAGGGAAGTTTCCGGCGATGGCGGTCATACCAGGCAAGCAAGACAAAAGAATGCGGGAATGAATTTGTTGCCGAGCGCTTCCGATGCTGTCGCTTCGATGCCGTCGCTGCTACCCTCATTCTCTCTCTCGCCGCAGGGATGACAGAGCGTTTCGCCATGAACAAGCCGTCGCGTAGTTTCGCCAAACCTTTACGGGATCTTGTTGGCAAGGTTGTGGGCGAGGCCTTTAACCGACAGGGATTCGCCTCGGCGGAACTGGTGACGCGCTGGGCCGAGATTGTCGGCACCGAGATCGCAGCGCACAGCGAACCTATTAAGATTCAATGGCCTCGCGGCGCGGACCCACACACCCGTAGCCCCGGAATTCTGGTTCTGCGCGTCGAAGGGCCGGCCGCGGTGGAAATCCAGCACCTCGGCGCCGTGATCTGCGAGCGCGTCAACCGCTTTTTTGGCTGGCGCGCCGTCGAGCGGCTCGCATTTCGCCAATCGCCGCTGCGACGCGGCGCGAAGCGACCCAGCCGGGGAAACGATACAGCGGTCGCGCTCCAATTGGCTGCAACCATGCCCGAAATCGCCGATGAGGAATTGCGCCAGGCGCTCGCGCGCCTCCTCGCAGCCGTAAAGGGCGGCTGACGGACGGTTTGGCGATCAAGCCGCCGTGAAAGCTGCGACAGCTCAGGGTCTTGGCGGACAGGCGCCGGGGTGCCACATTCGTATCCCAGTTTGCCGCACGACATAGGAGCCGACATTGATACTCAGCCGTCGCCGAATTTTGATAGCATTTCCGGCCGCTGCCACGCTCGGCGCCGTGGCCACGCGGCGCCTGACCGCGCAGGCCAAGGCCGACACGCCAGAAACCAATCAGGCCGAACTCGCAAAAGCTGGCCCGGATGGCGATATCGTTCTCGGCTCTGACAAGGCGCCGGTCACCATCATCGAATATGCCTCGATGACTTGTCCGCACTGCGCGCACTTCTCGACCACAACCTTTCCGGAATTGCAGAAGCGCTATATCGACACCGGCAAGGTGCGTTTCATTTTCCGCGAATTTCCGCTCGACGCGCTGGCCGCGGCCGGTTTCATGCTGGCGCGTTGCGCGGGTAAGGACAAGTTCATGCCGATAGTGGAAACCTTATTTGCCAAACAATCGGAATGGCTGGTCGAAAAGCCGGTGCCGGCGCTGCGCGAGATCGCGAAGCAATTCGGTTTTACGCAGCAATCATTCGATGAGTGCTTGGCGAATCAGAAGGTCCTCGACGCCATTCAAGAGGTGCGCGACCGCGCAGCAGACAAGCTCGGAGTCAATTCCACGCCGACCTTTTTCATCAATGGCAAAAAGCTGACCGGCGACCAGTCCATTGACGCTTTGGCGAAGGAGGTAAATCTCTATCTTAAGGAAGGATAAAGGTTTTTTTGGCGTAACCGGCTTTGCCGGATGAACCGGCCGAAACTTGCCTGGCGGGTCTCCTCAGCGCAGAATCTTGAATAACCCAGATGTCCTGTTGCGCTTGGCGGCGCGCCGATTCATTCTCCGCGCCGATGCGCCATCCCTCCGACTCGCCTGGCGGGCGTGAGCCCTTTGTGATTCGCTTTGCCGCCGCAGCGAAGCAGATGGACGTAACAAACGAATGAAGCTCACGCGGCTACGCCTGATCGGCTTCAAATCCTTCGTCGAGGCGACCGATTTTGAGATCGAACCCGGTCTGACTGGTGTCGTCGGGCCTAACGGCTGCGGCAAATCGGATCTCGTCGAAGCCGTCCGCTGGGTTATGGGCGAAACCTCGTATAAGGCCATGCGCGCCGGCGAGATGGACGACGTCATTTTCTCAGGAAATAACGAGCGTCCGGCGCGGAACCACGCCGAAGTCAGTGTCTTGATCGACAACAGCGACCGCGCCGCGCCAGCCGCTTTCAACGACAGCGAAACGCTGGAAGTTTCCCGGCGCATCATGCGCGAGCACGGCTCGGTTTTTCGCGTAAACAGCCGCGAGGTGCGCGCGCGCGACGTAACCGTCCTCTTTGCCGACGCATCGACGGGCTCGCGCTCGCCGGCTCTCGTCCATCAAGGACGGATCGGCGAAATCATCCAAGCGCGGCCCGATCAACGCCGGCGAGTTCTCGAAGAGGCGGCCGGCATTTCTGGCCTGCACGCGCGGCGCCATGAGGCGGAACTGCGCCTCAAAGCGGCCGAACACAATCTCGCGCGGGTGGAGGACGTGATCGGGCAGCTCGCCGCCCAGGTTGCCTCGCTCAAGACCCAAGCCCGCCAGGCGGTGCGTTACCGCAACGTGTCCGAGCAAGTGCGCCGGACTGAGGCCTTGCTGCTGCACGTACGCTGGACAGCGGCGAAGGCCGAACTGGCCGATACGGAGCGAACCAAAGATGAAGCCGTTCGGCTGGTTGCGGCGCGCACCAGTGAGCAAACGATCGCTACGACGCGGCAAACCCTCGTCGCGTCCGCGCTTCCCGGCCTGCGCGAAGCCGAGGCGAAAGCTGCGGCCGCACTGCAGCGCCTCGTTGTCGCCCGCGATGGGCTCGAACGCGAAGAGCTGCGCGCCAAGGAAAGAATCAGCGAGCTCGACGATCGGCTCGAGCAGTTCGCCGCCGACCTCGACCGCGAGCAAGCGCTTGCCGGCGACGCCGCGGCCGCATTGCAACGTTTGGGCACTGAGGAAAAGTCGCTGACGCAGCAGTCACAAGCAAGCGCCGAGCGCCTCAGGAGTGTCAATGAACGCGTGGGCGCCGCCGATGCGGCGTTGGCGGCCTCGGAAAAATCGTTTGCCGAATTGACGCGCGCGCTGGCCGATCTTACCGCCCGCCGCAGTCAACTCGAAGCTGCCACCGCCGATCACGAGCAGCGCATCGCGCGACTGGCAAGTGAACTCGCCGATGTCGAGGCTGGCCTTGCGGCTGCGGAGGGCAACACATCCGATGCGAAGCCGCTAGCCGAAGTGGTTGCCGCGGCACAGGCCGAACTCGCGAAGAGGGAAAGTGCCACCCGCGCGGCTGAATCCGAGCATGCGCGAGCGCGGGAGCATATCGACAGCGTGCGCGCCCCTCTCCTTGCCGCCGAGCAACGCGTTCAGCGGCTGGAGACCGAAGCAAAGACCATTCGCAAACTACTCGCCGTAGAGAACAAAAATCTGTGGCCGCCGGTGATGGACGCGCTCACGGTCACCGAAGGCTACGAGAAGGCGCTCGGCGCCGCGCTGGGGGATGATCTCGACGCACCGATCGATCTAAACGCACCGATGCGCTGGGCCGGGGCTAAGCTCGATCCTTCCGATCCCAAGCTTCCCGAGGGCGTTGCCGTTCTTTCTGCGTTCGTAAAAGCTCCGGCCGAACTTGCCCGTCGTCTCGGCCAGATAGGCGTAGTCCAGCGCGCAGACGGCGAAAGGCTCGCGGCATTGCTCAAGCCCGGGCAACGCCTGGTCTCCCGTGAGGGGGATTTATGGCGCTGGGACGGATTTGCCGTCGCCGCACACGCACCGACCGGCGCGGCGCGGCGGCTCGCCGAGCGCGGCCGCCTGCAGACGATTGAGGGGGAAATCGCTACCGCCGGCGCCGAAGCGGCGGCGAAGCGGCAGCTCGTAGCAGCCGCGGAAACCTCGCTCGCCGCGGCAAGTACCGCCGAAACCGAAGCGCGCGTGCGTTGGCGCAGCGCCCAGGACGCTATGGACGCGGCGCGGGAAAATCATGCTGCCGCGGAACGCGACATCAATCGCCAGGCGGCGCGCATATCCGCTCTCAACGAGGCGAAGCAGCGCCTCGCTACCGGCCGCGATGAGGTTGTTGCCGCACGCCGCGAGACCGAAAAGGCGCTGGCGGCGCTCGCGGACGCTACTCACCTCGAAGGCAAACTGGCTCAGGTTAAAAAGGTGATCGCACGAGATCGCGAGGCGTTAGCCACGGTCCGCGTGGAGGCCCAGGCCATTTCCCGCGAGTCGGAACTTGCGTCGCAGCGCTTGCAGATCATCGCCGCCGAAAAAACGGCCTGGAATGAACGCAAAAACGGCGCCGCGGCGCAGATCGCCACGCTGGGCCAACGCACTGAAGAGGCAAGGCGCGAGCGGGAAGAACTCGCCAACACCCCCGAGAAGTTTGCCAAGCAGCGCCAAGCCTTAATTGGCGAGATCGAGACCGCTTCAGCCACGCGCCGAGCCGCCGCTGACCGTTTGGCAGAGGCCGAAACGGAACTAGCGGCCGCCGACAAGGCCGCGCGCGTTGCGCTTGAAGCCGTCGGGGAAGCCCGCGCCGAAGCGGCGCGTGCCGAGGAGCGCTGCGACGGCGCCAAACGCCGCCTTGCCGACATCGAGCATGAGATTCGCGACCTCTTGGATGTCGCGCCGGCCGGAGCTGCCGAAATTGCCGAGATCAAAAGCGGCGGTGACCCGCCGCCGATCGCGGATGTCGAAGCGAAACTTGACCGGCTACGCCGCGAGCGCGAGCGCCTTGGTTCAGTCAACCTGCTCGCGGAACAGGAACTCCGCGAAGTTGAGAGCCAGCACGGCAAGCTCACCGCCGAACGGGACGACCTTGTTGAGGCCATCCGGCGCCTACGGCAAGGTATCCAAAACCTCAACCACGAAGCGCGGGAGCGGCTGCTCACGTCGTTTGTCACCGTCAACGAGCATTTCAAGAAGCTGTTCGTGGAACTATTCGGCGGCGGCAATGCGGAATTACAGCTCATTGAGAGCGACGATCCGCTCGAGGCCGGACTCGAGATCATGGCCAAGCCGCCAGGGAAAAAACTGGTCACGCTGTCGCTCCTGTCCGGCGGCGAACAGGCGCTTACGGCACTGGCGCTTATCTTTGCCGTATTCCTTACCAATCCGGCGCCGATCTGCGTGCTCGACGAGGTCGACGCGCCGCTTGACGATTACAACGTGGAGCGGTTTTGCGATCTGCTTGACGAAATGACCCGCTCGACCGATACGCGGTTCATCATCATCACCCACAATCCGATCACTATGGCGCGGATGAACCGGCTATACGGTGTCACCATGGCCGAGCGCGGGGTGTCCCAGCTCGTTTCTGTGGATCTCGAAGGCGCGGTGAAGCTGCGCGAAGCGAGTTGATGCAGGCTTGGCGCGCGCCAAATAGACGCTAGCCAACCCCGAACTTGAATAGCCGTCGCGCGTTGGTGCGGCCGATCTTGAGTCGGTCGGCTTCGCTGATTGGACAGGCATCGAACCAGTCGGTGGCGTGGTCGACATTCTCGAATGGCCAGTCGACCGAGAACATGATGCGGTCGGCTCCAAGCACCAGCATCGCGTCCAACAAGGACTGGCTGTTGAAATTACCCGACGTAGTGACGTGGAAATTGGCGGCGAAATAATCGCGAATGCGCTTCTTCGCCGGATAAGAGTTTCGTGCCTCTACCCAGCCATTGGCATTGTCAATGCGCCACAAACCGTACGGCAGATTCTCGCCGAGATGCCCAAGAATAATCGAAAGCCGCGGATGCGCGTCGAACAGCCCGGAGCCCATCAGCCGCAACGCATGCACCGCCGTCTCCTGGCCAAAAGCCCAGATGGGGCCGAGCAACCACGGATGCCCGTCATAAATCTGAGCGTCGCGCGGCAGCGGATTACGCGGATGCAGATAAAACGGCACGTCCAGCCGTTCCACCGTCGCCCAGAACGGACGGTATTGCGGCAGGTCATAATAGAGCGTCTTGTCACCTTCCAACTGTGAAAATCCGTTCACCAATGCACCGCGAAAACCAAAGTCTTTTACGCAACGCTCCAGCTCGCGAATGGCGAGCGCCGGGTCCTGCATCGGTAGCGCGGCGAGCCCTTGGAAACGATCCGGCCGCTTGTGCACCTGTTCGGCGAGGTGATCATTGGCTTTCCGCGCAACTTCGTTGGCCCGTGCCGGATCTGGAATGCCCTGTATGGCAGGAGCATTAAGCGACAATACCATCATCTCGATGCCGTGACGGTCCATCAGCGCCAG
>Ga0187782_10004643_pt1 | contig 10272 bp, 6 predicted proteins | sample 0715_SJ02_MP15_2_FD_132454 | JGI IMG/M metagenome (GOLD analysis project Ga0187782, IMG submission 132454) | Tropical peat soil microbial communities from peatlands in Department of Meta, Colombia - 0715_SJ02_MP15_20_MG | ecosystem: Environmental > Terrestrial > Soil > Wetlands > Peat | place...
CCGAGAATGGTGCCGCCGCGCGGCAGGATCCCGGAAATGGAATCCAACGTAAGCGGCACTGCGTCCGCCTTCAGCATTCCCCTCCAGCCGTCCTTCACACCCAAAACCTTGTATCCGAGCTGCGTCGCGCGTCGGACCACTGCCCGAATCACTGCGTTCAGCCCGGGACAATCCCCTCCTCCCGTAAGAATCGCAATTGTGCCTTTAGAATTATTCGCCATATGGACTGTCAACTCCTTAGGATAATAGGATAGGTACAATACTACGTCGCCACGGCGCCGCCCTGAGACATTCTATGCAGTCGCTCATGCCCGTCGGCTGACGGGCACCCAGAAACCATGAAAATAACCCCTCACCCTTTTACCCCCTCCCCTCTTCCCTCACCCCTGGCGAGAGGGAAGAGGGGAGGGGGTAAAAGGGTGAGGGGTCCTGGCTCGGATTTTCAAAGCAGCAGCAATGCGCCTCCGCCGCGTCGGGCATTTCAATTTAGCAAGAATCACCCAACTTTACCAGCAACCCGGCGACTTTCGAGAGCGTGCCGAGGATTGACATCAGGCAGCGCACCACAAGCCAAGGTGATTTGAAAACGCGCCCAAGAGGTGTACACTTCAAGCAACCCAGACGAAGGGCTCGTTCGGTTTTCCCCTTTTCCGTCTGGATGAGGTAGCTGAAAACTTCGGGTGCATGCTTTGCGTAGGAGGAGGATTTGGGTTATGAGGTACCAAACAGGCGTCCTGCGGATGCTTTTGATCCCGGTGGTGCTAACGCTTGCAGCTCAGCTCGGGCGTCCCCAAGCGAGCGCAAATGAAGGGCAGGCCACGGCGTCGCCCGGGAGCGATGTTCCCAGAATCGTTTTCGAGAAATACACGCTTCCCAACGGGTTGCAGGTGATCCTGCACGTTGACCACAAGTTGCCTATGGTCCATGTCAACAACTGGTACCACGTCGGCTCCAAGAACGAACGAATAGGGCGCAGCGGATTCGCTCACCTTTTCGAGCACATGATGTTCGAAGGATCGAAGGACGCCAATGCCAAATACTTCAGCTTTATCGAAAAGGCGGGAGCGAATCTTTTCGAGGGGGGAGTAAACGGAACGACGAACGAGGATCGCACCAATTACTTCGAATCCGTGCCCTCCGGGAATCTCGAATACATTATCTGGTTGGAATCGGACCGGCTGGCGACGCTCACCGATGTTTTGACCAAAGAAAAGCTGGACAACGAGCGTGACATCGTCAAGAACGAACGACGCCAAGGACTGGAGAACGAGCCTTACGGCCGCTGGTACATGTTGATGCAGGAGAATCTGTTTCCCTACGGGCACCCATACGCACACACCGTGATCGGCAGCCACGAGGACCTGACGGCGGCCAGCGTGGATGATGTGAAGGAGTTCTTCAAAACCTACTACACGCCGAACAATCTTTCGCTAGCTATCACCGGCGACTTCGACGTGGCGGAGGCCAAACGCCTGGTCGCCAAGTATTACGGCCCAATTCCCCCGGGGCCGGCGCTTGACCGCCCCAAGCATTGGGTTCCGGTCCTGACCGCAGAGAAGATTATCGAGGCGAAGGACCACGTGCCCCAGGAGCGCACCTATTTCGCCTGGCCCAGCCCTGCGTTCTTCGATCCGGGAGACGCCGAACTGGATCTCGCGACCTTGATCCTCACCGACGGACTCTCTTCTCGCCTCAACAAGTCTCTGGTGTATGACAAGCAGCTTTGCTCCGATGTGGTCTCTTTCCAGAATTCCGAGGAAATGGCTGGGACCTTCGTAATCTGGGCAACGGTGCGGCCGGGGGCTTCGCTTGCCCAGGTCGAGCAGACTGTGACGGACGAGATCGCGCGGCTCGCCCGAGACGGTCCTACTGCGGAAGAGTTGAACCGAGCCAAAACCAAGTGGGAATTTCAATATATTACCGGTCTCGAACGCATTGGTGGCTTTGGCGGCAAAGCTGACCTGCTTAATACTTACAATACCTTTCTGGGCGACCCCGACAAGTTCGCAGCCGATGTTCAGCGCCATCGCGCGGTGACAGCAGAGGGTCTGCGCCAAGTTGCGGCAAACTGGTTGGACACCCGCAACCGCGTTCTGGTGCGGTTCCATCCGGAAACTGCGGTTGCCGAGGCGGGCGTGTCCATTGACCGCTCGAAGCAACCGGAGTTGGGAGCTGACCGGCCCTTTCAGGCGCCACAAGTGAAGTCCGCCAAGCTCGAAAACGGCATGCAGGTCCTCGTAGTGGAACGAACAGATCTGCCGAAGGTCACGGTGACTCTAGTGACGCGCGCGGGTAGTGTCGAGGACCCGAAAGGTAAAGAGGGCCTTGCTAGCTTCGAGATCGAGGTCATCAAGAGAGGAACCAAGACGAAGAAGGCGCTGGAAATCGACGACGAGTTGGGCGACTTAGGAACGTCGCTCGACGGTTCCGCCACCCTTGAGTACTCGACTCTGAATTTCGAAGTTCTCAAAAGAAATCTCGCCCCCGCGCTTGCCGTGCTCTCCGACGTGGTACAGAATCCAAGCTTCCCGCCGGAGGAAGTCGAGCGCGAGCGGAAGAAACGCCTCGACGGGCTGGCACAACAGGAAAGCGAACCTAATAGCATCGCGGCGCGGGTAAGCCTGGCGCTCGCCTTTGGGCGGGACCACCCCTATGGGCATCATCCAACGGGGTTCCCGTCCACCGTCGAGAAACTCACTCCGCAAGACCTCTCGGCATTTCACGACACCTACTGGAAACCCGGAGGTTCGGCCCTAATCCTCGTCGGGGACGTTTCACTTGCCGAGGCTACTGACTTGGCCAAGAGCAATTTTGGCGCCTGGTCGGGCGGCACGCCTCCGGCCGTCACCATTCCCCCACCACGGCCGCTCGGCCCCGGGAAGGTGTTCATGGTGAATCGCTCGGATGCGGCGCAAACCGTGGTCTACGAGATCCTGCCGGGGCCCGCGCGCAGCGCGCCCGACTACTATCCTTTGACCCTCGCCGACGCGGTCTGGGGCGGGGCCGCGGGCGCACGCCTGGGAACGAACCTGCGCGAAGAGCATGGTTATTCCTACGGTGTCTTCTCGTTCCCGAGGGCCTACTCGAAGTACGGCACCTGGAGGGCTTCCGGTGGTGTGCAGACCAACAAAACCAAGGAATCCCTGGTGGAATTCGATAAAGAGCTGAAATTCATTGCCGGTGAAAAGCCGGTTTCGGAAAAGGAGCTCACCGACGCTAAGCATGTGCGCATACGGGGGTACACGCAACAGTTTGAGTCGATGGGCCGCGTGGCGGATCAAATTGTTCCCCTCTGGGTTGTGGGTCTTCCCACCAATGAACTGCAACGGGAGCCCAACGAACTGCAAAAGGCCACCCTCGATTCCGTCAACGCCGCTGCCCGCAAGTACGCCGCGCCCAGTGGCGCCACGCTCCTGCTGGTGGGTGATCTTTCAAAAGTCGAAGCCGCAGTGCGCGAACTGAACCTTGGCGAAGTGGTTGTCCTCGATGCCGAAGGGAGACCTGCCGGCAAGAGGTGAAGCGGGCACCGCCGCCCCCGTTGGGATCGTAGCCCTCTCCCCCTTGGGAGTCTGTGCGATAATCTATGCGTGGCGCATACGTCCCGACGCTTTCAAGCTGTGAAAAGGCGGGGTTGTAGGGGCGGCCCTTGTGGCCGCCCGGGGTCAACCACCAGCCGGAATTTGCCGCGCACTGCGTTAAGGCGGCTGCGGATAAGGCTCTGGCGATGGCGTGGACCTGCATCGACATGGCGACAGATCGAGACATGCGTGAGCGTTTGATGGCTCGCCGGTAAGAGTCTGACATCTGACATTAGGTCTCTCGGCATCCCAGCGCCTCGATGCGACCATAGTGGGTCACCGCAGTCCCTTCGCGATCTTAAAAAAGAGGAGCAGGGCATGGCCACTACCGAAAACAATCTCAGGCAAGCGTTCGCAGGTGAGAGCCAGGCGAACAGGAAGTATCTTGCTTTTGCAAAGCAGGCAGAGGCAGAGGGTTTCGCTACCGTGGCACGACTTTTCCGAACTGCCGCGGAGGCCGAGACTATCCACGCGCTCGGGCACCTGAATGCGCTGGGCGGAGTCGGGTCAACGGCAGACAATCTGCGCGCGGCGATCGCGGGCGAAACCTACGAATTCAACGAAATGTACCCGCCCATGTTGCAGCAGGCGATAACCGATGACAGTCGGGCAAAGCGCATGTTCGCGTATGCTTTGAAAGCGGAGGCGGTCCACGCCAAGCTCTGTCAGATGGCGCTGGAGGCTGTGGCACAGGGCCACGATCTCACAGCAGTCGACTTTTACTTGTGCCCTGTGTGCGGCAACATTGAGCTCTTTAAGGCGCCTGACTCGTGTCCGATTTGCGGGACCAAGGGCGAGAAGTTCTTCAAAGTTTAGTGCCTTGGATCCTCGCTTCAAGTGAACGTGAATCTCTGGGGGCGGGGCTTGCCCCGCCAGGGCACCTCAAGGAGTGCGCCCACAATTCAAGATTTGGCAGCCTTGCCAGGCTTGATTGCCACGCAGGAGGCAGGGCGGAGGGAGCCGTGATCATGGTCCGGAGAGCTATGCACGCAGTCCTTCTCGTCGTGTGCCTGTTTGCATGGGTGGGCACCTGTCAGGCCCAGACATTCGACGTCAAGACGCACACGTTGAAAAATGGGATGAAGATCCTGGTGCAAGAGGACCACTCGATTCCGAATGTGGCCCTCTACATCTTCTACCGCATCGGGTCGCGCAACGAAAGGCCCGGCACCACCGGCCTTTCGCATTTCTTCGAGCACATGATGTTCAACGGCGCAAAGAAGTACGGACCAGGCCAGTTCGACCAGGTAATGGAAGTGGCGGGCGGGGAGAACAATGCCTACACCACCCAGAACGTGACCGTGTATCAGGACTGGTTTCCTCGCAGCGCCCTCGGAGCGATCTTTGATCTCGAAAGCGATCGCATCCGCGATCTCAGTTTCGACCCCAAGATGGTCGCCTCCGAGCGCGGCGTGGTGGCCTCGGAGCGACGCACCGGCGTGGACAATAACAATTTCGGGATCCTCTGGGAGCAACTCTGGGCGGCAGCGTTTATCGCCCATCCTTACCACTGGCCGGTAATCGGCTGGATGGTGGATATCGAGAACTGGAAAATGGAAGACCTCAAGCACCATTTCGCGATGGGGTATTCACCCAGCAACGCCACCATGGTTGTCGTGGGGGATGTGACGGGAGAGGAAATTTTCGACCTGGGGGAGAAATACATCGAGTCCATTCCCTCCCACGACCCACCGCCTAAGGTCACGACGCAGGAGCCGGAACAACTGGGCGAGCGGCGCGTGGTGGTGAAAAAGTTCGCGCAGCTTCCTATCGTCATGATGGGCTACCACATTCCTCAAGGTACGAGCCCCGATTTCTACCCCCTTAATCTGCTGGAAGCCATCCTGCTGCGGGGCCAGAGTTCGCGCCTCTACCAGCGCCTGGTGGACAAGGATCGGCTGGCCATATCGGTGTCGGGCGGCTTCGGTTTTTCGTTCGACCCCACTTTGTTCGTCATGACCTTGCAGCCCAAGGCCAGCGTCGATCCCCAGGCCGCAGAAAAAGCCGTTTACGAGGAGTTAGACAAACTGAAGACAACACCCGTGACCGATGAAGAACTACGAAAAGCAAAGAACATCGTCCTGGCGGACTTCTACCGGCAGATGGAGAGCATCAACGGGCGTGCCAATACTCTGGGCTCCTATGAGGTTTTCCTGGGGGACTACCACAAACTTTTCACCGCCGCCGCCGAATACGATAAAGTCACCAAACAGGATATACAGCGCGTGGTCAAAGCATATTTCGGCGAAAACAACCGGACCGTGGCCACGCTGGTGCCGGAGAAGGACCAGCCCGCAGGGGCCGAGCAGGCAAAGCCTTAGAGTAATGCGTCATGACTCTCGTTAGCGATGCAGTGTCATCCTGAGCGCAGCGAAGGAACTCCGCAGTCGCTGGTAAAGTTCACGGCCCACCCTGAACTGCAGAGATCCTTCGCTGCGCTCAGGATGACAAGCGAAGGGCTCAGAATGACAGCGATTAAGGCTGGCAAATATGAAGTCGCTCACATGGCCGGCGCTTTTTATCATTGTCACAGTGCCCGCGATGGTCGCGGCAGTTGCCCGAGGGCAGTCCGACAATAGCAGCTTCGCCTTGGGGTGCCTGTGGCCCGCCCTGACGGCGGCGCCGCAGAAGACTGTTCCTTCGGGGCCCGATGCGTCATTCTTCGAGGCCTATCGCCGCACTCCGTCCATCACCAAATGGCCCCTGAGAAAAATCCTGCGCGAAATCCCGGAACTCACCGGACTCGAGCCTGCCGCGAACCAGTCTCCGCTTCCCGAGATCTTGCGCCGCGTCGGTGAGAATCTGGACACCTTTCTCAAGAATTTTGTCGATACTACTTCGGTCGAAACCATCGAAGAGGCCCGAAAGGACAAGCTCTGGGGCACCCAAGAACGCATTGTGCAAAAGTTTCACTACTTGATGCTCGCCCAACAGCAGGGCAACACACAGAACCTTGTCGAGTACCGCACCGATTTACATGGCCGGGAGGAAAATCCCGGCTTGATTCAAAACTTCATGAAGACCACGGGCTTTGGTTCCATGCCTTTTTTCTTCGGGCCGCGTGAACAGCCGCAGTCTGACTTTCGTTTTCTGGGCCGACAGACGCTCCAGGGCCGGAGCACCGAAGTGGTGGCCTTCGCCCAGCACATCGAGCCGGCCGCCGTCAGGGGCCGGTTCGTGGCTGGCAAAACATCCGTTCCGCTGCTCGTCCAGGGGGTCGCTTGGATTCATAGCAGCGATTACCAGATCCTCCAGATGCGGACGGATCTTCTTGCGCCCCAGCCCGCTGCGGCACTCAAGCGGGCAACGACAGTGGTGTTGTTCGCGGGGACCAAGTTCCAGAATCGAGCTGGGATCTTCTGGCTTCCCCAGGAGGTGGATGTCACAATCGACCTCGGCAACTACGTTTTCGCAAATCGCCACCAATACTCAGATTACCAACTCTTCCAGGTCCAGATCCTCCAGCCGGCGCCCGAACCGAACCCCACAACGCTTCAACGCCCATGATCCCGGACGGCCATGCAGGCCCCATTGGGCCTCGCAGTGAGATCAGTTTCGAGTCTGGGCAAAGCAGGTCTGCGCTACCGGTACCAGTAAATCCAGGCCAGCCGGCGCGCGCCGTTGGGCAAGAGGACCTCCGTCGTCGCACGCTGGAACAAGCTTTTTCCCGGGTTCCGAGGCGAGAACCCTTCTACCTGGTCCAAGACCTTCAAGGTGTTTTCCATTCTGTGAAGGCGGTAAAGCTCACCTTCAATCGTTTTCCCACGCTTGCTGGATCTGCGAGCGCCGGGGAATTCCCCGAGGTCCGACAGTTCCGCCTGGACTTTCCCTGCTGCCACGAATTCCGTCCCCAGTCTTCTTAAGTGATGGTGAAGCGGGAAGCTGCGCCGCAGAGCGCCGTAAACAAAGAGGAGATCAATATCGAGTTCCGGCAATGACTTAACCATGGCTTTCCCCTCCCGAGGAGGGCGACCCCTTTTTCCACATATCTTAACCCAGGGCCTGGCAGTTGGAGTTACCAAACCACGGGCGGAGACTCCTTCTTGACGCGCGCAGCGACAAGTCATAGACTGCCGACGAGCTTCTGATTCCCAAAAGGAGTCCCACATGAGAGTCCCGCGGCTTCCCCTCCTCCCAATGGCTTTTGCAGCGCTTCTGTTGACCGCGCCCCATTCCAACCTACCTTCGCAGTCTGCAAGTTCATCAACTGCATCGACTTCCCCGCCCGCAGCGGCGGTCAAGCCAGTCACCGACGACTACTACGGCACGAAGGTCGTGGACCCCTACCGCTACATGGAAAATCTGAAGGATCCGGAAGTACAAGCCTGGATGAAGGCCCAAAATGATTACACGCGGGCCGTGCTGGCGAGCCTCCCCGGCCGCGCCCAGCTACTCGCGCGCATCCAGGAACTCGACCAGGCGGTCCCGCGTGTCTTCGCCGAGCGGCTGCCCGGCGATCTTTACCTCATTCGTAAGCTCCTGCCCACGGAAGATGTCCCGAAACTCTACCTGCGCCAGGGGCTGAAAGGCGAGGACAGACTCGTGGTCGATCCTGAGAAGGTCACGCTTGCCGCATCGAGCCAGGGCAAGGGAAAGAACGTGATCCAGTACTTTGCCCCATCGCTGGATAACAAGTACGTGGCGGCTGGCATCGCTCCGGGCGGGTCGGAGACAGACACGGAAATTCACTTCTTTGAAACCGCTTCCGGACGCGAGCTTGGCGACGTGGTCCCCCGCGCCTGGAACGGTGAACCGAACTGGCTGCCCGATAATCGCTCCCTGGTTTATACCAAGCTCCAAAAGCTGCCCCCGGGCGCGCCGGCCACCGAGATTAAGCGGAAGAGGCGCTCCTATCTGCACGTTTTGGGAACGGACGCGGAGCAAGACACGGCGGTGTTCGGTTACGAGGCAGTGCCGGCCATCAGTGTAGACCCGCAGTACGTCGCGTATGTTGTGGCGCAGCCCAAATCCGATTACGCGCTCGGAGCGATTAGCAATGGCAACTCGCGCAACAGCCTGTTTTACGTTGAGCCGGTCGCCGCGCTCGGCAAAACCAATTCTGCCTGGCGCAAGGTGGCGGATTTTTCCGACGATGTTAGCGACATCGAAATCCACGGAAATGACCTCTACCTGCTGACGTATAAGGACGCGCCACGCTATAAGGTGCTTCGCCTGGACGCTCGACAGCCGGACTTGGCCTCCGCGGAAACTGTGGTGCCGCCGAGCGCGGCGGTGGTTGCCAGCGCACAGCCTGCCACGGCGCTTCATCCTGCTCAGGACGCCCTCTATGTTACGTTGCTCGACGGCGGCATCAACCGCGTCTTGCGCGTCCCCTACGGTCCCCATCCTCAGTTGCAGGAACCCGCCTTGCCTGTTAAGGGCAACGTCGGTTTCTTCACCGATCCCCGCCTGCCGGGAGGTTTGGTTTTCATGATGTCCTGGGCCAAGGCGTACAAGATTTACGCCTATGATCCCCAGACGAAGCAAGTGACGGATACGAAACTCCAGCCGGCCGGCCCTTACGATGACCCCAGCATCATCGAGTCGGAGGAAGTCAAAGCGCCGAGCTATGATGGCACGCTGGTGCCGCTTTCCATCACCTACCCGAAGAACATCAAACGCGACGGATCAAATCCCACGCTACTCGATGGATACGGTGCGGCCGGCATTTCCAAACTCCCGTATTTCTTCCCGAGATGGCAGGCATGGTACGAACAGGGTGGAGTGTATGCGGTGTGCCACGCGCGAGGCGGCGGAGAATACGGTGAGGAATGGCACTTGGCGGGCAAAGGCAGCACCAAGCCCAACACTTGGCGCGACTTCATCGCCTGCGCCCAATACCTGATCGATAACAAGTACACTTCCCCACAGCGCTTAGCGGGCACAGGCGCGAGCGCGGGCGGCATTCTCATCGGACAGGCGATCACCGAGCGGCCTGACCTCTTCGGCGCGGCCATTGACGTGGTCGGCTGCTCGGACATGCTGCGCCAAGAAACCACTCTCAATGGAGCCTCCACCATCCCCGAATTTGGCAGCACCAAAACTGAGGATGGTTTTAAGACTCTCTTAGCCATGAGCCCGTACCACCACATCCAGGACCGGACTGCTTACCCGGCGATTCTGTTGGAAACCGGCATCAATGACCCTCGCGTCGATCCAATGCAGATGGCGAAGATGGCAGCGCGGCTTCAGGCCGCGACAGCGAGCGGCAAGCCGGTCCTGCTGCGCGTCGACTACGCTGGAGGCCACGGCCAGATCGGCGGCACGAAGACCCAGACCCAGGAAACGCTGGCCGACGAGTGGAGCTTCCTGCTGTGGCAGTTCGGCGCGCCCGAATTCCAGCAGCACCGGTAGCAACTTTTCCTTCTGTTCCATCAAATCATTGCATTGGGCTTGAGGCGGCCATTCCCATTCCAGACCGCAGGTAGGTATTGGTGTCTCCCGTTGAGTTTTACTCGAATCATTACATTTACCGTGTTCATGGTTGCATCTCCTTCCAGATAGTACTCAGGGCAAAGAAAAAGCAACCGAGGTTTCTTCTCGGAACGGTAACGCCGACGGTAACAATTTCCGCTTCGGCTACGGATTTCTCAATTTTGTTGGGGAATTTGCACCTCTTTGAAGGTTGGCTGGGAGGCCTGGACTCGAACCAGGATAGCCAGATCCAGAGTCTGGAGTCCTACCAATTGGACGA
>Ga0187782_10004644_pt1 | contig 10271 bp, 7 predicted proteins | sample 0715_SJ02_MP15_2_FD_132454 | JGI IMG/M metagenome (GOLD analysis project Ga0187782, IMG submission 132454) | Tropical peat soil microbial communities from peatlands in Department of Meta, Colombia - 0715_SJ02_MP15_20_MG | ecosystem: Environmental > Terrestrial > Soil > Wetlands > Peat | place...
CGTTCAGGTCGCCCATCATGCCGCCCTTTTGATCTTCAGCGATTTTCACCGAAGGCTCGTTATCCTCGATCGTGTCGGTCTGGCTTGCCGGCGGCGGAATCTGACCGAAGTTGCTCTTCGAAACGTTCAGCACCCAAGTGCCGCTGAGACTCGGCTTCGGCGGATCGCCGCTGCCCGTGTGAATCATCGCGGCCATGCCTGCCGTCGGGGACATGCCTGCGGGAGAGGCGGCAGCAGAAGCGTCCGCCGCGTCGTACACCAGCGTCCGGTCGCCATTCATCGTGGCGGACGTGATGTGCGACGTCATCGTCATGGTCTTGCCGTCGTCGGAAGGAGAGAACGTCAGCTTATCGGTCAGCGTGCCGCCGTTGAAGTTTGCTGTCTCGAGGAAGACCACTGCCTTTCCTTCCCACGAGCACTGCATCTTCGCAAGCTTGATCGCACCGAGCTGCACCCGCGTATCGTCCGGAGTCAGCTCCACTTCTTTGCCGTCGACCGTACAGGAGCGCATGCCGTTTTGAGTGCCGCGTGCGGTCACGCTCGTGTACTGCTGCTTGAACTCGTTGCCGGTGACCGTGATCGTGTCGGTTTCGCTGGTTGGGGGCGGGAATTGTCCGAAGCTGCTCTTGGATACGTTCAGCTTCCAAGTGCCGTTCAGGCCGCTGTTCTGGGCCAAGCTTGGTAACGCGAATGCCGCAACGGCGATAGCCGCCGCGAGAATCTTCCTATGCATAGGTACATCCCTCCTTGCTGTGCTTATACGTATGCTCGGATCGGATTGTTTCGCTCGGGAGCGGCGCGATTATACACCCGTGTGGCCGGATCAGGAGCCGAGGTGCCGGCGCAGGATGCCCAGCATTCTGCGCAGCGGTTCGGCAGCGCCCCAGAGTAGTTGGTCGCCAACCGTAAATGCGCCCAAGTACTCAGGCCCGATGTTCAATTTGTGCAGGCGGCCGATCGGCACGTTGAGCGAGCCGGAAACGGCCGTAGGAGTCAGGCAGCGCACCGAAGACTCTTTCGTGTTGGGGATTACGCGGACCCATGGATTCGAGCCCGCCAGAATCTGTTCGATCTCGTTGAGCGGCACATCCTTCTTCAGTTTGATCGTTAGAGCCTCGCTGTGGCATCGCATCGTACCGATGCGCACGCAAATTCCGTCGATCGGCACGGGCGGATTCAGCCCGAGGATTTTGTTTCCTTCGGCCATGCCTTTCCATTCCTCTTTTGTCTGACCGCCGGGCATTTCCTTGTCGACCCAGGGAATCAAGCTGCCTGCGAGCGGAACGCCGAATTCGACGGTCGGCAGCGACCCTGCGCGCTGCGCCTCGATGACCATGCGATCGACTTCGAGCGCGTTTTCCGACGGAGACTTGCGCACCGGATCGGTGAGGCATTGCATCTGCTTCACGAGTTCCAACATTTTCGCGGCGCCGGCGCCGGACGCGGCTTGATACGTCATCGTGCTGACCCACTCGACCAAGCCCGCTTTGAAGAGCCCCGCAGCGGCCATCAGCATCAGGCTGACTGTGCAATTGCCGCCAGCGAACGTGCGGACGCCGTGCGCGAGGCCGCGCTCGATCACGTCCGCGTTGACGGGGTCGAGGATGATAATCGCGTCGTCGGCCATGCGGAGAGTGGACGCGGCGTCGACCCAGTATCCGTTCCAGCCGGCTTTGCGCAGCGGTGCGTAAACTTCGGTGGTGTACTCGCCGCCCTGGCAACTGATCAGAACGTCGCAGCTCACGAGGTCGCGGAGATTCGCCGCGTCCTTGAGAGCCTCGCCGCCGGCCTCAGCAGGCGCGGCGCCTCCGGCGTTGGACGTCGAGAAAAACACCGGCTCAATGCCGGTGAAATCGCTCTCCTCCCGCATGCGCTGCAGGAGGACGCTGCCCACCATTCCTCTCCATCCGATCAGCCCTACGCGCAACATGTCCGCTCCAAACTTGACCAGTTTTTGGCTCTCAGCACATTGAAAATTCTTGACACCCTTTTTGTTGCCCCGCCATTTGTTTTCAACGACATGCGCTGCAAAACACCTGGTTTGGCTTGACACCCTTTTTGCGACTGCCGACAGGCCGCAATCGCTCGTTGGGATTCGGAGGGCGCCGGGGAGATGACGCACGCCCTTCGCCTAAGATCGAAAATCCCAACCCTCGAGATTTCCGCTCCAAAATCTCCTGAGTCTGGCCTTTCTTGCGTCCTCGATTTTTTGTCGAGTAGACGGAGCCGCCTTTCTTTATTTTCAACAAGTTGCAGCGATTTCTATTCGACATCATTGTCGAGTAGAAATCCGCTTTAGAAGCCGGAATTTTCTACCGGTCCGATCTCCGGCCAGCGCAACAACCCATTTCTCGGCGCTCGGCTAGATCGCGGTCCCGATCACTGCCGGTCCACACAATCCGGCCAAAATTAGGATTGCATGGCGTGGCGGGAATTTCAAACGGTTGTTAACGTAAACCTTTACTCGCTCGTTTTCGACGCGGATTTAGGGGGTTATGCGGAAGTATTCGCGCCAAGCCGGGGCGTCGCCAAGGTAGACGTCGACGCGGTACGTTCCTGGAACAAAAGTGCCGAGTGAGATCGTCCAGTTCGTAGCGACTGGGTTGCCTGGCTGAAGATTTAGTTTCAAGGGAGGGGATTGGCCGAGTTCCTTATTGTCGAGGTCGAAGAACCGCGCGGTGGCCATTCCCTTGAACTTTTTCTTCGGCTCCCAATTGACATACAAAAGCATCCGGCGGTCGCCCAGTGAGAACTGGTTTCGCCAGTCAAGGGGCGAACCAGGCCCACCGCCCTTCTTGTCGAGTCCCGAGGACAACGTTCCAAATCCGACTTCGCTGCTCGCCTGTAGGACGGGTAGAAACATCCCTTTCGCAGCGAGGTCAGCCAGTGCTGAAGGCGCCTGCTCTGCGGGACCGAGTGTCACAGTGGTCAGGGGAACCGCCAAGCTGGCAGTCGCCGCTTGGTCATTAGGCATAGGAAGCGCGTTGGTTTGCGGAGGTGCGTCGCCCCGCTGCAAGCTTGCCAGAAACCCGCCGCCTAACATTCCGATGACGTCGCCGAACTCGTTGAGAACGGGCGAGCCGAGCGAGGCTGGTTCGGCGGCGAACGAGAGCGAAAGCCGCTCGCCTACTCGCGGCTGCGTTATATCGCCAAGGATCCCACCTTCGACAATGATGCGACCTCCCGCAGAGATACCCAGAGAGTAGCAGCGGTCGCCGACATTCCAGGATTTTCGTTCGACAGGTCTCAAAGCCGCGATGTCGGTCGCATTGGCGATGAGAATGGCCCAATCCTGCCAGCGATCCCACGCGACCACTTTGTCCGTTGTTTGCGATCGGCCGCTCGGAAAGACAACACGCAGGTTACTCGCACCGTCGATATTCTCGAATGTGGTGAGCAGCATTTCGGGTTTAAGGAAAAAGCCTGAGCCGCGACTAATGACCTTGCCGTCAGCGCCCAGTTTGTCGACAAACACTGTTGCATCGAGGGCATGCTTATAGATATCGGCTGGTGTAAGGGGAATTCGTGCCGGTGGTTGCGGTGCCGGAACGGCTGAATCCGCGGCTACGATCTCGAAAGAGTAAGTTCCTGCGGACTGGCCGTCGATGGTGGCATCCACCGTCCAGATTCCGGTCGCTGCGGTTTCATCCATCAGCATTGTGAAAAGTCCCGAGAACGGCGCTCCTTTCGGAGCAAAGTCGAAGTTAGTAACAACGACCACCTTTCCGCTCGGATCCTTCCACATGGCCTGGAACTTGTGCGCACCGCTCGGACCATCCCACTCAAACTCGACGACAACTTTGTGGTCGTCACCGAGCCGAAAAATATTGCGCGGGTCCTCGAAATAGAGTCGGCCGTTCCGCTCGACTTGTTTCGAACCTGCCGATGCTTGGATTACGCGGTAAGCGGAAGGCGCAGTTGGAGGGGCAGTTCCTGTAGAGGCGGCCGTTGAAGTCGATTGCGCCTGCCCGCCGGCAGAAACAAAAGGCACCGTGACCAGAACCATACACAGCCCGGCGGCGCACAAGGAAGTTCTCATTGTCCGGGATTCTACAGTCGCACCATATTACGATCAAGGCACTATCTCGGGTGGTGCATTGAGCGTCAGGGCCAAATGGAATTGATGAGGGAGGCGAGGCGGGCACCGGCTTTGGCGAGTTGCTCCTGTACTACTGGCGCCGCGGCATTTTCGTAATCGTCGGCGAGATTCTCGCGCAGTTGCAGAAGTCCTGCGCGCTCAGTCGCGCTGAGATCAGCGCACGAAGCAATCGGCCGCGGCGCTGCAATGGGAATTCGATGCGGCAGCTCGCCGTATGCGACTTTCTCCGCCAGTTCATGGCTCTCCCACGCCCAGGCGGAAAAGTCGGCGGGTCGAGATTGCCAGGCCCGCATTCGCGCGGAGAATTTCCGATCCAGCTCCTTCGCGAGATTTTGCGAGGATTCGCCGGACGAGAAGCGCTCGATGATTTCCACGTCCCAGACCTCGTGAAGATTTGGATGGAATGAGCCGCTGTCCGGATTGTTTTGAACTGATCCCCCGGGCTCGACTAACCGTCGACCTGGGGCCCCCTCCTGTGGCGCTTGGCCAAAGAAAGTGACGGGAACGCAATTTCCTCCAAGATCGTTGTTCGTGCTGGCGTGAAGCGGCTGATGGATGTCGCCGACGAAATGAATCACGAAGCGCAGCGCGTCGGCTTTCGCTTGAGGCGTTTCCTTTGGGTCTCGAAGAACGCGAATCTGCTCGGTCAGCGCGCTGGTGACGCATCCTTCTTGCGAAGGGCAATACTTCGCCATGTCGCTTTTGGGCGCGCCGCGCGGAATGTCGATGAAGTGCCACGGCGGAGTATCGGGACGCAATTTGCGGATGTCGTCGGGCCAGGTGGACGCGTCGGCGAACGGATCAAGGCCGCTTGCGCCGCAGTAGCGCGGGAGAGTCGGGTCGATCGGCACCGCCTTGAGAATGCTCAGCGCTGTTTCGCGGGCATGCGGCGTCAAGTGACTTTCGGCGATCAGCGCGACGCCTTGATGGCCCTTGCATCCCCAGGCCCATGAGGGCGAGGTGGCAGCGAGGAGAAAGAATGAGAACAGCAACAGGCGGACGGCTCCCGGGACTCTAATCACGTATGCAGCTTAGCAGAGCCTATTCCTGGACGGTGAAGCGCACGGGCTGGATGTAGATCGAGTTGCCCTTCTGAATCGAGACGTTGTAACTGCCGGGCTTTACCTGCGGCACTTTCAAAACGATTTTCGTGTCAGCCTGCTCGACGATCGAGGCTTTGTAATCATTCTTGTCGTCGGAAAGATACACGGCGGAAATCGAGCCTTTGCCGAGACTCGTGCCGGTTATGGTGATCGAATCGTTGACTTTGCCGGAGGCAGGATCGACGGCTGTGATGCCGGGCGAGTCCTGCGCGAGAACAGGCCGAGAAGGGATCGCGACGAGAATTGAGACCGTCGCGAGCGCTATCGTCACTCCGAGGTAGATCGCGCGACGACTCTGTGAAATGCGTCCCGCGAATGAAGTACTCGCCATGGGCCACCTCCGCGGCGCAGCCGATTTAGTCGCCAATTCGGTTTTGGATTGGTGTTTCGCGCAAAAGATATGCCCGGATGCGCTGGATGTCAAATGCTGCGTTCAGTCGCGCCAGCGGCACGGCGGTTCCAGTGCGGCGTAGGTTGTCGCGAAGCGGACGTATACTCTCGGCGACTGGAGGGACCATGAAACGCTATGCCGCGATTATCCTTTTTCTACTCAGCGCCAGATTTGCGCCTGGCCAGCAGGCGGCGGTACCGGAGATCAAGTATCGCTCGGTGCCGGACTTTCTGAAGCTGCCCGCGGATTTGTATTTTGGAGAAGTGCCCGGCGTGGCGGTGAATTCGAAAGGGCACGTCTTCGTTTTCTCACGGGGCAACGCGACCGGACCGGCGTACGGCGCGAGCGCGGCGCAGCTTTTGGAATTTGGCGCCGACGGACGTTACCTGCGCGAGATCGGGCACAACCTTTATGCGTGGTCGTACGCGCACACAGTAAAGGTCGATGCGCAGGACAACATTTGGATCACCGACAAGGGCTCGGACATGGTCATCAAGTTCAATCCGGCCGGGCGTGTGGTGATGGTTTTCGGGAGGAAACAGGAAGCGTCGGACGAGGGAACTGGACCGCTGAAGCACGTGCGCCCGCCGTTGCCGCCGGTCGACGGAATGTTCCGGCAGGTGACCGACGTCGCGTGGGACCCGGCGGGGAACACGTACATTAGCGACGGCTACATCAATTCGCGCGTGGCGAAGGTGGATAAGGACGGCAACTGGGTGAAGTCGTGGGGCGAGCCCGGCGATGGGCCGGGACAATTCAATGTGCCGCACAGCATCGCGGTAGATGCGAAGGGAAACGTGTACGTGGCGGATCGCGGCAACCGGCGGATACAAGTGTTTGATGGCGATGGAAATTTTCTGCGGCAGATTACGATCGACGTGCCTGCGCCGCCGGATGCGCGTCCGGCGATTGGCAACAAGCCGACCGCGACAACAGGGACGCTCGCGCCAGGCGCGCCTTGGGCGATTTGCATCACTCCGGGGCCGAAGCAGTTTCTGTATAGCGCCGACGCGTATCCGGGGCGGATCTACAAGCTGAGCCTCGACGGGAAAGTGCTCGGGATGCTCGGCGAATCGGGCAAGCAACTGAAGCAATTTGGCTGGATTCACGAGATCGCGTGCCCGTCCGAGAACGAGCTGTACGTAGCCGAGCTGCTGAACTGGCGCGTGCAGAAATTGATCCTCGAGCCAAGCCGGTAGTTGCGAGCTAAGACCTCATTGGAATATATTGTCGGCGGTTTGGGCGAAAGTCACCTGTCGGCACATTAGAAAAACTCTCTTACTCCCTTTCGGGCCCTACGGTTCCTTGAGTGAAAGGGGCTGGCGATGCACACCACACGCATTCTGCTAGTCGTCGCGACCGTTCTGAGCGCGATCATTTTTCTTGGCATGACCGTCGATACGCTGCGCGAAATGGGACCGCGCACGCATGCGGACCAAATCTCCGAACGCGTGGTTGCAGGCAAGTGGCTGTGGCAGAAGAACGACTGCAACGATTGCCACACGATCCTCGGAATCGGGGGCTACTACGCGCCGGACGTTACGAAGAGCTACTCGATCCGCGGGGAAGCCTGGCTCAAGGCGTTTCTGAAAGATCCCGCACAGATGTATCCGAATACGCGCCAGATGCCGAACTTCCATTTCAGCGACGACCAGGTGGGCGCGATCGTCGCTTACCTGAAGTGGGTGAGCGAGGTTGACACGAACGGCTGGCCTCCCGCGCCCGAGGGAGTCGCTCTGCAAGCGTCAGGCGGTCAGAAAGTATTTCTCGCACAGCACTGCAACACCTGCCACGCGATCGAGGGGAGCGGGGGAACGCTGGCTCCCGATTTGACTCACGTGGGAAGCCGACGCGCCGAGGATTGGATCTTGCAGCAAATCAACGATCCGCGCAGCCACAAAGCGGACTCGATCATGCCGAGCTTTGCGCAGCTTCCCGGCGACCAGAAACAAGAGCTCGCCGATTACCTCGCCGGTCTGAAATGAGGAGAATGCGATGAGATACAAATCGCAGAGAATCGCCCGCGAGTACTTCTTAGTGGCGCTGCCATTATTTTTTCTGCAAGTCGTCTTCGGACTTCTTGCCAGCGTGAAATATGTGTGGAATTACGATCCGCTGCTCAACATCCTGCCATTCAACATCGCCCGGACGATCCACCTCAACTTGCTGGTGTTCTGGCTGCTGCTGGCGCTGATGGGCGCGACGTACTACATGGTCGCGGATGAAATCAACACGGAGATCTACAGCCTTCGGCTGGCCCGGATACAGCTGTGGCTGCTATCGGCAAGCGGCGTTGCCGCGATCATCGGGTACTTTTTTCATTGGAGTTTCGGGATGCCGTTTCTGGAGCAGCCCACGATCATCAAGGTCGCCATCGTCATCGGGGCGCTTATGTTTCTGTACAACATTGTGATGACGATGTTCGCGAATCACCACAAGCTGACGCGAACGACGGCCACGCTGCTCGGAGGCATGGTCATGCTCTCGGTGATGTTTTTGTTCGGCATTCCGTTCATGCCCAACCTGAGCACGCAGTATTACTTCTGGTGGTGGGTGATCCATCTGTGGGTTGAGGGAGCATGGGAACTGATCGCCGCTTCTCTGGTGGCTTGGTGCCTAATCAAGCTCACGGGCGTATCGCGGAAGACCGTTGAGGGCTGGGTGTTTGCCGAGGTCGCGCTGGTTCTACTCACCGGGATTATCGGGACTGGCCATCACTACTACTGGATCGGGACGCCGCATTATTGGCTGGTGTGGGGAGCTGTCTTCAGCGCCGCGGAGCCGATTCCCATCATCATGATGCTGGTTGACGCTGTGCGGGACCTGTTGAAGGCGCGAACTTTGCCGATCGTGAATACCCTCGCATTGGCATGGCTCGGCGCGGGCGCGTTCGTGCACTTCATGGGCGCCGGGGTGTGGGGATTCGGGCAAACGCTGCCGCAGATCAACCGGTGGACTCACGGGACGCAAATTACGGCGTCGCACGGGCACTTCGCGTTCTGGGGAGCCTACGCGATGCTGGCGATTGCGTTGATGTACGCAGTGCTGCCCGAGATTGCCGGGCGCGCGCCGAACGGGAAGCAAGGAATCGGGTTCGCGGCATTCATGTGCTTGAATTTTTCGATGATCTTTATGGTCATGGCGCTGCTGATAGCGGGAATCGTCCAAGTCTACCTCCAGCGCGTTATGGGCCTGGATTTCCTCGAAGTACAGGGTCATCTGCGGCTCTGGTTTGAAGTCCGGCTGGTCGCGGGCTGTGTGTTCACGGTGGGAACGCTACTGCTGCTTTGGGATTTAGTTCGCCTCGCTCTGCCACAAAGAGCTGAGCGGATGGCCGTGGAAGCTGTCGGAGCGCCGGCAGACTAAAACCCTGACCATTCGGGCTACAATGTTGTGGCGTCCTCGCACCGCGTTTGGGTCGCCAGCCTTGATGCCCTCTGCCTTCGGCTTGGCCTATCCCTCCTACTGATATCGGACTGATTTATTGGGCACAACCTGCCCGGGGCACAACCACGCACCTATCCACTCCTGCTACGCTGGCGGATAACGACCTGGAATTCGCAGCAGCTTGGGAGTGGGCATGATCACGCTTGGAAGGCAATTCGGCACCGTGATGTTGCGCGCAGCGATGTTCGCGGCGCTCGCTGGGACGGCCGCGCTTTCCGCCGGGGCGCAGCAGAGTTCACCCGTTCAGACACAGCCGCAGACGACCGCGCCTGCGCAGCCAGCCGCCGCAGGACAGGGCGGAAGTCAATCGAGTCCGCTGTATCGCGTGACGGTCACCGCGAAGTCAACCAAAGCGATCAACTACAGCCACGCCAAAGGATCGACAGCCATCGATTTCAAGGGAACCGTGCTGATGCCTTTTGCAAAGGGCGAGGCACACGTGGAGGCCAAGAAGGGCGTCGTCAGCATTTCGGGGAAATTCGAGAAGCTGTCGCCGGCCACGATGTATGGTCCGCAATTTATGACGTACGTGCTTTGGGCCATCACGCCGGAAGGGCGCGCCACGAATCTCGGCGAACTGGAAATGGAAGGCCAGAAGGCGAAGGTCGATGGCGCAACGGCGTTTCAGGCGTTCGCAATGATCGTGACGGCGGAACCCTATTTCGCGGTGGCGCAGCCAAGCGACGTGGTCGTGATGGAAAATATCGTCCGGCCGGATACCGAGGGGAGCATTGAAGAAGTCGACGCAAAGTTTGATCTCTTGCAGCGCGGCGAATACGGGGCGATCGACACGAATGCGGACGCTCCGCGGCTCGATCCGCGCATTCCGCTGAGCCTCTACGAGGCGCGCAATGCGGTGCAGATCGCGCAGACCGCCGGAGCGGAAAAGTACGCGCTGCCGAGCTTTCAGAAGGCGCAGCAGCTTTTGCAGCAGGCCGAGGACGCGCAAAAGCACGGCGTGATGCGCAAGAACGTCGAGATGTCCGCGCGCGAGGCCGTGCAGACCGCAGAAGATGCGCATTCGATCACGATGAAACAGATCGACGAGGAGCGTCAGGAAGCGGAGCGCAAGGCCGCCGAAGCGCGCGAGGCTCTGGCCAAGCAGCAAACCGAAGAAGCCGAGAAGGCCAAGCTCGAAGCGCAGCTCGCTCAAGAAAAGGCTGCGCGCGAGCAGGCCGAGGCCGAAGCCACGCGGCAGGCGGCGCTTGCTCAGCAACAGGAAGCGGAAAAA
>Ga0187782_10004645_pt1 | contig 10271 bp, 7 predicted proteins | sample 0715_SJ02_MP15_2_FD_132454 | JGI IMG/M metagenome (GOLD analysis project Ga0187782, IMG submission 132454) | Tropical peat soil microbial communities from peatlands in Department of Meta, Colombia - 0715_SJ02_MP15_20_MG | ecosystem: Environmental > Terrestrial > Soil > Wetlands > Peat | place...
ACTGGCGCACCCACCCGTACCAGCTCGGGAATCTCGTAGTAACGCACAAATCCGCCGATGTCGTCCGGGGCTTCGACGTATACGTCGAGCGGGATGTCCACCGCCTGGCGGATCGCCGCGATCTGGGCCAGCGTCAGGTCGGTTGGGATATTGAACGTGTTGGCGCCAAGGCGCTCCAGCATCCGAATCGACGCGGGATTGGTGGATCCCATCATGACGCTGATCTTGAACTGCATGTCGGACGGCAGAATCTTTGCCCGGCGCATCTCACCAGCCACCCACAGAGCACCCTCATCTGCCAGTAGCACGCTCCGAATCCCCAGCTCAGCCGCGCGCCGAACATCCTCCAGGCAGTAGATGAGTTGATCCTGGCCCCGCAACCGGGACGCCACCACTTGTCCTGCCGGTGACACCGCCATCGCGCCCACGTCCCAACCCGCAGCCGGCCGCGCAAACAAACTAATTTCCATATTACGCGCCGCGGCGAGGCGCGCCATCTCGCGGATCTCGTTATCGCTCTGAAGCATCACCCCGCTTCCCTGCGACACACGGTGGACGATAACTCCCAGGCGATCCGCCGTCTCAATGACGGCCGCCAGGGCGGTGGGCCCTTCCGTGCTGGGAATCTCGACGCGGTACTGAGCGCCATCCGGGAAGCGCTTGCCTGATGTTGGCAGATCGTGCGCATCCCCTCCCGGCAAGCCAAGCTCTCGAAGAAACTGCCGAGTGTCTTCCAAATGGTGTCACCCCCCTCGTTACGTTGCACAGCCGCGCAAACAGACGTTTACGAGTCCTGCCCATCCAGCACTGATCGCGACGCTCTCGTTTCATGATCTTCCCGTGGGCGTTTCTTCGCAAGTGCGACCACAAAAGTCCACGCTGCGGCACATCGCGTCGGGACAAATGCCCCAACGATCGCCGACATCTTAGGCCGCTGTCTTCGCTTCGACCTTTGCCCGCCGCGTTCGTCCCGACGACATTGAACATTCGCTGACCGCCCGGTCGCCAGGACACGTCCCGTCAAGGCCGAGGACCCCTTCTCCGATACCGCCGTTTCACGGGTCCATATCAGTTGACGCGGATTGCGGGATTCCGCAGCACGCCAATCTCGTCGGCACCGATTTCGATCAGATCCCCTTCCTCGCATGCGAACTCGTTGGCCGGAACGATGCCGGTCCCTGTCAGCAACACGGTCATCGGTGGAATATCGTTCGCACGGCGCAGGGAGACGACCAGATCCTTGATGCGCCGGTGCAAACGGGAGGTGCAGACCTCTCCCTTAAACACCTCCCGGCCCCCCCGTGAGATCCGACACCACAGCGTGAACTGCCGCTCTCCCGCGTCGTCGGCCAGCAGTATGACCGGACCAAGGCTGCAGCACGCCCGGTAGATCTTGGCCTGAGGCAGGTACAGCGGGTTCTCGCCCTCGATGTCCCGGGCGCTCATATCGTTGCCCAGGGTGTAGCCGGTGATCGCACCATCCTCATCTAACACCACGGCAAGCTCCGGCTCCGGGACGGTCCACCGGGAATCGGCGCGAATGCCCACGGGGACATTGGGACCCACGCATCTCGACGATGTGGCCTTGAAAAACACCTCCGGCCGCTCGGCGTCGTAGACCTTGTCGTAAATCCCAACGGTCGTGGTCTCGGCAAGACGCGCCTCGCGGCTTCGCTCATAGGTGACGCCGGCGGCCCACACTTCCGGCGGGACCACGGGCAGCAGCAAGTGTGGGGAGGCACAGTCTGGAGCACTGTCGAGGTTGCGGTACCGGTACGTGCCCCCGCGCCCAAGCATGCTGCGGGCGACATCCTGAATGCCGGCGCCAATGCGTCTCGCCTCCATGACAAGCAACTGCAACGAATCCACAGGGGCGCCCGACGCAGTCACGAGCACCCGGGCTTCTGCGGCATCGCAAATGGCAACGCTCGTGCCCTGCCCCGGGATCCATAACCGAGCAATCCTCATGACACCACCACCCGAACAACACCCATGTCGCATCGGCGCCAGCTCGAACGTCACGACCGCCGCAGCCGGCGCCATGGCAAGCCGCGAATGCTGTGACACATCATTCGAGGCGATCACGTCGAGTTCTTCGTCCTGGCAACGAGCCACCGTCCTCTGCGTGAGAGCGTCGGCCCAAGTACCGTCCATCAACCCGACCACCCCGCATCACGCGCTTGCCAGAAGCGCCCGCCTGGAGACTCCTAAGCGGCGAGCGACTCCGGGTCCACCGTGATGCTGAACCCGGGGCGTGGACAGCCAGGCCTTGAGGCGCAACTCCATGATGTCCTCGTCGAATTGGACAATATCCGGGCCGACATCGGGCGCGGGCTGTTGACCGATCTGACGAAACAAATGTTGGACGAGGCAGAAGCACGGATGCGTGACCCCCAGGCACGACTGGAAGTTCCGTCCCCCCGCCACAGCTTCACGCCCTGCTCCAACAACCGCAGGCAGTCCGGAATCGCCTAAATGACCTGCATCGTGTACTCCACACCGACGTCGACGACGCGGGCGGCCTTGCGTGATCTGTTGGGAGGGAACGTGCTTCAACCGGCTCCGGCTGGGCTCGTGGCGGAACCCCACGGAAAGCTTGAGGACCTGCTCCCCCTCGCCGGGGAACAGGCCCTTGTCGTCGTGTGCCGTCTTTGGCGCGCAATATTCTGAGTCTTCCTCGCATTAAGATTTGTGCTTGCGCTCTCGCTTTCTGGTCGCGGCAGCCTTGGCGGCGGCCTCTTCTAGCCCGCCGCGCTCGCGCTTCGTCTCCACGGCCCTGGCGGCGGTCTCTTTCCGGTTCAGCTGCGGATGAATGCCAAGTTGGTGCCAATTCGTCTCCGAAAGATCTACACCGTAGTGCTGTGCAGCCTTCTCAATGTTCGCGAATGCCAATGCCCGGTCATCATCAGACACATCGATGACTTGATCGAAACGGGTAACGGCATTCCGCACGTGCTGAGCATCCGTCAGCGGCTTTTTCGTTGCTTTGGAAACGCAAAAACGGTGTCGGGCAAGTCGCTTTGCATCGTAAGCTGTCCATGTCTTTCGTACGGTTCCCACGTCGTTTTCATCAAGCCCCCTCCTTGTCGTAGGCTGCGTCTGCGAGCCGTTCGCCGGCTTCCCTCGATGGCCTTGGCCCGTCACAGAGACCGCCTAGGCGTGTACCTCCTCCTCACCGCGATCACAGTCTAGGCGACCTGCGAGCGCCTCCCATACTTGCAACCCCAGCTGAGCCGCTGCGCCCCTAAGGCGGCTATCGGTCGTCAAGAGAGGCACGCGGTACGCCCGGACCGCCTCCAGAACATAAGCATCGTAGGCGTAGAGCCCAAGTTGCTCCGCCAACTCGAGCGCCTTGTCACGCGGCGCCGGGCGCGCCACCGCCGCGCACGTGGGGTGTCACCGCTCCGACGAGGGATCGAGTGCGTCGCGCAGGCCATCGCCGACGAAATTGAGGCTCAGCAGCGTCCCGGCCAGCACCAGCGCGGGCGCGATGACGAGACGCGGATACGACTCGATCGCATCCACGCCGTCTGCGAGCATGATGCCCCAACTCGGCGTCGGCGGCTGCACGCCGAGTCCGAGGAAGCTCAACCCGGCCTCCGCAATGATGAAGGCCGGGACGAGCAGCGTGACCATGACGATGATCGGCGCAACGATGTTGGGGAGCAGGTGGGCCGCAAGTACGTGTCGTTCGGAGGCGCCCAGGCTTTTCGCGGCCTGGACGAACTCGCGATGCCGTAGCGTGATCGCTTGTCCGCGCACGACCCGCGCGACGTCCAGCCACCCAACGAGGGACAAGGCAAGAACTATCGCGGCCACGCCGCCGGTACCCTGGTTCATCGCACCCAGCCAGGTTAGGGGCCCGGACCGAATTGTCGGGAGAAATGCCGTAAAGAAGGTCTGCAGCAGCACGACGAGGAGCAGGTAGGGAATCGCGTAGACGACGTCCACGACGCGCATGAGCAGCAGGTCGAACGTTCCCCCGAAGTAGCCCGCGGCAAGCCCGGTTGGCACGCCCACCACAAGAACGGCGGCGGTCGCTGCGAGGCCGGCACTCATGGATACCCGCGAGCCGTACATCAGGCGGCTTAGCACGTCTCTTCCCAGGGCATCGGTCCCGACCAAGTGGTGCACGTCCGGCGCCGCGTACGTGGCGAGCAGATCCTGCTTGTCGTACCGGTAGGGCGTCAATGCCGGCGCGGCGACGGCCACGAGCAACACGACCACGAGGAACACCGCGCCAGCAACCGCCATGCGGTGCCGTCGAAAGCGCGCAAGCGCGCGGCGGTAACCGCGCCGGACATCCGCCCGGCGCGCTGGAGCGCCGACTTCAAGCAGGGAGGAGTTGGCCACCGGAGTGGATCACCCGTGTGTCACTGATAGCGTACGCGCGGATCGATGAGCGCGTAGGAAAGATCGACCAGGATGTTCATGGTAATGATGATAATCGCAAACAGCAGCGCGAGCGCCAGCAGGACCGGATAGTCACGCCCCGTGGTAGCGGTCACGAAGTAGCGGCCGATCCCGGGCACTCGTGTGATCGTCTCGACGAAGAACGACCCGGTGATAACATCGGCCACGAGGATCCCGGAGACCGTGGCGATCGGCGTCAGCGCGTTTTTGAGCCCGTGGCGGACGATCACGCGAAAACCGACGAGCCCCTTGGCTTGCGCGGTCCGGATGTAGTCCTGGTGAAGCACCTCGAGCAACGAGGTGCGAAGATACCGCGCAAGCGTGGTTGCTGGGCGGAAGCCGATTGCCACCATTGGAGCGAGCACGCGGACGTCGAGCAGCCCCCTCCACCCGCCGGTCGGTATCCAGTGCAGCACAACAGCGAACACCGTCACGAGCAGGGTCGCCATGACGTAATTCGGAATGGAGATCCCGAGAACGACGATCCCCATCGCCGTATAGTCCACGGGGGTATTGCGGTACACGGCCGCCAGGGTGCCGAGCGGGATGCCGATGGCGATCGCAAATACCATCGCCGCCGCACCGAGCTGCAACGAGACCGGAAAGAATTCCTTGATGATCTCGGTGACGTCCTGCGACGTGTTGACGTACGACGGCCCAAGCGAGCCGTGCAGCGCGTTGTCGAGATAGAGCACGTACTGCTTCCAGAGCGGATCGTCGAGATGGTACTTGGCCTTGAGGTTAGCAAGGACCTGAGGTGCTAGCGGCTTCTCCGCGTTGTCCCAGGGACCGCCCGGTGTGGCGTGTATGAGAAGAAACGCCAGGGTATAAACGATCACCATCGTGGGAATCGCGAGAAGAAGCCGGCGGAGGAGATAGGTACCCATGCCGGGGGACCGGGGCCACGCGGCGCGTCGCCCCGGTCACGTGGACATCAGTGATCCAGGATCTTGACCCGACCGAACGTGCCGTACCACGCTGTGGCGGCCGGTGGTAGCGCAAATCCCTGCACCCAGGGTTTCACCGCGATGATCACGCCGAGGTGAAAGATCGGAATGGCCGGCAGCTCAGTGTCGAGAATCTTCTCCGCCGACTCGTAGAGCTGCTTTCGTTTCGCCGCGTTCCCCTCTGCGGCGCCCGCGCGGACGAGTGAGTCGTACTGCGTATTGTGCCACTTTGTATGGAAAAAGTCTTGCTCGGAGTCGAACAAGATGTTGGCCCAGTTGGCCGGATCCTCATAGTCTGAACCCCACCGGTCGAGGAATGCATCGTACGGCTGCGTCGCGTACGAATTGAACGCGGCGTTGAATTCCTTGGGCTCCATCTGCTGTAGCGTCACAGTAATTTTCAATCCGTCCTGCCACATCTGTTGCAGCGCCTGGGCCACGAGGTCGAACGTGACGAGCTTCGGCCAGGTCACCTTGAACCCTGGGAACCCTTTGCCGTCCGGGTATCCGGCCTCGGAGAGCAGCTGACGCGCGCGCGCGACGCCGCCCGTGAGCGGCGGTGTAGCAAGGGAGCCGATTGTGCCCGGAGGCGTGATCGTGGTGGCTGGATCATAGATGCCACGGAGCACGTCGTTGGCGATCCGGGTGTGGTCTATGGCCAGGTAGAGCGCCTGTCGAACCTTTGGATTGCTGAGCGGCGACTTGGTGTTGGTGGTGTCGCAGAACAGCGCTGCGGTTCCCGACCAGCGGAACTTGTGAATCTCTTTGCTGAGCACCGGATCGCTACGAACCCGCATGATGTCGGCGGGCTGGATCTGATCGGTCACGTCGAGTTCGTTGTTCTCGTACGCGGGCAGGCTGGTGCGGAACGGATCGTCGGTCAGGGTGAAGACGACTTTCTGAAGCGTCGGCTTCGGCCCCCAGTACCGCGGATTCGCGACGATGACCAAGTCCTTGTCGTGCTCCCACGATTGCAGCGTGAACATGCCGTTGCCGACGTGGTTGCCAGCCTCTACCCACTTCTTGCCATACTTTTCAACCTGCCACCGAGGCACCGGCATGTAGTTCCACGTAGAAACGAGCCGCGGGAAGTAGGCCGCGGGCGCGGCCATCACCGCCCGAAGGGTGAGCGTGTCCAACGCCTTGACCGCTACGTTGTCGGGCGTCTTGACCTTGCCCTTGTTGTAGTCGAGCGCGCCTTTGATCGGATAGAATGCGGAGGCGTAGTCGCTCGCGATGGCGGGATCGAGGACGCGCTTCCACGCGTACTCGTAGTCCGCCGCCGTGACGGGACGCCCGTCGGACCACTTCATCCCCGGGCGCAGGTGAAAGGTATAGGTGAGCCCGTCCGGGGAAACGGTCCAGGACCGCGCGGCGACCGGCACTGCCCGGCCGTTGTTGTCGAATGTGATCAATGGGTCGAACAGCGCCATGCCGATAAGGATCTCCGGGCGTGCCTCCATCGTGGCCGGATCGAAGTGAAGCGGTTCCTGGTCCGGATAGCGGAGTACCTGCTTCGCCGATGCCGCCAGGGCGGCCTCGGCCGGCTGGGAACGGAGCAGCGCGCCTGTTCCTCCCGCGATGGTCACGGCGCTGCCGAACAATGCACTGAGTTTCACGAACTGACGGCGAGAGATCAACCCGGACCGATAGTATGATTGCCAGGGGAACCGCACCGGCCCATTCGTCACCGCGTTCTCACCTCCGCGCTGGAACGATTGTCGGTCCCTCCATTCGGCCGACGAGGCGATGCCCCCTTTTTCGGTTGGTTACGCGGTCGTTACGTGTCTTTAGGGGTGAAGGCCACCCAGGCAGTTGTCAGGAGCACGTCGATCACGGCACGTCGCGCAAAGCGCCCAGCCTCTTTCTGCGGCGCAGCCGGCACGGCGTCAATCCGTGGCGGCTGCGCCTGTTCTCTCAGTCGTCAGGCCTGGCCCCAACGCCACCCTGCCGAGAGACCTCGCACTCAATTAGTAGTGCCCACCGTCCATGCACCACCCCCGCTCTCGATGTTGTCGCCACCACCGCCGCTGTTTCCACCGTAGCCTCCATACCCGCCGGACGGCCCCGACGGCACCATTGTGGCCGGCTTGAGGTCCAAGCCGACTACCCACCATTTGCCGGCGATACCCTGGCCGTTGGTCTGGCCGGGAGCGGTATCGCCCGCATAGTGCTACAGGAGGTGACCGTTGTACGCTACCTGAGAGCCGTTCGCCGTGTGCACGAGCGAGAGCTTCCCCGAGAACGAACCGTCCGAGGTCGGCGGCGTGTCACTCACGAGCGTCGGCCTGGCCGACCAAGCGCGTCGAGGGTACCATGCGGCGGGCCTTGCCTACGGCTATCGCACGGAGGCGGTGGTCGATTCTTTGAAGCTCAACCCTCACGGCGCACCAACGATCATCGGTTATCGGCTCGTGCAGAATGCGCATGAAGCCGACGTGATCCGTCGGATCCACACCCTGTTCACAGATGGGTGGTCGCCCAAGCGCATTGTCCTCCAGCTCAACCAAGAACGCATTGCTCCGCACGCGGGACGACATGGGCGTGGACCGCGATCTACGGAAGCCCCAGGCTCGGCACCGGGATCCTCAACAACCGCCTCTACGTCGGCGATGTCGTCTGGAACCGGTTCCGCTGAGAGAAGAATCCCGAGACCGGGAAGCGCGTTCCTCGAGTCCGCCCATGTGACGAGTGGATCGTGCGCCACGACGAGACGCTCCGGATCGTGCCCCAAGAACTCTGGGAGCGCGTGAAGCTGCGCTAGCGGGAGGTCTCGCGCAAGTCCGCCGCGCAGGCATACCGTGGCGGGCGCCGGCCGAAGCTACACGCAAAGCATTACTCGAAAGACTCAGGGCCACGGAGACGGAGGCGTGCCCGTTCACACCCGTCCCCACACTTCGGGACCTCTGGGGCGAGCTACGAACCAGTCTACCGCCTCACTGGGTCAAACCAACGTTGGTGGTTGAGGTGGAATACCGAGAACGCTTAGAGGACGGTCTACGTCACGCGGCGTTGAAGGTTTTGCGGCCGGATAAGGAGCCCGGCAAGGTTCGTCAAACCTAAGTTTTCTTGTGCTATCCCCCTGCCTGGCCGATGCGTGTTTAGTTGCGTATGTCTAGCATATTCCCATCTCAGCTTGAACCACCGCCATGCAGTTTCCTCGAACCCGCAGGGGCCAGCTTGCTTTGTCGAACGAGTCGTGGCAGATCCTTTTGGGGACCCGCAGATCAAAGAGATATCGATGCATTCCTCGGCACCCCTGATTGTCCGACGCGCAGACAACACGGGTATATTCCGAATCACACGCCTTAGCCGGGAGATCGCTCATGGCTACATACCGCTGTCCCACGTGTGGTCACGAAGCCGAAGTAACCCCGAAGTACGGTACGGAGATCGTATCCGTATACTGCTGCCGGCATACGATGCAAGCACGAGACCAAACCGATGCGGTCCGCATGGAGATCGTACCTGTCCCGGTTCCACGCCGCATCCGAGAGCTCGTTACCGTCGGGCAAACTCAATGAGCTGGACCAAAATAGCAACCCTAGCAGAGCTCCTCATCGCCGCTATCATGAGCGTGGACAGTAAGCGAGAGCGGGAGTTCTAGCGAGTCTTTGGAAAGGACGACGAGTACGTGAAGGCATGGCGCATGATGGGAGGGCGCTGACGATGTCGGGACTCGTAGGCTACGCCTGGGCGTGGGCCGAGTATCAGCAGGAGCTGGTCGACGTGACGTGCCTCGACTGCGGGAACAGCTTTCAGCTCCAGAGGCACGAGGCGCGCGGGAACAAGACGTGCCCGCGGTGCGGCAGAGGTCCGACAGCCTGCCCCGATGCGTTGATGGAGCCGGCGTGACGGACACCCGGCACGACGCTTCGGGATCACTGGGGCGAGCTACGCACCAATCTGCCTCCGCATTGGGTGAAGCCGACGCTCGTGCTCAAGGTCGAGTACTAAGAGCGCCTTGCGGCTGGCCTGCGCCACTCGGCGCTAAAGGCACTCCGGCTAGACAAGAAGCCTCGCCAAGTTCGTTCACCATGGCTCGCTTGGCCTTCTACTTGGACGGCGTTTGGATTCGCTCCCAAACTAAGTGAAAGTGCGCGGAACCTCGTCCATCAGCGTCGGTCGTGTACTCAGCCGAAGATTATTGGCGACCCATTCGACGCTGCGTTCCTGATCTCCACCGACCCAATTCGGGAAGAGGCTGGCTCAGAGCTGAGAAGCGGCCCGTGAATGACGTACCGCCACGACCTTCTATCTCATGATGAATCTCTTCGGCCCTCGCCGGACGCGGGTCTGGCGCTACTCACCTCATCTGCCGACAGGTGTCAGGGCAGCGACGAAACCATCCGCCGGAATTCATCCTCGGTGAATGCCCGAAGAGTCTCGGTGCGAATGGTTCCCAGTGTGCCAGCGGCGAGAAGATTCGTGGCGGCCGCCTCGTCACTGGGGGCCTCGGTGATTACCACCGCATCATAGTGCCCCATCGTCAAATAGAACGCCTTCATCTCTCCGCCTGCCGCCTTCGCGCGTTGTTTCGCCGCGCTGACTCGATCAGGACCGTGCTTGATGTCCTCGGCGCCCTTTTGAGTAAACTTGATGAGCGTGATATACAGAGGCATCCCCAGACCTCCCTTGAAAAGGTTTTCTCCCACACCCGGCGAGGAATTCTTGCTTCGGGATCCCTCCTTGGTCCCCTGCGATGGGACGCCACCCCGTCAACGTTTCAGGGGGCCGTCAGGGCCAGGAGATTACCCAACAGGGAAGCAGATCTGACCGAATCACGACTGTCGTAGCTCAGTAATCCTGTCATGCTAACGGCTCAATGAAAATGTCATTGCCCTGGATTTGCAGTTGCTTCCGACGGGCGCTTGCAGCTGCTCCCCATCGCCACGGATGATCCGGCGGAGG
>Ga0187782_10004646_pt1 | contig 10271 bp, 6 predicted proteins | sample 0715_SJ02_MP15_2_FD_132454 | JGI IMG/M metagenome (GOLD analysis project Ga0187782, IMG submission 132454) | Tropical peat soil microbial communities from peatlands in Department of Meta, Colombia - 0715_SJ02_MP15_20_MG | ecosystem: Environmental > Terrestrial > Soil > Wetlands > Peat | place...
AGGAAAAGCGCCGCGAAATCGAAGAGCAGATGACTGCGCTGACCGCTCCGACGACGCCTTTGACGGTGCTGGCAGGAGTGGGCCCGAAGACGATCGAGAAGATTGAAGCAGCGGGAATCACTTCGATGGAGAAACTGGCCAGCATGACGCCGGAACAGTTGATGGAGATTCCGGGGATCGGCGAAAAGATGGTCGACAAGATCTATCAGGCCGTGAACCGCTTCTACGAGAGCGGTGAAACTGGAGCAGCGGCGGCCGAGGGTGGGACCGAAGCTGCCGACGAGGCGGCCGAGGAGACGGCGGAAGAAGCGACGGAAGCAGCGGAATCAGCTGCAGAGACAGAAGCGGAAAACGAATTGGAATCCGCAAGCGAGGAATCCACCGCGGAGAATCACTCGGCGGCGGCTGAACCAACGGAAAGCGAATCTTCCGAGGGGCAGCAGGAAGAGAAGAATTCTTAACGAAGCATGAGTGACTCATCCCAAGTTCGAATCAATGAATTAGCTCGTGAACTCGAGGTCAAAGCGAAAGCGATTATTGACCTGCTGCCCGAGTTTGGGGTAGCCGAAAAGAAGACGCACTCCAGTTCGATTTCCGTTGAAGTCGCAGAGAAAGTTCGTCATCGGTTGCAAGGTACTCTGGAACCAGAGGCGAAGGCCGAACTGGCCGTGCAGGAAGCGCCGAAACCCGCCGTAAGACCGCCTGCGCCTCCGGCCACAACACCACATGCGCCTGCTGTTGCGAAGCCGTCACTGGCCGCGGCACCTCATGTGCCTGTGGCTCATGCTCCGGCGGCAGCCGCGCCCGCGGCGAGACCGGCTGCAGCGCCGCCTGTGCCTCCTTCTGCCCCCGCGGCAGCAACTCCTGTAACAAAACCGGCCGTGCCTGCGGCTCCTCCCACGGCCACGAAACCACCGGTTGCGCCTGCTCCTGGCGTACCCGCGCCTGCGGTTCGACCTGCTCCTTCAGGTCCCGTTCCCGCAAGGCCTACTCCGGGTCAGCCGCTTGCGGCGCGTCCGCCACAAGGAGTACCACCACGAGTTCGTCCGCCACAGCCCGGTGCCGGCACGCAGCCCATGGCTGCGAAGCCCGCGGGTGGAGCGCCAGCGCTGACCGCTCGTCCAGCGATGCCCGTGCGCCCGCCAATGCCGACGGGCGGCAACCGTGGCCCAATTCCCGGAACAGAACCACGCGGCGAGCGTCCGAGTGGACCTCGCCCCGGACAGCCCATGCGGCCTCAACAGGGCGGGCGTCCTTTTACTCCGCGTCCGGGAGGGCCGGGTGGCCCCGGAGGTCCCGGTGGGCAAGGACAGGGGCGTCCCTGGGGGCAACGGCCGGGGGCCGTGCCATCGGGTTCGCGGCCGGGCCCGCGCACGCCGGGACGACCGGCGATGCTACCGCCGCTTCCGGACAAGATGCCGCCGAAGGCGGAGCCAGGAAAACCCCTCTATACGCGCCGGCCGACACAACGGCAACGGCCGATGGTCGACAAGCGCGAGATGGAAGGCGAGCGGAAACTGCATCCGACGAGGCAGCGACCTGGCGCCGCGGGACGAGGCGTGGCCGCGGTGGCGACAGCGCCGGCGGAGCCACGTCCGCCGCGCGAAGTGACATTGACGGAAGGAATCACGATCCGCGAGCTGGCGGAAAAGCTGGATGTGCGCGCGAAGGATTTGTTGAAGACGCTGCTGGACCGAGGCGTGTTTGCAAGCATCAACCAGGCGCTGGACGTGCAGACCGCGACGGACCTGGCGCAGGCGTTCAACGGCGTAGTGAGCGTGGTCTCGTTCGAAGAGGAGATGGTTCTGGAGGTCGCGAAGGAAGAGACCAAGGAGAACCTGAAGCCGCGGCCGCCGGTGGTGACGGTGATGGGCCACGTCGACCACGGAAAGACCAGTTTGTTGGACGGCATTCGCGCGGCGGATGTGGCGGCGGGCGAAGCCGGCGGCATCACGCAGCATATTGGCGCCTACAAGGTGCAGGTAGGCGACCGGAGCGTAGTGTTTGTGGACACGCCCGGCCACGAGGCGTTCACACGGATGCGCGCGCGCGGCGCCAAAGTGACAGACATTGTTGTGCTGGTGGTGGCGGCGGATGACGGTGTGATGCCGCAGACGCGCGAAGCCATTGACCACGCGAAGGCAGCGAGCGTGCCGATCATCGTGGCGGTAAACAAGATCGATAAGCCGGAAGCGCAGCCCGAACGTGTGAAGCGGCAATTGACGGATTTGGGCTTGATGCCCGCGGAGTGGGGCGGCGAGACGGAATTCGTGGAAGTTTCCGCAAAACAGAAAAAGAATCTGGACAAGTTGCTCGAGATCATTTTGCTTGTGGCGGATTTGCGCGAGTTGAAGGCCAATCCGGAGGCGCCGGCCAGCGGGACGGTGCTCGAGTCTCGTGTGGATAAGGGACGCGGGCCGGTGGCGACGATTCTGGTGCAGAACGGAACGCTGAACACCAGCGACTTTTTCATTGCCGGCTCTGTGTTCGGTAAAGTGCGCGCCATGTTTGACGACCGCGGGCGGGCTGTGAAGGATGCGCCGCCTTCCACGCCGGTGGAAGTGCTCGGTCTGCAGGGTGTGCCGGAGGCGGGCGACCACTTCCAGGTGACGGATGAAGCCAAGGCCCGGCATGTAGTGGAATTCCGCCAATCGAAGCAGCGCGACGCTGCTCTGCGGGCGAGTGCCGGTGCGCGCATCACGCTCGATCAGTTGCACGAGCAACTGAAGGCGGGCGAAGTCAAAGAGCTTCCGATTGTGATCAAGGCGGACGTGCAGGGCTCGGCAGAAGTTCTGGAAGAGATGCTGCCGAAGCTTTCGACCGAGCAGGTAAAGCTGAAGATCATCAGCGCGGGCGTGGGTGCGGTGACCGAAAACGACGTGCTGCTCGCGAGCGCATCCGGGGCCATCATTATCGCTTTTGGCGTACGCCCAGACCGCAAGGCGGCCGACCTGGCGCAGCAGGAAAACGTGGATATCCGGACCCATAACATCATTTATGAAGTGTCCGACGAAATCAAGAAGGCGATGGAGGGGTTGCTGGAGCCGGTGGTCCAGGAGAACTATCTCGGACGCGCCGAAGTGCGGAACACGTTCCGCGTGAAGGGTGCGGGCACGGTCGCCGGCTGCTATGTGCTCGACGGAATCATGAAGCGGGACGCGCAGGTCCGCGTGGTGCGCGACGGAACCGTGATTTACACCTCCAAACTGAGTTCACTGAAGCGATTCAAGGATGACGCGAACGAGGTCCGCACCGGATTTGAGTGCGGTATCGGGGTCGCCAATTTCAACGATGTGAAGATTGGTGACGTTCTGGAATGCTTCCAGGTGGTAAAGCTATCCGCCGCCGAGGCCGCCGCACAAGGGTCGGTTCCCGCCCGAAAGTAGCGCTAGGTGTCGAAGCCCGGGCACGGCCGTCCGGGGATGAATCACCATGCCGGTTGGACTGCTAACGCTCGAATTGCACCTGCCCGAAGCCCATTCGCTGAAGGACAAGCGTCAAATCTTGCGCGGACTGAAGGAGCGTTTGCGCGGACACTTCAATGTGGCGGTGGCAGAGCTGGATTTTCACGATCTGTGGAATCGATCGGTAGTGGGCGTGGTAACGTTGTCAAACGCCGAGCAGCATGTGGAAGAGTCTTTGCAGTTGGTTCTGCGGGAGGCGGACAAGATTCTGGGGCCGCTGCTCGTCTCGCATGATGTGGATTTCTTGTGAGGACGGCGGGATGAAGGGGCTGCCGAGAGCATAGACCAGAGATGAATTCTGGCCGATCCAGGATTTTGCCACTACAGAAGCACGCGGACACGGGATCGAATCTGCCACAATAGGACGCCATTCTCATGAGCCCAGACCATCATCGACATGAACGAGTCGGCGAGGAGATCGCCCACGAGATCAATGCCATGCTTGCGGGAGAGTTGAAAGACCCGCGACTCGAAGGGAATGTTTGCGTCAGCGAAGTTCGCGTGCAACCGGACATGAAGCACGCGCGGGTATTCGTCAGCGTGCGGACGGAAAATGCCAAAGAGCAAGCCGACGCAATCAAGGCGCTGGAGCACGCCTCGGGGTTTATCCGGCACGAGCTGATCGAACGATTGCAACTGAGGCGGCTGCCCGATCTGCACTTCTCGCTGGACCTCTCGCAGGAACACATGGAGCGAATCGAGCAGCTTCTGAAGCAGATGAAGGCGGAGAAGCAGGAGAAGCCGTCCACGCCTGAAGCGAATTCGTGAACAGGAAGGGTTCGTATTTGCGGGCGAAGTGAGAAGAGAGATTTCTCACTCCACGGACTCCGTTCGGAAGGAAGCACTTGGAAATGAGGCGGACGAAAACACCCGCCTTGGAAGACGCCACTATACAGCTGTCCCGCGAAGTGACAGTTTCGGATTGGAGGTCGGATAAAACAAATTCCGTCATGGCACGACAACCAAAACCCGCACCGTTTGACGGCGCCCTGGTGATCAACAAGCCACAGGGCAAGACGTCGCACGATATTGTGGACGCGTTGCGGCACCTCGCGGGATTCCGGCAGATCGGGCATCTGGGGACGCTCGATCCGCTGGCGACTGGGGTGCTTGTGCTGCTGCTCGGGAAAGCGACACGGCTAGTGCGTTTCTATACGGGCCGGCGCAAGCGCTACAACGCGGCATTCCGCTTCGGCTACGCGACCAATACATATGATTCAGAAGGCGTTGCCGCGGGGCCGGACACAGCGCCGGTACTGGATCGCGAACTGGTCGAACGGCTGGCGGCGGAATCGGTAGGGCGATTTGAGCAGATCCCGCCGATTTTTTCGGCGAAGAAAGTGCATGGACGGCCTGCTTACGAACTGGCGCGAAAGAAGCAGATGGTAGAATTGAGACCGGCGAGCGTCGAAGTCTTCGAATACCGCTTGCAAGAGATCGAAGGACCCGTGGCGCGGTTTTCGATTGAGTGCTCATCGGGCACATACATTCGATCCCTGGCGCACGACATGGGACAGAAGATCGGCTGCGGGGCGTACTTATGCGAAATCTGCCGCACGGCGGTGGGCGAGTTTTCGCTGGATCAGGCGATCGAACTGGAGGAATTGGCCGAGGCCGCACGAGAGGGAAGATTGCAAAGCTGCCTGATTTCACTCGAAAATCTTTTGCCGGATTATCCGAGAACGAACGTCCTGCCGGTGCTCGAGAAGAAAGTACGCCACGGTGGGAAGTTCAATGTAGTGCTGTCGCAGTTGCAGCCGGGAAGGGTGGAATTGCCTCCCGGAGCGACGACACAACTTGAAAGCGCCGCCGCGCACGCGCCGCGATTGCGGGTCTTCAGCCAGGATAATAAACTGATTGCGATTGCGGAGGCGGTGGTTCCGCGCACGTATCAGCCGGTGGTGGTTTTCGATCCGTTGCCGTAGGGAAAAGGCGATTCTCGGGCTGAAGCCCTTTCTGATGGATGGGACGAGTGTCACGGTGGTTAGAGCCACCGCTCGCCGACCGGAAGCGAGGTCTTCCATCAAGAGGAGAAACGTGGATGAATGCAGCTTCCGTACCGGAGATGAGCGCTGCGCCGGGTTTTAGCCGGATGATTCGGATCGAAGGGCCGTTCGGGCCGGGAGACTGGCCTGAGGCGCGCGCCCGGGAGGCCTGCCGAAGCCTTGAGCGTGGAGACATCGTGCTTCTGTCTCCAACGCCGATTGCAATTGCCGGCGAAGACCGGGACCTGCTGCTGGGGCGCAAACAATCGAGTTCCGCTTATCACAAGAATATTGCTTACCGGCCACTGGAAGACAGGGTTACAGGGCTGGACCGAAGCGAAGAGGAGGAAGCGGAAAAACTGCGCCGCGTCCTGCAGGATTACTCGCGGAAGTCCGTGGAATTCCTGACAGGGTTTCTGGCTCCCTATGCGAAGAAATGGAAACTGGAGTTTGCGAGTTTTCGCCCGATTGAGGAAGAGGGCCGCCCGGCGCGGCTCCACGCGAGGAACGATCTGCTGCATTTCGACTCGTTCCCGACGCGGCCGACGAACGGGGCGCGCATCTTACGATTTTTCACGAACATAAATCCGGCACGGAACCGCGTGTGGCTGACTTCGCAGACTTTTGAGGCGTTCGGGCCGCGAATGGCGAAATCCGTTGGGCTGGTTCCGTCGGCCCATAATCCTCTGCTTAGGGGTGTTTACGCTGTCGGCAGGGCGTTGCATCTGCGGAACGCGAACCGCTCGCCGTACGATGACATGATGCACCGCTGTCACAATGCGATGAAGGAAGACGCTAACTTTCAGGAGACGACTCCGAAAAATCGCTGGGAATTTCCGCCGAATTCCTCGTGGATGGTCTTTACCGATGGGGTGAGCCATGCGGTACTTTCCGGACAGTATGCTCTGGAACAGACATTCCTGGTTCCGCAGGCGGCGCTTGTCGAGCCGCAGAGGTCGCCCCTGGCGATTCTGGAATCGGTGGCTCGGCGGCGGCTGACGGTTTAACAGCAACTCCTCACGGGGTGAAGCCCGTTTTCCCTTTCGACTCTATGTTCTAAAGCCCCAACCCCCGGTGCCAACCACTTCTTCGGCGAACACGGGAGAGAATGCTACATCGAAAAGGCTGGCATGAAAGCCAGCGTTCCATTCTGGCTGATCTGAAGTTCGGCCACTGCAAGCCGCCTGGCTTTGCGAAAAAGAGCAAATCATGGCTCGGGGCGATTGGGGGGCGGAGACTGGGGCGGAGGATTGTCCGGGTTCGGGTTTGGTTGCGGCACGGTTGGCGGCTGAGGAGCCGGTTGCCCCGGGGGCGTGGGAGCAGCGGGGGCGGCCTCCGGCGGATTTGCCGGCGCAGGTTCTTCGGGCCCGCGCTCTTCCGGTCTTGTGGGTGGCGGAGGAGTCGCGCCGGCACCAGAAGCGCCAGGACCACCAGCGTCGCCTCGGCCAGCGTAAACATCGCGTGACTCACGCAGGGGCAGGCGCAACTTCCGTGGGGTGATCAGGATCAACAGCTCGTTGTTTGTATAGGAATCGTTGTGGGAACCAAACAGGTAGCCTGCGTAGGGGATTTGTGCCAGGCCGGGGATGCCCGTGAGGGATTTGCTTTGCTCCTCATCAAGCAGGCCGGAGATAATCGATGTTTCTCCTTCCTTAAGGCGGATGGTTTGCGTCATGGATTCATTGGAAATGACAGGAATGCCGTTGAAGTTCGAGCCGGCCAGAGCCTTGATCTCGTATTCCATTTGCAGAGTGACTTCGTCGTCCGGATGGACATACGGGGTGGCCTTTACCTTCAAGCCGATGTCGACAAACTCCGAACCGGGATAGGGTGTCTGCGGAACAGCGGAGCCGGCGATGGCACTGGTCGGACTGACGAGCAGAGTGACCTGACCATCGGAACCCGCGATGTCGTTGGTGACAGCAATATCAGGCAGAGGATTGCCGGTGAAATCCCCGGTGACGATAGCCAGAGGGTTCGTACCCGCCGGCGGTTCCAAAGCTTGCGTGAAAAGGCCGCTGCCGATATCAATATAAACGATGACGGTGCCAGTCCCTTGTTCGGTAGCGGCGATGCCACCCGTGGAAGCGCCGCCAAAATCGGCTATGGTCACGCCGCCGGGGTTGCTGGTGGTCGCCAAGGGTGATTGCGAGGAGAGATTGAATGTGCCGTCACCATTCCCCAGATAGACAGTGATGGAATTATCGTCGTGGTTGGCGATGGCCAAGCCGGGCCCGGTGCTTCCCGCCAGAGTCCCGTTGGCAATCGCCACAGGAAAGTGGCCCACGGCTAGAGGGGATCTGGTGAATTCGGTGAATGTGCCGTCGCCGTTGCCTTCCAGAACCGTGACGTTGTTGCTGGTCTGGTTGACAATGGCGAGATCGGGTCGGCCGTCGCCATTGAAGTCACCGGTGGTGATGGCGATCGGGCCAATCTCGTTGGCAGCCAGATGGAAGGGCGAACCCTTCACTTCGGTGAAGGTGCCATCGCCGTTGCCATTGAAGACGGAATAGCTGTTGTCTGCGAAGTTGGTGACAACGAAGCCGAGATTGCCATTGTTGTTGGAGTTGAAAGTTCCGAGTACGATCCCGCTTGGCTGGTTCCCTACACTGTAACTAATTGCCTGCTTGGGATTCGTGAAGGTCCCGTCACCATTGCCGATAAGGACAGTCACGGAGTTGTTGATTTGCGAGGCGACAACAAGATCGGGAATGGAATCCGTAAGGGAGTTGATGCTTCCTACGGCGATGGCCGCGGGACTTCCTGCGCCACCCTGGGTGGCGGTGATGGAGGTCGTGCCCGGGGAAACGCCGGTAGCGACTCCGGAACTAGCGCCAATCGTAGCGACAGAGGTTTTCGAAGAAGCCCAGGCCACGCTTGCAGATATGTCCTGCGTGCTGCCATCGCTGTAGGTTCCCGTAGCCGTATAGGCGATCGATGTGCTTCCCGCGATGGAGAGGTTCACCGGAGTCACGGCAATCGATTTCAACGTCGCAGAACTGACCGTGAGGTTTGCAACTGGACTGTTCACGCTGCCCAGTGTGGCCTTGATTTGCGTGGAGCCTGCCGTCAAGCCTCGGGCCAAACCAGAACCAATGCCAATAGTCGCGATGCTGTTGTTGGAGGAAGCCCAGGTGGCGCTCGTGGTGACGTCGTCCTGCGTCCCGTCACTGAAAGTGCCGGTGGCAAAGAATTGTAAGGTGCCGTTGCGTGCGACGGAAGCGGTGGCGGGAGAAATGGCAATCGATTGCAACGTGGCAGAAGTTCCATTTAGGGTTGCCGCGCTACTGGCGATATTTCCAAGTGTTGCCGTGATTGTTGTTGTGCCGGGTCCAATGCCCAGGGCGGAGCCGGTCTGTGAACCGATGGTGGCAACAGCCGTGTTCGAGGAAGCCCAGGTGACGTCCGAGGTTATATCCTGCGTGGTGCCGTCGCTGAAGGTACCGATGGCAAAAAGCTGTTGCGTTCCGCGAGTGGCGACCGAGGCTACTGGAGGCGTAATGGCAATGGACTGCAGCGCAGCGTTGGTGACGGTAAGAGACACCGCGGGACTGGTGATACCGGCTGGTGTCGAACTGGAAGCCGCAGGCCCCAAAATGATTGGCGAACCCGGGGCCTGAGCGAATTGAGAGACAACCACGACTCCCTGATTCAGCAGAACGGTGAGGGAATTGTCGACCTGATTGACGACGACGAGGTCTTGCGTGCCGCTTTGCCGCAAGTCCGCTGTGACCATGGCCACGGGTCCCTGGCCTACCGTGAATTGCTCTGATTGGATGGGAGTCGAAACACCACCGATGCTAGGCGTGAGTCCCCCGCTACCCAAGCTAGCGGAAAGCAGCGAAAGCGTGACGGGATACCGTTCGCCGACAAAGAATGTGGCGGGTTTCCCATTTTCCGCCCTCATCAGGACTTGGCGGCCGGTGCGGACCAGAGAAAGAGAATCCGAGAACTGCGCAGATATCGTGGGAAGGGTGAGTAGGAAGGTCGTCTTACCGCCGCCGAACGCGCCAAAGGGGGGAATAGCGGAGGCAAGACTGCTGAGCCCGCCTGTGGCCACCGTACCGAAGACGGAGGCCAGGAGTGTCAGCAACGCAGTATAACTGGGCGCGGTTCGCAGTGCCGAAACCAGATTCGGGGGAACGGAATAAACCTTCAAATTGGGGGGCGGAGTGATACCGAGTTGCGTGGCCTTGTTGCGGTCCACTTCGAGGAACTCCATGTCGAGGAGCACCTCCGCGTGAGACTGCTCGAGATTCTTGACGATAGCGCCGGCAAGCCGGACTCGTTGAACGGTGTCCCGGATGCTCAAGCTGTGGGAGAGGAGCGACTGCTGAACGCGCGTCGAACCGGTGAGATCGCGAACCGTCTTTGCGACGTCAGACAATTCCGTGGGAGTGACCGATTCAGGAAGGACAAAGGTTTGCTCAATCTCGGCTTCATAGGCCTTGCGTTTTTCCGTCGTGTTCGCCGCCACAAAAATCCGGTTGGTATCAATCGCCTTCCAGAAAGTGCCGGATTCGGCGGTCAGGACCTTCATCGCGGTTTCGAAATCGACGTCGTCAAGCCGCAATTTTACGGCTCGCCCGGGGAGTTCGGGATCAAACGTGGCTTTCACGCCGAAGGCGGCGGCTACCTGCTCGTAGGCGCTTTGCACATCGGTCAGGAAATGAAAACTGTGCGTCCCCTTGGCGGGCTCAAGTTGAGGCAGGCCTTCGGGAGGCTCTTCGGGTGGAGTGGCCCTTGCCTCTTTGCCCATGGACTCCACTTGCTTCATTCTTTCGAGCACAATGGCGTTGGACGGATCGATATGAAGCGCGGC
>Ga0187782_10004647_pt1 | contig 10270 bp, 5 predicted proteins | sample 0715_SJ02_MP15_2_FD_132454 | JGI IMG/M metagenome (GOLD analysis project Ga0187782, IMG submission 132454) | Tropical peat soil microbial communities from peatlands in Department of Meta, Colombia - 0715_SJ02_MP15_20_MG | ecosystem: Environmental > Terrestrial > Soil > Wetlands > Peat | place...
CAGGCGAGTTCCGCACCTCCGAATTTAGCGGCGAAGATGCTCTCGCGCAAGCCATCGACGAATTGCTCCTCGCGAACCCCAGCGAAGTCCTGCTCGCAACCAGCGCCGAACCGCCGCCTCAGTTCGACCGGATTCCTGCCCGCACGCGCGTCGAAGACTGGGTCTGGACTCGAGAGTACGCCGTCCCTCTCGTCGAGCGCCAGCTCAACGTCCGCTCGCTTGAGGGATTCGGCCTCAATGGCCACGAGCCTGCTGCGATCGCAGCAGGCGCCGTCATTCACTACGTCCGCTCGACGCAAAAGAACGATGCCCTCCACATCGACAGCCTGAAATTCGAGGAGCATTCGACGGCTCTCGAACTCGATCAGGTGACGGTCAGAAATCTAGAGCTGATCGAGCCGCTTTTCTCCGGCCAGGATGAGCGCGCGACGCTTTTTCGCACCCTCGATGCCTGTCTCACTCCGATGGGCAAGCGCCTGCTGCGCGCAACCATCCTGCGCCCGCTCAATTCCGCCCCAGAAATCGAATCGCGTTACGAAGCGGTCGGCGAAGCGTATTCCGATTTACTCAAACGCGAAGAAATCCGCCGGGCCTTGGCCGGTATTCTCGACCTCGAGCGTCTCTTGGGGCGAATCTCGCTCGATTCCGCCGGCCCCCGCGACGTCCGCGCGCTTTCCGCAAGCCTGGCTCGTATGCCAGTTTTGAAAGCCGCGCTCGGTGCCATGGCCGCATCGCGTTGGGGCGCGATCGCTTCGCGCCTCGACGCGCTCGATGACGTGATGACGCGCATTACAAAGACTCTCGTCGCCGAGCCGCCGCTCGCCCTGGTTGACGGAGGCGCAATTGCCTCAGGTGTAGAGGCGGAACTCGACGAGCTGCGCTCCGTCTCAACTACGGGACGCCAGGCCATAGCCGCCATCGAAGACCGCGAGCGTCATCGCACCGGGATCGGATCGCTCAAGGTCCGGTATAACTCCGTATTTGGCTACTATATCGAGATCACAAAGGCCAACCTCGCGCTCGCACCCGGCGATTACGAACGCAAACAAACCCTCGTCAATGCCGAGCGTTTCACTACGGCGGAGCTCAAAGAGTATGAGCGCAAGATTCTCACCGCGCATGAGCGTTGCATCGAAATCGAACGACGCATCTTCGCCGAACTTCGCCAGTTTGTCCTTGAGAGTGCCGGACGCATTCGTCGCACCTCCGCCGCCGTCGCCGAAGCCGATCTGCTCGCTTGTTTCGCCCACCTTGCCGCCGCCCACCGCTATGCGCGGCCCCAGCTGACCGAAGAGCTCATTCTCGAAGCCATCGCCGCGCGTCATCCGGTTATCGAGCAGTGGCTTGAAGAGACACGTGAAGGCCGGTTCATTCCTAACGATATCTACCTCAACGCGAGCGACTCCGGCCCCAGCCTTTTGCTCGTTACCGGTCCCAACATGGGCGGCAAAAGCACCTATCTCCGGCAGGCTGCAATGCTCGCCCTGATCGCGCAAATGGGTTGTTTTGTTCCCGCCGAAAGTCTCCGGCTCGGCCTCGTCGACCGCATCTACACCCGCATCGGCGCCAGCGACAATGTCGCGCGCGGCCGCTCCACCTTCATGGTCGAGATGACCGAGACGGCCGCCATTCTGAATACAGCCTCTAAGCGATCGTTGATTCTGCTCGACGAGATGGGACGTGGGACCGCAACCTTCGACGGACTCTCGCTCGCCTGGGCCACAGTCGAGTACCTGCACGCCGAAGTCGGCGCGCGCACGCTCTTTGCAACTCACTATCATGAACTGACCATGCTCGCCGAAAAATTGCCGCGCGTGCGGAATCTTCGTGTCGGCGTCAAAGAATCGCCCGCCGGCATCGTATTCCTCCACAACATCGAGCCGGGCGCGGCCAACAAAAGCTACGGCATTGAAGTCGCGCGCCTGGCCGGTCTGCCCGCCGCCGTTATCGAGCGCGCCAAGCACGTGCTCCGCCAGCACGAAAAACAGGAGCGTCAAAGCGTGCAGGTCGAGACCACTACCGACCCGATGCAAATGACCATCTTCACGCCGCTCTCGCAGAAGATCGTCGATCGGATCGAAGCCACCGACGTCAATTCGCTTACACCCCTCCAGGCGCTCAATCTTCTTGAGGAACTGCAAATCGAGTTGAAGCAAAAGAAGGTTGGCGAATGAACGTCGCGAGAGGAATCGCACTCATATGACAGAGAGCATTCGCCGTGCCGCGGGAAGCCTACTCGTGGTTGGGATCGAGAGCGAAGAGCTCACGGCAATAGAGCGCGCATGGCTCAAGCTCATCCAGCCAGCCGGAATCGTTTTGTTTCGCCGCAATATCGTCGATGCCAAGCAGACGCGTGCGTTGCTCGCGGACAGCATTCAATTTTGTGCGCCGCACTCCGTCGCTTTCGTCGACGTCGAAGGCGGCACGGTCGATCGCCTCCGCGACGCCCTTGCGCCCATACCGTCCGCGCAGGCAGTGGCGCAAGCCGCACGCGCGAAACGGAAACCCGCCCTCTCGCGCGAGCACGGCGAGCTCATCGCCCGCGCCGTCAAGGCTTTCGGCTTTAACTCTTCGCTAGCGCCGGTTCTGGACCTCGGACTACCCGAGTCGCAACCCGTCATGCAGACCCGCTGCGCGTCACCTTCGCCGTCAGGCGTGGTGGAATACGCTCGCGCATTCCTCGCCGGTTTGAGTGAGCACGGAGTCGCCGGCTGCGGCAAGCATTTTCCCGGCCTCGGTGGAGGCGCACTCGACTCGCATCTCGAGACGCCGTTCATCCGCCGCTCGTGGCGGCAATTGTGGCAGGAGGATCTCGATCCGTACCGCGCACTCCGCAACCGCCTTCCCATGGTCATGGTCAACCACGCTGCTTATCCCCTTACCAAAGACAGAAAACACCCCGCCAGCGTTTCAAGCTTCTGGATTGACGATGTTCTGCGGAAACGCATCGATTACCGCGGCATCATCGTATCGGACGATCTCGAGATGGGAGGCATCGCCCACTTCAAGGCCATTCCCCACGCCGCTGTCGAAACTGTTTGCCGTGGTTCTGAAATTCTCTTGATTTGTCACCATCCAGAGCCGATCCTGAGCGCGTATGAAGCACTGATAGCAGAGGGAGAGCGGTCGGCGGCATTTTGCAAGTTGTTGTTCGCCCGAGCCCGTGAGTCAGCCCGCAAACGATCCAAGGCGTTTCCGTCCCGCATGCCGCCCGCATTGAGCCAGCGCCATCTCGCCACGCTCCGCACGCGGATAATCGAATTCAGCGACGCAATTGCAAAGGACGCACCGTCACCGGAGATTCCTCCCACATGAAACCACGCTCCATCACCGTCGCCGGCGTCATGAGCGGCACATCGGCCGACGGCATCGATGTGGCCGTTGTGCGTATTACTCCAGGCAAGCGCTGGCCGCCCAAAGTCAAGCTGTTTGCCCACGGGGCGTTTCCCTACCCAGCCGCACTGCGCCGAAAGGTGCTCGACGCCATGAACGCGCCATTCACCTCGACTGCTGAACTGGCGCGTCTCAACTGGCGCCTTGGTCTCGCCTACGCAGAAGCTGTTCGCACCACTTCAACAAAGCACAAGCTTCATTTCGATCTGGTCGGCTGTCACGGGCAAACGCTCTTTCATCAGCCGCGCTCGCAAGCCTACGCCGGCAGCTCTTTTTCCTGCACCTGGCAGACCGGCGAAGCCCAAGCCATCGCCGCCGCCGTGGGCGTTCCTGTCGTGTCCAACTTCCGCCCCGCCGACATCCTCGCCGGCGGCCAAGGCGCACCCCTCGTCCCTCTTTTCGACTACGTCCTGTTCGCCGATCCCAAGCGCGGCCGCATCCTCCAAAACATCGGCGGCATTGCGAACTTGACTGTAATCCCCTCCAAAAGTCTGCCCCACGCAGTGGTTGCCTTCGACACCGGCCCCGGCAACATGATCCTCGACTGGCTAGCGCAGGAGCTATTCGGCAAACCTTTCGACCGCAACGGCGCATTCGCAGCCCATGGTACGATTCTCCAACCCGCGCTTACCCAAGCTTTGCACCATCCCTTTTACCGCCTCAAGCCTCCGCGCACCGCCGGCCGCGAGCAGTTCGGCCGCGAATACGCGGCCAAATTCCTGGGCGCTTGCCGCCGCCTCAGCACCAGCCCCAATGACGCCCTCGCTACCGCAACGGCGCTCACCGCAGAGTCCATCGCTCGAAGCTGCGCGCAATTCGTCCAGCCAAGAATGAAGCTCCGTTCCGTCGACTTCATCGTCTCTGGCGGTGGCGCGCGCAACCGCACGCTCATGTCCATGCTCGCTGAACGGCTAGAACCCCTTGGATGCACGCTCGCCACGAGCGACGATTTCGGCATGCCTTCCGAAGCCAAGGAAGCCGCGGCCTTCGCTCTCCTGGCTTGGCAGACCTGGCGTCATTTGCCCGGTAACATCCCCTCCGCCACCGGCGCCAAACGGCCCGTAATTCTCGGCCAGGTGACTTATACGTAGCGCGCCCGAATTTGCCGTGTCCATTCCCGGGAAATGGCATAACCCAATTTGGAACGCGATCGGTCTCTTTTGTCGAAGCGCCTCTTTGACTCTCCGCACCTCTGCTACCATAAGGATGATTGCGGCTTTCGACGCCAGCCTGATTCTTCGCCCTTTTGAGTTCCGAGCGCACAAGATCTGAGCCCCTCGGCGGCCGGAGCCACCACAAAGGAGATTTTTATGCCACTAGTCTCAATGCGGCAGCTCCTCGACGAGGCTGCCAAGGGCGGATACGGCGTTGGCGCATTCAACGTCAACGACATGGAGCAGATTCAGGCCATTATGGGCGCAGCGGTTGAAACCAATTCGCCTGTCATCATTCAAGCCAGCCGCGGTGCGCGCCAGTTCGCTCAGGATCGCTACCTTTATCACCTTATTCTCGCCGCCAGCGAGCTCTATCCCAAGATTCCCATCGCCATGCATCAGGATCATGGAAACAGTTTTGAAACCTGTAAGAGCGCAATTGAACTCGGTTTCACTTCGGTCATGATGGATGGCTCGCTTAAGGAAGACGGGAAAACGCCATCGACGTTCGAAGAAAACGTCGACGTCACGCGTCGAGTCGTCGAGCTTGCGCATCCCCGCGGCGTCACGGTGGAAGGCGAAATCGGCGTGCTCGGCGGCATCGAGGATGGCCACGGCGCCGGCGGTTCGGGCCTCGAGCACGTCACCGATCCCGATCAGGCTGTCGAATTCGCCGAGCGCACTGGCATTGATGCATTGGCCATCGCCATTGGCACCAGCCACGGCGCATACAAGTTCACCAAGAAGCCCGACGGCTCGGTGCTCAAGATGAACATCCTCATTGACATTCACAAACGCCTGCCTCACACGCATCTTGTTATGCACGGCAGTTCGTCGGTCCCCAAGGATCTCCAGGACATAGTCAATCAGTACGGCGGCAAGCTCAAGCCCACTTGGGGCGTGCCCATCGAAGAGATCCAGCTCGGCATCCGCAACGGTGTGCGTAAGATCAACGTCGATACCGACAATCGCCTCGCCATCACCGGCGCAATCCGCAAGGTTCTTTGGGAAACGCCGGAGAAGTTCGATCCGCGCGACTACTTGAAGCCCGCACGCGAGGCCATGCAGAAAGTCGTCGCTCTGCGCATGACTCAGTTCGGCCAAGCCGGCCACGCAGCCGACTACGCGCCGATTTCTATCAGCGAAATTGCCAAGGGCTACCAGAGCGGCAAACTCGATCCACGCCCTTCGCTGGCTGCCCACTAGCTCCGACCGGGCAGCGCCCCTGGCTCTTGAAAGATGTGTGCGCCACTCCGCAACCGCGAGTGGCGCGTCGTTTTTGCATGCGCTCAGCAAACCGGCATTTCATCCGCGTCAGAGACCAAAATCGTTCTCGACGCCTTCCCTGTTGCTGCTCGTGCCCATGGTCAGTTCCATATTGCGCGGCACGATCACAGTCCGCTCCACTTCTTCTTTCGCCTTTATCGCTTGGTCGACGCCAAACGTCATGGCAATCTCGTCGATCATGTCGCCGTAATGCTTGCGAAGCAGTGCGAGTTCCTCGCGCAATTCCGTGCGCCGATCCAGATCCTCGCTTTCCGACGCCTCCCACCTTGCTGTGAGGATGATGGAAAACCGCAGTGCGGCGAGTTCTTCGGTGTCATAAGTAAGCAACGCTTCACGCGTTTCGAGAACGTATCGTGAAGCTGGACCCGAAACTGCGGTATGAAGCGGTGAATATTGAATGAGTGTGGACACAGCAGTCCTCCGTCCGGGGTGGCTCCCACGGGGTCGATCTCATCAGATCAGGCGGAAGAAGAACGGCATAGTAAGCACTGGCGAGATTCCGTAATTGCATTTCCCGCTGAATAGGCTCCCAGTGTGCGGCTGTTCGAGCGGGAACGCTGTGAGCTAAATCACTCTAATGGGGTTCAGGGCTCACAGCCGACTCAGACACAGCCAGAGGAAGAATTGGCGCGTCTGCGATCGAGCATCGCAACACACGGCCTGGCGCAGAACCTATCCTGAAACCTCAGGAATCTGCGCTGTTTGCTTTGTGCCCCTTTACGCCACCTGCGATGAGATCTTTTTGGTAGGCTGCCTTACTCTCGCCGTCGATTCATCTGTCTGCATCAGAAGCCAGTAGTGAAAGCCATCCACAATAGCCATCAACGCGGCTTGGTTCAAGTCGCTGCTCACACCCGCGGTGATCCATGGTTCGTGGCTGTCGGCGTTGAAGCTTACCGTGACCCGCACGTGCGCGGCGGAATCGTGCGCCGATACATCGAGCGCCGCCACCGTGAAGGTTCCCAGGCGCATCTGCTTTAGCGCTGGATACCACTTATCGAGTTCGAGCCGCATGGCCTTGGTCAACGCATCAACCGGGCCAGAGCCTTCTGCGCGAGTTGTTGCCACCGTCGACTCTCCGATCACCAGCGTCATAAACGCCTGCACGAAGCGCCCGCCAATCTCGTCCGATTCGTCGAATACGCGCCAACTCTTCACGGTGAACCAGTTCCGCAGCGTTCCCAGAGTCCTCATGCAGGCTAGCCGAAAAGAGTCCTCACTCGCCGTAAATCCGCCGCCTTCGATCATCGCTTGGTTCGTGTCAATCAGTTCTTGCGCCTGAGAAGAGCTGAGCGCTACGCCCAGCGACTCCGAAAGCAAGATGATGTTCGCCCTGCCCGACTGGGCGTTTACTCCTATTGTCGGGCTCGCTCCTACGCGCGCCGGGTCGCACCACAAATAGGCTCCAGGATTCTTGCGTTCGCTCGACCCGTGCATCCCCGCCCACGTGCCGAACGCGCCGGGGCCCACGATAGGGGCGCCGTGCGGCGGCTCCAATCCAAAGGCGGCATATGCCGAGTGCGCCAGCCCGGCCAATCCGCTTAGCCTTTCCGGCGAAACAAACTCAGCTTCCGCGCGCAACTGCAATGCACCAATCACCGTCGTCAAATTCACATTCCCGCAGCGCTCGCCTGTTCCAATCAGCGTGCCTTGCACTTGCACAGCCCCGGCCAGAATAGCGGCCCGCGTATTGGCAATTCCCAGCCCTCGATCGGTGTGCCCATGAAAACCGAACCGTGCGCCAGGGAAATCCCGAACCAGTCCGCCAATCACTTCCGTCACTTCATCTGGACTCGCTCCGCCAGTGGTGTCGCACACAATAGTCCGGCTGACCTTCTGCCGCACACACTGTTCCGTCAGTTGGCGAAAGTAATCGCCAATGCGTTTCGCAAAATCCGCATCGCACGGGTTGCCGTTCTCGCGTCGCCCGCAGCACGCATCCATCGCGTGCTCGAGATCGACAATTACCTCCAGCCCGTGCGACTGCAGGCAATCGATCGTCTCCCACGACATCAGCAGATTCTCATCGGGCGTCGTCTCCAGCGATCGCTCCACATCGAGCAGCCGCGATTTCACCACGACTACCGCAACCGGAATCCGCCGCTTGTGGCGCACGATGAACTGCACGTCGGGCCAATCTTCAACCTTGGCTCCTCGGCCCCGCGTGCGTCCAAACAGCGCCAGCTTCATCGTCCCTGTGTCAACCGACGCCAACGCGCTTGTCAGATCCTCGACAAACTGATTCGCGCCCGCGAACCCGATCTCCGCGTAATGCACGCCAAATGCAGCCATCCGTTCGAGCAACAGCACCGCGCTGGGCGGTGAAATATCGAGATCGGGCTGCTGCAACCCGTCGCGAAGACTCGTGTCGAACAGCTCGATTCTTCTGCTAGCTTCTTCCTTCATCTTCTTCCGCGCTCAGTTGTCGACGTTCCAACGTAAGCGCCCCAACCGGCAAATGGCTCCCGGTGCTCTCATCATATCTCGACTGTGGCATCGCCCATCGCCGCGCACTTCTTTCCAGGTTCCTGTTTCCTAATCTCTATTCCCTGCCGTTCTCACATCGCCGGCGCTACAGATGGTTGCCGCGAAGGAGGAGCCAGCGCGCCCACCTCCTGGTCCTTGTACTGCAACTGGTAGAGCTTCCAGTAAAGACCGCGTGCGGCAAGCAGTTCCTGGTGCGATCCCATCTCTCGCAATACACCTTTGTGCATCACTAGAATCGTCTCAGCCCGTTGCACCGTCGAAAGCCGATGCGCGATCAGCACACTGGTTCGCCCCTCCACCATCCGCTCCAGCGCACCGCGTATGCGCAACTCCGTATCCGTGTCCACGCTCGACGTCGCTTCGTCCAGAATCAGAATTCGCGGATTAAACGCCAGCGCGCGTGCAAAGTTAATGAGCTGTTTCTGCCCCGTCGATAGAGAGCTTCCCCGCTCCCGCACCGGCTCATCGAATCCCTGCGGCAGGCTCTCGATGAAATCCAGCACATTCACGTCGCGCGCCGCTCGCCGCATATTGGCCTCGCTCATGTCCTCATTCCCGAAGCGAATGTTGTCGCCGATCGTCCCTGAAAAGAGAAAGGGGTCTTGCAAGACTACAGCGAAGTGCTCGCGCAGCATTGTCAGGTCGTGATCGCGCAGGTCGACGCCATCCAGCAAAATGCGCCCCGCAGTCACTTCATAGAAGCGCATCATCAAGCTGGTGAGCGTCGTCTTCCCTGCCCCAGTGTGCCCCACGATGGCCACCGTTTGTCCAGGCTCGATGGTGAACGAGACATCCCTAAGAACCCATTCGATCGCGTCGAGTCTCGCCATTTCCGCGCCGCTTCCCGCCGAGCGTTCGGCCTTCTCGACCGCCTCCCGCTGCTCGTCAGTCAATTTCCGATAGGTAAACCACACGTGCTCGAATTCAATCCGGCTCGAGCCGTCGCCCGCAACGGGCCGCACCGGGCTAACAATCTCCGGCGCCGAATCCATCAGCTTGAAGATCCGCTCGCACGCGGCCATTGCCGCTTGCAGAATGTTGTACTTGTCGCTCAAATCCTGGATCGGCCTCCAGAAGCGCAGCGAAAACTGCGTGAACATGATTAGCATGCCGATAGTTACTGTTGGCGGCAAATGAAGCACTCCAAACCCGCCACGCCATACCACAAGTGCAATCGCTACCGACGACAAAAAATCGACCGCCGGATAGTAGAGCGCATAAGCAAAGATTGTGTCTTTGAACGCGATCATGTGCTGCTCGTTCACCCGCGAAAAATCCTTGAAAGCCCGCTCTTCGCGATTGAAAAGCTGCACCACGCTCATGCCCGAGATGTGTTCCTGCGTGAAGCTGTTGATGCGTGCGATCGCGGCACGCACGCGGCGGTAGCTTTCGCGCACCGAATTGCGGAAAATACGCGTAACAATCAGAATCAGCGGCAACACGGAAAACGCCAGCAGCGCCAGCCACCAACTTATGGCCAGCATCACCGCCGCCATAATCGTCAACATGAAAAAGTCGTTCACGATGGCCAGAACGCCGTCGGTGAACATGTCGTTGATGGCATCCACATCCGACGTCAATCGCGTCACCAGCCTGCCCACGGGGTGAACGTCGAAGAACCCCACGTGCATCCTTTGCATGTGCCGAAAAATATCGCGGCGCAGATCGAACATAATCTTCTGCCCTGTCCACTGCATCAGGTACACCTGGATGAATTGCAGGATGTATGCCGTGAGCAGCAAGGCCAGGTAGATCGCCGCCAGCCGCGTGACACCTTCGACGGGCGCTATCGGCAGCATCCGCGCCAGTGGGCTGCCGTGAGCCACCCAATGAGCCACCGAATCCGACGAAACAGGTGTCCCTCCGCTCGGCGAAAGGCAGCGATCGACTGCCACCATTACCAAAATCGGTCCGGTCACGTCGCACAGCGATTTAAGCGAAACCGCGAG
>Ga0187782_10004648_pt1 | contig 10269 bp, 6 predicted proteins | sample 0715_SJ02_MP15_2_FD_132454 | JGI IMG/M metagenome (GOLD analysis project Ga0187782, IMG submission 132454) | Tropical peat soil microbial communities from peatlands in Department of Meta, Colombia - 0715_SJ02_MP15_20_MG | ecosystem: Environmental > Terrestrial > Soil > Wetlands > Peat | place...
CAAGCCGGAATCTGCTCGTGTGACGAGCCAAGCCCAGCCAAATCGGCTCCCCTCTGACTTTCCTGGGCCGGTGCCGGTAGGTTCGGAAACTGGTACGTCGAAAAGAACGGACCAGGTTCCCGCCGTACGGGCGGCTACCGCCGGAAATGCTGGCAAGAACGAACCGGCCGACTGATTCACATATTTCTAGGATCGGAGATGGAAGGTTGGCAGCGTATTTTGAATCTACATGAGGTCCGTTATGGCAGGAATGTTCCGTGGAGCCGTGCTTGCCTTGCTTACATTCGTGGCTCCTATTCGGGCACAATCGAACATGCCATCGGATGCAGAGATACGACAAATACTTGTTGACCGAATTGACGCGCAGCATCAGAGCGTCGGCATCGTTGTCGGAATCATTGGGCCAGAAGGCCGCCGAGTGGTCGCTTACGGACATCTGGAGAAGGGCGACACGAGGCCTCTTAACGGTGACACGGTTTTCGAAATTGGCTCGATAACAAAAGTCTTTACATCTCTGCTGCTGGCAGACATGGTGCAGCGCGGCGAGGTCAGTCTCGACGATCCCGTGGCGAAATATCTGCCACCCGGCGTCAAGATGCCGGAGCGCAATGGCCGCTCGATTACGCTGGTTGATCTGGCCACGCATACCTCAGGGCTACCACCGATGCCGACGAACTTCTATCCCCAAGACCCCAATAATCCGTACGCGGACTATTCCGTCGATCAGCTTTATCAGTTTGTCTCAGGCTACCAACTTACGCGAGATATCGGCTCACAATACGAGTACTCGAATTTGGGAGGCGGGCTGCTGGGTCACGTTTTAGCGCGCCGCGCAGGAATCGACTACGAGATGCTGCTGCGTTCTCGCATCTGCGATCCGCTGGGTATGAGCGATACGCGGATCACGCTCACGCCGGAAATGAGAGCGCGCCTGGCGGTGGGCCACAACCAGGCTCTGGATTCCGTCGCCAATTGGGACACGGGTACCCTGGCAGGGGCGGGCGCGTTGCGATCCACAGCCAACGACATGCTGAAATTTCTGGCGGCAAATCTCGGGTATACAAAGACGCCGCTGGCTCCGGCGATGGCTGCGATGCTGCAGGTTCGCCGACCGACGGGGCAACCAGACGTAGAGGTCGCCCTCGGATGGCATGTTTACACGATGCATGGGAAGGAGATCGTTTGGCACAACGGCGGGACCGGCGGCTACCGCGGGTTCATGGGGTTCGATCCCAAGGCGCTCATCGGGGTGGTGGCGCTGTCGAACGCATCCACTCCGGTTGGAGTTGACGATGTGGCGCATCATCTGCTCGACGCGAGCTTCCCGCTGGCTCAGCCCAGCAAAACGCATACGGAAGTCGCGGTCGATCCGAAGGTGTTCGACGGCTATGTCGGCAGGTATCAGTTGACGCCCAATTTTGTGATCGCCATTACGCGCAATGGGGCCCATATGTTCCTACGGGCTACGGCGCAGCCACAATTCGAAATCTTCACGGAGAGCGAACGTGATTTTTTCTTGAAGGCGGTCGATGCGCAGGTCACGTTTGTCACCGACGGCCAGGGCAAAGCAACCGAACTCATTCTCCATCAGAATGGCCGGGATCAGCACGCGAAGCGAGTTGGCGACGTGCCGCCGCCGAGGGAGCACAAAGAAGTCGCCGTCGATCCGAAACTATTCGATGGCTACACGGGGCAGTATCAGCTGGCGCCGGGCCTCGTGCTGAACATCACGCGGGAAGCAGATCATTTGATGGCGCAACTGACCGGACAGCCAAAGGTCGAATTGTTTGCCGAAGGGGACCACGATTACTTTGTGAAAGTGGTGGACGTGCAGATTACGTTTGTGACCGGAGCCGACGGGCGCGCCACGGAAATCGTCGTGCATCAAGGCGGGCTGGATGAACCCGCGAAACGCACCGGTGACGCGTTGCCATCGAAAGTACACAAAGAGGTCGCGGTTGATCCTAACGTTTTGGAAGGGTACGTGGGCGACTACCAGTTGGCCCCGAATTTTGTGATTAAGGTAACGCGGGACGGTGACCACTTATGCGCACAAGCCACCGGGCAGCCGAAGGTTGAGATTTTTGCCGAGGGCGACCGCGACTTTTTCTACAAAGTGGTCGATGCCCAGATCACGTTCGTGACCGATGCCAGCGGGAAGACGACGGAGCTGCTACTTCATCAAAATGGCTTGGACCAGCACGCAAGGCGTTTGCCGTAATTGCAACGGCAGCACGTAGATCTGCTGCCAGAGGCGTGCATGTTCCCTTCCACCTGGTACGGTGCATCAAAAGGCAGGTTGTCATGGTCAGAAACCATTGTTTGGTAGTGTGTGGGGCTTTGATTTTTTCCCTCGTTGGTTGGCGCGTCGTCTATTCGCAGGACGCTGCCATGTCGGCGGCACCGGCTTTCAACGGCGGCGTGTTCGTCACTCCGGTTCCGGGTGTACCGTTCTCTGCCTTAGCCGAGCAGGAGATGACGCAGATTCTTAAGGATGGAACCTCCTTTCAGCGCAAGACGAGCGCGCTCATTGCGCGTGACGTCCAAGGCCGCATCCATAACGAAAGCCGCGAAGTATTGCCAATCTCCTCGAGTCGACAACCCATGCTCTTAAGGATCCATATTTACGACCCCTACACGCGACTGAACACATTTCTGGATGTACATACTCATATCGCTCGCCAGAGTACGCTTCCGGCTCCCGCGGTGATGGCCCCTCCGTCTAACTGGGCGCAGCGTGAATCCGGCGAGAGCCCTGCGAGCCCGAATCAGCAGTTCGAAGATTTAGGTGTCAATCAGCTGGACGGGATCGAAGTTCATGGCTACCGCAGAGCGGTAACCCTTAGTACCAAGACAAGCGGTACCGGCCAGCCCATTGTGATCACTGATGAGTATTGGTATTCCGAGGAGCTTCGCATCAACCTTCTCGCCAAACGGAGCGATCCGCGCACGGGAAAGCTTACTATTGCGGTGACCCACCTGAATCGCGAGGAGCCCTCGGCTGATTTGTTCCAGGTTCCACCTGAGTACAAGGTAGTGGACGTCACGCCACCAGAGTAGTACCACCCGCCACGAAAGACTGCACTGATCGATTCCGCCGATTCTCCCGCGAAGCCATTCCGCCTTAGCCAAACCTCAAGCCGAGTTAGGCAGCATCGACCGCAGTGGTGCCTAGCTGGCGGGTTGATTCTCCAAGGGCGCTCTTCAATAAACGGACCACGTTCCCGGAGTGGCAACTTCGAGCAGGTGGCGGTCGGGGTCGCGAAAGTAGAGGCTCCAGCCACCCGATTCCCACGGACGCTTTTCTTCGATGGCGATCCCTCGCCGTTCAAGCCACGACTCCCAATTGGCCAGTTCGCCGGAGGGAATTCTGAACGCGAGATGCAGCTCGCCATCTCCGTCGTGAGGAGATCTGATTGCACGCGAAGCGCCCTTCTTAAAAAGCAAAAGTACTTGGCTTGGCCCTGCCTGCATGGCGCAACCGCGCTCGCCGAACTCGCTGATGATGGGGAATCCAAAGGTTTCCTGATAGAAACGAACCGAACGGGACACATCGTTCACATACAAGGAAGATTCAAGGATGCCGTCAGTTTCGGGGCGCATCGATTCCTCCCAGCTGATTATCGAACGGTATCACACCCCGCGCGAGGACCTGGCTCGGATTGTGCGAGCGGCTCCGACGGACGCCATCGGAAACTCTACGCGCAAGGCATCCCACGCTTCTCATGGCTTCGTGACAACGGAATTGTCTCTGGAGAGGATGCGGTCGTGGGTCAAATCGCAGACTTCTTCGCCGCTTTGACCTCCACCATACTTGCGAGCGTGCCGATCTGGAGATACTGCTCGGCCGTGCTGGTCGCAAACAGGTGCATGCCGCTGGCGACGAGCCCGGACCATCCGGTCTGGTGGCTGGCTCCGAGTCCGGCGCCGTTGTCACCGTGGAAGTACTCGTAGAACAGGATCAGGTTTCTCCAATGCTTGTCTTCCTGAAATTTGGCCGTGCCGCCATAAACCGGACGCCGCCCGTCCTTGCCGCGCAAGAAAATGCCGGAGACCCGGCGGTTGATTTCTTCTGCGATCTGATAAAGATTCATCCGCCGGCCGGAGCCAGTTGGACATTCGATCGAGAAATCATCTCCGTAATAGGTGTGATAGTTCAGAAGCGCTCGGATGATGAGCGTGTTTACTGGCATCCAGATCGGCCCGCGCCAATTCGAATTGCCGCCGAACATTCCCGTATCGGATTCAGCAGGGAGATACTGCACACGATACTCCTCGCGACCGACGGGTAGCACGTAAGGGTGGTCCCGGTGGTAGAGGGATACGGACCGGATACCGTAAGCGCTTAAAAATTCGTTTTCGTCCAACATCTTTGTCAACACCCGGCGAAGTCGCGTTTCATCGAGAACGGAGAACAGGTATCGGCCGTGCGCGCCGGGTTTTAGCGGGTCATGGCAGGCGCTGCGTAGTTCGGGGCGCTCGCTGAGAAAACGTCGGAACCTCTCTACCAATACAGGGTATTTCTTGAAAACCTCCGTTTCAAAAACGGTGCCGGCACAGAGCGGCAAAAGCCCGACGATGGAGCGAATTTTCAGCCTTTGGCCGCTGTTGTCGTCCGTTCGCAGTACGTCGTAGAAGAATCCATCCTCTTCGTCCCACATCCCAATTCCCCCACCGAGCTGCACCAACGACGACGTGATCAGTGCGTCGTGCTCCAGGAATTTCAGCACCATGTCCTCGTAGCCGTCCTCGTTCATGGCTAGCTCGATAACGGTTTCGAGCATTTGATCAGCGAACAGGGCCATCCAGGCCGTGCCATCAGCCTGCTCCAGATATCCACCCGTCGGCAGCGGCGCACTGCGGTCGAAGACCCCGATGTTGTCCAGACCAAGAAAGCCGCCTTCGAAGACATTGCGCCCGAAGCGGTCTTTTCGATTCACCCACCACGTGAAATTCAGGAGCATCTTTTGAAAGCAGCTTTTGAGCCAGCGAAGGTCGCCTTGCCCGCCACGGTGCAATTTGTCGAGCCGATAAACGAACAACAAGGCCCACGTATGCACAGGAGGGTTAACGTCGCTGAAGTTCCATTCGTAAGCCGGTATTTGCCCGTTGGGGTGGAGATAACGCTCACGCAACATCAATTCCAACTGCTGCTTGGCGAAATCAATATCGACCAGCGCCAGCACCACGACGTGAAAGGCGAGGTCCCATGCTGCGTACCATGGGTATTCCCACTTATCCGGCATCGAGATGACATCGCCGTTGTACATGTGGTGCCACTGCTGGTTGCGAGGCGCGGCTCCGGGCGTGCCGCTGAATGGATCCACTCCCCGTTCGGCCAGCCACTGGTCGACGTTATACAGATAGAACTGCTTCGACCATAACATTCCCGCCAGAGCCTGGCGCATCACGTTGGCCTGATCGGCGTTGAGATTGGCGGGGATGACCTTCCGGTAGAATTCCTCCGCCTCTGCCTTTCGTTCATCCAACGTTTGATCGAAGCCCTTGAAGGGCTCCTGTAGGTTCCGTGGATCGACCTTCGACAGGCGCAGGCGCACTGTCGCGGATTCGCCCGGCGCGATTCTCAGTTGATGATGAGAAGCGACTTTGGTTCCGGTGTGATGGGGGTTCACTGCCTCCGCGCACCCATGCACAAGATATTGATCGATGGCGTCCTTTACGTACGGACTGGCGTTCTTGGTCCCGAAGATGCGTTCGTTGTTGGTTTCGTTCTCAGTGAACAGCAAGGGTGCATCGCCTTCGATATAAAGCCAAGACGCTCCAAGTTCCTCGTGTGAAATAGCAACCGTTCGGGCACCATCGACCGTCACCCCTTGATTGAGGACAGGTTTGACGGAATGAGGCCACCACGACCAGGTATTGCGGAACCAGAGCGTAGGAAGTACGTGTAACCGAGCAGGCTCTGAACCTCGATTGAATATCGAGACCTTGATTAAGATCTCCTCGGCATCTTCCTTGGCATATTCCACATAAACGTCAAAATAGCGATCGTCATCGAAGACGCCCGTGTCGATGAGTTCATACTCAAAATCGTGCCGGGTCCTCCGCCGGTTGGTAGCCAATAGATCCGCATAGGGGTAGGTATTCTGGGGATACTTGTACAGATATTTCATGTAGGAATGCGTCGGTGTCGAGTCGAGGTAAAAGTAGTACTCTTTGACGTCCTCACCGTGATTCCCCTCGCTGTTGCTAAGTCCGAACAAACGCTCTTTGAGGATGGGGTCGTTGCCGTTCCACAGGGCCAGCGCAAAGCAGAGGAACTGCCGATCATCGGAAAGGCCAGCCAGTCCGTCTTCGCCCCAATGATAGGCGCGAAAACGTGCCTGGTCGTGGGTGAAGTAGTCCCACGCATTGCCATCGGAGCTATAGTCCTCGCGGACAGTTCCCCACTGCCGCTCTGACAGGTAGGGTCCCCACTTGCGCCACGGAACCTTGGCCTTGCTGGTTTCTTCGAGCCTTTTCAGTTCCCTATTCTCTTGCGGCTCCATAAACACCTCCCAGAAGCAACGCCATCGTGCCGTAGTCAGTGTAGGTTGCGAACCGAAGGGAGCAAAGGATAGAACCGTCCTTCTTGGGTCTTGCACTGGTAAAAATGACAGTCAGTTCCACCCTCTGCCTTCTCCTGGTCCGGTCCGACCCGAGTAGGAGGATCCCCCCGAAGCCTGACGGAAACAAAGAATTATGCTTCTGCCTCACTCCAGGAATCAATTGCGCTAGGGGGCAAGCTCTGCGTTCGAGCGGTTTGTAGATCGAACAACGAGATAGCTACAGATTCTTCATCAAGTAGGAATCCTGTTGAGCCAGACGAGCGTTTGCATATTGCAAGCGTGGGTGCCTGAGTGAGGGCGGGTTCAGTGTTTATCGGCCTTGGCGAGGCACTGACCTAACGCCGAAACGCCAGGCTGTCGTTCAGAAAGCAACCAGGGTCTCCCTTTCGGCTTTTGATGGTGGCTATGTTCCCTCCCCAGCCTGGGTTGTGAAGGCTGCCAACGCAACGTGCAGCCGAAGAGGTACAATCTCGTCTTCGACATTCCAGAGGCGACCATCCGACGCTCTCGTTGAAACATCGGTAATGCGAACATAGAAAAACGCCGCGGCAAGTGGCGAACACAACCAACAGCTTTGAGTCCAGGTTATGCAAACCGGCCATCGAGGCCATCTCGAACCAGCTTTTTCCGGGGGATAAAGTGTTAAAGAGAATTCGCCAGACTGCTGCGTTCATTATTCTGCTTGCGATCGGAGTTTATCCTAGCGTCCCGCAGAGTGCAGCGCTCCAGGACTTTCTCAGTCTGAAGCTCGAACTGAGCCAAGCGCAGATTGCAGCCATTCGGAATGGTCAGCCGTATGCGACCAATTTGGAGCCACGCACCCCGGCGGAAATTTTTGTCGTGGGTGTGATTTACATTAACGCAGCTCCCGAGAGCTACGTTAGGTTCGCCGGCGATTTCAATCGTTTACGCCAAATTCCCGGATACTTGGCTATCCAGAAATTCAACGATCCTCCACAGCTCTCAGACCTTCAAGGTTTTGGGTTCGGCAGCGAAGACATACAGGGGTTGAAGGACTGCAAGCCTGGGAAGTGCGTGGTCCAGTTGCCTGCAAGTACGATCGAGGATCTCCGCAAATCGGTTAACTGGTCCGCTCCGAATGTAAACGATCAAGTAAACCAGTATCTCCAGAAGTTGGCATTGACACGTCTGACTGAATACCAGAAAGTGGGCAATCGGATCCTCGGTGCGGTTTACAACGACAAACGGGAACAGGTGAATATCGCGGATCAGTTCAAGTATATGCTGAGCTACGCCAAGGCCTTGCCCCAACAGCTTCCGGATTTTTACAACTATCTTCTCAGCTATCCAGAGGGAAAGCCGGCGAATGTGGATAGCTACTTTTATTGGGACAACGTGAAGTTTGGACTGAAGCCGACCCTTCGCATTGTGCAGGTCCTGATCATGCATGGAGAAACGCCCCAGCAACCTGCCTATGCGATCGCAGAAAAACAACTATATTCAAGCCATTACTTCGAGACGGCCCTGGACCTCACGTTCTGCATCCGTGGTGGCGACAATCCGAAGGGGACGGGATTCTATCTGGTGAAGGCGATGGGCTCCGAGCAGGCAGGACTGACTGGGCTTGAAGGTTCGATGGTTCGACACGTCGCGGTTAGCCATTCTGTCAATGATTTGCAAAAGTCATTGGCATCCATAAAGAGCTTTTTAGAGCAGAAGCAATAGCAAACATTGAGTAATGGCGACAAGCGATGCAAGCCAAGTCAGTCGGGCGTAAAACAAGCACACGAGACGAGCGTCGAAGTGCGGACTTATACTTTGATGTACGTGCTCCAAATCGTCGAGGCGCTGTTGTGTACATAGAACGCGGCTGAGAACCCGACTCGAAAGAATTGCAGGTAAGCGGCGTTACAAACGACTGTGGGGAGGGACGACTCACGTGAAGCATCATTCGTTTCGCCACTTGCTTTTAATTCTAGTGACGGGCTTCGCGCTCGCTCCAACGCCTGCATCCGCCCAGGCGTGTGAAGGCCTTGCTTCCCTCAAAATTCCGAACGTCACATTGACGATGGCGAAATCCATCCAAACCCCGCCAGATTTTGAGGTTCCCAGTCTGCCCGGACGGTACGGCACACCGCCCGGGCTAAAGGTATCGGTGCCGTTCTGCCGCGTGGCGGGTTTCGCTGCACCGACGAACGACTCTCACATTTCGTTCGAGGTTTGGCTACCCATCGCCGCGAATTGGAACGGCAAATACCTTGGGGTCGGCAACCCCGGGTTCGTCGGGGGCATCGGCTACGGTGGCATGTCGCGGGAGGTCTCGCGCGGCTATGCGACAGCGTCCACTGACACAGGACATGCCGACACAGAGGCCACCGGCGCGCTCCCGCCGTGGGCCATCGGGCATCCGGAAAAGATAGCCGATTGGGGTCACCGTGCAGTCCACGAAATGACGGTTGCTGCAAAACAGATCATCCAGTCGTACTACGGCAAGCCTGCAAGGCTGTCTTTTTGGAGCAGTTGCCACGAAGGCGGCAACCAAGCACTGACCGAAGCGCAGAAGTATCCGACAGACTATGACGGGATCGCTGCCGGCGATCCTGCGTACTATATCACCCACCTTCAGGCAGTTTCCGTATATCTCTCATGGGTATCTCTGAAGGACGGGGTAAAAGCGCCTGGCTACATTCCGCCGAGTAAGTACCCCGTGATCCACAGGGCCGTGCTCGATGCGTGCGACGCTCTCGATGGCGTGCGCGACGGCTTGATCGAAAATCCGATGAAGTGCCATTTCAATCCGGTAACGATCCAGTGCCCCGCCAAAGAGGACTACGCCTCATGCCTGACGCCCGCGCAAGTGGAGACTGTCCGGCAGGTTTACGCCGGAGCGAAATTCAACGATGGCACTCCAATCTATCCGGGACTCGAACCCGGCAGCGAACTGGATTGGGGCATGATGCTCGGCGGCCCGAATCCGATGGCCATTAACGTCGGCTTCTTTCAGAATCTTGTGTTTCAAGATCCCAAATGGGATTTCCGCACGTTCGATGTGGACCGCGATACGCGCCTGGCCGACACCAGGGTCGGCGCCATGGTGAATATGACCGATCCGAATCTGCGTGCCTTCAAGGAAAACGGCGGGAAATTGCTTATGTACCAATCCTGGCAGGAGGCGGCAATTCCTCCTGGCGGTCTGCTCGATTACTACGAGCGCGTTCAAGCCGCAATGGGCGGCCCCAGCAAAACGCAGGATTTCGCCCGCTTATTCATGGTGCCTGGGGCAGGCATGTGCTCCGGTTTTTCGGTGCGCAACATCCCGAGTGCCTTCGATGCTTTTGACGTGATCGAGAAGTGGCGGGAGACGAACGTTCCTCCGGACAAGATCATTACTTCACACCGCGTCGATGGCGTGATCGAGCGCACCCATCCGGCATGCCCCTATCCTCAGGCGGCGATTTACAAAGGGACGGGCGACCCATACGACGCTTCCAGTTTCACTTGCGGAATTCCGCCGTGGTGAGCCACACGGACAAAGTCTTGCGCGGAAGAGCCGGCTTGCCTTTCCCCATGCTTCTTTGTCGTAAGCCCCGCGAGTCCGCTCGCAGCAACTGCGACCGCAACGCTAGACCAACTCGGCTTTCGCGACCGCCCACGCAGAGCGGGCTTTCACATATTCGATCCTGAGCACGCGGCGCTCGGTCCAACGGACGAAGCCGCCGCCTTGCGCGTGCGCCATTCG
>Ga0187782_10004650_pt1 | contig 10269 bp, 8 predicted proteins | sample 0715_SJ02_MP15_2_FD_132454 | JGI IMG/M metagenome (GOLD analysis project Ga0187782, IMG submission 132454) | Tropical peat soil microbial communities from peatlands in Department of Meta, Colombia - 0715_SJ02_MP15_20_MG | ecosystem: Environmental > Terrestrial > Soil > Wetlands > Peat | place...
CCGGCACCACCGGCATATTCTTCGTCATGGCTGTCGCCGGCATGGTGTGTGTAGCGTTGTGCTCCTCGGGACAGTTCATTACTGACCTGAAAGCCGGCTATTGGATCGGCTCCACGCCTGGGGCACAGGAGAAGGTGAAGTTCATTGGGGTGGTAGCGTCGGCTATCACGGCAGGGTTAACCATCATCCTGCTGGCCAAAGCCTTCCAGTTCGGAGAGGCCATGCCCGGCGATCCGCGGCAGGTGCTGGTGGCGCCGCAAGCCTCCGCGCTGAAAGCAGTGGTGTCGGGGTTCATGAGCGGCCAGCCGGCTCCCTACATCTTGTTCGGCATCGGCGCCATGGTCACGGTAGTGCTGGAGATGCTCGGCCTTTCTTCCATGGTTTTCGCCCTGGGAATCTATCTGCCGCTGCAGTTGACCACGCCGATCCTGGCTGGGGGATTCCTCTCGCACCTTGTCAACAAGCGGGGCGGGAAGATCGGCGGCGAGCACGGCAAGACCGTACGTGAACGCGGCATCATTATCGCTGGCGGCTTGATGGCGGGCGGCGCGCTTGGCGGCGTGATTGGCGCGGCACTGCGCGTACTGCCCAACTTCAAGGAAGAGTGGGTTCAGACGCCGTTCTTCGAAAACATGCCGGTCTCGCAAACGGTTTCGGCGCTCGCTTTTGTGGGCCTATGCCTGTATGTGTGGTTCAGTTCGCTAAAGAGCGAGAAGCGGAATGTATGAACTCCTTGAGATCTTCTCCGGCGGCGTCATCCCGAAGGCCCGCGCTTTTACCAGCGGGCCGAGGGATCTGGCGCGGGCCATGGACGGTCCGCGCGGGATCCCTCGCTCCGCCTGAAAAACGGCTTCGCTCGGGATGACGCCCATGGAGAGAATCGTAACGATCGAACGGAGTAAGACGGTAAGTAAAGGAGGCGTAATGGATCAAGCAGGAAAATATATCGCGGACGCTGTGCTCGGCATTGACACGCTGTGGGGCGGCGACGTCATGTGTCCTTCGGGTACGGGGCGTTTCATCGCCGATTGCTGGTTCTCCGATGAGCCGCTGCCCGCCGCCTACACACATCCCGCGGCGGCGAAGTTACGCCAATCCGGAGGCGTTGCCGGCAAGACCATTGACCGCGAAGCAGTCGACGAGTATCTGGGCGCAGTCAACCTGCCGGAGGCGATTGCAGGAATCAGAAAGGAAGCCGGCAAACTAGAAAAGGGAAAGCGGTTGCGCAAGCCATTCCTGATCGGAATGGCGGATTCTTTCAGCGTGATGTGGGACCTCGCCATGGAAGTGCTGGGCAAAGGCGAAAAAGTGCCCTATGCCCGCTGCGTCGAGGCCTCGACCGGGAAGCCGCCGGAACCATCCCAGCCTCAAGCTAAGCGCGAGCGGGTGGCGGAATTGCTGGGCCGCGCCGGCTATCGATCCTCAGGCGCAGGCGGACTCTTGTCGGCAGTGGACGGCTGGCGGCACGCTCGCATCAGCCCCATGGCCTCAGTGCGCGCGTTAAGCGCAGCGGTCATCGCAAATTTCGACAACCTCAGCGCCAGGAATCTGCTGCCGCATCTTCCCCGAACGCTGGCTGGGGTTCCGCGAGCCAACATTGACTTCCTGCCCATCAAGGACGCCTGGTTTTCCGGTTCGATGAACTACATCGGGCGGGCGCGCAACCCGGACGGCAGCCCGAAATATGAAGCGACCTACGAGATCAACGCCTCGTTGCAGATGTCCTTCCCCGAGTTTGAACAACTGGTGAGCCACGAGGTCGTGCCCGGGCATGTTACGACCTTTGCTTTCCTGCAGGATTTGTACGTCCGCGGAAAAATGGATTTCGAAGCTACGGTTCTCACTATGAATACGCGGGCTGCGACCCTGTTTGAAGGAATTGCCAACAACGCGATTCTGATCGCGCATGGGGTAACGGAGGTTGACCAGTTGCCCGACGAAGACTTGCAGATCGGCGTGCTGCTGGCGCTGCTGCAGGACGACGCCAAGAATCAGTCGTCGTATCTGACCTGGGGTGAAGGAAAACCGCAGGCAGAAGTTGCGGCGACTCTGCGCCGCGATTTTCTGGTCACCGAAGAACGCGCCGATAAATTGTCGGGAGCCTGGGGACGGCATCCTTTGCTGGGACGGATGTACCTGCCCGCGTACCGCTCCGGCACCGAAAAAGTTGCCCAGTTGCGGCGGAAGCATCCGGCGAAGAAAGTGCTTCCCGTTCTTTACGGATGTTATGGATTGGTGGATATATACACGATCGACAGGGTTTTGAAGAGCTAGAACCGGGTAAGGAATTGGCGTCTTGGCATGCTCCGACGCGGATCGGACGACCGTGGAAGAGCGGCGCTTTAGCGCCGCGTTCGAAGGCCTCAAAGATTCCGGCTTTATCCCCGGTGGGTTCTAAGCCGGGCACGTAGGAGAATCTCCATGGAGCCGTTTCGTCATCACATATTCGTCTGCACCCAGGAAAAACCGGAAGGCGTTACCTCGTGCCCCTGCAATGGATCATGGCGAGTCTTGCAGGCACTAGAGCGCGAACTGGTAACGCAAGGATTGGACAGCGACGTTCAAGTGACCACTTGCGGCTGCCTCGGCTTGTGCGATGAAGGTCCGATCATCATCGCTTACCCTGAGGGCGTCTGGTACCAGAAGGTGAAGGAGGAAGATGTTGCCGAGGTCGTGAGTTCCCACCTACGTTCCGGCGAAGTGGTGGCGCGCCTCGCCTGGACGGATGCGCCGGCGATGAAAAAAGAATCGACCGAGCATCGCGACCGCTATCGCACCATGGTCAAGGCCAAAGATGACGCCGGTATTCTTCCCGACGATCTTTATGAAACCACGCGGGCGTTCATGCCCAGCCGGGCGCTGCTCACCGCGCTGGAGTTGGATATTTTTACCGCAGTTGGCAACGGTGCGTCCGCCGAAAACGTGGCGCAGAAGATTCATGCCGATTCCCGTGCCACCGGGATGCTGCTGAACGCCTTGGCGAGCCTGAACCTGCTGGAAAAAAGAGACTGGACTTTCTTCAATTCTCCGAGGAGCGCGCGGTTCTTCTCCGCGGGTTCGCGCGATAATGCCCGCGACGGCCTGCTGCATATCGCCAACATCTGGCACGGCTGGTCCACGCTGACCCAGTGTGTGCGCGCCGGGACCTCGGTCGCGACCCGCGAACGTGATGCGGCCGGCGTGAAAGCCTTCATCGATGCGATGGACCGCAACGCACGCGAGCGCTCGGGCGCGCTGGTGAAGGCGGTCGGAGCGAGCGGCATCAGACGGATGCTCGACCTGGGCGGCGGATCCGGAGCGTATTCGATTGCCTTTGCACGGGCCATCCCGGAAATGAAGTCGGAAATTCTGGACCTGGGCGAGGTCGTTCCTCTGACCCAGCAACACATCCGCCAAGCCGGCCTTGCCGACCGAATCAGCACGCGCGTGGGCAATATGCTGAGCGATCCGCTGGGAACCGATTACGACTTGATTCTGGTCTCCCAGATCTGCCACATGTTCTCCGAGGAGGAAAACCGCGGACTGTTCCGACGGGCCCGTACTGCATTGGCGCCGGGCGGACGCCTGGTGGTGCAGGATTTCATTCTCGAACCAAGCAAGACAGCTCCCCGCGTTGCCGCTCTTTTCGCGCTGAATATGCTGGTGGGAACGCGAGCCGGCAGCACGTATAGCGAACCGGAATATGCGGACTGGCTGCGAGACGCGGGTTTTGCCGACGTCCGGCGCGTGCGCCTGCCGGGACCAGCCGGGCTGATGATTGGAGTACGGAACTAAGAAAACTTCGGTGCCCCAAGCATCGCGTCCCTTTGCGCACTTGGCGCAACCTTTGTGACCTTCGGGGTAGAAATCGTTACAAACAGAAGCACAGACACCACAAAGCACGCGAAGTGCTCGCGAAGGACGCAAAGAAAACTCGTTAACGCGTGGCCATGGCGCCGACCATGGACTGAAACACTTTCAGTCCGTCGGTGCAGCCCAGCTCCGGCTCGGCGGAGCGCTCGGGGTGAGGCATCATGCCGACCACATTTCCATCCCGACTGCAGATTCCCGCAATGTTGTCGAGCGAGCCGTTGGGGTTAGCGTCGGCGGTGATTTCCCCCGTGGGCGAGCAATAGCGAAAAACGATCCGCTTGTCGCGGCGCAACTCCTCGAGCGTTTCGGGATCGCAGAAGTAGTTGCCTTCCATGTGGCCAATGGGGATGGTCAGCACTTCTCCCTGCCGGCAAGCGTTGGTGAAGGGAGTGTCTGCGTTTTCGATCCGCACCTGCACCGGCTTGCAAACATATTTAAGACCGACGTTGCGCATCAAGGCGCCGGGCAGCAGGCCCGATTCGCAAAGTATCTGAAAACCATTGCAGATGCCGAGCACCAGCCCGCCGCTATCGGCGAACTTGCCCACGGATTCCATGACCGGCGAAAACTTGGCAATCGCTCCGGTGCGCAGGTAATCCCCGTAGGCGAAGCCGCCGGGAACAATTACGGCATCACAGTTTTCCAGGTCGTGCGATTCATGCCACAGGAATGTGACCGGTTGTTTCGCGACCTGCTGGATCGTCCAGTAGGCATCGTGATCGCAATTGGAACCGGGAAAAATGATGACGCCAAATTTCATCGCTGGCCTCGGTTGCGGGGATTTGAGGTTAGTGTAGCACGCTGAGCGGAACCGCTTTCACCACAGAGACACAGAGGCACAGAGAAAGGCACCGGATTCTCGATTTCAGATTCTTGATTTCAGATTGCAAGTTTTCTCGGTTTTCTCTGTGACTCTGCGCCTCTGTGGTAGAAAAACAGGTTGGAACAACCAAGGAAGATGTGGGCGCGCGTTGACGAAATGGAGGCGCAACGGGGCGCGCGCCCAAGCCTGGAAAAAGCAGCTCTACAAGAGCCCTTGCGACCGAAAGCGCTTAACTGGGTCCACCACTACCGGAACTTGCTGCCGCCGAAAAATCCAGCGGGCCACCGCGAAGCCAAGCGCCGCATAGCACAGATGCACGAATCGCATATCCACCCTCCCACGACTCGACCTATCCACAGGGGAGGAACCAACATCAGACTCTATCGGCACAATAGCGCTGCGCTATCGGGCAGACAAGGCACGGGAGTGCCATCTTCGTGGCACGGAAGTAATAGGAGTAATGCGAAAAGTTAACAAGCTAAGGGAATTCGGCGCGATTTCCACCCGGCGTCATCCCTCGCCCCGCGGCTGCGCCGCCCCCAGCTGAAGCTGGGGGTCGACCCGAAAACGCGGGGCCTCGGGATGACGCACGGAACAAGGCTCTATGTCGATGTCAGTGCGCCGGAACGTCTCGCTCGGCCGCCCGGTCTGCCGGCGGGACCACCACCGTCGAGAGGCTGCCCTCAGCCGTGAGTTTCTGGAAGGCCGCCAGATCGCGGCGTTGCACATCTTCCCACCGTGCCAGCAGTTCGCCGCTCTGCCGCTTCAGCTTCTCGAACTGGCGCTGCTCGGCTTCGGTGGGGGCGGAATCGGCGCTGCCCGCGTGCATGGCGAGGACGGCCAGCTTCGCATCCAGTTGTGGGGGATAGGCGAGCGAGTCTTCGTTGGAGCTGATGGTAAGGTTGACGATTTCGTCGCGGATCGCGACCAGCTTTTTTTCCAGATCGTCGGCTGCTGTGCTGATCGTCTTGGCGCTGACATTTTGCGGCAAACGCCGCTTCAACCCGGCCAGCTGCGAACGCACGTCCTGAATCTGATTGACGGCGTCGTAGACGCGGTTCAATTCGTCACGGGTTCCCAGCAGCAGGTTGAACTGCTGCTCCAGGTCGGCCTGGCTGACGTTTACACGCGGATCGAGCTTCACATCGAACCCAGCAGTCTGGCTTGGCCCGCCGCCCACGGTCAGTCGCACCTGGTAATGGCCGGGAACGGCCACGGGCCCGTGCCCACCGCTGGTGTACTCCCAGAGGTAATAGCCGGGAACATGGTGCGCCTCTTCGTAGCGCAGATCCCAGACGAAGCGGTTCAAGCCCGCTTCCGGTTTGATCTGCTTTTCGGGCTTCTTGTCATCCGGATCGAGCGGTTCCTCCAACGGCTCCAATTCCGCGCTGGAGTATCCGCGAATGACTTTGCCGGAAGCATCGAGGATTTCAATCTTGACCTCCGTATCTGCCTTCGGCGCGTCCTTGAGGAAGTAATCAATCACCGCTCCTGCGGGAGGATTCTGGCCGACTCGCTTGGAAGGATGCCGTTCGCCGCTGGCTCCGGCCTGAATGCGATATGCCGTCGCGGGCGTGTACAGGAAAACATCTTTCTGCGTGATTTCGTCGCGGAATTCGCGCAACGGACTCACGTCGTCGAGAATCCAGAAGGAGCGGCCGTGGGTGGCCACAACCAGGTCGTTATCTTTGATCACCAGGTCGTGAACCGGCGTGGTCGGCAGATTCAATTTCAGGGGACGCCAGTTTGCCCCGTCATTGAACGAGACGAAAACGCCTTGCTCGGTACCGGCATAAAGCAGGCCGCGCTTCTTGGGGTCTTCGCGCACCACGCGCACGAATGTGGTGTCGGGAAGCCCCGTGGTCAGTCTGGTCCAGGTCTTCCCGTAGTCGCTGGTTTTGTAGATATAGGGGCGCAGGTCGTCGAACTGATGGCGATCCACGGCCACGTAAGCGGTTCCCGCATCGTGCGGCGAGGCATCAATCTGGCTGATGCGGCTCCACTCCGGTAAGTCTTTGGGAGTGATGTTGGTCCAGGTCTTGCCTTCATCCTGCGTTAGCTGAATCAGGCCATCGTCGGTGCCGATCCAGAGCAAGCCTTTGGTGATCGGCGATTCCGCCAAAGCAAAGATCGTGTCGTAATACTCGGTGCCCGAGTCGTCGAGCGTGATGTCGCCGCCCGAAACTTTCTGCTTGCTCTTGTCGTTGCGGGTAAGGTCCGGGCTGATGGCCTGCCAGTGCACGCCGCCGTCGGTCGTCTTAAACAAGCGCTCGCCGCCGTGGTAGAGCGTGTTCGGATCATGCGGAGAAATCATAACCGGAGCAGTCCACTGGAAGCGATGCTCAAGATTAGCGGCGCCGTGAGCATCGGAGGGCTCCGGTTGCTCGGTGACTGACTTCACCTGTCCAATATGGCGATCGTAGCGGGTGAGGGTCGCCTGATAGTCCGCGGCATAAACAATGTTGGGATCCGGCGGATAGGGAGCGATGTAGCCTGCTTCGCCGCCGCCGACATCGTACCAGTCGCTGCGGTCGATCGAACCTTCGTCGCTGCGGCTGGCAATGGCCACCGAGCCCGCGTCCTGCTGCGAACCATAGACGCGGTAAGGTGTCGCCGAATCGGTAATGACGTGGTAGAACTGCGCGGTCGGCTGGTTGTCTTCGGCGGTCCAGTTCTGACCGCCGTCAATCGTGACGGTGACTCCGCCGTCGTTAGAGGCGATCATGCGACGCGTGTCGAGTGGATCGATCCAGAGTCCATGATTATCGCCGTGTGGGACTTTGACCTTGTTGAACAGGTGTCCGCCATCCGTGGACTTGTAGGTCTCCACATCCATGATGTAGACGACGTTCTCGTCGCGCGGGTCGGCAATGATGTGCATGTAGTACCAGGGTCGCTGCCACAAGCTATGGCTGGGGTTCACCAGTTGCCAGGATTCGCCGCCGTCGTCGGAACGATAGAGGCCGCCGTCGGGATTGTGGGCCTCGATCAGGGCGTAAACGCGCTCTGAGTTCGCGGCTACGTCCACGCCGATCTTTCCGTAAGGCCCTTTCGGCAGGCCATGCTCCTCGATGCGCTTCCAGGTTGTGCCGCCGTCCGCGGAGCGGTAAAGACCGCTGCCTGGGCCGCCGCTCGACATGCTCCACGAAGTGCGGCGAGCCTGCCAGAGCGCGGCAAAAAGGATGTTGGGATTGTGCGGGTCGAAGGCCACATCAATGCCGCCCGTGTTCTCATCTTTGTAGAGAACTTTCTCCCAGGTCTTGCCGCCGTCGGTAGTGCGGAAGATGCCGCGTTCGGTGTTAGGACCGTAAGGATGGCCCAGCGCCGCGACGAAAACGATGTCGGGATTGGTGGGATGAATAATGACTTTGCCGATCGCCCGCGAGTCGCGCAGGCCAACGTTTTTCCACGTCTTGCCCGCGTCGAGCGATTTATAGACGCCATCGCCATGCGAGATGTTGCCACGAATGCACGCCTCACCGGTTCCAACGTAGACGTCGTTGGCATTGGAATTGGCCACGGCAATGCTGCCGATGGCCGATGTGCCTTCTTTGTCAAACACCGGCGACCAGGTTAGCGCGCCGTCTGTGGATTTCCAGACCCCGCCACCGGTGGCGCCAAAATAATACGTGGTCGGGTCGCCGGGAATGCCCGCCGCGGTCAGCGACCGTCCGCCCCGGAAAGGACCGATCAGGCGGTACTTCATTCCGTTGAACAGTTTGTCTTCCGGCTTGGCGGATTCAGAAGCATCGCTGCTCTGGGCCGATGCCGGTTGGGCAGGTTCAGCGCTTTTCGCCGGCTTCTCCGATTTCGATGGGTGTTCCGGCTTGGCCTGAGAAAATGCGGCGCTGGCGAACAAGGTGGAAAACGCGACTATCAGGAACAAACGTGCGAAGAACGAAGCATTCCTGCAAGAGTTGTCTGGGCCCATGTGAAGGTTATCTCCGAGAAGAAATGGACAATGCGCTTTATGGTAATCTCCCCGGAGGCTGGCTGCAAACGCGCCAGATCTCTCGGCGCCCTATTCCTTCTCCTTGGGCGCAAGGGAGAACACATAGCCCAGCAGTGCAGCACCCACCAGCAATGGAAAGAGTCCAGCTAGAAAGTCGCTACTGCCACGATTATCGGCGAAGAGGAAGACCATGAGGCCGATCCCCACCGCCATCGTGATCAGCCCACCTAGCTTGATTCCCTCGCGACGGCGGCGCGCAGCGGTCCTCTCCTCCTCGCGCAGGAAATCGAGTGCTGCGGCGGCCCCGCTCCCCTGGGTCTCGGCGATCTTCTTCAAGGTTTCGTTCTTGTAGTAGGCTTCTCTTTCCCGGCGGCGAGCGTCGGACCATGACGCCACGGCCACGAACGAAAACACTGAGATAGCTCCGATGCTCAAGAACGCAAACAGCGGCAGAGCCTGATTGCTGGCGAACTCATGCATAACGACCTCCTCTATGCGATTCCCCTCTTTGCATACGGTGGGACAGTCCCGGCCGCGCCACGGTTGCACTTTTTCTCGCCGCCCAGCCCCGCGAATAAAATGCAACCATCTGAGGTTGTGCTCGGTCGTACCGGTAAAGGCAGGATGTTCCTGTGAACGCGAGCGAGGATCACGCGGACGTTGAGAAGGTCCTGGCCGGAGACATCTCGGCTTTCGAGGGCATTGTCCGCCGCTGGCAGGGACCGTTGATCAACCTGGCGTACCGGTTCTGCGGCGATCGCGGCCGCGCCGAGGACATGGCGCAGGAGGCCTTTCTGCGCGCCTATCGCGGACTGGCCCAGTGGCGTAAGCAGTCGGCCTTCTCCACCTGGTTGTTCGCGCTGGCCACAAATCTGTATCGCTCTGAGCTCCGGAGGATTCCGGCCAGAATCGTGGCCCTCGACGATATCCCGGAGCTCAGGGACCCGCGCAAGGCTGAGCTCGCGCTCGAGGATGAGGACCAGGACCGTGCCGTGCGCCGGGCGGTCTTCTCCCTGCCTGATAAATATCGCGAGGCCGTGGTCCTGTTCTATTTTCACGGTATGGATGTCGCTGCCGCTGCGCGCAGTCTCGACCTGCCCGAGGGCACGGTTAAGGCGAGACTATCCCGCGGGAGAGAAATCCTGCGCGGCAAACTTCCGCGGATCCTGACCGCATCGCGATGGAAGGAGAAGGAGGCTTGATGAGCCACGACGATCTCGACTGCATTTTGTCTGGGGAGGAAGAAATCCTTCCCTCATCCGGCTTCACCGCCGCCGTGATGGAGGCGGTGCGTCAGGAAGCCGTAGCTCCGCCACCCATCCCGTTCCCATGGAAGCGCGCATTGCCCGGTCTGGCGGCAGCGGGACTGACATTCGCCTGGATTTTCGTGGCTTTGGTGGAACGGCTTCGGGCCGGGGCACTGGCTCAGGTTCCGGATAGTCAGCAGCTGATCCTCACACCCGCCCTGCACGCCATGATCACTGCCGGGACCGGGTTGATCACGCTGGGATTGCTCGTGACTCTAGCTTCTCTGGCGCTCTCGATGCGGCTTGCCTGCGGCAGACGCTGAGATCCATTTAGGGACGCTTCATTCCTTCTTTGCCAGCGCCCTTTTCGCCGCTTCCAGTTCCCTGCGCTTGGC
>Ga0187782_10004652_pt1 | contig 10269 bp, 8 predicted proteins | sample 0715_SJ02_MP15_2_FD_132454 | JGI IMG/M metagenome (GOLD analysis project Ga0187782, IMG submission 132454) | Tropical peat soil microbial communities from peatlands in Department of Meta, Colombia - 0715_SJ02_MP15_20_MG | ecosystem: Environmental > Terrestrial > Soil > Wetlands > Peat | place...
CATCGAGTGCCTTCTGCGCGTAGGTCAGCGATTCCTGCTGTACGCGGACATTTTCATAGGCGTAGACCAGATCCCAGTACATATTTTCGATTTGATCCACCGTAGTGATGACCTGCAGGCGGAAGGCCACGTCGGAAATCTCGCGATTGTTCTTGGCGATACTGATGAAGCGCTTGTTGGGCAGCGAACCAAAACCCTGCAGCAGGTTCTGGGTGAGCCTGAATTGAAAGGTCGATCCCAGTTGTGGAGTCAGCAGGCTGGTGGGATTATTCGTGGTGACGTGTGTGTTGTTAAATCCTACGGACATGGCTGTCCCCCATTGGAATCCCTGGGTGTAAGCAAAATTGGCCGTGTAGGTGTTTTGCCCCACGACCGGGACAGGGCTGAGGACGGTCACAGACTCCATATCGTCTTTGTCGATCTGCAGCGTGCTCGTCACCTGCGGATCGAAGGGAGTGATGGGGGCGCCGATGCCGAGCGTCGAGCTGACCAGTCCGTTGGTGCCCGTTCCGGCGCCGCTGGCCGCGACGGTGGTGCCGCCCGTGCCGGAGCCGACGGTGCCGCCCAGTCCGCCGACTCCGCCGCCCGGCGTGTTCTGCACGATCCCGGCGTTGACGCCGAGAATGGTGGCACCGGACTTGGCCCGCAGCAAGTCGGCCTCGGCGATGTTCAGGTTATAGCGCGCGATGTCAATGTCGAGATTGTTCTCCAGCGCCAGCGCGATCGCGTCGTCGATGGAGAGATATATCTTGCCATCCCTCATCAGCGAGTCAATACGCGGCGAATTGCCCAGGTTCGGCGGCGCCAGGTCCGCCGGTAGATACGGCTGCAGCACGCGCGGAAAAGCCGAGCGCGGAACGGAGTAGTCCTTCAGATGGATGAGTTGCGGCTGCGCCGGCTGCGGCGCTGCCGGAGAAGTTGCCTGCTGCGCGCCAAGCGCGGCCGTAAACATCAGAAACAATGCGGCGGCCAGAAAAAACCGCAAGCGGACCGGGAAAATCAAACGTGGTACGAGCATGAATATTCTCCTCGCTTTACAGCGAACACAGATTCTTTCACACCAGAATTCTGGGATGCCAGGATTGTCGGCTAGACGCGAGAGCGCCGTGTCACTTCATCATAACGGGAGAAGGCTGGCTGCAGGCCTGCGCGATTGTAAAGAATTGTGGGGACACGAGACGTACAACACAGGGGTGCCCCACTTCTCGCCGCTTTTGCGAGAAGTGGGATACGCGGTTGCCCCTTGCCCCACCCTTGCCGCGTTCTTTGCGGTAGGGTGGGACTTCTCAAAGGCCGAGAGCAACATCTGCGGCACCGCGACTAAGGATTACTGCTTCTGCGGCTCTGTCGTCGGCAGATCCTTGCGTGGCGCAACGTAAGGCACGTTGGGCATGCGCGTGACCGTGCCCCGGGCAGCGTCGTCAATGCTGATGCTGGCATGATCGAGCAATTCACCGGTAGCGCGGTCGAGTTCGAGCCGCGATTTCTCGTACGCCGCCATCGCCGAAAGCAGCGTAGATTCCTCCGTAGCCAGCGTACTGCGTGCCGACAGAACATTCGTCGTCGTGGACGTTCCGAACTGATACTTCTTCTGCTCGGCGTCAAGCGACTGCCGCGCATAGTCGACCGCCGCCTGAGCCGAAGCCACGCTGGCCCGGTTCTGCTCCACGCCAAACTGCGCGTTGCGCACTTCAATGGTGACGCGATTTTCCGTCTGCTGCAGGGCCATCTGCAACTGGCGGTATTCCAGCTCGGAACGAATCTGCGTGGCTTGCCCGGCACGGTTGCGCAGCGGAATGTTGAGCTGCAGCCCCACGCCTTTGTCGGGTGCGGTCGAGTTCACGAGTTGGTTCAGTGCGCTTCCGTAACTCACGGGAGACGCCAGTGGACTTTGACCAAGTTCGGGGTTCGGGTTCGCAGTGGCGCAGCCGAATTGATCGGGGGTAGCGCAGATGTTGGTCGGATTCTGCGATCCGCCCAGTCCATACCCCCCGTAGTAGGCAAACAGGTCGAGCGTGGGCAGCAAAGCGCTGCGCACCGCTTTGTTGCTCAATTCCTGGCTGTTCAATTGAATGCGCGACTCCACCAACTCGGCCCGGTGGCGCAGGGCCTCGTTCACCAGGTCTTCGGTCGGCTGAATCTGCTCGTTCTCCGGCACTTCCATGGTGGAAGTTGGAATCACCTCGGCTCCGGCCAGCATCGGATCATGCAGAGTCCGGCTCAGGGCATTTTTCATCAGCAGTTGTTCCAACTGCAGGTTGGTCTTGGCTACGGTGAGGGCCTGCTGGTCCTGAGCGACTTGGCTCTGTGCCTTCACGGCTTCAATGGGAGCAAGGCTGCCGATCTCGACCTGCTTTTTCGTGTCGGAGAGCGTCTTATCCGAGAATGTCAGCGATTCCTGCTTTACCCGCAGGTTCTCATACGCATAAACCAGGTCCCAGTACATGTTCTCGATCTGGTCTACGGTCGTGATGATCTGAAGCTTGAACGCGACATCCGAGAGCTCGCGGTTGTTCTTGGCGATGCGTATGAATCTGGTATTCGCGGGGAACCCAAGTCCCTGCAGCAAATGCTGCGTGAGCTGGAAGTGGAAATTGGAGTTGATAAGCGGACTCAGGGTCGTAAAAGGCGCATTGCCAGTGGTGACTCGAGAATTGTTGAATCCCACGTTCAGATTCGTTCCCCAGGAGAATCCCTGTGCATAAGCGAAGTTCGCCGTCGTAGTGTTCTGCGGAGAAGCCGGACTGAAGGTGCTGGTTGGCAGGATGTGGAAACGGTCCTCCTGGAACGTACCCGTGATCACCGGATCGAAACCATTGATCTGCGGTCCCAAGCCCAGCGTGGAACCGGTTAGGCCGCTTACGCCCGCACCCGCGCCGGCCGCGCCCAGACTCGTTCCACCGGAGCCGGAGCCAACCTGCGCTCCAACTCCGCCCACTCCACCGCCCGGCGTGTTCTGCACGATGCCCAGCGGCACGCCCAGTATCGACGACCCGGACTTTGCCCGCAGCAGGTCGGTGTCGGCGATGTTCAGGTTATAGCGCGCAATGGCAATATCGAGATTGTTCTCGAGCGCCAGAGCGATCGCGTCATTGAGCGACAAGTACAGTTTGCCGTCATGCATGAGCTGGTCAATCCGTGCCGTGTTGGCCAGATTCGGCGGAGCCGCGTGCCGGGCCTGGTACGGGCCTATCGGATTGGGGAAGTGCGACACCGGCTCGGCGTAATTCATCACCGGCAGCGGCTTCTGCGGAGCGGGCGCCGAGGGTGTTTCCTGTGCCCAGCACCCGAGAGTCAGCATGGCCAGCAGGCTGGCCGCAGCAGCCAGCCGAAGCATCGAAGCGAAACGTGCGAATGGCATCTACTTGTCTCCGTTCCTAAGACCGATGGGTTAAGGCCTTCAGCAAGGGAGGCCGCATTTCCCTGAGACCGCAGACTGCGGAAATCACAGTCCTGGTCAAGCATTGGTACGCAAAAGACGCGCGGAAGGTTCCTGAAAGCTGGCAGAACACCACCTTCCCGACGCTGCTTCTTGCTTCCCCCGCACTGCTCCCGCCCTCCAGTCCAGGCGACGCAGCAGCGCCCAACCTTCACTCGTGGAGCCTAGAGTCCCGGCAGAAGCCTTCCAGTATAGCTGACCCGAATCATGCCTGAGTTCAACCCGTTCGCCGGCGCTGATGGCGCAGTTTGCGAACAGGATCTCTGATACGAATCGTTCTTCTAAAGCGCCACCCTTACCGTATCGTGCGTAGAACTGGTACATTGCTGGCGAAGGGAATGTCCCGCCAGGCAATCGTGGCAAGCCTGAAGATGCTTGGATGTGCTGACTCCGATGGAGGACTCGAAAGATCATCCTCCGAAAGATCAAAGCGTGCGTAATCTCAAAGTGATCCTTTCCTATGACGGAGCCGAATTTTCCGGCTGGCAGGTGCAGCCTGACGTGGTTACAGTGCAAGGCACACTGGCCTCAGCCATTGGACGCATCACCGGCGAAAAGGTCCTGCCCCAGGGCTCGGGCCGAACCGATGCGGGCGTGCATGCGCTGGGGCAAGTCATGACATTTGTCACGAAGTCCTCGGTCCCGGCCGAAAATTTCGTGAAAGCGCTGAACGATATTTTGCCGGCTGCCGTGCGGGTGCTGGAAGTCAGCGAAGCACCGCCGGATTTTCACGCCCGCCATTCCGTGCGGGCCAAAACCTATCGTTACCGCATCTATCGGGAGGCGGTCTGCCCGCCCTTTCTGGCGCGCTATGTGTGGCATTATCCTTATCCGCTCGATGAACGGGCGATGGCGCGCGCCGCGGCGCTGGTCGTCGGCGAACACGATTTCACTTCATTCGCCGCGGTCGATGCGGAGCGAAGGACGAACCACGAAGAAATACGAATGGGAGACGAAATGGACCCGGGACCGGTTTCCCAGGTGCGCAGGATTTTCTCGTCAGCCTGGGATCGCGCCGGGAGCGAGTTCGCCTACACCGTTCGCGGTTCTGGATTTCTCCACCACATGGTGCGGAATCTGGTGGGGACGTTCGTTCTCGTCGGCAAAGCAACGTTGCAGGTCGAGGACATGACGCGCATCCTCGAGGCGCACAGCCGCTCAGCCGCGGGCCCGACTGCGCCCGCCAGCGGGTTGTATCTGGTGGATGTCGAGTACTAATTGTCCTGAGTCAGAAGGTTCATCGCGCACTCTGGGGCCTCGTATCAGGGCACGGCTTCAGCCAGCCGCGAAGCGGCGCAAGAGCGCAGCCCACGACGTAAGCCGTGGGTGGGACAAGAAATCAGCCAGCCCCGGAAGGGCGGAGAGAAACCGAGGAGTTCGTGTCAAGCGAAACTCAAATCCCGCAAGCCAAGGTGCGCATGATCACATCCGTCAATCCGGCGACCGGCGAAGTTCTCCGCCGGTTCGCCTGCGCCGAGGAAGGCGAGGTTCTCGCCGCGGTGGCTCGCGCCCGCGCCGAGCAACCGGCATGGCGCGACCTGGGCCTTGGGAACCGCATTGCCATCGTGCGCGAGTTCCAGCGCCGCCTGCAAGAGAGAAAGTCGGAAATCGCTGCCGCTGTAACCCGCGAAGCCGGCAAGCCGCTGGCCGAATCCCTGGTCACCGAAGTTCTGGTCGTGCTCGATGCGTCCAGATTCCTGATTGACCATGCCCACCGTCTGCTTGCCGACGAACCCGTGCCCCATGGCAATCTTGCCACCAAGATCAAGAGCGGACGGCTGGTGCGCGAGCCCTACGGCGTCATTGGGATCATTTCTCCGTGGAATTATCCGTTCTCGATTCCTGCGACTGAAACCTTGGCCGCACTGGTCGCGGGCAACGCCGTGGTGCTGAAACCTTCGGAATTTACTTCCATGGTTGCGCTGGAATTGCGCTCCTTGCTGCATTCTGCGGGGGTTCCCGAAGGCGTCTTCCAGGTGATTGTCGGAGACGGCGCCACCGGCGCGGTTCTGCTGCATTCCTCTATCGACAAGCTGGTTTTCACCGGCAGCGTTTCGACGGGGAAGCGCATTGCCGTGGCCGCCTCCGAGCGTTTGCTGCCCCTGGTGCTGGAGCTCGGCGGCAAAGATGCCATGCTCGTGCTCGATGATGCCGCTGTTGACGTGGCTTCGAGCGCGGCGGTCTGGGGCGCGTTCGTGAACGCAGGGCAGGCTTGCTTGTCGGTCGAGCGCTGCTATGTGCATCGCAGCCTGTACGAGCGGTTCCTGGCAGCCTGCGCGGAGAAAACGAAAAAGCTGCGCGTGGGGAACGGCATGGACGCCGAAACCGACGTTGGCCCGCTGATCCACGAGCGCCAGTTGCTCATTGTCGATGCCCACGTCGAAGACGCGAAGGCCCACGGAGCGCGGGTTCTGACCGGCGGCGAGAGGGTCCCCGATCTGGGCAAAAACTTTTATCGTCCTACCGTGCTAGCCGATGTGAGCCACCAGATGCGCATCATGCGGGAAGAAACCTTCGGCCCGGTGTTGCCGGTTATGCCGTTCGACCGCGACCAAGAAGCCGTGCGCCTGGCCAACGATTCCGAGTATGGCCTGGCGGCGAGCGTGTGGACCCGCGACTCGAAGCGCGGCGAGCGCCTGGCCCGGCAGATTCAGGCTGGTACCGTCATGGTCAACGATGTGATCTCCTGCTTTGGGATCAGCGAAGCTCCTCATGGCGGTTTCAAATCGAGCGGCCTCGGCCGCACCCACGGCCGTTTCGGTCTCGAGGAGATGGTACGGCTGAAATATCTGGATGTGGACCTTATGCCGGGAATGAAAAAAGTCTGGTGGTACGGTTATGGCGAACGCTTCGCGCACCAGATGGAAGGCTTTCTCGATCTTCAGTTTGGCCGGGGCATCGCAGACCGAGTTCGTGGCGCACTGCGGGCCGCCGGGGTCATTAAGCGCAAGCAGCTCTAATTACTCTCGCTGCCGGACTTCGCCGGGCCGGACGGCCGAGGGCGGCCGTCCCCACATGAGTTACTCATCAATTCGATCTCCGTGGCTCGGCGGCTGCGAAATCACCAGAAATCGCGCCGCGCTCGTCGACGGATTCCTGATCTGATGCCGCATCCCGGGCTGAACCCGAATCCCGCTCCCGGCCGGCACCAGCGTTTTCCGCCCCTCGACTTCCATCAGCACCTCCCCGGAAAGGACGTAAAAGAACTGCTGTGCCCGCTGGTGACGATGGCGAATCTCCGCCGCGCCGGGCGGCATGAGTTCTTCAATTACGCTCAACTCAGCCTCCTTCACTAGATGCCAGCCGTCGCAATCGTTTCCCCACCGATAGTGCTCGCCATTTCCCCGGCTCACCGTGCCCGGCTGGGCAGCATCTTTCGCCATGTTTTCCCCTCCCGCCGATCAATCGAATACGAATCACTCCGGAATCATTCCGATTGTCCCCAGCCAAGTCTCCACCAACTGAGGCCATGCCGTCACCGGAAGCTTGGTGCGTCGCAGCCCGAACGCATGACCGCCGCGCGCGTACAAATGCATCTCCACCGGTGCCCCTGCTTTCTTCAGCGCAGCGTAGTAGACCAGCGAGTTCTGTACCGGGTCGACCGGGTCATCCTCCGCCTGCAGGATGAATGTAGGCGGCGTCTCGCGGGTGACAGGAACATACGGATTCAACTCAAAACTCCGCGAAGTATTCTCCAGCATATGTCCCGGGTAGATAGCCACCGCAAAATCCGGGCGGCAGCTCTCTTTATCGGCGGCATCGACAGCCGGATACAAGCGCTTCTTGAAGTGCGTGCTCACCGCTGCCACCAGGTGCCCGCCCGCCGAAAACCCAAGTACTCCAATCTTGTGCGGATCGATCTTCCACTCCGCGGCGTGAAATCGCACCAGCCCCACGGTCCTCTGCGCATCTTCCAGCGCCATCGGTGATTTGGGATACGGCCCCGATTTCGGGAACAGTCCCTCACCCGGCACGCGATACTTCAACAGCACACACGTGATCCCCTTGGACGTCAGCCAGTCGCAGACCTCCGTACCCTCAAGATCGATGGCCAGAACCCAATAGCCCCCTCCCGGAAACACAACGACCGCAGCACCCGTATTCCTTCCCTCTGGCGAATAAACCGTCATCGTAGGCCGCGAGACTTTGCCCACCCCAGCCACCGGCCTGCCGGCAACCAGAAAGTCCCTGTCCGTCCCGGCTGCGAAAACCTCCGGCCCCGCGACGGGCGCCGCATCCGGCACCTTCCCCGGCCATATCGCCACTTGCGTATGTCCCGGTGACGGCTGCCAGGCAGGCGCCTGCGCGCTCAGACCGCCGCCCGTAAATACACCCAGAAAAGCAAAGATCAAAGGCTTCATCACAATCTCCACAACTCAATATAACCAGTTGTCGGAAGCCTTGCCTTCAACTGCGGGCGGTCATGCGCAATCGGACTTAAGTGTTGTAATCTTGTCGCCATGACTCAGCCTTCCCAAACCCACCCGTCCGAACCCAAACGCGAGTTGTTTCGCCACACCCTGGCTACGCTGGCCTATCGCGGCGGCAAAACTCTGCGCAACGCGCCCGCCGGATTCTCCGATTTTCGCGGTGGCGAAGGCCTGCGCACCCCGGGACAGATTCTGGCCCATATGGGCGACCTGCTCGACTGGGCGTTGTCCATCGCCGTCGGCCAGCAGAAGTGGCAGGACTCGAAGCCTCTGCCCTGGGATCAGGAGGTGACGCGATTTTTGGCCGCGCTGAAAAAGTTCGACGATTTCCTGGCTTCCGCGGAGACGGTTCAGGCGCCGTTCGAAAAATTGTTTCAGGGCCCGGTCGCCGACGCGCTCACCCACGTCGGCCAGATCGCCATCCTCCGGCGCATGGCGGGCGCGCCCATCAAGGGCGAGAACTATCACAAGGCGGAAATCCAAATCGGCCGCGTAGGCGCCGATCAAGTTGCGCCGAAGCGGGAATTCTGACAAAGCTGTGGAAGAGGCCCTTGTTTTTCTTTGCGTACTCGGCGGCTTTTCTTGCAATCTCTGCGGTTCAGGCCTTTGATTTTGCGCGATTTCGATACAGCGACCCATCCACCTGCTCGGTCATCGCCTTCGCATCCAAGTCGATTTCCAAAAACTTCGCCAATTTCTCTCCCACGCCTCGTGGATCATGCAGCGCGTCGTGATACGCAATCCGCACCGACTTCACGTACGGTTTCCCCTCCATCCAGGCGTACACCTCGCGCAGATGCTTCTCAAACGCCGCGGAAACGGCAGCCTGGTCGGCACCTTCCTTGTACGTGCCCCTGCGCCGCAGCATCTGATCCTGCGAGGCCAGCACTTCGGCCATCGGACGCTGCATGAAGACCACCCGGTACTCGAACCCGGCGGGCAGCGCCAGGAGAAGCTGTGAGATTACCTTCACTATTTTCCCTTCAGCCTCGGCAATGCAGCCCGGATCCTTCGGCAGTTGCTTGATTCGCTCCCACTCCAGATAGCCGCGCGGATTATCCTCGTCAGCCCGGCGTTCGCCGTCGGAAAGAGGCGTCATTCCGCCCGCTACCAGCATCTGCATCATCAATGAAGTGCCCGAGCGGGGAAGTCCCGAAACGATCGTAATCATGAACTTCTAGCATACGATAGTCGCGAGTCCTGAGTCCCGAGTCGCGAGGAAGCGCCGATCACACCCTGATTGGAACAGACTTACCCTCGCGCGTTGCAAGCAGGCTCGTGGGTTGGACGGCTCACACCTGAGATACAATGGAAGCTTGAGTGCCTGATTACGAGTGAAGGGATGTCATTCTCGCGACTCAGGACTCGCAACTAAGAGCGAGGGAATCCTTTGGCGACCAGCGCAGTCACCACTTCCGCTTCTACCAGCCTCCAGCAGCTTCCTCATCACAAGGTCAAGATCAAGAAGGCCGGGCAGCGCGCCTGCAACGAAAAAAACGACAAGGGCAAGTTCTGCGGCGGGCATCTGAAGCGCTGGTTTTATATGACCGATGTGGTCGAGCGCGAGTGCGGCGACATTGAGAAGGCCTGGGGACCGAATGCCGAAGTGTATCGCTGCGAGAATTGCAGGACGCTCTATCTGCCCAATCCCGGCGAGAGCAAGGTGAATGTAGCTGGGCAAGGACAGCTCTCGGTGTTCGGATTGACGCTGCCGCCGAAGGAGAAATAGCTGCGAGCTCCTAGCTTCTAGCTGCTAGCAAATCAAGCCGTCGTGGGGACCTTGGGTTCTGGGGATCGAAGAAATGCTTGCCGTGGAGCCCGTGACCAAGGGCTGAAGAATCTCACAACTGCGGCACGATACGAGTCTAGCTAGAAGCTAGCAGCTAGGAGCTAGAAGCTGCTTTCCATGAACACTTCCGACCTCATCTACGACTGGAACAAAATCCTCCCGCCGGGAATGAAGCGGCCAGGGCCGGTATTGTTGAACGACGAGAGTCTGCGCGATGGCCTGCAATCGCCCTCCGTGCGCGATCCGTCGATTCCGGAAAAGATCGAAATTCTTCACCTGATGGAAGCGATCGGGATCGATTTCCTCGATCTCGGCCTGCCCGGCGCCGGGCCACGTGCGGTGGAGGCCGTCACTGCGCTGGCCCGCGAAATCGTGGCGCACAAGATGAAGATTCGGCCCAACTGCGCCGCCCGCACCCACGAAAACGACATTCGCCCCATCGCCGAAATCGTCCAGAAAACAGGCCTGCGCATTGAGGCGGCAACCTTCATCGGTTCGAGTCCGATCCGCCGCTTCACCGAAGGCTGGAGCGACGACTTTCTTCTGCACACCACCCAGAACGCAATTCAATGCGCGGTTTCGCTCGGCCTCGACGTGATGTACGTCACCGA
>Ga0187782_10004653_pt1 | contig 10267 bp, 4 predicted proteins | sample 0715_SJ02_MP15_2_FD_132454 | JGI IMG/M metagenome (GOLD analysis project Ga0187782, IMG submission 132454) | Tropical peat soil microbial communities from peatlands in Department of Meta, Colombia - 0715_SJ02_MP15_20_MG | ecosystem: Environmental > Terrestrial > Soil > Wetlands > Peat | place...
AATAAGCGCAATGAGTTTCGCGAAGTTGTAGCCAGCAAATTGGCCCGCGAAGTGATGCCGAAGTAGTCCCTTACAAGCGCCTGGTTGTGGCACACATCACGGGTGTAGCCTCTCATCTCAGGCACGAATTGTTTGGGTTGTACTTGCTATCAAACTCGGTGATGTCGGTCTGTTTCACTGTCGATCCCAAACCGCGACGGTCAGGAAAGGCTTTTGTTGAGCGTCAGTGCCTGACACCGCAGCGATTAGCGTAGTCCCGTCTGCCGATACAATGTAACTCCCCTCGCCAACCACCTGGTCGGCGTTCTTTGCTTGGACGTGAATTGTGTTGGCATCCGGGTGGCGCGTAATGGCGACGAGACTGGTGGGTGGTCTGCTTGCCAACCTTGTCTACGGAAAATCACACGACCCATTCGCCGCCGCGTCGCTTGCGGGCAACATTTAGCAGGTAGTCGTCCATGGCAGCAGCGGCATCGGGGTCAAAGCAATGCTTTGCACCTGAGACGTCCTGTTGGTCGCCAAGAGCGAGGCGCTCGTTCTTTGCCACTCCGGTAAGCATGGTACGGGCAGATTGTTCCGGGGTTTGCGCACACGGGGGTGCCTCTTTGCCTTGCCAGATCGCCGTAGCGACTGTGCCCGGTGTCGCGGAAGTCATACGGATATTTTCGTCCCACAGTTCGTACCGAAGTGCGAGCGTCAACCCATTTAGTGCTGCCTTGGTCGCCGAGTACAATGTTTGGTAGGCCATGGGCGCGAACGCGATACCAGAGATTGTATTGATGATGTGCCCGCCGCCCTGCTTGCGCATGATCGGCAGAACGGCTCGGATACCGTAAAGTGCGCCATAGAAATTCAAGGCGAATGCTTGCTCCCATTGCTCATTTGCTTGCTGATCGAAGGGACCCGCTAGGCCAGCACCCGCATTGTTGAACAGAAGATCAACACGACCACCGAAGTCGGCGGCTCTTTGAATCATTTCCTGGACTTCTTTTTCCTTCGTGACATTACAGTGGATACCGAGCACCTTGCCCGGATAGGTAGAGTTCAATCGCTCGGTTTCCCGACATAGGTTCTCATCGTTGAGGTCAGCGAGAACGACTTTCTTCGCCCCATCAGAGAGCAACGTCTCTGCAAGCGCCAAACCAATGCCCGACGCGCCCCCCGTCACGACTGCGACTTTGTCCTGGTAGTATCCGCTCGCGTTATTCATGCTTGATAACCTCTATCTTTTATCTTTGCGCCAGTTCTGGGCATGGTGCGGTCAGCCCTGAGCAGGGTAGACCCGAGGCGCGTACCCGAGTCTGTGCTTACGGTCACTTTTGCATGACTGGATTCCACAAAGCTTCGGACTAGTTCCGGTTATCGGACAGATACCGGCCTGGTCACTTTTCTTCCGAAGAATCCTAGCGCGAAGAAGCGAGCGATTATTGCCGCGAAGAGCGACAAGATGACTCACTTGACCGCGGTTAGTTTCTGCGTTGGATGAAGCTCTGGCGCCTGCGACGAATATTGTGACGGCCGGAATTCAATCGTGAGGTCCTGTTGGGCTTGGATCGGCCTTCGGTCCAAGAGAGTGGGCCTGTAACGCCACTGGCGAATGGCTCGTATTGTGGCAGGACGCAGGGAGTTCGCGCCACTCAAGAACTTTACATCCCGCACTTGGCCAATTGGTCCGATCGTGGCCCGGACTCTTATTACCTCCGCTCCTCCAAATCGATTTCCCGGCTTTGGATAACGAGGCAAAACGAAGGAGACAAGCTGGCCAGCTTCCAATCGAGAAGGTTTATCGGCTTCGTTAGGGCGAAGTCCAGGAAAAACGAGAACCGAAAGCTGCGAGGTTATCGCCAAGGAAGACGTAGCGGCGACCGCATTTTCCGGGAAACTCACGCGGAATGGTCGGCCTCCACGGATCGGGATATTGACAAGGATCGTGGAGGGTCTGGACAGGTACGGCCCTGGGCCTGCCGTATGGGTTGACGCGTACGGAGCGGAATTTCCCGGCGTACTGCTCCTTGGAACGACCTTAAGTGAAGGTGCTGCATTCGAAATCGCGGGAGGCGGCGCACTACTTACAATAGGCCCGATCGCTCCACCCCGCTCAGAGGGGACTTCGGACTTGGCAGTTACCTCAGATTCCGCTGTCTTGGCATTGGCCTCGAGTTTGCTTGCTCGCGTGGACTCATTGGCACTTGCCGGCGGAGGAGTAGGAGTTTGCGAAGCCGGTTCATTCGCTTGCTCAGGCGGTGTCGGTGACTGGGCATCCATAGCGCTCGTTACCTTCGACCCTTCCAGCAGTCGTCTTACGAGCTGGCTTCGTCCCGGTGTCAGCCCAATAGTGAGGGCGACCAGTGTGAATAGGAACAGTAATGCAAATACCGTGACCTGAAATGCGGATATTTCAAGCCTGCGCAAAGACGAGGACGAACCCCCGGTGCCATTCTCGGACGATCTGTCCATTTGCGCCTCTGGCGCAAAATCATTCAGGGCAGGAGAGTCGTGGTCGTCCAGGTAAGGCCGCTCAACGAAAGACGCAGAGTCCTCATGCTGAATCTCAGGAGCCTCGATCTCAAATCTTTGAGACGCAGTGTTTTTCATCCGATCTGCCAAAAAGGATGGCTCTTGCTCCGGCAAGAGATTCTTGATCGCCAGGGCAGGGAGTTCGTCTGCAGTGGCTTCCTTATCCTGCACAAACGGGATGTTGTCACTAGGGACAGCAGCGGACTCGCGAAAACTGACTTCCAGGGAAGAGTTGTCCTGGTCAATCGCCAGTTCGACGTCGGGCGCAGTTCTTTCCGCTTGTACTGCATGGGCAGTGCCCAGCTTCGCTTTATTCCTTTTTGCGAATTCGATCAGCGTCGCAAACCTGCCGCCTGCCGTCGAAAGAGCGTCAAAAACATATGCAACATTCCTCGCGCTGAATTGAAGTTGCCGTGCCGTAAGAGACAGTCGCAGGCTGTCGTCAATTTCAGCTCGCTGGCTCTCCGAGAGATACTCCCGTAGCTCAAAATAGAGTGCCCCGCTCTCAGAATTCTCTCTCCAATCATGAATGGCCTGAAGGCGGCGATTTGTGTCCTTCTCCAACTCCTGTTCCGCCTGTTCCGAACCCTCGGCAAACATTTCTGCTTCGCCACGGGGCAAAGCCATGGTGATTTCTCTCAAACCCCCGCGCAGTTCCTGAACTATGTTGGACGGAAAAGATGTTCTTCGGCACACCCACTCTCCGCGCAACTTGTCGAAATCAATCGTGGCGCGATACGCAACGGTTTCATACTTGAATACCGGCAGCGGCTTGAGGGGTGGCCACGTGCCTGCCAGGATGGATTTCATCTCGCACTGTTGCCGTGCAGACGTGAGCCCAGCAATATTGGTCGTACCAAAACTCATGATTTCGCCAAAGAGAAACTTCAGCCGTCACGCGACCCCTGCCGGTGGCGGCCAACCTGTGCTGTAAGCCCCAACACCATGCGAGGAAATTAGTTTCTCCTTCCCGTGGGAAATCTCCTTCAGCCATCCAAGAGGATTGCTTTCTCGCATCCGGCCAACGAAACACAAAGACCGGTGCGTCTCTGCCATGGCTGCCTCGGATACGGCCATTCGCCCGAGATTCACACAACTTCTTTTCTTTGACCCGCTTACACGGAAGGTGGCATGGGGTGGTCAGCGATACAAGCAGACCTTGGATGTCGCGCGAAATAGAGCAACTTTACCGCCGGGGCGTTACCGGTAAACCAGGTTCTAGAACCCAACGGTCGACGATCATCCCTTTTCTGGATGGCCCTTAAACGGTCCTGCTGGAACCACGATCACGACACCGTAATGGCCTATGTCGGTGGAGTCTGGCGACGACGCGCTTACGCTCGTGACTCTTGGAGCTTTGGCTCATACGTTTCAGCCGAGACTGAGGGTCGATTGCCTTTGCTGACACCCAATCGGTTCCACCTCGATCACTGCCCTTTCGATCTCCCGGTGATGAAGATTCGCGCGAATCTTGTCGCCGGCTTTCAATTTGTGCTCTGTTTGTTCTCTGACACAGCAAAAGTGTCCGCCCGTATTGGTGAAACGCGAAGCGGACCGGATATGGTTCCCCTTCCTCGGGCAGGTTTGCGCTTAAATCCCGTAATTCTTGACACCGTAATTTCTGACAGTTGACTACACCCTGAGATTATAGGAATACTCGCCGACAACCATTTGTTGGGACCAGGTTACCTTTTGCAATTTTGCGTATTGACTGGTCTGCACTCTCGTGCAGTCCTGCGTAACTTTGCCTTCAGCTTCCCTGAGCGAGGAGCTGGGGGTAGAGGTCGCAAGTAACTCCCCTAGGCGGAGGGGTTCTTGACGGCGCAGGACCGCTCGATGGTGTCGATCCAGTTTGAGGGATGGCGACGGACCGATGAGCGGTGCTAAAGGCAAGAAGACCCGCCGTAGGAAAGCGATAACACCGGAAACACGCAAGAGGATGAGCGAGGCCCATAAACGGCGATGGAAAGACCCCAAACACCGAGAGAAGGTCATTAAGGCTATCCGGGAAGGTGTCGCGAGCAAGAGAAAGCGATTGCGCTCCGCGGGCATGAAGCAATTCGACTGGTCAATCTGACGCCACACGGGAGCATTTGGTGGCGAACTGCAGGCTGCCCGACCAGGCGTCGACGTAGCCAGTTCTGACCAGGCGCGGCAACCGGTACGCCGCCTCTATTTTGGGCCCGGGGTTCGATCTTTCCTTTTTCTTCGTGACTGCCGACCTTGCGCAAGAGATTCCATTCAACTATCGAAGGATCAAATTGGGACCACGGCTGACCAAAGCGGCTGAACGCTGGCCGCGGTTGGGAGAAGGAACTGAGGTCATCTCCAGCCGATTTCAGTCAGCAACATGGCCCCCACCGTCTCACCCCAAGAAGTAATCGGTGGGGGCCAGCCAATGCTTGTGAATCTTGAAGCTCAATATCCTTCGCAAAAGTGGAGATGAGCAGATTGCCTATGTCCCAGTCAGTCTCCCTGATTGAGCGTAATCGCTGTTCACGCCAATCATGCTGCGGTATCATCGCCGCTTCACCAAGCTAATAACAACTGGGTATTCTTTTTTTGGTTCCTGCGTCTAGGCCGGGGGAGAGTCAGCCCTCAAGGAGAAACGGACGTGAAGTTGGGATGGCTGGTAGTTTGGTATCAACTGGGTGGCATCTTCACGTTCACCTTGGGAACAGTCATCCTGGGTATCGCCTTACGTCGAAAACCAGAAAAGCGTTTCGCAGAACGGATTAGCAGAGTGAGCCATTTACTCTATTGGGTTTGCCTCGGCCTGCCGAGCCTACTCGGGTTCTTATCTCCTGGGATAACGCATTTCGATGAACTTGTAGGAATACATCCTCTACCCTACCGAACTGCAGACGCGGTCATCGGAGTGCTCCTTTTGGTTCCCGGTATCTACCTATTCAGCGCGTCCAACGCAGCGCTGAACAGGATTGGACGCGGTGCTGCCGCGTTCAAATTGACCGAAGCCGTGGTTCAGAGTTCTGTGTACAAGAAGATGCGAAATCCAATGTCGCTCGGTTATTACCTGCTTGCCGTGGCAGTCTCCCTCCTGGCTGGATCGACTTATCTCACCTGCGTTACCGTTCTCCTTCTGGTACCGGCGCACGCCTTCAACCTTAAGTACTTCGAAGAAGTCGAGCTGGAGCTGCGCTACGGCGGTGACTACCGCGAATACAAACGACGCGTACCATTCCTGATTCCGGAATTTCGTTCCAGCGCGGCATAAGCAGCCTCAGACGGAGCAATAATCTTGTCGACCATTTCAGGGGAGCTCGACCGTCATGCACTACGACACGACCTGTGATTAGCGCCTGCGGCACCCGTTGGTAAACGCGTCGGGTGACCACCATTGGAGGGCCGAACAGGATGAGAGCACGCGGCCGAAAATATCGGCCGCGTGCTCTACTTGTTTAAAGAGATCGCAGGAAATTCAGAAGGTCCTGCTGCTCTTGCCGTGAAAGGCGATTGAAAAGAGTAATTACGTTATTGGCTTCGGAGCCATTGCTGGCGTGCTGCTGAATGGCATTGACCAGTCCTCCGTTCGCCGGACCCGAACGACCATCGTGTAAAAAGAAGATCCGCTGCCCGAGGCCCCACAAAGGCGCGGTCCGGAATTCGTCCGGTCCTGCCGATCCCTGTGAGACATTATCGGCGAGGCCCGAACCCATGTTGTGGACCAGAAGGTCCGAGAACAGTGCGGCGGTCTGATTGTTCAGACCCGGTGTGAAGCCTGAAGTGGAGGTCTGCATGGCTGGCGTATGGCACGTGTCGCAGTGAATCCGGCTGAATAGTGCCTGTCCATTTTGAACCGAAGAGAGGGGAGGGTTTCCCGGAATCCCTTGGGATGAGGGGATGGGTGGCGCAAGGAACCTCATGAAGTTCGAGAATTCCACGATATCGCTGGGAATCTGGTCTCCGGATTGGGTGAAATTTGTGGTGTCCTCGGGTGTGGGATTCAGCAGGCAGGACACAGGCGGATCGCCGCGTTCGTTGGGGAAGAGCTCGTTGGTAACGCCGATTTCGACGTTGTAGGCTTCCCCAGCGAACATTTCAAGTGACTTGTTTTGAGCCTTCCAGCCGAACCGGCTGATGGATCCGTCGTTGCTGCTGTAGTTCGGATGACCGGAAATCCCAAGTTGCTGTTTCAGGCTCGCATTTGCCTGCATATTCGCAAGAATCGTTTCATCTGTAATATTTTCAATCAGGCCAGCGCCGAAGACTGGTGTAGGGATCCGGAAAATAATGTTGTTCAAGCTCTGCATCAGTTCGAAATTGGGTTGCGGCAGAGTACATCCAGCCGCGTCCTGCCGGCCGGTGATTGTGAAAACAGCATGGACGCCCCCGTCCGGGGTATGCGTGAGGCTCCCGTTCGTAACAACAAAGGGAAAGCGCGCCTCACGTACCGGACCATTCAAGGTGATGAAATAGGGGATCGTGTTGGTCGCGCCGTTTGCAGTACCCGCTTCAATCTGCGGATTGGGGCCAATGTTCGGGTATTGCGAGGAGGATGGGCTTGTGCCGCCAACCGAAGGTTGCCCATGACAACTGGCGCAACTGCTGGAATTGAACGTGGGACCCAACCCATTAGCCACTTGATCCACCGCTTGAAAACGGGTTTGTCCATCCCGGAAGAATTGCAATTGACTGAAAGACAGTGAGGCGAGGGGCTGACCAGCGTTTATGGCTCCCGTCCGTACCCCCGGATCCGTTGCTGAGTCAGTCGGCCCGGATGAGCCTTGCGCACCAGCCAGGCGTTCCAAAAGCCAGAGAGCTGACAACGCGCACAACAAGATTGTTACGATTTTCTTCATTTTCCTTTCTCCGTGTTTCCGAGGACAGGGCGAGACACACCCGTGCCCATTCGACTGGGTGGCGATTACCTGGTGGGGACCTAGAACCCTGGAAGGACGCCAGGACAGCGAATCGCCCTTCCTGACCTTCTGCTTGGAAACATCTGTGACTTGCTTTGGCTAGACCTGAGGGATGTTATTGACTGCCTCCTCGGACTGGTGTTGCTCATTCTCCTCGTCGTTGAGGAGAGTTGTAGACCACGTGCGACCGGAGAAATGCGCCCGTTCAAACGATTCAGGTTTTCAGTTAGGCAAATCGACTGGGAATGTGCGCAACACTAGGACGCGGCACAGAATGGGTCAATGGGAAAGAGGTACAGGAATGGTACAGGAGACGGAACTAAATGGAAATTTCTTAGCCACTGCTACTTGGGCGAGTTTCTTCTGCTGGTGGCGGAGTTGACCTTATCTATTCCTATTGTGTTTGCAGGCGCGCGACCCCGGGGCTAGAATAACCATCTACCTACGGGGCACGTCTATGTCGCCCGGGTGGGGCCCGTGTCCTTCAACAGAGGGCTTCATGACGTCTGCGCCTCCCTATCCAGGGATACGGATTACCGCCAATGGCAATCAACTCGTCTCGTATCACACCGAAGCGCGCATTGCCGACGCAGGAATCTTCTACCCGATTACTCCGTCGACTGAAGGCGGAGAACTCTACCAACAGTCCTTTGCCGAAGGGCGCTTAAACGTATTTGGGCGGAGTTGCCTGGCCGTGGAAGCGGAAGGGGAGCACGCCGCCCAGGGCGGTGCTATTGCTCACTCCGTCTGTGGGAAGCGAGTCGTGAACTTCACCTCCGGCCAGGGCATCGTCTATGGGGTTGAGCAGTACTATCACGCCCCCGGGAAGTGTTCCACGATGGTTCTGGAGGTAGTGGCGCGTGCGCTGACAAAGCATGCTCTCAACGTCCACTGCGGCCATGACGACGTTTACGGTGCGCTCGACACCGGTTGGATCATCCTGTTCGCAAAGGATGCGCAGCAAGCCGCCGACCAAGCGCTGATATTACGCCGTGTCACCGAGCTGAGCCTGACACCAGGAATGAATGTGCAGGACGGATTTCTCACTTCGCACCTGGAACGGACGTTTTATAAGCACGAGGCGGAACTCATTCGCCTGTTTCTCGGGGCACCCGACGACATCATCGATTGCCCGACCGAGAGCCAGCGGATCCTTTTCGGGCCCAAACGCCGCCGCGTTCCTTCCATGATTGACCTGACAAATCCGGTGTTGCTGGGACCGGTTCAGAATCAGGAACATTACATGCAGGGTGTCGCCGCGCGCCGGAATCATTTCACCGAACCGATCCTGTCCTTCCTCGAAGAAGCGCACAGGGAATTCGGCAGACTCACCGGGCGCTACTACGGCTTGGTCTCTCAATACAAAACCGGGGATGCCGATACGGTCTTTGTTTCCTTAGGTTCGGCCGCAGAGAATATCGAAGCCGCAGTGGATTACCTCCGCACGCGCGGAAATGCCAGGGTCGGCTCAATACACTTGAATGTCATCCGTCCATTTCCCGATGCGGCCGTGATTCAAGCCCTCAGAGGAAAAAAGAATGTCATTATCCTCGAACGCACGGACGAGCCCATGGCCGGCGACAATCCCATGGGGCGCGACATCCGTACCGCTCTCAACAAATCTATGCAGCTCCCCGGCCTTCCTGTGGCCAATGGCCTGCCTCCCATTTCTGCCGATCAGATGCCTCGTCTCTTTTCCGGCATCTACGGTCTGGGTTCCCGCGATTTTCGGCCGGAACACATTCTAGGTGCATACGAATTTGCAGTTGGTGAGCGTTCAAGGAAAGACGGCAAACGCGCCGGGGACGGAACTTCCTTCTTTGTTCTCGGCGTTGATCACCCTTATGAAGTCAAGTCCGGCGACGCTCCTTCGCTGCTTCCCGAGGGCGCGATCGCCGTTCGTTTCCACTCCATTGGTGGTTGGGGTGCGATCACTACGGGCAAGAATCTTGGAGCCATCCTTGGCGACCTCAACGACCTTCTCTACGAGCGCGATAAATTGGTCGACGATTCTGGCAATCCTCGCGAAATCATTCACGTCAGTGCCAACCCCAAGTACGGCTCGGAGAAGAAAGGCGCTCCTACGGCTTATTTCATGGTCGCCGCTCCAGAGCGCATTCGCGTCAACTGCGATCTTCGTCACGTCACCGTGGTCCTGTGCTGCGACCCCAAGGCTTTCACCCACACCAATCCCCTCGACGGCATATCCGAAGGTGGTTGTTTGGTTTGGGAATCTGAGGAGGAAGGCGAACAGGCGTGGGAACGGCTTCCCATGTGGGCGCGCCAACAAATTCTGGAGAAGCATATCCGGGTGTTCACTCTGCCCGGCTTCCAGATTGCGCAAAAGGCAACCGATCGCGCCGACCTGCAACTGCGCATGCAGGGCAACGCGTTCCTTGGCGCCTTCTTTGCGGTTTCGCCTCTGCTTGCCGATTTCCGAATTACCAAGGACCAGTTTCACGATGTCGTCCACAAGCAGTACGTCAAGAAGTTCGGCCGGTTGGGCGACGCCGTCGTCAACTCCAATATGGAAGTCATGATCCAGGGCTTCGAGCGTGTCCGCGAAATCCAGGTAGGCGATCTCCGAGTTCCAGACCGATCCACGCTTCGTGGAGAAGCGCTCCTACCACTTGTCTTCGATCAGGACGGAGAAGGCTGCCGCTCGGGGTGCCGTTCCACCCCGGTTCCGGCCCTGCAGCACGAACGCACACCGGTTACCCGGGTCGCGAGCTTTAATGCCGAATTCCGCTCGGGCTTCGGATACAATCAGCCGTCTTCCGCCTATGCCTCGGTAGGCGTGATTGCCGCCGCCAGCGGTGACACCGCCTCAAAATATGTGGCTCGCCTCGAAACCCCTCTCTTCATTCCGG
>Ga0187782_10004655_pt1 | contig 10263 bp, 9 predicted proteins | sample 0715_SJ02_MP15_2_FD_132454 | JGI IMG/M metagenome (GOLD analysis project Ga0187782, IMG submission 132454) | Tropical peat soil microbial communities from peatlands in Department of Meta, Colombia - 0715_SJ02_MP15_20_MG | ecosystem: Environmental > Terrestrial > Soil > Wetlands > Peat | place...
AATAACGACCGGCTGCACATGAAGCTCGTAAAAGGGTCGGGAGGGGTGACGATCGCGGTTGACAACGGCGAGGGTTGCGCCCATGAGGCGATTCGAAACGCCAACGTCATCGTCATCGGCGCCGTGAATGCCCTCGACCTGTTGCTCGAGCCGATCCGGCTTCGCGCCACACTTCGCTTCTGATTGGATTTGCTGATGGTTGGGTCCGCGCCAGCTCGCTTGCCCGGGGCCGCGAAAGAGCGTAGTATTAGGGCATGAACACCCTGGATGCCAAGAAGGCGGGCGAGAAGCTTGACCAGATTCTGGACGAGGCGGCCGAAGCGCATCAACCGGTTTTGATTACTAGTCCGCGCGCCAATGCCGTGCTGGTGGCTGAGGAAGATTGGAATGCCATTCAGGAGACCCTTTACCTCCTGTCAGTTCCGGGTATGCGTGAATCCATTCGGGTGGGCCTGGAAACTCCCATTGAGGAATGTCAGAAAGAGCCGGGCTGGTGAACGATTGGAATCTTGTTTACACAAGGCAAGCGCAGAAGGACGCGAAACGGCTTGCGGCTTCGGGCCTGCGGGAGAGAGCGCAAAGGCTCCTCGACTTGTTGGCCAGGGATCCCTTTTCAAAACCTCCCCCATTTGAAAAATTAGTGGGCGACTTGGCCGGTGCTTACTCCCGGCGTATCAATATACAGCACAGGCTCGTCTACCAGGTCATTCCAGAACGGCGGACAGTCAAAGTGCTGCGGATGTGGACGCACTATGAGTGACGGGCTGCCTCGCGGCTAAGGGATTCGGAACGCGCTAGCACGAGGTTATCGCGGGCTGGCGCGGGGCGAAGCCCCGCGTTTTATATGCGAAACAGACGGGTAAATCGCAGAACTCCGTTCTGCGCCAGCCGGCGACGCCCGCCAGTTTTCCGGTAGTGCCCTAAATGCCCGTTGATGACAGCGGTAGGCCAGCACGGGTCATTTTACGGCCCGCGAGCGGTTCGCTGCATCCCTGAAGGTTGCGACTTCCACAGCGTCAGAATCCCGACGCTTCGCCAGCTCAGCCATCTGCCTGCGGAACTCTTCTATAGGAATCGGCGCGTATCCGTCACCGGAATTTCCGATACCGTGAAACAGCAGCACATGCCAGCAGCCGGGGTGTATCCAGTCGTCTACATTCTCCGAACTCCTAATTTCACGGCAGTCCACATTGAGGTAATCTATCTGGCTTTGCGAAGAGTAGTAGGACCCGTTTGCACCCCCTCGTGCTTGTTTGTATCCCGCTTTGATCACGGCCTCCGTGATGGGCGGAGTGATGTGGCAAAACGGATAGCAGTAGGACGCAACCTCTACTCCCAGCCGATCCTCAATCCACAGCTTGGACTTCTCAGCCTCACCGTTTGGGTCATTGTCTAGTTGCGGATACCTGTGGGTTACACTATGGGCGCCAACTTCATATCCGCGTTGAATCATGTTCCTGAGAAACCGGATGTCCTTTTCACTCCAGTCGATCTTGCGCCAGTCTGGGTGTTGGTACCCGTCTGTGTGAATTGGGTCGGTGTTGGCAACTAAGAAAAATGTGGCGCGGAACCGGTGCTCTTCGAGGATCGGAACGGCCCGTTCAAACTGGCAACGCAGTCCGTCGTCAAAAGTGAGAGAAACAAGCGCTGGCCTATCCATTGTGGTACCTCCTTATTGTCGTCTCAGTGAAACGAGGCAAAAAGTCGCTAAACTTTATCATTCGCGTTCTTGGCCAAGCCACCCCCAGAACGCTGGCGCAGGGCGAAGCCCCGCGTTTTATGTGCGAAACAGGCGGGTAAATCGCAGAACTACGTTCTGCGCCAGTCGCCGCCGCTAACGCGCAGGACCTTACCTCTTTGCCCTAAACTTGACGTGGACAGGTTTCTCGACCTTTTTCTCCGCAACGAAGTCAACCACTTTTCCCTGCTTCGTAGTAAATGTGACCTCGGTTGGTTCCTTCACTTTCTTGCGCGCGTCGAATTCCACTATCCGCTTTCTCATACACTCTCTCCTTTTCGATCGAATCTACCTGCTACCCTGAGAGTGCCCTCTTCAGGTCTTTCAGCAGCTTCTCAGTTTCCTCGAGTTTGCGAATTGCATGGCCGTCCCCTCTCATTTCGGTAAGGGCGGTCCAAGGGTAACGACGGAGAGCCTGATTCAGTTCTTCGAGGTCTCCAAGGAGGCCACGTTGTTTTGTCGGTGGGACCGGCCCCAGCTTCTTGAGTGCAGACTCTATTGTGCCTTGGGGGGATAGAAACTCATCGCGGGCTACGGGGTCCTTCAGGACAGACCGGAGCCTGCGTATGTCTTTCGAGTTTGTAATCTCGTTCTGGTTTATCCTTCGAATCAACGTGTCCAGAGCAGATGGTGTTACCAGCTTCTTGTTGAGGTTCTTTATTTCCCTGGCCCACGTTATCGAGGCCCCCGGTTCGGGGAGGTTCGTAAGTTTTTGGGAGAGCTCATAGATGTCAACCAGCTTGTCCAAGTCGCGAACCGTGATACCCAGGATATTCGCGGCGCTTGCCCGGCCGACCATGTCGACCAAGCTGTAAGCAACCATCTCCTTCTCTTTGGCGTCCCATTCCTTCCTCTGCCTGTGGATATAGATCCAAACTCTTAGGCGTTCTTCTTCTGACAGGGTGTGGTCGGTGATTTCCACCGGGAGAGCGCGGTACTGATCTTTCTTCTGGACGTCTACGAGTACCCGCGAGTTGGTCCAGCGCCGATCACCATCAATGATCCGGAATTTCCCCTCGAGGTCTGGATGCGGCTCGACCAGCATCGGTTCAAAGACTCCTTCGTTCGCCTCGATCTGCCTCTGGAGCTCCGCGTCAACCTTCGGCCCTCGGCGGGGCTGCTTGTCGTTAGGCACGATCTCGTCGATGTCGAGTACATCACGGTACGTGCGCAGGATAGTCCGTCCAAGACGCCGTTCTTGCCAGTGTCGAACTTCGGACTCTAGGGGCATAACACCTCCGATGGCGGGATTCGGCGGGAGAGGAAGGCGGGCCCCTCCCCCCCGCCTCTCTCAAGCTGCAGGAACGCCTGTATTTACATCAGCCTCGACAATGGCGCTGACCTCCGTATCCAATTCACGGAGGACGTGACTTAAACGGGTGGCCAATGTGCCCCGCTTCTTCCAAACGTTGTCGTGCGCCTTCTTTTCCTGGACATCCAGCTCTAGAATGTCATCCGTGAGCTTCGTCGCCTCATCAAACCGCTTCGTATACCCTTCCGATGTGATGAAGTTGTAGAGCTGGTCCATCTTGCCGCTGCGCTCTTTGGCGCTCAGACCCAGCCGGTGCATTGCGATCATTGCGTTCCGTAGGAGGGCAACGATGTGCGCCACCCTCGCAGGGTTGACGACAATAATTCCGGACTCAATGCACAGCTCCTTCTTCCCAACGGGAAACACAGTCGTGGTCAGGATGGCTTGCTCCGCACCGGCTTCGGTCTCGTCTTGCCGTAGCTTCGTTATGTAGGAATTCTGCCACCCCTGCCTGTTCTTCGAGTCGACAACGATTAGGCCGCAGGATTCGCCCTTGTACAGAATCTCGTGGTGAATGTCGGCCCCTGGCTGGCCCTTAGCGACCCGGGTGATGTTGTCGTACGGGAACTCCTGTCTTAGAACCTCATAAACATCGACCTCAGCCCCCTCTCCGATCTCGTTAGCGGTCTTCTGTTGAAGCTTCTTTTGAAGCTCCACCATTTTTTTCTCCCAACTCTCACGCTCGCGGCTAAATTCAACTTGCTTTTTGAGCACTTCCTGCTCTTTTGCCTTCTCAAGGATCAGGCGTTGCTGATTCAGCTCTTTTTGAAAGCGTTGTTGTGCCTGCTCCTCGGCTTCCTTTCGGACAGCAGCCGCCTTTGCCTCCAATTGCTTGGCTTTTTGGATCGCGAGGTCGCGCTCAGCCGCAAGCGCCGCCACGCGCTTCTCCGACTGCTCCTTCGCTTGCTTCTCCGCGACCTGCTTGGCGAGGGCGAGATCGTGCTGGTGCCTTTGCTCCAGCTGCCTTCGCTTCTCCGTCTCCTCAAGGGCCTGCTTCCTGGTTTCCGCCTCACGGGCCTCAACCTGTTTCAGTTTTTCCAGGGCAAGTTCCTTTTCCGAGGAGGCCTTCGCTAGGAATTTCGCTGCCTCCTCTCGTGCCTGCTTTTCCGCGGCGCGGCGGTGTGTCTCAACCTTCTTCTCGAACTCATCTTGAAGGCGCTTACTCAAGGCCGCCTCTGCCACAGCCAACTTTTTTTGCTCTTCCTCTCTTATCCTAGCTTGCACCTCGACGAATTTCGAATGGGGAATAATGCTCCCGCACCACGGGCAACGATCTGTTTCAGCGTTCATCTCGTTCAACCTCAACGTCAGGTCCATAGAAATAATCCTAGAGGGACCTTTCAGGACCTTTTTACTCCTTTTTCTTGATCCTGTCAAGTATTTTTTGCCCATAATCTGCTCGCGGCGCACCATTCCCTTTTATGCCTGCAACCTACACTGTCCCATTACAACTACTCATGCCCCGTGCTTAGGGCAGCCGGTGCATCGCCAGAACTGAACTGTCGTCGAAGTAGTAGTATTTCCCCGCCGCGACTGGACCAGGCCCAGTCACGAGGCTACGCGACCAGGCCGCGGTTGACTGGGTTATGGCACAGGTAGCTGAGTTCCTCCTTTCTTTTCGCTCCAGATACCCATTTCGCAGCCGCAATGGCTCCAGACCCGATGGTGCGCATGGTGGTGTGGGGAAAGTCTATGTCACCTGGCCGAGGCGCGCGGACACCAAAGGCAATGACTGCGCTCCCCGCGACTGTGGCTCCGGTTCCGGTTGACTCGCGAGGACTAAGGGCAGACCATTAGAGGTCAGACAGAGCCACGCTTACGATACGTCGCTGCGGTAACGTGGTGACTGCGGGGCCCCAAGCGTCGAAGGAGGTGTCAAGGTGGCAGAACTAGATCAAATGGCTTACAACTTTAAGGAACAGGTGGAGGCCTTCAGGGCTGAGGCGGCACGCCAGGAGCGGACACGGCCGGCGCTGAGGGGGCATTTCGTGGATGCCGTCTCAGAGAAATGGCACGAAGCGGGGTTCCACATACAAGAGATGTCTCGTGCTGCGAGGGCTGAGGATAAGGACTCTCACGCACGACAGGCGATCTCCGCTGTCATCCGGACGCTTAGCGCGGCCCAGCGGGAAGCGTGGGTGGCCCAGAACGTGCTCGAAGGCTTGAAGAGGGGCGACTCTCCGACGATTCTAGCTAGCAACATGGAGGTTGCCGGCGTCATCCCGCAAGGCTATCTATCAGGCGCGCTGCAGGCGGACCCGCAGATTGCCGGGCAGAAGATGCAATTGGCTGAGTCGAGCCACTGGATTCTGGCGCGTGCGAAGAAAGTTCTCCTTTTGCTGGCGGGAATCCTCGAGAGGATTTTGGCGGCGGTTGCCGCGTTCATCCATATCGAACCGCGAATTGGGGTCGGTCTTGGCATTGTGCCTACGGTGGATATTTCGTGGAATGCGGGAGCCGTGTCTGCGAAAGAACTGATCGGCGCGGTTGTTAAGGGGTTTGATTAAAACGTGCCCCGCGGGCCCCTGACCCAGTAGGGTCGCAGGTGGCGCGGACATTGCCGTTTATGTCAGGGACCCACTTCCTCGCATTGCAACTACTCATGCCCCGTGTTTGGGGCAGCCGGTGCATCGCCGGAACTGAACTGTCGTCAAGGTAGTAGTATCTGCCCGCCGCGGCGGGACCATGGCCAGTTCGGAGCGTGACCCCTTCCTCCTGCCCCCTCCCCCGCTAGGCGGGGGAGGGGGAACCAAAGGGGGTGGAGGCGATTCATCCCAGGGCTTACGCCCTGGGCTATGTTATTCCGCCCCTGACGGGGCTAGCATCGGTTCGGTGTTCTCTCCCTGTCGGCCATCTTGGCATCGACCTTTTTGCGGGCTTCATCCCGGAGTGCGGTTTGCTCGTCCGGCGACAGGACATCCCAGATTTCGACAAACCGGTCGACTTGCTCCTCTTCCTTAGGCCTCCCCATCAGCGGATCTCGGCGTGGGCGGAAGCCTTTCCAGCGGAGCTTGCCCTGCGAGCGTTTTCGGATGAGCTTGCGCAGCCAGAACTCCATCTGTGCCTCGAGCCTGTTGAGTTCGCGGAAGAAAGCGTCAAATTGCATGAGGGCCAGTGCCAAGCCCTCCGCGCGGGCGACCGTGTCATCAAGGCTTAATTGGGCGGGCGCGGGCGCCTCCGCAATCATCCTCTGCAACTTCTCCTTTTCCCAGCAGGCTTGAGCGCGGAAAAACCGCAGGCGCCGCCACACGGTTCCCGCGAGGCTGCGCACGATCCGCTTTTCTTCTTCGTCACCGGGGACGAACACGCGCTCGAACTGCTGGAGGTGCAGGGCAAATTCCTGCTTGTCTTCCGCCAGGCGGTCCATGCTCTCCGCCAACGTCTGCTTGGCGAAGAGGCCGTGCTTCAAGGCATTGAGCCGCGCGGAGGCACTGCCCTCGGGGCGGCGCCGGGCAGCGATGGCTTTGGCGAGATTGGCGCGGCTTGTCTCAAGCCGCTTCTCGGTGGGCCGGTAGGCATCCCGCGGCGCCGCGCGGGCCTTCTCGAGGTTGGCGCGGCGGGCGGCCAGCTCGCGAGCCGTCAATGGGGTGCCAGGCCGCCGGCCTTTTGGCCGGCCAGGCATTTCGGGCGAGGCTTGCGGTTTTGGAGAGGGAGCATCCATGGGACAGGTCCGCGCGATGAGAGTAGCCCAGCGGGGAAGCCTCTCCGAGGGCCTATCGTAGGCTACATTATTGGAGGGGAGTTGTCAAGGGGTACCACAGAAGTACGCGTAGCTGGTAGCGCTTGGGGGTGGTAGTGTGTGAGGATATGTGTTTGACAAAGCCGACGACATTATAGATGCGCCAGCCGGGGTCTGATGCCCCGCAATTTAAACGGGCAGGCGCGCTTCAGTTCGTCTTGGGCGGCGGTAGGGTTTCGGCTGGCGCCGGTTGGATCTTGGTGTTTGAACCCGGGAGCTTGTAGTTCGAATAGAGATGCTCGTCCCGAAGGACCTGGCCGTTCCACACCGTGGTGACGGTGACCTGGAGGGGAACCCACAGGGAGGACGAAGCCGCGTCAGAAACATGGACTTCTCCGAAGCGAATTTCGGTGGTCTGCAATTCGAGCTTAATGTCGAGGCGAGGCTTCAAGAGTTCCGCCTGCATTTTCAGTATCTTGTTGGTGGCCATGTCAAGCCAGACGACTCCCTGATACAGCACCACGACGGGCTGGCCCACGGGGTGGGGATGCTCGAGGCCTTTGACGGAGGACCAGCCAGGTCTCTGTGCGAACCCAATCACGTTAGCTTGGCGCTCACCGAATGGCTGTTGGCCGAGATAGCGGAATCTCGACTCAAATTGGTTCCCCGGATAGAAGAGCGCCCACATGGCCGCAAAGCCTATGGAAGAAACGGCTCCGGCCTCCAGCCTCTGCCCCGGCTTCCCACCAATGGCGCTCCGGTACTCCTCAATTCGATCGAGTCCCTCCTCGTGGTGGGGAATTATCAAATAGGTGAATTCCTCGCGGGCGATGGTTTTCAGGCGACCCGCAGGGGCACATTGCACTCGCGTGACTTGTTCATCCGCAATGACTTCCGTAAACTTCTGAAAGGCCTCTTCGACGTTCTTCCCCACCTCGCTCAAGAGGCGAGGCAGCGGTTGCTGGTCGGCGGCGGGGACCAGTCCCGACAGGTCAGGCAGGGCTTCCACCAGATCTCCTGCAGGCAGATCGATGAGGGTGAAGGCACCTTCGTAGTAAGCTTGGCCGCTGATATCCGAAGGTTGCTGCTGCGTCGGCCCAGCCGTTACGGGGCTTGGTGCGCAATGCATGGCCGCAAACGCGATCAGGACACCTGCCGCCACAGCGCGGTTCATGGAAGGTGTAGATAATCGGTTCCCGATTTTCGAGGTGGCTATCGTCCTCAGCATCTGAGAACCTTCGAATTTCAGTGCCTCGCTGCCATTCATCCGTCCAGCGACGCGGGAGGCACCATCAATGATCGAGCGCCTTCATGTCCTTAACGAGTCTTGAAAAGGGGCCTTTCAGCAGAGCCCCTCGGTTCTTTCCCGCCCCATGACCTTCAGTTCGATAAAGCACTCGCACGGATGCTCGATCGTAAATGAGAAGAACAACCTGGGTCACCTGCTCGTTTTCTTCCAAGGGGGCCATTTGCCCGGAGGGGGCCCTTTGCCCCGGCAGAGCATCATTCGCGAGGGCTACATGGCGCTCGCTGGGCGCGAAATACACCCGGATGAGAGCATCAGCCCCTGCACAATCCTCCGTGATTTTCCAACTCAGGCGCGTTAGTAACTGACCCGGCTGGTTTTCCTTCGCCACAAAGGTCTTGACGTCTAAAGCCACGCCTGCTTCAAGATAACTCGTGTCCACACAGAGAGTTTTCAGATGGCGGAGAGCTTGGGGGTTAAATAGTTCACCGCAGGCACCATTCTGTAACGAGGAGCCACGAAGGAAGGGCGCTAGAAGAAGACAGCATACTAGGGTACAGCAGGAAAGGGGCCCGATGTTGGAGGGCCAGCCGACCGGCCAGCGTGAAGAACTCCGATACACCGCCATGAAATTCACTGCGGGCTCGCTACTCTTTGCAGCCTGAATTCCCTTTTGATATTCAGGCTGGCCGATAGCATACACCTAACCGCCACGGAAAGGCGGGTCCAGCCGGGAGTATTGAGCTTGACCCGAATTTTTCGCTGAACACCAGGGGTTCCCTAGAATGCACGCCCTCAGCCCCAACGGGGCGAGCTAACCAAGCCCAGGCCAACGGCCTGGGTCATGAAGTTCACCCCGTTGGGTTTTTCAAGCCCTGAAAGGGCGTAATAAGGGTCAGCCCGCATCCTCAGGCGACCGTCCGCTTCCCCACCATGCTGTTTCGCCCTTTCAGGGCTTCCCACGAAAAACGGGGGCGGGTTCTTAGACCCGGCCGATGGCCTGGGCTGTGGTAGTCCGCCCCTTCGGGGCTCGTTTCGGCGGGGGCAGCCGCTACACCCCGGTGTGCAGCAAAAGATGTGGGGCAGGTCCAGCCGGGAGTACGGGGCTGCTAGCGTCATGTCTTGGCCGGCAGACGCAGAGCGAAGCTCTGCGTTTCAGTTCCCGGTTATCACACAAAACCCAAGAGAGAGGCCAGTCATTTCGACATGCGTCCTTGGTCCCTGGGTGACCCGACCTACTTCAACTGCTGAACTGGATGTCGGCGACACCTTCGGCGATCTGGCCGAGGTACTGGCCGTCGGCCCTGATATCTGCGGCCAACGCCACACGAGGCTTTGCCCTGTCCCAATTCTCGGGAATGGCCACGGAAAATCCTCCCGAGGCGTCTCCCTTGGGAGCGACTGTCAGCTCCAGGACTTCCGGCGAAGCCTTCCATCCCGGCGGCACGACCAGCGCTGCTTCCAAACGCATTGGATTGGAGCGGTAATTGCGAACGCGCAGTTCGAGAGCGGCATTCGAGCCTGCTTTCGCCTGGAGTTGATAGGGATAAAGCCTTACCCAACTGGGATTCAGCCCGAAGTCGCAATCCGGGTCGGCGATGACATCAAAGAAATACTTCTGCTGGTCCTCCAAACGCGCCTTCAGGTTCTCGAGGTCCGCTTTGTTGCTCAGGAACGGCTTGCCGTGGCCCGGCGCCACAATGTTGGGTTCGTGCTCCAGAATCGTGTGGATCGACTTGACGTGGCTGTCGTTCTCCACCCAGTTGCGGAAGATCAGGTTGTGGCGGAGAGTCCCGTCACCTCGGGGGAAAAAGGCGTCGCCCGTGAAAGCCACCCGCGCGCCGTCGATGGTGGAGAACAGGACCATCTGATATTCCGTGTGGCCGGGCGAATGAAAAACCTGAAACTCGAATTCCTCCCATTTGAAGGTGTCACCATTTCGGAAAGCGCGGTCGATCTTGATCGGTTCGCCTAGAATGCAGCCCAGGTTGTAGCCACGCGGGTTTTGAAGGACATCGACCATGTTCTCAAAGCACCAGACCTTGGTTCCGTAATGCCGGGCGAGATGCGGGAAACCGTTGAGGTGATCGTCGTGCATGTGGCTAGGCATGGCCACGTCCACCGACTTGAGGCCGTAATTGGCCTTGAGTTGGTCCAGAGTGTGCTCGACGAAGCCCATGCGGTCGTGAACCGACGTGGCGGCAATGTAGGTCGAGCAGAAGTTTCCGCTGGCGGCGCCGTAGTCCACAAAAAGTGCTTTGCCGCTGTCGCTGATGAGGGCATAAGAG
>Ga0187782_10004656_pt1 | contig 10263 bp, 10 predicted proteins | sample 0715_SJ02_MP15_2_FD_132454 | JGI IMG/M metagenome (GOLD analysis project Ga0187782, IMG submission 132454) | Tropical peat soil microbial communities from peatlands in Department of Meta, Colombia - 0715_SJ02_MP15_20_MG | ecosystem: Environmental > Terrestrial > Soil > Wetlands > Peat | place...
AATCAGGTCCTGTTCATGGACCCTTACGTCGTGTATTACCCGCGCGAGAAGCGAAACTTGTGCGCCTCTCCGACCAACGACATATGCAATGGACCGGACAAGCGCTGGGATAACTTCCGCGATAATCTCGGATACATACTGAGATATTCCCGCAGGCTGAATCTCGCCACCGTTAATCCCCGTAGTTCTCTCGCTTCTACAGGATATTGTCTTGCCCAGACGCCCCCCAAAGGTGCCGAGTATTTGATTTACTCTCCTTCCGGTGGCTCGTTTACAGTTGATCTCTCGGCGATGTCGCCCTCGAGGACGCTGGCTGTAGAGTGGTTCGACCCCTCGACGGAGGCGACGATTGCCGGGGCGCCCGTTCCCGCCGGTTCTTCCTCGCAATCGTTCACGCCGCCCTTCAGCCAAGATGCCGTGCTCTACCTGGTGGATACGACGGGACATGCGGACTCAGGCGGACACTGATGAAACCTTGTGGACTGGGAGGGTGGCTAGGTGTACGCTTATGGCGTTGGGAAGCCGAAAGGAGGTTCCCCCTCAAGGCAAAAGCGTCGGGGTGCACGCGCCGGTCGTTCTTGCGATTGGGTTTGGGAATAGCTGCGTGAACACCATCTGTGCTTTCGGAGGGTTGCTCGGGCTCGGGGAGCACGCCTCCGCCCATCACTCCTATACAGGCGGCCGCGAAGGTCGCCATCGTTTCGTGCACGGACTACGGCAGCAGCTTGCAACCCGCTCTGGCGCGGGCCTTCAACCTGCTGGGCGGCATCGGCCCGCTGGTCAATGGCAAAACCGTCGCGGTGAAGATCAACCAGGCGGTGTATCCGTATCCGCCCTTGTAAGAGAAAAAGGAGGACGCAGGCTTGCAGGGACTTCCCGCTGGCGAGACAACAGGTGCGCACAGCCGTGGGTAGCGCAGACCTGCACCTTTTGCAGGCGGCGCCTCCGATGTTCCCACCAGAAAAGCCGCAGACCTCGGAAGGCACGAAGTCTGCGCTCGCTTTGAACTCGTCCGGCAAGAGACGAGGATAAGGTCAAGCCTGCCAATGACCCACCGAAATGAAAGGTATGGACACCAAATCAAATTTAATCCCCAAGTCGGATTATCTGGTAAGATCTCGCTCTGTCCCACGGCTTCCAATCCTGCAGCGGTCGAGGTCCCGTCAGATCCCCTGCTGCGCTCAGGAAGACAGGGCTTCTTGGCGCTAACACCATCGTCCGGCCGTGTGGTATGGGGAATGGGCTTCGAGCATGAATAAGTACTATGTGTATATCATGGCGAGCGCGTCCCGGACTCTTTACACAGGTGTCACGGATAATTTGGAACGACGTGTGGCCGAACACCGAAGTAAGCTGATCCCTGGGTTTACATCGCAATATAACATTAACCGATTGGTTCACTTCGAAGTTGTCGGGGACCTTCGGGCCGCGATCGGTCGGGAGAAACGGATCAAGGGCTGGCTGCGCAGAAAGAAGATCGCTTTGATCGAGTCGCAGAATCGCGATTGGAAGGACTTAAGCGATGGATGGATTGGGGGGAAGAAAGCATAGCAGTGATGTACTGGAAGCCGTTCACATCCGCCAGCGCTGCCGGAGCAACTCGCGGAAATCCCGAATCGTCCTGTCATCCTGAGCGCAGCGAAGGACCTCGCTCTGCGCGCTTTCTAGGCGGAGCGAGATTCTTCGTCGCCTGCTGGCTCCTCAGAATGACAGTCATGGGTCGGGGAGGTACCGTTTCGTGTCTACCCAGCCACCATACGTCTGAATCGGGCGGCGGCCAGCATAACGACAAACCCGAGGAGTGCTCTTTTGACTGAATCGTACGCAAGTCTTGAGAATCAACAGCTTCGGCGCTCATAGAGCGCCGCTACAGCGCACGAAGGCCGGTTTTCACACAGGCTCCGGAGCCGCCAAGATGGCGGCGCTACGCCCAAATTAGGACAGCACGCCCCCTTGCGTCACAGGGTGCGCAACGCCCACAACGACCCCTCGAGGTAACCGAGCTACGGGCCGGATAACACCGGAAAGCTTCCCGTCTGTCCCCGGTTTTCCCGCGAGTGCGAGGAACCTCGGATCACCACTGGTGGTCTTCTGGTGATTGCACGGAGAAGCGCTTGCATCTCGGGGTGTCTGCTGGTATATAAACGGTATTCGCATTCTTTGTCATGACCGAACTCACTTGGGACGGGAAGTACAAGGACGGGAAGAAGCAGGGGCCGGTGCGCATTGCCCTGCCGTTCCAGACCATCGAAACGGTGAACGAGAGCGCACAGGACCGCCAGCGGAACCTGGAGCTATTCGCCTCCGGCCGCGAGACCGAATGGCGCAACCGGCTCATCTGGGGCGACAAGAAATATGTCCTGCCCTCGCTTCTGCCCGAGTTTGCCGGCAAGGTGAACCTGATTTACATCGACCCGCCGTTCGACACGGGAGCAGATTTCTCCTTTACCGCTACCATCCCCGACCATCCAGAAGTTGAGGAGGATGAAGGAACCCCCTTCGTAAAGGAGCCTTCGATTATTGAGCAGAAGGCGTACCGGGATACTTGGGGACGTGGGCTCGACTCCTATTTAGAGTGGTTCTTTCAGGCAATCGTTATGTTACGTGAACTACTCACCGAAGATGGCTCCATCTACGTTCATTGCGATTGGCACGTCGGCCATTATGCCAAGGCTCTCCTCGACGAGGTATTCGCCCCTGAGTGTTTTCGCAATGAAATCGTCTGGAAGAGGAAGGGTGGAAGTGCGAACCCCCAGAATCGCCTCGGAGTGGTTACCGACTCTCTGTTCTGGTTCTCCAAGGGAGAGAACATCGTTTTCAATCAACAGTTCACAAAAGAGAGCGACGATGCCAAAAAATACATGGATGAGAGATTCAACCGAGTCGATGAGAAGTCGGGTAGACGATACATGGACTCACCCCTCGTTAGCCCGAATCCACGCCCCAATCTAACCTACGTGTACAAAGGATATGCACCCCCACCCAGCGGTTGGTCGATTTCGAAGGACATAATGGAGAAATGGGATAGAGAAGATCGATTACTTTTTCCAGCAGACAAGTCAAAGCGAATTCGGAGGAAAATTTTCCTCGACGAGTACATCGGACAGCCGGTTCAAAATCTTTGGACCGACATATTCGTCATAAACTCTCAGTCGAAGGAATTCGTGGGATACGACACACAAAAGCCGGAGTCTCTTCTCGAACGAGTAATACTGTCCTCCTCCAAGGAGGGAGACCTTGTTGCGGACCTCTTCTGCGGAAGTGGGACTACCGGTGCTGTCTGCGAACGATTGGGTCGGCGCTGGGTCATGGCGGACCTAAGCCGTTTCGCCATCCACACCACGCGCAAGCGGCTTCTCGGCATTCCTAGCCTCAGATCCTTCATTGTCCAGAACCTCGGGAAGTACGAGCGCCAGGCGTGGCAGGCAGCGGAGTTTCCTGCCAGCGCGAAAGACCAGCTTGAAGAGCAGCGGCAAAGGGAGGCAGCTTACAGGAAATTTGTACTTGACCTCTATCATGCAACGCCCATCACGGGCCATTCCTGGCTTCACGGGTCGAAAGGCGGGAGAGCGGTGCACGTCGGGGCGGTAGATGCCCCGGTCACACTTTCCGACGTGAAGGCCATCGCGAAGGAAACTTGGAAGGGTCTGGGAAGTGGCAAGGATGGTCCCACCAAGGCGGGCGTGGACATACTGGGGTGGGAGTTTGCCTTCGAGCTCAATGAACTGGCCAAAAATGTCGCGGCGGAATCGAGGGTGGATGTTTCATTCAAGCAGATCCCCCGCGAGGTTCTAGACAAGAAGGCTGTGGAGCAGGGGGATGTGAAGTTCTTCGAGCTTGGCGCCCTCTCCGTCGAGGCGAAACAGAAGGGCCGTGAGGTGACACTCAAGCTGGCGGACTTCGTCATCCCTACGGACGACATCCCGGAGGAAGTGCGCAAGGCCATCAAGCACTGGAGCCAGCTCGTCGACTACTGGGCCGTGGACTGGGACTACCGGAACGACACCTTCCACAACCAGTGGCAGTCCTACCGGACACGGCAGGAGCCCAAAATCGAATTGGAAACGGAGCACCTCTACTCCGAGCCCGGAAGATACACGATTCTGGTCAAGGTCATCGACATTCTAGGGAACGACACGACGAAGACGTTGGAAGTGACCGCTAAATAGCGCAGGTATTGAATGACCCTGGGGAAGTTCTTCGCAATTTGGGCGGCCGTCGGCCCTCTTGTGGGTGTTGTCGTCGGAGGGTTTCTAACGGCGTGGTGGCAGCGTCGGCAGTGGATTCTGGACAACAAAGCTAGGGAGTACCGGGAGGCCCTTGATGCCCTTGAAGCCTATCGCCGCAACCTGCTCAACCTCCTCGCCACGCAAGCGTACGTTCCGATAAGTAGGAATACGAGTGAGGCCGCGACGGCCTTGGGCCAGTCCCAGGTTCATCTCGACAACGTGTTGGTCGACCGGATTTTTACCTTAGATGCTGTTGCGCGGAGCGGCGTGAGGGATGACCTGATGCGGTTCTACCAGAGTCAGAATAGCGCCACCCCTCCGACCGTCACGCAGTCCACCCAGACTATGGCGGACCTGCATTTGAAGCTTCTTGAAACGGCTGTAACCGACCTAAAGCTGAAAAGGGTGCCTCGGAAATGAAGGGCGAGGAAGGTGGTCGCAAATTGCGACCTCAAACCATCCCGGAAAGCACGTTGAGGTCACAAATTGTGACCTCAAAACTAGCGATTACCCCGGAGCGAATCGAGCGGGCGATCTTGCTGATTCGCGGGCAAAGGGTCATGCTGGATGCGGACTTGGCCGAGCTTTACGGTGTCCTTACAAAGGCGCTAAACCAGGCTGTGAAGCGCAACCCCGACCGCTTCCCCCCGGATTTCATGTTCCGCCTGACACGAAGAGAGAAGCGGGAGGTGGTCACAAATTGTGACCACCTTCGACGACTTAAATTCTCGCCGGCATTGCCCTCGGCCTTCACGGAGCACGGGGCGCTTATGCTGGCCAATGTGCTCAATTCGCGGCGGGCTGTGGAGGTTAGTGTCTTTATCGTGAGGGCGTTTCTCAAGTTGCGAGCTATGCTTGCCTCGAATCGGGAACTGGCCCGCCGCCTGGACGAGATGGAAAGGAAATACGACACGCAGTTCAAAGTGGTGTTCGAGGCAATTCGGGGACTGATGAAGCCGGACCAAAAGCCGCGCCGACGGATAGGCTTCCGCGCCGGAAATGATGTAACAGGGGCTTCCTCACCTACACACTGACGGCATATGCCACGCCGGAAAGCAAAACTCGCCGACCCAAGCCAAACCGAACTTCTGGACATAACCTCACGCCTGCGTACGGGTCCCTGCGTTCCTGCCTTGCGCGAAGCTGTGAAGGCGTGGCGAGCAGGCGGCTACAAGGGCATCACCGACACGACCCGCATTCTTATTAACCACTGGTTCTACACGGACCACAAATCACCTTCCGGCTTGCCCTTCAAGTACCATCCCTCCCAGCAGGAGGCGGTCGAGGCCCTGGTTTTTGTGTGGGAATTTGAGAAGGTACGGACCCGAAAGGATTTGCTTGAACGCTACGCCCAGGACCTCCGGGACCTGCGCCTGCCTCCCAGCGATGACTTCGCCCGCTACTGCATCAAGATGGCTACTGGCAGCGGCAAGACCAAGGTAATGGCCTTGGCCGTGGCATGGCAGTTCCTAAATGCCGCCCGAGAGCAGGACGAAATCGCCAAGGACTACGCCAAGACGTTCCTTATGTTGGCCCCCAACGTCATAGTGTTCGAGCGTCTAAAGCTGGATTTTGCCGGAGGCCGAATCTTTCGGGCGGACCCGGTGATACCCAAGGAACTCGAAATCTTCTGGGACTTCGACTGTGTCATGCGGGATGAGGGCGAGAAGGCCCACGCAGAGGGGACTCTATTCCTTACGAATATCCAGCAGTTCTATGAGCGGGCGGACCGGTCCCTGGAAGACGAACCGGAAGAAATGAGTGCGATTCTGGGTCCGAAGCCTCCAACTCAGAAACTCGAGTTGACGAACTTCGGCGACCGTATTTCGCTCCGGGCCGGAAGGCTGCTGGTCGTCAACGACGAGGCCCACCACACCCACGAAGAGGACAACGAATGGAACAGGGTCATTCGAAGGCTCCACGCAAAAACCGCACTAACGGCCCAGCTTGATTTTTCCGCGACGCCACGATTCCAAAAGGGCGCCATCTTTCCCTGGACAATTGTTGATTACCCTCTCAAGCAGGCCATTATCGACGGCATTGTCAAGCGCCCGATGAAGGGGATTGCGAAGATAAGTGAAGCGAAGTCCGATCACGCGAGCGTCCGCTACAAACCCTTCCTGGCCGCAGGCGTCGAGCGGTGGCGAGAGTATCGCGACCAACTGCGCCCACTTCGAAAGAAGCCTGTTCTGTTCGTCATGATGAATGACACGGACGACGCCGACGATGTGGCCGACTGGCTGCGCACCAAGTACCCCGAAGAGTTCGGCGACAAGAAAACACAGGTGATCCACACCGACAAGACGGGAGAGGTCAGCAAGAAGGACCTGGACGAAGCCCGGAAAGCCGTCCGTGAGGTGGACCTAGAGGGCAGCCCCATCAACGCAATCGTCAGCGTCCTGATGCTCCGGGAAGGCTGGGACGTTCAAAACGTGACAGTGGTCGTCGGCCTGCGCCCCTACACGGCCAAGGCCAACATCCTTCCCGAGCAGACCATCGGACGCGGCCTCCGCCTAATGTTCCGCGAACTGCCGGTGACCTACACAGAACGAGTGGATATTATCGGCAACAACTCGTTTCTCAATTTCGTCGATGACCTGGAGAAGCTGGAGGAACTGACTCTCGACACCTTCGAACTGGGCAAAGAGAAGTTGCGAATCGTCACTATCATGCCCCTCGAAGATCGCAAGGAGTTCGATATTGGATTGCCAGTGCTTACACCGTCTCTTGTGCGAAAGAAGTCCCTGGCTGAAGAAATTGCGGCCCTCGACGTGATGGGCCTCAAGAGCATCGTCCTCCCCATGAGCGAGGATGACCCCACCGCCAAGACGTTCCGCTATGAAGGGTACGACATCATCACGCTCAGAAAGGAAGTGGAGCGGGACTACACTATTCCCGAACCGCAGACCGCACAAGAGGTCATCGGCTACTACGCCCGCCGCATCGCAGAGGCCGTGAAGCTTCCGGCGCAGTTCGCCGCCCTCGCGCCCAAGGTGAAGGAGTTCTTCGAGCAGAAGGCATTCGGCCACCTCGTTGACCTGAACGACTTGGCCACTGTCAAGGCGATGGGCACGGCAGTGGCGCACTACGTCTGCGTCGATGTCTTCAAGAAGGCCCTGCTTGAGCTGACTATCGAAGAGCAAACACCGCAACTGCTGGAACCCGCCCGGATGCTCTCCGGGTGCCAGCCGTTCCCGTGGTCTCGCCCGGTGTGGGAGGGCCGCAAGTGCATGCTCAACCTCGTGCCATGCGACAACGACTTCGAGCGAGAGTTCGCGAAGTTCCTCGACAGCGCCCCTGATGTAGCCGCATTCTCGAAGCTCCCGCAGGTCTTTGGGTTTTGCATCGAGTACACGGATTCGGCGATGAACTTGAGGTCCTACTACCCAGATTATGTGGCCATCGACAAGGCCGGAGTCCATTGGCTCTTGGAAACGAAGGGGCAGGAAACGAGCGACGTCCTGCGGAAGGATGCCGCCGCTGTCGGATGGTGCGAGACTGCTTCGCAGCTTACAGAACAGACCTGGAAGTACGTCAAGGTCCCCCAAAAGGATTTTCAAGCGTTGCACCCGAGCCGACTTGGTGACTTAGCTGCCTTGCAGTCACAGACGCTTTAGTAGATTGCTCCAGGGCTACGCTACCGACACAAACGGCGCATGGCGGATTGGGTGTTGCGACTTGTTGACTCTGGCGTTACGACCTCGACCCCGAGGAGACTTCATCCATGCGTAAGATAACAGAGTGCCTGATCAAGCCCGAGGTCGCACGTGCGGTCAGGGACCTTGTTCGTGCAGTTCGCGCGGACGTCCCCAGCGGGAATCTCGAATTCCTTTGCCCGGGCTGCAAGAAGCCAGTCCACGTCGTTGGGGACCATTTCGAGCACCTAAACAAGAACCCGCAATGCCCCCTGACCCCCGAGCCCTAGACCCGGTTGCAGCCCGCCGCAGCGAAGGCTGGGGCAGGCTCGCGTAAAATCTCTCTGCTTCTCCGTTCGCGCGTTCCACCCGGCGGGTTGCGATCTCCCCCTCGGAAGATTCCAGCATCGCAATTTGCTGGTAGCGCGAATGCAAATCACTCCGATAACTGCGATGTTCGGCTCCTTTCCCGGGCGTCCTTGCTCTGGATAAACCAAGTCTACCGGGTTCTTAAGGAGCCGACGCCATCATGGAATCAGACCTCGGAAGGCACGAGGTCTGCGCTACCTGCTACTGTAAACGACAGATCCGCCACTGCCACGGTGCCGTTGCAGGTTTTGCCTGAGTCTTCGGCCTGGATAGCAGGATCGGTTTTGTCGTGGTCATTTTGCGTCGCTCAGCTTCTTGCCTTCCGACGCAGGCTCGTCGGCTTGTTCCAGCCATAGTTTCTTCGTATCGCGATAGCGCGCATCGCGATCGACGGATCGCTTAAGCATGTCAATTTTTGCACTGTTGGTCAGCACATAGATCAAAGTGATTGCCAAAAAGGTGAACTGGATCGTGTTGGGCCAATCACGGCGGTCCATGACGCCGACGAAACGGCCGAATTCGCAAAGCGCAAGAGCCAAGATCAACGCGAGCAGAAACGCGATTGTGGGCTTGTAATAAACGGCATATTTTGCTGCTTTCGGGAAGTTTTCCTTCCATGGGTTGCTGGTCATTTCATTAACCTCCTGAAGACACTGTTAAACCTCAAGTCGGATTCAAGCATGCTGCGGGTAATTGCGGTCACAATCGCCACGATTGCAAGCATCGCAAGCATATTGATCTTCGAGAGGGGCGGCAGGCTTTCGATTTTTTGGGGGCTCTGAGCTTGGAGTTCGACGAAAATGATCACCGATGCTCCCAGCACGAAAATCCACGGCCATGCAAGGTGCTTCACAGCGGCTGCGGCCCGGATTAGTACCTCGAGACGCCTTGGCTCAGCCTCCGGCTGGGATCTCTGTGCTGCCCGCAGCCGAACAGCGAAGGCTTCGTCGAATTCGGCGGAAACCTTTGGATTTCGCAGACGGCTTACCAATTCAGCAGTTTCAGTCAGGCCGTCGCAAAGGTGGCCGCAGCGGCTGCATTCCATCATGTGGGCTTTCAGGATTGCCGCTTGTTCTGCTGTAGCCGTCCCTGCCAGCATGTCCTGCATCACTTTCCTGGCATCCTTGCAGTTCATCATTTAGCTCCTCGTGTCGAAGTGCCCTTTCCAAGCATGTTTCTTAAATCTGCAATCCCACGAAACACCCGTTGCTTCACGTTGTTCTCGCTGATCCCGAGAACCCGCGCGGATTCGCGGACGGACAACCCGTGAATCCTCGTAAGAATCACTGCGCTACGATGCTTCCTCGGCAATTGCTCCAAGGCTGTCCGGATATCAATACCCGTATCGACGTCGAGACGATAGCGCGGTGTGTTTTCGTTCATCTCAGCCATCTCTTCGGTGCCTCCAGATCTCCTCCAATGCCATAGCCCCCGCCGGGTTTCACGGCGGCAGCGATGATGCAGGATGGCGAAAAACCAGCTTTTGAAAGACCCCTTCTCCGCATTGAATTGCCGGACATTGAGGTAAACGGATATAAGGGCGTCCTGGGCCGCATCCTCCGCCAGACTTCTGCACCTCAGGAAACTGTGCGCGAACCCGACAGCGCTGGCTTTATATCGTTCGTAAAGCTCGGCGAAAGCATTCTGATCGCCTTTCGCGGCATTACCTGCGAGCTGCTCGTCGGTGAGTTCGCTCATTCCCGCGTCCTCAAATATGCATAGCCATCCACAGGCAGAAAGGTTACATACAAAACTCATCCAATTACTGATTTCAGTCCTCTTTCGAGCTAAGCCCGCCACGGTGATCAGGATCACCATGCCTGATACTCGGAAGAAACCCTGCTGCATCTGCCCTTATTGGGTCCGCCCGGATCCGCGAGTTGGAGCGAGTAGCGCGGACCTGCTTTTTAGGTCCGCGGTTCTTCCTCGATTGCTGCAGCAGCGGGGGCAAAAAAGCCGCAGACCTCGGAAGGAAGGCACGAGGTCTGCGCTACCTGCTTTAAGCGAACGATACCCTCATCGCTCAGCGT
>Ga0187782_10004658_pt1 | contig 10258 bp, 8 predicted proteins | sample 0715_SJ02_MP15_2_FD_132454 | JGI IMG/M metagenome (GOLD analysis project Ga0187782, IMG submission 132454) | Tropical peat soil microbial communities from peatlands in Department of Meta, Colombia - 0715_SJ02_MP15_20_MG | ecosystem: Environmental > Terrestrial > Soil > Wetlands > Peat | place...
CAAAGGTGTCCCTGTCTCTGCAAGAATCAGGTGCGGAAGCGAGCCTTCCCATACGTCTACTTGCAGCTTGGCTGTCGTGGAAGAGGACAATTCTGAGGCGGTAAGGCCTGAAGTGCTCGCCTGATAGCTGACGATCGCCGTTCCTGCGATCCAGTCTCCGTTCATGGCCTCAGCTAAACGCTCAAGTTGCACTTGTTGAAAGGAGCCACTGCCTTTGTATTGCGGCGGTTGAACAGTGAAATCGGCCTGCCATTCCCCATCGTGGCGCCCGCCCAGCAGATTCGCCCGGAAAGCGGAAATGCTGAGCTTCCCCTTTTTAAGTTCAACATCTGCCTTGACCGAACTGGCCTTAACCCTGCCGATTATCAGATGATCGGCGTTTACCTTACCTGACGCATTCACGGTCATCAGGTAGGGTGTTCCTGAAGTGAGCGAAGACGAGAAGGCTCGATACCAAGGCTCTTTGCCAGCACGTGGATTAAGGAACTGACTTAGACGCCCCATCTCGATTTCGTCAGCGCGAAGGTTGAAATGAATCGCACATCCGTCTGTACCCAGACAAGGCCGAGCTATGACCAAGGAACCGCGCCACGAGGTCCCACCGGCGGAAGCCACGAGGTTTTGCACCCTGACCTCCTCCTGACTCAGGATGAGAGAGGCCGAGCCGATTTCAAGGGGCGCGTTGAACCCACGCACCTGTGTCCGCACTGCGTGCAGTTGCGCGTTTCCGACGACTCGGGCTGGTTCGCTTGCTGACCAACCGCCCGCAAGTTGTAAGTCGACTTTCGCTGATCCTTCAGCATTCGGCTGAGGAGTGGCAATGCCAATTGCCCTCGCTGATTCCAAAAGCCGCTTCAATTGCGCTTCACCCCGGAATTCAAAGTCGTAACCGTCTCTCCCAACACGGCCCTCAATGGTCAAAGGGGCGGGCTTGCCGAGAGCGTTCCGGATTGGTCCAATCTCAAGCTGTGGCCACGCCGGCAGTGCAGTTTCTTTGGGGCCAGAACGTAGACCTGCCTTTATGAGATTCGCTGAAATTCCAAACGGGACGGTACCCAGAGCAATTTCTGAGCCGGTATGCATCGACGTCAAATAGAAGCCTGATGTCTGCCCGCTTCCTTCCCATGAGGCGTTTCCGGCACCGGTGGTACGTCGGCCGCGGAACTCGCCGTCCAATTGCCCCTGGGCTGACAAATCGTCCTTTACGCGAGAATCGGAGTGGCGGACGAGGGCAAGCACCGACTGAATGGGAACGTCCTGCAACGTTAGGTGCAAATCGTAAGTCGGAGTGCTCAGAAAGGTTTGAATTCTGCCCGTGAGACCAACCGTTCCTTCACCCACCGGCGATTGGCAGGCTACGTCCGACACACTGTTATCGCTTGAACTGTAACGTGCACTACAGCGGGTTTGCAGGCGCAACGTTTCTGCGGTAATGACGTTATAGCGTTTAAAATCCTCGGCAGAAGCGTCAGCGAGTATTGTTAAATCAGCTGGGGTTCCCGAAAGCATTGCTGAGAGTTGAACCGCTCCTCTCCATCCTTTGTCATTACCGTAGGCAAGTGTGCTCAGTTGTCCGAGTTGCGCTCCGTTCCACTCAAGTGCGAGCTGTACAGGAGTTGCGGCCAAAGTTGCAGCCCTTTGCCAGGATCCACTGAATTGCAGGATGCCGGTATCGGTGAGATTAAAGTCACTGCGCACAGGCCGCGCTCTTAGGCGAATGTTCCATTGATTCTCCGACTCTTGCCACAGGGAAAAATCCGCATTCGTTAGCGCGTAGGGCTTCTTTTCCTGGCCAAATTTGAAGTTAATGCGTCCACTACTGCAATCGATGTAGGGGAAGGCGGGGCGCTTGTCGGTCCTGCCCTTTGCGGTGGGAGCTACGGAAGCTCTATTCGATCTTTCGACTAGACTGCCGAAGTTCCACTGCCCTTGCGAACTGCGAACCAGGTTCAGGCTGGGTTCCGTAAAATCGAGGCGCGAAATTTCCAGCCGACCACGTACTAAGGATGTCAGACGCAAAGATGCGGTGACTTCCGGTGCGCGCAGCATAGGCTCTGCCCCAAATCCCGGATCATCATGGATCAGGAAATTTTCCAGATCAAACCCTGGTTGAGGGAGCAATCTTAGGCGAACTGAGGTCACATCGACCGTTCGCCCTAAAGCTAGGCTGATTGAAGTCACAATCCGAGTTTTCAGCTGATTTGCCCCAGGGCGGACAAGGAACAGCAGAATGGCCAGCAGAACTGCAGATACCAACATCCGGCGGCTATAGCGAAAGAATCTCACCGCACTATCCTGAAAGTACGACGCCAGCGGGTTTCATCGAAGAAGTGGATGACTACATGGGCCAAGAAACCAATACGCTGGCTGAACTCTTTTTGCAGGTACTGGTCGGGCGGTGTTTCGAACGACCAGTAAATGAATAACGGCCTGCCGATCATGTTCTCGCGCGGAATGAAGCCCCAATAGCGGCTGTCGTAACTCACATCTCGGTTGTCACCCATGGCAAAGTAACGGCCCTGAGGCACCACGATGTCACCGCCCTGGATGTACTGTCGCATGGTCAATTGCCACTCCGGAGTTACGTTGTTGAATTCCGAAGGCGGCACGGCCGGAAAGTCATCGCGATACGGATTTGTGTTGTCACTTCCGGTTTGGTGAATCACATAGGGTTCGTTCAACTTTTCACCATTTCGATACACTGTGCCATCTCGCAAATGGATACGATCACCGGGCACGCCGATAATGCGCTTAACGACATATAGGCCTGGCTCCGCGGGATGAAGGAAAACCACAATGTCTTGGCGATGGATCTCTCGGTAAGGCAGGACCGGTCCAATCCAGCGCGTGCGCGGCGCGAATTGTTCGCGATTGACGAATACGTGATCCCCAATAAGGAGGGTGTTTTCCATCGAGCTAGAAGGAATTTCGAATGCCTGCACGATGAAGGTAATGATGAAAAGACCAGTCACGAGGACCGCCGCCAACGAGGCGAGAAATTCAACCGTCGTTTCGCGCGGTTTTTCAGTTTGCGAGTTTTGTTTCTTGGCCACCGATATCTTCCTGTAATCGATTCATAGCATCGCCTTAATGAACCACCCGAAAAGTACGGTCCCAGCGGGTGATTTGAAACAAGTGCGTGAGCGCATACGCGAAGTGGAGAAGTTTATCACTGGGAGTTGCGGTCACCGGTATTTCCTCCTGCACATTCTTTACTGACCAATAGATGAGCCAGGGAGTCCCAATGATGTTCTCACGTGGAACAAACCCCCAGTAACGGCTGTCGAGGCTTTCGTCGCGGTTGTCGCCCAGTGCGAAATAATACCCTTCTGGAACGATCAATTGCCCATCGTCCACCAGTCGGTGCATTTGCATCCACCAGGCGCTAGTCACCTCCGGAACCGGAACACTTAGGCGTGGAAACTCATCCCGAAAAGCGTCATGTACCTGGGAAATATGACGCACATAAGGTTCACTGGGAGCAGCGCCGTTTACATACAGTATGCCCTTATTCATGCGTACACGATCGCCAGGCACGCCCACGACCCGTTTTACGAAATGCTGGCTGGGATTCACGGGATAGTGGAACACAATGATATCCCCCCGTCTCACGGGGCGATACGGCAGGACGTTGTCCCAAATGCCTCCGCCCCCGTATCGCAGCTTATTCACCAGCAGATAATCCCCGATCAGTAATGTGTTCTCCATGGACTCCGAGGGAATTTGAAAAGCTTGAACAATAAAAGTGATCACGAAGATGGCGATAACCACAGTGGTTAAGAGCGATTGCAGTGAGGTCAGCCAGTCCGTCTGCTGCCGTTTTGGGTTCATGATTTTGTCGAAACCGGTCTCCGAGGCTGCATCCTGGCTGACACAGACACAGGTAGAGAACGCAAGTATTCCAACAACTGCTGGGCTGCACCTTGCTCGGCATTTTTTTTCGTTGAACCCTGGGCCCGGCCCACGAACTCTGGCTGAGGCTGATCAGCTGTCTGCAATCGAGCCTCAACGGTGAAGGTTTTACTGTGTTCCGGACCCTGCTCATTTACTAACACGTAAACCGGCTGTGCACGACCCATCGCTTGCAACCGCTCCTGTAAGGCAGACTTAAAATCGGTTAGGGGCAAGCTGCTGCCGTCACGCATAATTCGCTCAACTTCAGGAGCGATGATGTGCGGCACCACAACGCGGCGCACGTTTTCCAGACCGCCGTCCATATACATGGCGCCGAGCACGGCCTCCAGTGCATCCACCAGCAGGGTTGTTTTGTGTCGTCCTCCACTTTTTTCCTCACCCCGACCCAGACGCAAGTAATGGCCAAGATCAAGTAACTGCGCTACCCGGATAAGATGTTTTTCGCTCACCAGGTGCGCCCGCAGTTTCGACAATTCTCCCTCCCGGAAATGAGGAAAGCGGCGGAACAGCTCCTCTGTCGTGATCAAGCCCAGGACCGCGTCTCCCAAGAACTCAAGCTGCTCGTTGTCGGGGGCACGTATTCCCGCGGCAGCCGACGCGACTTCTATTTCCCGCGCTTGTGAGCTATGGGTTAGGGCTTGCTCCAGCAGCTCTGGCCGGGTAAAGCGATAAGCGAGGGCTTGCTCCAGTTCGGCGATGCTGCGAGACTTCATCTGAAAAAGACAGTACTTACTTATGCAGATTTGCAATAGAGCGCACGATTATTTGGTCGAACCGACCTTCTCGGCTATTGCGAAGGCGGATTCGAATTCTGGGCAGCACCAGCCGGCGGCTTGGATGGCGGCGCCGCGGGACTGCCTCCTGTCAGTTGCACCAGTCGATCACGTTCCCGCCGCGCCAGGGTCCCAGCCGTGGTATTTTCCTGAGTCAAATCCACCGCGCGATTTGCTTCTTTGAGCGCTTCGGGATATTTACCCTGGTTGTCCAAGGCAATTGCCAAACGAAGTACCACTACAGGATCCGGCTGAGAGGGCAAGGCATTTATGGACTGGCGGAACTGATTTTCTGCTTCGACGTAGTTCTTCTGATTGAATGCAATTGTGCCCAGGACGGAATATGCTGACGACCGCAAGAATCCTTTATAGGCGTCGATCTTCTCCTGGGGCGTGCCCGCGGGAATCGCTACGTCGGTGTCGACGGTCTGTAAGGCCCTCTGAGCATCTTTCTGCGCCTCTGCCAGACGTTGGTCCTTGTCCAGGTCGGTGTCACGCGTACGTTCGGCGATTACTTCGGCTCCGCCGATGAGAGCTTCCGGATCATCGGGATCAATCTTCAGAACTTTTTGCGCAGTGTCTGCCATCTTCTCAGCGTCATTGGCAGATTGATATGCATGCATTGCCGCGCGATATAGGAGTACCCGCAGCTCGCTGTCAGGAAACTTAGTGGCAAAATCATCTGCCGATTTTTCGATAGCCGCAGGGTCGTTGGCATTCTTGATCGCGGCCTGATACGCGTCAAATTCCGGTTGCGTCTTGGCCTGCGGCGGGCGTTTGGCCGCTGGCGGTGAACCGGGTTGCTGAGAGGTCCCGCCCTGACCGCTTGCCTGAGAAGTTTGCTGCTGTTGATTAGGGGTCTGCTGCGGTTGCTGGGCAAATGTGAAGCCGGACAGGATCAACGACAGCAGGAGCACGGCTGCTCGCTTCATGTTCTCTCCTCGCCTGCGAATCTGGTGTGGCATGCAGATATGGAATCTGAAATCAGTTTTTCGTCTCTTGCGGGTGGCTGGGCGGTTCGTAAGGCTGTTGCAGTCCGCGCTCCGCTGCGGCCTTAGCTTCCGGGAGCGCGACGCTGGCGCTCAGCGCGGCACGATAATGATCAAGAGCCGCAGCCCGATCCTCCTGCAAATCGAAAATCCTTCCCAAATAGATATGTGACCAAGCCACCACTTTGGGTTCGCGGGCAACCCCAAGCGCCTGCTCGAAGTAACTGCGCGCCCCTTGCATGTCCCGGTTCATGGTCGCCACTTGTGCCAGGATGAACAACGCCCGTCCGGGATCTTCGGCTTTCGTCTCGAGCGCCTGCTGAGCCAGCTTCTTTGCGCTGTCAGTATCACCCACTGAGAGGCGTTGTTCAGCGCTCACCAGCAGTTTCGGCTGTGCGGGTCGCGAAAGGCGCACCAACTCCGGATCTGCTTTCGCTGCGAATTGCACTTGCGCCGCCCGCTTTTGTTCCTTATGCAGATCAATGCCAGCGAGCAGGTCACTATAAGCATTGCGCAGCCCAGCAGGGCTTTTCTCGAACTGGACAAGCGCGTCGTAGAAGTAAGGTGTCAGTACATAACCCTGTTGGGTGGCCTGCCGCACCGCTGCCTGCCGCTCCGCTGCCTGCCGCTCCGCTTCGGCGGCTTTCGACTGAATGTTGATCCGGGCTTCGATAGCGCGAATGAACGATTCGGTGACCAAGAGCGATACGTCGTTCTTGAAGGTCTCATCCATTGGAGCTTTCTTCACTTGTTCCAGCAACGGTTTCAATCGATCCATGCTGGCCGGGTATTTCATCGCAAGCGGATCCAGCAAATAGTGGAGATAGGTATGCCTGATTTGCTCCATCTTGAGGGTGGAGGCGACGCCTGGCGAGATAACCAAATAGTAGTCCGTCCCATAATTGCGGGCGTTGGTTTGGCTGGGCGCTCCCATGGGATCTAGGTAAACGGTGAACCTGTGACCTAGATAGCCTGCCGATGGAAGCTTCAGGTAAATCTCGGTATCAAAAAGAACCTTCGAAAGCGCTTCATGATACTGCGTGGATAGTCCGGCGTAGGTTTGCTGATGACGTTCCCAAATGCTATGCAGCCCTGCGACATCATAGAATCTCTGTATTATGGGAACGATTCCTGCCACCTGCAAAGCGTCCGGCGGCAAATCGGCTTCCTTTACCTTCAGTTGGAATCCCGGCGGAACATCGAGAAACATTGCCAGAGAGACATATTGCGCCAACGTACGCGAGGGCTCGCGTTGCAGATGCTCCTGGTAAAACTGACAGAGAATCTGGGTTTGTTCCTTTGCCTGGTCGAAGGTCTGAGTGGCCTTTGCCACTTCGGCACGCACCGCGGTGCGCAAGGGCGCAGAGGCGTTCAGTTCATCGTCGTAACCGCAGGCATTGATTGCGGTCAGAAGCGTGAACAAGGTCTCGCTGGTGTCGAGCGAAACCGGCGGCACATTCTGCCCTATACAGACTCGTGTTAGCAGGCCAAGCAGAACGGTAAAACTTAGGCTTCGAAGCTTAAAGCCCAGGACAAACCTCCAGCGGAATATTCGGCATGCGAGACCTACCCTGCCAGTTTAAGAGCTTCCGGGCGGAGGGTCAATCGAGCGCAGGAGGTGAGAGCTGAGCAATTAAACAGGGATTCTGCTCAGCTTAGCCTTTCACACTGATCTTGGAAAAGGACAAAACCGCGGTCCCGGCAGTGGGTCTCCCCATAAAAGTTGCCGGCCGAAAGGTCGTGAAGATCAAAACATTTTTCAACTGCGAGGGTAATTCTTTGGGCTGCTGCGGATTGGAGAGCACGCGGTAATCCTGCACACGGCCGTTCGAATCCACGTACGCCTCGATGACTAGCGAGTCGTCTTTGATCTCACTTAGCGCGTTACTGAATGCCGATCGCTCCAACTGAGGTGCGGTATTCAGCATAATGGGGACGTCAGACCCGGCTCGCAAAGGAAGCGCAAGAAATCCCATCAGGAACGCGAATATAGCGACCGCGCTTGCCAATCCTGCGGTAGCCGGTACCATGAAGCCCGAAATCGCATTCTCCAACCGGACCCACCAACCGTGGAGGTAAGGTTGACGAGCGCGAGCGGCTTCCCGGGAAATCGCCAGTCGTAGCTTCAAAGCCAGATCGTCAGGCGCCTTGCGGCGGCCCATTCTTGTCAGCAACTGCTGGGTTTGGCGAAGTAATTCATATTCGCCGCGGCACGTATCACAAATCTCGAAATGTTCGCCAAGCTTGAGCATCTGGCTGCCAGTTAGCATGCCGTCGAGGTACGGCGAGAGCAATCTGCTGTGGGAGCATTTCATGACGCCACCTCGAATTCCCCGCTTTCGCAACAAACCGGTGAACGATCTTGCGGTTCTCTACCTTCCGGGCGAGCTTGCAACCCAAGTTCCGGACCCGCTTCACGAATATAACTACTCAGCCGTTGCTTAAGCGCTTGCCTTCCACGAGTGAGTCGAGATTTTACGGTGCCCAGAGATACCCGCGTAATCTCCGCGATTTCTTCGTAAGACATCTCTTCCAGGTCGCGTAAAACTACTGTCGTGCGGTATGGCTCGGCGACTTTACGCAGCTCATTTTCGACGCGCAGCCGAACTTCTTGCTGGGCAACGAGGTCGAAAGGTGAATCCTCGTGGTCGGTCATCGATTCCCGGAGCGCAGCGGAGGGATATTCTGAGTGCTCCGCGGTCGCCGGGTCTACGGACGTCTCTCGCGATTTGTGGCGAAACCACCAGCGGCGACGGTTGGACGCCTCGTGAAGCGCAATGCGATACATCCAGGTCTTCAGGCTGGATTCGCCATGAAAATTCTTCATTCCGCGAAACACTTTCAGAAAGACTTCCTGCGTGGTATCGGCGGCATCGGCGGGGTCAGTTACGATACGAAAAACCAGGTTGTAAATAGGTTGCTGAAACTCGCCAATCAGCCAGGCATACGCTTCCTCCGACCCGGCTTTCAGCTCGGCCACGAGGGCGGATTCTTCGGCTCGAAGTCCTATCGCTCCCGCAAGATCACCCAAGGTAGCTACTCCCGCCATAACTCTCATGGCGCAAACTCCATTATAGGTTCACTTGCGGCTGCTTGCTTGATTTTGATCGAGACGGCAGCCATGCGAGAAGGTCCTAACACTAATAGACCCCGCCCTCCCAGCGCAAGTTCCAACTGGGAAATGACCTAAGCTCAAATAGTTACGGGCAAGAACCAGCGCGGGAATTTGGTTCCGAGCCTAACCAGGTATTTTCGTCATAGTTTGCCAGTTGCGGGTGTCAGCCTTTTATTGAGGCTGCGCCTGCGGGTTTTGTTGGGATGTTTGCGGGGTAGACTGCGAATTTGTAGGCTTTTGTTCAGTGCCCGCCGCGCTCGGCTTCGTCGGTTTGACAGTCTTTTTCTTGACTGTTTTCTTCGGGGCTTCTGTATCATCCACAATTGTCTTCTTCGGGGGAGCCTGCGCGGCTTGTTGGGCGGCCTGCAATGTTTGGACCTGGGTTCGTAAGCGCGCCAGTTCGCCCTCTTTCGAATTCGCCAGAGTATCCATACGGTCGGCCAACGATCGGCGTGCTCTCTCCAGTGCGCTGAGATCGTTTTGCAGCGATTGAAATTCATCGCGGGATCCGAACGCACCGGCGGACTCCACAACCGAGCTAAAGACGCCATAAAGCGCGTCGAGATTGCGATAAAGTTCAAATGTGGCGGCGAGGTTCTCAGGCGAACTTCGTAGTCGCGAAACAATTTCCGGCAATGCATTTTTCAGATTGCGTTGCAGCGATTCGACGTCTTCCTGAGTTGTGCGTTTGGTATTGCCATCGGTTTTCCACTTTTCGATGCGCAGCCTGGCTAAGTCCAGCTGTGTCGATTGCGATGTTTGCTCCAGCTGAGAGAGGAGCAGATTGAGCTCGCTCACCGAAGAATAGGGAACGGGCGCTGGCGCGGGGGAACTTTGAGTTGGTGGTGTCGCCTGCGCATTCGCCCCAGAGCCGAGCCAAATAGTAATTATGAGATAGGTAAAAGTGAAACTGAGCTTCATGCCGATGCCAATCTCAGCATACCGATTTTCCGAGCCTTCGTAAATTACAGGCGCAACTCCAGTCAATGGTTACATTGACTATCTAGACAGGCTCAGAGAAAATGGGGGCAGCCGTTGTATCAGCAATGGGCCTGTGGCGCAGCTGGGAGCGCGCTTCCATGGCATGGAAGAGGTCGTCGGTTCGATCCCGACCAGGTCCACCATTTTTCTCAGAAAATTCAGGGTGTGTAACCGGCCCCGCGCAACACTTTTCCGGGGGTCGCGTCCGTCATTTTCCTGTCCTCAATGACCGGAATCCCATTGATTAGCACGTAATCCATCCCCTCCGACAACTGGTTTGGATTCTCGAAAGTGGCCAAGTCGTGGATTGTGGCGGGGTCGAAGATTACGATATCCGCCCACATGCCAGCTTTAAGCACGCCGCGATCGGTAAAATGCATGCGCTGCGCGGGAAGAGCTGAAAATTTTCGTATCGCATCTTCCAGAGTAAGTTTCTTCTCCTCTCTTACGTACTTTCGCAGGATGCGAGGGAACGTTCCGTAGGC
>Ga0187782_10004659_pt1 | contig 10258 bp, 4 predicted proteins | sample 0715_SJ02_MP15_2_FD_132454 | JGI IMG/M metagenome (GOLD analysis project Ga0187782, IMG submission 132454) | Tropical peat soil microbial communities from peatlands in Department of Meta, Colombia - 0715_SJ02_MP15_20_MG | ecosystem: Environmental > Terrestrial > Soil > Wetlands > Peat | place...
ATGGCGATCCCAGCCTCTTCGATTAAGACAAGGATAGCGGCTTCTTCCTCCTGGAGACCGCGGTCGCGATAGATTTTTAGCCTATCCGCCAGGTTCATGAGCCAAGAATAGCATATGTGATTGTATCGTCAAAGACAATGAATAGTATAATTGCCATTCGTAACATATATGATGCGCTAAACGTCTAAAACATTGAAGAGCGAAGGCGTATTGGGACCACTCTAAGGAACAGCACCCCTACATGTGCCTCCAAAGGGGACGCGGAGCTCCCAGTCATTGAGGTCAGCCCGGGCTCTATCGTATGATGTACTTGAGTGGACTAGGTTTAGGTTGAAAAGCTCCGCTCTTACTGCACCTAATCAGGGTCGTAACCGCGTATTCTACTCCGAGACCATAACCACCGGGCTTCCAGCCCTTCGCGCTGGTGAGGTTTCGGATGTTCAACGGACTCGAAGTTGACGTTCTCTCTCTAGGCGATGCGGATTGCATCGCAGGCTGAACTGCATCGGCACATTGATGCCGGTGCGCATGTCGCCCGCAGGCGACGGCAAGAACTGGTGTTATTTTGCGGAGGAAGAAGTAGATTTGCTCGGGAGTGATTCCAGCGTGGACTCAAGACGCCGGGTGCTCGACAGGCGTTTTGAGGTGGTTGCGGGGGTCAGATTTGAACTGACGACCTTCGGGTTCGAACTTGCACGCGTCAGCTTAGAAGTTTCTTGAAAATGATGCCGGCCAATCCAACGCCAACCAGCAGCAGTGCTGATGCTTCCGGGGTGGTCACCAAAGCCACAGCGGACTCCGTACCGATTCCGAGCCCCCCTACATCGGGTAGCGAGATAATCGGCAGCACAATACCGAATTGCGTAGCGCCAAGGCCTAGGGCCAACGGACCTTCGCCACTCAGAAGGTCACCGAATGTCGTAGCCGAGGGATCCAAGACGCCCAGAAAAGTATCGACACCGTTGACTGTTGCCAGCTCACCCTCAAGCAAACTACCCAACACCTCGGTGTTTCCGCCGCTGGTTATCGTCAAAGTGCCGCTGGTAAATAACAAGTCGCCGCTACTGTCCGTAGTGGTGCCGGTAGCATCGATATTCAATACACCGCTGAAAGAAATCGACGTTCCATTGATGGTCAAAGTATTCAGGGGACCATTACTTAGGACAAACTCGTGAGCGCCAGTGATTAAATTATCGACAATCCCGACGGTTCCCCCCGCACCCCCAGTGAAGGTAATGTCGTCGGCCTTCACCCTCGGAACGGCCAATCCGATTAACAGCACAACGGGCATCACCAACCTAAGTGCACGAATCATGTAACCCTCCACAGAATATGAGAGTAACTAAGCCCTGCTTTAGCCTGTAAAGTGCTGCCGGGGCCCTGTTGCGCGAATCCGACCGACAATTCCCCTTCAGAAATCTGAGCACGTTTGATTCCGGAGTGGTTTACTCTAGAACCAGTGGCTCAAGCACCTGGGATGTGCAAACTTTTGCAGCTTCCAGGCAGTTCCTTGGCCAATTGGGCCAGTCGCCGCCTGCCATTCGCACAAGCTGCCCCAGCGTCTCCCAGGTGGGAACCGGTAGCGAGCACCCCCTGCGATGTCAAGGCTCAAGGTCGAGCCGTGCAACTCGGATACTTGTTCTCGTCCTCGAATTTTCTCTGTAGAACCTTGTGCCTATACTCATCTCCGGAGGCAGGCAGTCCTCCTCGTCCAGATCGAGGCACCGCAGAACGCCCGGCTGGGTTTCTCGATATCGATAGCCGCTTTCGGGGCAGACCATGATGCCGCTCGGATCCGGCGGCCCCAACCTGTGGCCGTGGCGGCTCATCCACCCCACGAGCCGCGCCGGGTTGCCAACAACCAAACCGAAGTCGGGAACGTCCTTGGTCACCACGGCCCCCGCGCCGACAAAGGCATAGCGGCCAATTTGCGTGCCGCACACGATGGTCGCATTGGCCCCGATTGTGCAGCCACGCCTGAGTGTGGTGGTCTCATATAAGGAGTGGCGGTTGATCTGCGATCTGGGGTTAGTGACGTTTGTCAAAACACAGGACGGACCGAGAAATACGTCGTCTTCGATCACCACTCCGGTGTAGACAGAAACGTTGTTCTGAACCTTAACGTTGTTGCCAAGCAAGGTGCCGCCGTCGATGTTCACGTTTTGGCCGATAACGCAGCGCTCGCCAATTTTCGCGCCCTTCATGATGTGCGAAAAATGCCAGATTTTTGTTCCGGCGCCGATCTCCGCGCCGTCGTCTACGTAGGCAGACTCATGCGCAAAATAGATCCGCTGCGGTTTCTCGGCAACGCCAGCGGTGAGAATCGTCGCGCTGCCTCCATTCTGCAGGGCCCGCTGGCAAGCGTCCAAGATGCGCAGCACCCGGAGACCCTCTGCGCCGTCACTGACCGGAGGCGTTCTTGTTGCCACACACTCTAGGAAATGCTGGCATTCGGCACGAAGAGGTTCGCGATTCTCGAGCTCGACCGGCTGGCCATCCCCTTTCACCGCGGCGGGTAGACGATTCTTCCACTCCACTCTGTGCGGGTATAGCACCAGCTTGTGTTCCGCAGTATCGTCAAAAACGGCCATTTTCTCCGAGCCCACAACGACAAGCTTCTGCTCCTTGAAAGGGTGCAGCCAGCTAACAAAGATATGCGCCTGCACGCCGCTCGGGAATTGAAACTGGCTCATGGTCACGTCGGTCACATCCTGATTCAAATACGCGCCGCCCTTGCAAGACACTTGCGTGGGCATTTCATTCAGAAGAGAAAGCATCACAGAAATATCGTGAGGGGCGAAGCTCCAGAGAATGTTTTCCTCGGTGCGGATCTTCCCGATATTGAGGCGATTGGAATAAAGATAATTGATCTTCCCAAGGCTGCCATCCTGAATCATTTGCTGCAGCCGTAGAACCGCCGGGTGATAGCGAAGAATGTGTCCAACCATCAGGATGCGCGCCTTGGCGTTCGCGATTTTTACGAGTTCTTCGCCGTGCTGCACATCGATGGCTAAGGGCTTCTCGACAAAAACGTCTTTTCCTGCTTCCAGAGCCGCCTTGACCAATTCATAGTGAGTGACGGCCGGTGTTGCCAGAGCCACGGACGTAATTGAGGCATCCGCGAGAACCTGCGGAAGATTGGAGTAGAACTTAATGCCCGCACATTGGCTGGCGTAACGCTCTTCGAGAGCCGCGTCCGAATCACAAAGCGCTTCGAGAGCGCCCAATTCGCGGAAATTTCGGACCAGGTTCTTACCCCAGGAGCCGATACCCACAACGGCTACGCGAGTTTTCGAGGGTTCAGTTGGAGGCTGCATATGTCTTCCTTGAGGCAGAACTTGTCAGGTCAGCTCGGCCGGTTCAGGAAAATGATTTGCGGTGGAAAATGGAGTCAGCTCTTCGCCTCAGCTTGCCTGCAGCGAACCAGCCCGTTGCAGTTCGCTGGCAAGCAGGTCCAGGAGCAGGTTCTGCGTGCTGTGAATGAAAAAATGGTCACCAGGGAGCATGCGCATCGAAAAATAGTTAGTGGTGTGAATGCGCCAGGCCTCCAGAGTTTCTTTGGTGGTCAAGGGATCACGCCAGCCGCCGAAAACAGAGATGGCAGTGGGCAGTGGAGGCTCGCCCCCGTACATATATTGTTCCGTGGCGGTGAAATCCGCGCGCAACGACGGCAGAATCAATTCCATCAATTCCTCGCTTTCAAGCACTTCCTTGGGCATGCCGCCAAGTCGCCGCAGCTCACTCAGGAACTCGTCGTGAGGCAAATGGTGAATAGGATGGGGATCCGGCACCTGGGGCGCAAAGCACCCCGAAATGAAGACATGAATGGGTAGTCGCGCAGCGGTCCTTCGAAGAGTGCAGGCCGTTTCGTACGCAACGAACGCCCCCATGCTGTGCCCGAAAAGAGCAAACGGCCTGTCGAGTAACGGAACAAGCGCTTCGGCCAGGTCCGTGACAAGGGACGCGATGTCGCCGATCGGCGGTTCGATCAGTCGCTTGCCGCGGCCAGGAAGGTTCACCGCCCAAACTTCGAACGAAGACGGCAAGAGATCCGGCCATTGCTGAAAAACTTGTGCCCCGCCACCCGCGTATGGCACACAAAACAGCCGTACTGCCGCCTTGGGATTCGGTCGGAGATTGCTGAACCAAAGGTTCGTTGCGTTTCCCGTGGCCATAGTGGGCCTCCCCGCTGCTGTGCTCATGAGTTTGCTTCCTCCGCCAAGTCGTGATGCCGTTGAAATAAGTCGGGGTTGTGTGAGAGATTCTGGAGTTACGCAGTAGCAAGCATAGCTACTTCTCGGCGCTGATTCTTCTTCAGACAATTCCTGATCTCTTCGGCCATGGCGATGACGTGGGGATAATCGACCATGGTCAAGTGATTGCCCGGAATCGCGTGCACTTCCAGTCCGCCCCCCGCGACTTGGCTCCAGGCCATGCGGCGGTCTCGATACGATCGCAGGGGGGTATCACTACACCACAGAAAGGTTATTTTGCCGGGGTAATACTCCGGCACATAGCTGTTTCCGGCCAAAGTATTGGCCTGTTTGACGTGTTCAATGACTTCCTCCAAATGCGACATCTCAGCGCCGTACGGATTAGAGTTGCCGTTGGGCTGAAAGGCATGAACGAGACGCCTGCCGACATTCCCTATACGTGTTGAAACGTAGGAAGCCCGTTCTTTCGGCGAGCGTAGCAGCACCTCCCCGAGGTAGTAATCCGCAACCGCAGTCAGGCCGCCGTTCCATTGAACCCGTTCGACCATGTGTTTGGGCTTCCCAGGAAAACCTGCGTCGATGAGCAGAAGCAGGTCAACCTCCTGGCCCGCGGCATACAGTTGCTGCGACATTTCAAACGCTACTACGCCTCCCAAACACACGCCGCCGATGTAATACGGCCCTTCCGGCTGAATGGCTCGAATCTCCCGCAGGTAGTGCGCGGCCATATCCTGAATGCGCGTGTGCGGGGTCTCTTTCCCGTCCAGACCAATAGGCTGCAGACCGTAGAAGGGCTGCTCTGAGCCGACGTGGCGCGCCAGTTGGGCGTAGCTAACGAGATTTGCGCCCAGCGAATGGACACAGAAGAACGGCGGTGCCAAACCGTTCGGTTGCAATGCCACCAGGGATGACCAGGCGGAAGACCAATCTTCCCGACGCAAGACTTCGGCGAATTCCTCAATGGTGGGCGCTTGAAATAGAGTGGCCAGAGGAATGTTCTTGCCGAAAACTTTTTCCATTTGTGCGAACAGACGGATCGCCAGCAGAGAATGACCGCCCGCCTCAAAGAAGTTGTCGCGGATTCCGATAGGTCGCACGCCCAGCACTCGTTCCCAGAGGTTCTGGAGTTGAATTTCCAGGCCGCTGGTTGCGGCACTGGCTTGCGGATGCGACGCGATCACCGGCTGCTGGGGAGCTGGCAAGGCCTTGCGGTCTATCTTCCCATTGGCCGTAAGCGGAAAACTCTCCAGTCGGACAAATGCGGACGGAATCATGTGGCCGGGCAGTTTTGATTTAAGGTGGGATGCCAGGTCCGAGGAGGATGGTGTGTGCCCGGGCAAAGCCGTGAAATAAGCGACTAAACGCTTGTCGCCCGGACCTTCTTCGCGCGCCACCGCAACCGATTGCGCCACGCCATCCTGCTCTTTGAGAGTCGCCTCGATTTCACCGAGTTCGATCCGGTGACCCCTCACCTTAACTTGATAATCGAATCGTCCCAGATGCTCTAGCGCGCCGTCACTCCGATACCGCGCCAGGTCACCTGTCCGGTACATTAATGCACGGGGCTGGTCTGAAAACGGATTCAGCACAAATCGCTCCGCGGTCAGTTCCGGACGATTCAAATACCCTTGCGCGAGACCAACTCCGGCAATGTATAGCTCTCCAGGCACACCTTCGGGTACCACGTTTTGATTTTGATCCAGGATGTAAATCTGCGTATTGGCGATGGGATGACCAATGGGCACGGATACCGAGTCGCTCCCTTCGACTTTATGAACCGTCGACCAAATCGTCGTTTCCGTTGGGCCATAAAGGTTCCAAACCGATTCGCCTCTCGACAATAATTCCGCCGCGAGATCCCCCGGAAGCCCTTCGCCCCCGCAGAGTATCCTTAGACTTCGCTGCCCCTTCCAGCCCGAGTCGATCAGCATCCGCCACGTCGCCGGCGTTGCCTGCATCACGGTCGCCTGAACTTCGCGGAGTTTCCGCGACAATAAAGACGGGTCCACTGCCACATCACGAGTCGCAATTTCCACCCGCGCGCCGCTGATCAATGGCGCATACAATTCCAGTCCCGCAATGTCGAATGAAAGTGTCGTGATGGCAAGCATCACGTCCCGCGAGCTGATTCCGGGCTCGCGGCAGATCGACTCCAGAAAGTTCACCACGCTTCGGTGCTGAATCATCACTCCTTTAGGCTTGCCCGTGGAGCCGGAGGTGTACATCACGTAAGCCAGGCTTTCGGGATCCACGGGCGGAAGCGGTTGTCGATTGGTGCGGGAGATTTCTCTTCGATCCCGGTCCAGGCAAACTACCTCGGCAGCGACCTCAGGAATATGTTCGAGCAGGGCTTCCTGCGTGAGAATCATGCTGACCGCGGCATCCTGCAGCATAAAAAGGATGCGTTCCGCAGGATACGTCGGGTCCACCGGAACGTAAGCAGCACCCGCCTTCAAAATTCCCAAAAGCGCGACCATCATGTCGAGACAGCGCTCCATGCACATCGCAACCATTGAGCCGGTTGCCACTCCTCGTTGGCGAAGATAGTGCGCTAGTTGCGTTGCCCTCTCATTGAGCTCGCCGTATGACATACGCTGGCCATCGCAGGCCACCGCGATTGCGCCCGGCGCACGCTGTGCCTGCATCTCAAACAGCTCAGGAAGGCTCACATGCTGCGAGAAAGACGTGGCGGTAGCATTGCGGACCACAATCTGCCGCCGTGCTTCCTCCTCGGTCAGTACCGCTATTTTACAGACCGGACGATCGGCGCTAACGGTGAGTCCCTGCAGCAGCGTGCTGAAATGGTGCAGAAGAGCGGTGACGAAGCTATCTTCGAAGCGGCCGCCATCGTACAGCGCTCGCACAGAAATCTGTTTCCCTGGCACCACGATGAGCGTCAACGGATAGTTCGTGCGTTCATGCGATTGAACGTTACTGATCCGCAGTCCGTGGCTCCACTCGCCGGAACTGTCGACCGGATAGTTCTCAAATACCAGAATGCTGTCAAACAGCGGCGTGCCCGCCGGCAATTCGCTCCACTCCTGCACTTGAACCAGCGGACTATATTCGTATTCGCGCAGCTCCGCCTGCAGCGTCTGTAGCTGCCTGAGCCAAGCTCCAAGCAAGTCCTTTTCGCCGATCCGCACACGCACAGGCAGAGTGTTGATGAAAAGCCCGAGCATGAACTCAACGTGGGGCAACTCCGCAGGACGGCCGGAAAGTGTTGCACCAAACACCACGTCGCGCTCTCCGGCATAGCGGCTCAACAAAAGTCCCCAGGCTGCCTGTGCTACCACGTTCAGCGTGACCTGCCGGTGTCGCGCAAATGCCTGAAGTTCTTCGGAGGTCGTAACAGAAAGATGTGTATCTTGCTCTTTGTACTTGCCACTCCCTAGATTCTGGAAACGCTGCTCAGGGAGGAACGGAGTCGGGGCCTTGAAACCATTCAGGGTCTTCCGCCAATAGGCCTCAGCCTTTCTCAGGTCTTGTTTCTTTAGCCATGCAATGTAATCGCGGTAAGGGGGGCCGACTCGGGTCGCGGGAACCGAACACCCTCGTTTTTCCTGGTACCTAAAGAACGTCTCCCGCAAAACCAGCGGCAAGCACCAGCCGTCCAGGACCAAATGGCTCCAAGCCCACACAAACTGATAAGCGCCGCCCCCCAAATGGATCAGCGTGAGCCTCACGAGTGGGGGCCGGCTCAGGTCGAATCCGTGTCGCTTCTGTTCATCCAGATATTCGCGCAGCAACTTCTCCTGTGCGGCGTCGGCCAGGGTACTCCAGTCCAAACGCTCGAACGGCACGTCCACCTTTTTGTACACCACCTGGAGCGGCTCGTCGGAATGCTGCCAGCGGAAAGCGCTGCGAAAAATCGCATGGCGTTCGATAACCTCACGCCAGGCTTCTTCAAATCCATCGGGGTCAAACTCCCCTTCGAGCTTGAAGCTCAACTGCATGAAGTAAGTGCCCGATTGGGGTGCCGACAACGTGTGGAATAGGATTCCTTGCTGCGTCGGCGAAAGGGGATAAACGTCCTCAACCAGTCGATTGTTTTCTAGCAACTCATCCAACTCAGTCTGCGTAAGCTTGGTCAACGGAAAATCGGAAGGAGTGTAACCCCCGCCCTCGGCCTTCTGGCAGTGAGTGATCAGGCCTCGGAGGGCCTGCAAATACTCGTTTGCGAGCCGTTCGATAGTGCTGCGCTCGTGAATATTTTGGCTATAGTTCCAGGAAACCCGAAGTTGTCCAGCGCTGACTCCGGCGTTTATTTGCAGCAAATAACGGCGGAGATTCGTCGGATCCTGGCACGGTCCCGTCGCTTCGTCTGCCGGCAGAAACAGGCTCGACTCGGAGAGCACATTGTCGAACTGCCCCAAATAGTTGAATTGCACCTTAGGTTCAGGAAGAAGTTTTAGCTTTTCGCGGACCTCCGTCGAACCCAGATAGCGCAAAACACCATATCCCATTCCCCGGTTTGGAATTGCGCGCAGTTGCTCTTTGATCGATTTCAGAGCCGCTCCGGCTGCATCCGGTGCGCAACGCAAACAGACTGGAAATATCGAGGTGAACCAGCCGACGCTGCGTGAGACATTCAGGTCGCTCGCAATCTCTTCGCGGCCGTGCCCCTCCAGATCGAGCGCGGTAGTATCCGAACCGGTCCATCGCGCTAAGCTTTGCGCCAACGCCGTTAACAGCACGTCGTTAATTTGCGTGTGGTAGACCTCAGGCACATCTCGCAGTAACGCTTCAGTCTCGACCGGCGTTAGGGACACACCGAAATGTCGGACCGATCCCTCGGTGTTAAGGCCTCCGGTGTGGTCTACAGGCACAGAACGCACTGCGGTCCACGGCTGATTCAACCAGAATTCACACTCTTGCGACTCGGTCGGAATCGAGCACCCGTAAGCATTCAGCCTCTCTGCCCATCGCTTGAACGAGGTTGTTTTCGCAGGAAGCTTGATACCCTGCCCGCCCTTTGCTCTTGCGTAGGCGCTTTGCAAGTCTTGTAGCAGAATTCGCCAGGACACACCATCGACGGCCAGATGATGAACAACGATCAGCAACCGGTCGCGCTCGCCTCCGCCTGTTATAAACAAAACGATCCGGAATAAGGGTCCCGCTGCAAGATTCAGACTAGCTTGATATCGCGCTGCGAGCCTTTCGATTGTTCTACTGAGCTGTGCGCGTGGCACTTTGGAAAGGTCTTCGATTGCCAGCGTAGAGGCCGCATCGAGACCTTGATTCACCTGGTGCCAACCCGATTCACTGCGAGTGAATCGCAGTCGCAAAGCGTCGTGGTGGGCGACGATATAGTCCCATGCTGTTCTTAGCGACTGTACCTGCACCGGTTCGCGCAGTTGCACTAGAACGGCTTGATTCCAATGCTCCGGGCAGGACAACTCCTGCTCAAAGAACCAGCGCTGCACCGGAGTGAGCGGCACCGACCCGGTGACAACTTCCTGTTCCTGCACCGGCACAGCCGCACTTGCCACGGTCGCCAATTCCGCAATCGTCTGGTGCTGGAAAAGTTTCCGGGCAGTCAGGCCCAGGCCCGCCTGGTTGGCCCGCGAAACGATCTGGATGGCAAGTATGGAGTCGCCTCCGAGTTCGAAAAAGTTGTCCTGGACACCGATGCGTTCCAACTTCAGCACCTCTCCCCAAATCCGCGCCAGCTTCTCCTCCACTTCCGTCCGCGGCGCCACATAACTCTGCTCCAGTTCCGGCCGCGCGCCATCCGGCGTTGGCAGCGCATTGCGGTCCAGCTTCCCATTCGCTGTTACCGGCATCGCTTCCAGCAGCACAAACGCTGCCGGCACCATGTACTCCGGCAAGCGCTCCTTCAACCAGTTCCGTAATTCCGTGGTAGTCGGTTTCGCCTGTTTCTCTGCCACGACATAGGCCACCAGGCGCTTCTGCCCCGGCGCATCCTCCCGCGCCAGCACCACACACTCGCTTACCCCTTTGTGTTGCGCCAGTACCGCTTCAATCTCTCCCAACTCGATCCGGAACCCCCGGATCTTCACTTGATGATCCATCCGCCCCAC
>Ga0187782_10004660_pt1 | contig 10258 bp, 10 predicted proteins | sample 0715_SJ02_MP15_2_FD_132454 | JGI IMG/M metagenome (GOLD analysis project Ga0187782, IMG submission 132454) | Tropical peat soil microbial communities from peatlands in Department of Meta, Colombia - 0715_SJ02_MP15_20_MG | ecosystem: Environmental > Terrestrial > Soil > Wetlands > Peat | place...
CGCTGACAATCCCCAGATCACCGGCGGGAATTCCAACAAATTGCGTGTCCGTAAGATGCGCAACCGTGCTGTCGTTGTGAAGCACCGGAAAGTAACTGCTGCGCGCGCTGTCCTTCGCGTGCTCCTTTTCAGCCACGCTGTATCCGGCAATGCGAACGTAGTGGTTGTGCTGCAGTGCCAGCTGGACGGCCTCCTCCAACCACGGAACGCCTTCCCCGGGTACTCGTCCACGCGGATCTCCGCGGCATCCCCGACCCTCACGTTCGTCAACTGTGTTTCACGATAGTTCGCTTCCACCCATTTGGTGTCTGGTACGAAGGTCAACACTTGGGTCCCCGGAGAAACCAGCTGTCCCGGACGCACTTGCCTTTCGCCTACTGTGCCGTCCGCTGGCGCGCAAATTCTCGTGTAACCCAAATTGATCTTGGCCACCGCCAGCGAGGCCTCTTTTGCGTGCAGATCGGCAATGAGTTGTTGCTCCTGGGATTCCAGAACAGCTTTGGAGCGCCGCTCCGCTTCCACGGCGATCTCATTACTGCGCAATCCTGTCTTCGCTTGTTCCAGATTGGCCTGGCTGCTCGCGGCTTGCGCTGCGAAGCGCTGCTCATTGGCGACTGCCGTCTCCACCGTCTGTTTCGTTGCCGCTTGCGTAGCCAGCAGCGACTCCTGCCGGACCCGCTCCGCCTGCGTACGAACAACGTCCGCCTGGACCGCATTGATTCCCGCCTCTGCCGCCGCGATTTGCGCATTAGCCTGATCTATGCCCGCGAGCGCCCTTTGAATTCGAGCGTCTTGCAGGTCTCGTTGCCTCTGGTTGTTCACGATCGCCGCTTTAGCGGCTTCCACCGCGGCAGTTGCCTGCGCCAGTTGCGCCTGATAATCGTCATCCTCAAGTTGCACCAGGAGATCTCCGCTGCGCACTCGCTGGTAATCGGATACTTTCACGTCCCGGACAATCCCCGGGACTTTTGTGCTGAGCGGGGTGAGATCACCGCGGACATAAGCATCGTCGGTAAGCTGCTCGACTTTGCCACCTTCCCACGCGTTCCAGTTTCTCGTCAGCGAGATCACCACCGCGGCGGCCAGCAACAAGACCAGGATCGGGGTCACATATTTCAGCCATTTCCAACGGCCCTTGGGTGTTGCTGGCGCCGGCTCGGCGTGAGCCGGACTTCCCCCTGGGATCGGAGCTGGTGCGCCAGCGGCCATTGATGGCAATTCCTTCTTCCGGCTAAGGGTATCGCTTCCGTCTGATTTTGCTCGAGGAACCCGTGTTGCGCCGTGCTGACACCCTAGCGATGATTGTTGTTCATCGTTCTAAGATGAAGAGGGTAGGAGATTAGAAGCTATTTCAAAACCCTTCTTAACACGACCATGAAGCAGGCAATATGAAAGAAGGCTTCATAAACAGTGATCGAACGATCGTAGCGCACGACCAGTCGGCGAAAGTTGCCGAGCCAAGCCAAGGTGCGTTCCACCTTCCAGCGGCGTCGATACCGGCGCAGCGCTCGACCATCTTGCTGGCGCGGTTTGCTGCGATTCCAGCGATGCGGTGCGATCAACTCGATCCCGCGTGCGGCCAACCGCTCGCGCAGCGGATCGCTGTCGTAGGCGCGATCTGCGATCACCCGCAGGGCTTTCTGGCGTGGCCGCCCGGCGCGATGCCGCCGCGTTACGCGAATCGACGCGAGCGTTTCTTCCGCGAGGCGTGCTTCGTGCGGGGAGGCAGAGTAAAGCTGCTTTCCCAGAGGAATACCCTCGCCGTCGACCACCACCATCCACTTCGTGCCTTTGCCGCGCTTGGTTTTTCCGACTTGCGAGCCCCTTTTTTGGCCGGAGCGAAACTGCCGTCCAGAAACGATTCGCTCCAGTTGAGTTGCTCGCGTTGGTTCAGTTCCGCCAGGAATGCCAAATGGCGAGCCAGATGCCTTGCTCTTCCCAAGCCCGAAGTCGCCGCCAGCACGTTGTGGGTGAGGGGAATTCTTCGGGCAGGTCCTGCCAGCGAGCACCACTGCGCAAAATCCACAAAATGCCTTCGAGGACTTTGCGATTGTTGGCTGGTGGTCTCCCGCCCTGCGGCGATTTGCGAGCCGGCGGCAGCAAGGGACGGATCTTCTCCCATTGGGCGTCGGTCAGCAGTCGACCGTATCGCGCCATCGGTCCTCCCTCGGCGCTGCTGCCTGCTGTTATCGCTCAGTTTTGGCAAAGTAAGCATCACGGTTTTAAGCAGTTGTACCCAGTTTTGAAATAGCTTTAGTCACAAATTTCTTGCCTGCAGGGCCCTCAACTTCCCGGAAGTTCGGGAGCCGGTACCAAGGGTACGGGCACGGGGCAACCCGCCAGCGGAATCCACCCAGTCTGCGCAAGTGGTGACGTGTGCTGGAATCGTCCTTCGACTTCTGCTTGGGCTCTAATTCAGCGCGGCGGATCGCGTTTCCAGCGCCTGTTGCGCATGCCGAACCAAATCCAGCGCGGCCGGCCTGAGCACTCCCTTGGGCGAGAGCCTTAAGTAATTCTGTGCGTCCGCTAACTCAGCGGTGGGATTGTGCTTTGCTTCGTGAATCCGGCCCAGCAGCACATACGCATCGGTTTCCCCCGCATCAAGCGCCAACGCATCCACAGCGCTCTGTTCCGCATCGTTAATTCGTCCCAGTGAGAGTTGCACCAGTCCCAGGCAGTATTTGCCCGGCGCCGACCCGGGCTGCAGCAGCAACCCCTCGCGAATCAGCTTTTCCGCATCCACAAACTCCGACTGCCGGTACAGAATCACCGCCAGTCCAAACATCGACGGCGCAAACCTGCCGCTCGTAAGATCGATCGCTTTTTGAAAGCTCTGTGCTGCGGCGTCCAGTTGCCCAACATTGTAATAGGCCAGACCGAGATTATGGTAAGGACGGTAGGAGGACGGTGCCTCCTCCACGGCCTTCAGAAAGTACGCCAAACTGCCCTGTGCGTCACCCTTAAGCAGCAGCTGCGTCCCCTTCTCAAACTCGCGCGCGGCTTTGTGCGGCAACGGCAGGTCGTGCACTGAAACCACTGCATCATCACTAGACACGTGCGGTTTCGCCGCCTGCCCCGCGCATGTCGACCACAGCGCCGTGCTCAACGACGAAACCATCATCACCTTCGCCATTTTCATGCGACACCACCCTGGCAGTCATTCCTTACCGCCAGTGTGCGAAGGGATCCTCCTTACTGAACTGGAAAATCCGTTACCGTGCAGACACAGATAGCTGGCCGTTCGAGCAGAGGGGGTAACTGCCCGAACGGACAGGCCCTCGCAAAGCCCCTGCCCTGCCGGCATGTGCCGCACTTTTCGTTGAGGTGTCTTAGACCATCGCCGCATCGAACTGCTCGCGCAAAGCGCTGGCGTGTAATTTCCCGGTCGCTTACACATTTGATCTCTCATGCCAACTTCTGCCCTCGCTGTTCGTCCCCTGCCGATGGACATCGGCCCTCCCCATTTTTTCCAGGCGGTGCTCGCGGATTTCATGCGGGAAGGTCACTTCGCGCGTCACATTCGGCGGATGCGCCAACTTTATGCCCATCGCCGCACCGCCCTTGTCAGGGCCATCCAGAAGGAGTTCGCATCGCAGCTACAAATCGTTGGAGCGGAAGCTGGAATGTATCTTGCCGTCGTCCTCACAAACGGAGCTTGCGACCAGGAATTGGCCGTCCGTTCTGCCCGGCAAGGGCTGTGGGTCCTGCCGCTTTCTCCCGCGTATCAGCGCGATCCTCGCAGACAAGGTTTGGTTTTGGGCTTTGGCAGCACGCCGGCGGAGGAGATGCCCAGGGCGGTTCGCCGTCTGAAATCTGTACTCGACGAGAAATAGAGGGCCAACCGGTGGTCATAGCAAATCTACCGGATTTGGATATTGCTGCGCACCACAGGTTTGCGGGAGCATGGCTGAAATAATGAGCGCGTCTTAATAGCTGCACCTTCACACCCTCAGAGGCGTGGTCGCTCATTTCTGGGAGCCTGTGTTCTTCTAGGAGTGACGACCATCGCCTCGGGACAAACTAACCCTGGCCAGCCAGACTGGCGCCTCCGCCATTCGTCATGCGCATTTCATCTTCTGACCACTACCGGAATGGCCATAGGGAAAAAGGATTAAGTGGGTATTGTCTCGCGTTGCCTTCTATCGCACTGTCTCGGTTACACCACTGTGAGAGGTGACCACCGATGAGAGCCCGAGTGAAATTCACAGGGGGCGCGATTGCCTTGTCATTATTGTCGCTGCTGTTCCTGTACTCCGCTCATGGCGACCCCCGGAATCCGTCCCCGGGCAGTAAGCCCAACCAAAGGCAGGACAAGAACAAAGTGGTTTACGTTTGCGCTTGCCTGCAAACGAAATCGTGCTCCTGTATGACCATGGCCAAGACCGGAGGAACTTGCGCCTGCGGGCCCCAAGGCGGACCTCCTCTGAAAGCAGTGCCCGCGATAGTGACTGGGCTAAGGAAAACCGCGAAGCGCTGGCAAACTGATCGGGCCGCAGGATTCCTTTGATCAAGCAAGCAGGAATTTCTGAACAAAACCAGCCTTTGAGTCGAAGCCGCCCTCAATAGCCCAGGTTCTTCTTGACGATGTTCACCAGGGGTTGCCCCGCGCGATAGCGGGCGAACTGCTCGAGGAACAGGCGCATAGCATCCTCGAGCCACTCAGGCGTGTGGTCGGCGCAATGCGGGGAAAGCAACACATTTTCGAGTTTATAGAACGGGTGACCTGCGGGTAGGGGCTCCTGGTCGAAAACGTCGAGGGCCGCGCCTTTCACACGGTTGGAGGACAGGGCGCGAACCATGGCATCTTCATTGATAACGGGGCCGCGACCGACATTAATCACCACGGCAGTAGGCTTCATGGCGGCAAATTCCCTTTCGGCGATCATGCTGCGTGTTTCTTCTGTCAGCGGCGTGGCGACCACAATATAATCGCAGCGGGCGAGCATTTCGAGACGGCGATCGGGTGTATAAAATTCGTCAACCAAATGCGTCTGGTGACCGGGCGGAGAGGCGTGGCGCTTGAGCGCCAGAATCGACATGCCTAGTGGCCGGACTCCGACGGCAACCGCTCGCCCGATGTCGCCGTAGCCCACGATTCCAACGGTCTGGCCCGACACCGGTACGACATCAAACTGCTTCCAAACACCGGCTATTTGATTGCGAATCATCCGGCGAAAATCCTTGGCGAAATACAGTATCGCCCCGAGAACGAATTCCCCCAGGGATGCGCTGAACACGCCGACGCCGTTGGTGAGCATTACGGGACTCACCACGAGTTCCGGGAACAGCGAACGCTCCAGCCCCACAGAACGCGAATGAACCCAGCGCAGCTTTGGACACATCAGGAACACAGTTCGAAAAAGAGCAAGAGAGCCCGACCAATTGAAAATGATGGTGGCGGAGGGGGCGGCAGCCGAGAAGGATTCGGGGGAGTCGCCGATTACGATATCGGCATCGTTGAGCAGCCTTTCCAACGAAGTCAGTGTGGGTTCATGAGCATCGGCGAGAACCAAGATGGTGTCGTTTTTCATGATTTGGTGAGCGTTCAAGATTACATCACAGTGCGCGTTGCCTGGAACGGTGTGAACGCTCGGCAAAGGCGGTAGCAGGAAAGTCAGCCCATGGGGCGACGACCCGCAGGCCGGCCCCTTCCTTTGCTTCGGGACATCCGGGACATCCCGCAGGTTGAGGGCGGGAACGCTGCGGGTTTATTCTCTTCGGGGGAATTCCTTATGGTTGCCAAAGACGCAAAGGCGTTGAGAAGTTATCGCTGGTATGGGCCGGATGATCTGCGGTCCTTTGGGCACCGGTCGCGAGCTGCCTCAATGGGTTGTACGCAAATGGATTATTCCGGCAAGCCGGTCATCGGCATTATCAACACCTGGAGCGACATCAATCCCTGCCATAGTCATCTGCGCGAGCGCGCGGAACACGTGAAGCAGGGAGTCTGGCAAGCCGGCGGATTTCCGATAGAGATGCCGGCCTTCACGCTCGGGGAGACCTTTCAGAAACCAACAACCATGATGTACCGCAACCTTCTGGCCATGGTGACCGAAGAGTTGCTGCGTTCCTATCCGGTGGACGGATGTGTGTTGATGGGTGGTTGCGATAAGACCACACCGGCACTACTAATGGGTGCCATCAGCATGAACGTGCCGGCGATTTATGTGCCCGCCGGGCCGATGCTGCGCGGAAATTGGCGTGGGCAAATCTTGGGAAGCGGGTCCGATGTAACCAAATATTGGACCGAACGGCGCGCCGGGAACATTGATCTGCACGCGTGGACCGAGATCGAGGAGGGCATCGCCCGGTCAGCGGGAACGTGCATGACCATGGGAACGGCGTCCACCATGACCAGCATTGCGGAAGTGCTGGGATTTTCCTTACCTGGAGCAAGCTCCATCCCTGCGGTGGATGCCAATCATCCCAAAATGGCCAGTCGAACCGGACGCCGGATCGTGGAAATGGTTTGGGAGGACTTAAAGCCACGCGATATTCTCACGGAAGGGTCCTTCAATAATGCGCTTGCTGCAGTTTTTGGATTAGGCGGCTCGACCAACGCTGTGATCCATTTGCTGGCCCTTGCGGGACGCGCGGGAATCAAGCTAACCATGCAACGGTTCGATGAAGTTTCCAGGAAGACGCCGTTACTGGCAAACATACGGCCCAGCGGGAGCTATCTGATGGAAGATTTCTATTATGCAGGCGGATTGCCGGCATTGCTGCGGGCGCTTGCGCCGCACTTGGATCTCGGTTGCATCACCGTGACCGGGAGAACGCTCCGGGAAAACATCGCGAACGCGGAAATTTACAATACGGACGTGATTCGCAGCCTGGACAGCCCGGTGCTCGAGTCCGGCGGCTTGGCGATTCTCTACGGGAACCTGGCGCCCAACGGCGCGGTGATTAAGGCCTCGGCGGCCGAACCACGCCTCCTGAAACATGCCGGTCGCGCCGTGGTGTTCGACAGTTTTGCGGAAATGAATGCGCGCATCGATGACCCGTGCTTGGACGTGGATGCAAACAGCGTGTTGGTGCTGCGCAACGCGGGTCCCAAAGGTGCGCCGGGAATGCCGGAATGGGGCAACCTACCGATTCCTCAAAAAGTGCTGAAGACCGGGGTGCGCGATATGGTGCGAATTTCCGATGCGCGGATGAGTGGTACCAGTTACGGCGCTTGCGTGTTGCATGTCGCTCCAGAATCGTTTGTTGGCGGGCCTCTGGCATTGCTGAAAGAAGGAGACCTGGTGGAACTGGATGTGCCCGCACGGCAATTGAACATGCGCGTGACCGAAGAAGAGTTGGCTCGCCGGCGAGCGCAGTGGAAACCGCAACCGGGAATTTACTCACGTGGGTACGGAAAATTGTTTATCGAGCACATCCGCCAGGCCGATGAGGGTTGCGATTTCGATTTCTTGGAAGGCACCGCGCCGACGCCCGAGCCCGAGATCCATTGAGGCGTTCGCAAAATGGCTAGCTTGAAAGCGTGCGATGCAACAGCAGGCTCAGCGGCCGTCCAAGACACCGGTGTTCCCCGCCAGGACAACCGAGAAGCCGCCCTCAGCCGCTAAGAACACACTGCACTTTAGCGCGGTCTTGGCGCAGCTCAGCCCTGCTAGCGCTCTAGTGATCGTGTCCGCGTAACGGACAAGGCGCGTTGGACGCCGACGGCGAGCATCAGCATTCCTGACAGCCAAAAATTGCCGACCAGATACAAAAGACCGGCGTTGAACGAATGTGTACGCTGAACCAGATAGCCCATTACCCAAGGTCCAAAGAAACCTCCAAGATTCCCCAGAGAATTGATAAGTCCGATCGAAGCGGCGGCTGCCGATTCGCTTAGAAACGCGGTGGGCACAGCCCAGAATGCCGGATGGAAGGAAAAATATCCGGCGCAAACCAGGCTGAACAGGCACACCGCAAACACCAGGCTGCTACCGAACAGCACCGCAAACAATAAGCTAAAACCACTGAAGAACATCGCAACGCCGGCATGCCAGCGCCGTTCGCGCGTTTTGTCGGAGTGCCACGCGTTGACCTGCTGGGCCACAAAACCGGCGATATATGGCAGCGAAACTATGAGTGTGACATGCAGGTCGCTCTGGCCGGAGAGCCGTTTGACAATGGTGGGAAGCCAGAAGGCGATGCCGTAACCCCCCGTGGTCGCGCAGAAATATGCGAGCGTCAGAAGAAGCACATCGCGCTGAGCCAGCGCTTGCCAAATCGCGATGCGCTTGCTCTTCTGCTTGGCTTGTTTCTCACGCTCCAATTCGTTGGTGATCCACGCGCGCTCCTCCAGTGGTAGCCAGGCGGCTTGGTGTGGCCAGTCGGTCAAATAGAACAGCGCTATGGCGCCAAGCACCACCGCCGGTATTCCTTCGAAAATAAACAGCCAACGCCAGCCACGTAAACCGAACCAGGTAACCCCCAGAAATACGCCCGCAAGGGGCGAGCCGATAACGTAGGAGAGCGGATTGGCGGCGTAGAAGACCGCAACGGCTTTGGCTCGATCGCCATAGCGAAACCAGTGCGTCAGGTACACGATCACTGCGGGGAAAAAGCCTGCTTCGGCGGCGCCCACCAAAAAGCGCGCCAGATAGAATTGCCGGGCGGTGTGAATCATGCCGGTGAGCACAGTAATGAGTCCCCACGAGATCATGATCCGAGCGATCCAGCGGCGCGCGCTCCATAATTCCGCGATAAGGGCGCCCGGGATTTCGAGTAGTACGTAGCCGATGAAAAACACACCCGCGCCGAGACCAATCACACGATCGTTGAAGCCCAAATCAGCGGGCATCTGCAGAGCAGCGGCGCCGACATTCATGCGGTCCAGGAAAGCGATGATGTAGAGTAGGAACAGAAACGGGAGGAGGCGCCAGGCAATACGTTTGACCGCGCGCGGTGTAACCTGTGAATCGTTGTGTGCTTTGCACATGCCGCCTCGATTCGGACGCCTTGCCGAGCGCGCCCGAGTATCTACCACTTTTGGTTTTCGCGGCAGAAAATTCTTGGGGCGCAGTCGGTGGGTGACCGAGATGCAACGTTGATGGAAAAGGGGAACGTGAAATGAGGGAGCACCGAATTGCGGCAATACCCGGCGATGGCATCGGTCCGGAAGTGATTGCAGCAGGTCTGGAGGTGTTGCGGAGTCTCGAACAGAAGGTCGGCGGCTTCCGTGTGCGGGTGGAATCGTTTGCGTGGGGCTCGAATTACTACAAGAAACACAGACTGATGATGCCGGGCGATGGGCTAGAGCAATTGCGGCCGTTTGATGCGATTTACTTTGGCGCGGTTGGCGCAACCGACGTCCCCGACCACGTGACCTTGTGGGGATTGCGGCTGGCCATCTGCCAAGGATTCGATCAGTATGTGAATCTCCGGCCGACGCGGATTCTGCGCGGATTGTTGTCGCCCCTGCGCAATTGCCAACCAGGCGATCTGGACTGGATGATCGTTCGGGAGAACACCGAAGGCGAATACGCGGGACAAGGGGGGCGCGCTCATCCTGGATTGCCCCAGGAGGTTGCCACCGAGACCGCCATCTTCACGCGACCCGGGGTTACACGCATCATGCGTTACGCCTTTCAGTTGGCAAAATCGCGACCACGCCAGCACCTCACCGTGGTCACCAAGTCCAACGCCCAGCGCTACGGTATGGTGTTGTGGGACCAAATTGCCGATGAAGTCGCCCGCGAATTTCCCGACGTGACCTGGGACAAGATGCTGGTGGACGCAATGACCGTGCGAATGGTCGCCCAGCCCGCTAGTTTGGACACCATCGTGGCCACCAACCTGCACGCGGACATTCTTTCGGATCTGGCTGCGGCTTTGGCTGGGAGCCTGGGAATTGCTCCAACCGCGAACATCGATCCGGAGCGCCGATTCCCTTCTATGTTCGAGCCGATTCATGGGTCGGCATTCGACATTGTGGGTAAAGGAATCGCGAATCCAATTGGGGCGCTATGGACCGCCGTACTGATGCTGGAACATCTGGGCGAGAGAGAGGCGGCGGAGAGATTGATGCAGGCTATTGAACGTGTGACCGCTTCGGGTTTGCGTACCCCGGATCTGGGCGGTAATGCGACGACACGAGAGGTGACTACGGCCGTGTGCGACGCCCTTAGTGCCTAGAAGGTATCTCATAAACACATTCAAGCTGTTTCGAGCTTGAGAGTTATGCAAACTAGCGTAAATCCAAGGCATGGACCTCACCGACGCCCAGTGGGCGGTGTTGGAACCACTGTTTCGTCCGAAACGC
>Ga0187782_10004661_pt1 | contig 10257 bp, 6 predicted proteins | sample 0715_SJ02_MP15_2_FD_132454 | JGI IMG/M metagenome (GOLD analysis project Ga0187782, IMG submission 132454) | Tropical peat soil microbial communities from peatlands in Department of Meta, Colombia - 0715_SJ02_MP15_20_MG | ecosystem: Environmental > Terrestrial > Soil > Wetlands > Peat | place...
GCGCTGCAGCTCATGGGCGAACTGCACGATCAGGATGCCGTGCTTGCTGACCAGGCCCATCAGGGTCACCAGCCCCACCTTGGTGTAGATGTTGATACTGGCGCCATAGACGGGCAGGCCCCCCATATAGCGCAAGAAATCGCCGATGTTCAGGGCGTCGATGAACATCAAGGCGCCGGCGATCGACATCGGCACCGAGACCAGGATGATAACCGGATCGCGGAAGCTCTCAAACAAGGCGGCAAGCGACAGGAAAATGATGATCAGCGCGAAACCGAAGGTGGCGACAAAGCCGCTCGTCTCCTGGACATATTGCCGGCTTAAGCCCCCATAGTCGATCGAGTAACCTTGCGGCAGCGTGCGCTGCGACAAATCCTTGAGGAACGCCAGCGCATCGCCTTGGGCGACGCCGGGCATGGCGACGCCCAGGATCGTCGCGCTGTTGAGCTGCTGAAAATGATTGAGCGATTCCGGCACGGTCTTGGTCGTGACCGTCGCGATCGTCGACAGCGGCACCAGCGAGCCGTCGGCGGCGCGGATGTGATAATCGAGGAGCTGCTGCGGATTGAGACGGAAGCGCTGCTCGACCTGCGGGATCACCTTGTAGGAGCGGCCGCTCATGCTGAAGTAGTTGACGTAACCGCCGCCGAGCATCGAGGCGAGCGCGCCGCCGACATCGCTCATCTTCAGACCGAGCTGCGCGGTCTTGTCGCGATCGATGGTGATGTTGGATTGCGGATTGTCGATCTTGAGATCGCAATCGATGAAGATGAACATCCCGCTCTGCCGCGCCTCTTTCAGGAATTGCTGGGCGATGTCGAACAGGCGCTCGAACGGGTCGGTGGTGACGAGGACGAACTGCACCGGCAAGCCAATGCTGCCGGGCAGCGGCGGCGGCTGGAAGGCGGCGATCCGCACGCCGGCGACCTTGCTGAGCTCCTGCTGCAACACGGGCTGCAGCACATTGGTGGTCTTGGCGCGCTCATCCCAAGGCTTGAACACCATGCCGGCGATCGACTGGCCGGGCATGTCGATCTGGAAGACGTGATCGGTCTCCGGATGCGAAACGAAGGTCCGGTATACGGCGCCCGAATAAAGCTGGCGCTGCTGCAGGGTGGCGTCCGGCGCGGCGATCGATTGGGTGATGATAACGCCCTGGTCCTCCTGCGGCGCCAGCTCGGTCTTGGCGGTGACGAACAGAAAATAGATGCTGGTGAGCACGATCAAAGCAAACACGATGGTGACCGGCAGATAGTTCAGGCTGCGGTGCAGCCGTCGCTCGTAAGCGCCGCGGAGCCAGACGAAGCCGCGGTCGATGTAATAGGTAAGCCGCGCCTCCCAGCCCCGATGCTGCGGATCGGGCGCCTTGAGGAGCCGCGAGCACAGCATCGGCGACAGCGTCAGCGCGACGATGCCGGAAACGGTGACGGCGCCGACCAGCGCAAAGGCAAATTCGGCGAACAACGCGCCGGTGAGGCCGCTCTGGAAGCCGATCGGCACGTAGACCGCGGCCAGCACCACGGTCATGGCGATGATCGGGCCGCCAAGCTCGCGCGCCGCCGCGATCGCGGCCGGCACCGGCGCCACCCCTTCCTCGAGATGGCGGCTGACATTCTCGACGACGATGATGGCGTCGTCGACGACGAGACCGATCGCCAGCACCAGGGCAAGCAGAGTGAGCAGGTTGATCGAATAGCCGAGCGCCAGCAGGATGATCAGGGTGCCGACCAGCGAGAGCGGGATGGCGACGGTCGGAATGATCGAGGACCGCACCGAGCCGAGGAACATGAACACGACCAGGGTGACGATCAGCAAGGCCTCGATCAGGCTGCCGATCACCTCGTGAATCGCCGAGTTCACGAATTTGGTGGAATCGTAGACGATCTGGCCGTTGAGGCCGCGCGGCAGCTGCGCCTGGATCTCCGGAAGGACCTTGTGCACGCCGTCGATCACGTCGAGCAGATTGGCGGTCGGCGCCACCTGGATGCCGATATAGACCGCCTGCTTGCCGTCGAAGCCGACCTCGGACTCGTAGTCCTCGGCGCCGAGCGTGACGGTGGCGACGTCCTTCAATCGCACCACCGCGCCATTCGACTGTTTGATCACCAAATTGCGGAATTCATCGGGCGAATGCAGGCTGGTCGTGGCGGTCAGGTTGACCTGCACCATCTGCCCTTTGGTGTTGCCGATCCCGGAAATGTAGTCGTTGGCAGCGAGCGCCTGGCTGACATCGGTCGCCGTCAACCCATAGGCGGCGAGCCGCTGCGGGTTGAGCCAGGCGCGCAGCGCAAACACCTTCTGCCCGAGGAGCTCGGCAGTCTGCACGCCGGCCACCGCCTGCAGCTTGGGTTGCACCACGCGGGTGAGGTAGTCGGTGATCTGGTTCGGCTCGAGCGTGTCGCTGTTGAAGCCGATATACATCGCGTCGATGGTCTGCCCGATCTTGACGGTGAGGATCGGCTGCAGCGTGCCGTTCGGCAGCTGATTGAGGATCGAGTTGATCTTGGTGTTGATCTCGGTCAGCGCCTTGTCGGCATCGTAGTTGAGCCGCAGATAGACCGTGATCGTGCTGACCCCGCTCTGGCTGACCGAGGTCATGTAGTCGATGCCGTTGGCCTGGGCGATGGCGTTCTCGATCGGCGTCGTGATGAAGCCGGCGACCACGTCGGGATCGGCGCCGTAATAGATCGTGGTGACGTTGACGATCGCGTTCTGGGTGCGCGGGAACTGCAGCACCGGCAGCACCTGGTAGGCGCGCAGCCCCAGAACCAGGATCAGCAGGCTGACGACGGTCGCCAGCACCGGGCGGCGGATGAAAATGTCGGTGAAGTCCCGCACGCTCGCCGCCTAGCGGTTGATCGGCACCGGCGCGGCGTCCGCGGTCGGCGTGATTGAGTTGTCGATCAGGACGATCGATCCGTTGTGCAGCTTGATCTGCCCGGCGGTCACGATCATGTCGCCTTCGCCGACCCCCTTGAGCACCGCGACCTGATCGCCGCGGGTCGGGCCGGTGGTCACGAAGGTCTGCCGCGCGGTCAGCTGCGGCTTGCCGCTGGCGTCGGTGCCCTTGTGGTCGACGACGTAGACGGTGTCGCCGTACGGGTTGTAGGTGATCGCGGTCTGCGGCAGCGTGATGTAGTTCTGCGGCGCCCCGATCGCGATGTCGACCGTCGCATACATGCCCGGCAGCAGCTTGTGCTCCGGATTCTGCAGCACGGCGCGGACCTGAAGGTTGCGGTTGCCGGCATCGACCTTCGGATTCAGCGCCGAAATCTCGCCGGTGAAGGTTTGGTCGCGGAACGCGTCGACCTTGACGGTGATGGTCTGGCCGAGGCGGACCTGATCGACCGACTGCTGCGGCACGTAGAAATCGACAAAGATCGGATCGAGCGCCTGCATCGTCACCACCACGGTCCCGGCGCCGAGATATTGCCCGAGATCGACGAGGCGAAGACCGACCCGGCCGTCAAACGGCGCGAGCAGGATCTTCTTGTCGAGGATCGCCTGCTGCTGCGCCACCTGCGCCTTGGCGTTTTTCAGGTTCGCGGCGTCCGTATCCAACGTCGCCTGGCTGACCGCCTGCATCTTGAACTGCTTCTGGTCGCGCTCATAGACGATCTCGCTCAAATCGGCCATCGCCTGCAGCGATTCGAGCTTGGCGGCGTCGTCGCCGGCGCGCAGCTTCAGGAGCTGCTTGCCCTGCGGCACGTCGTCGCCGGAATTGAAGGTGATGGTATCGACGACGCCGGCGACCTCGAGCGAGAGGTCGGCGCCGAGGACGGCGCGCAGCGAGCCGACCGCCTCGACTTTCGGCCGCCACTCGCTCAACGCGGCACTGACCGCCGACACGGTCTGCGGCGGCGAGCCCATGGCGCTGATGAATTTCTTGATCATCGCGGCCTTGAACACCTGGAATCCAAAAATGCCGCCGAACACGACGGCCGCCGCCGCGAGCATGATCACCATGCGTTTGGTCATTGCTTGGGCCTGTTTGTGGGAACCGGCACGCTGTCGCTCGCGGCCTGGACGATCTGCGGTTCGGGGCTGTGCGGATTGGGCACGACATCGATGCGGTTCCACCAGCCGCCGCCCAACGCCTGGAACAAGGCGGCGGTGTCGGCGTAACGCGCCGCCTGTGCTTGAACGAGAGCGAGCCGCGCCTGCAGGTAGCTGCGCTGTGCATTGAGGAGGATGATGTAGGTCACGGCACCAAGCCGATACTGATTGCGGGTGAGGTCGAAGGTATCGGCCGCGGCGCGCACCGCGCCCTGCTGCGCCTTCAGCGTGGCGGCGTCGAGCTGCAGCGCGCGCAGCACGTCGGCGACGTTCTGGAACGCGCCGAGCACCGTGGTCTTATATTGCGCCTCGCTCATTTCGAATCCTGCCTCCGCGGCCCGCTGCTGATGCAGAAGCGTAAAGCCATGGAAGATCGGCTGCGTGCCGTTGGCGGCCAGACTCCACACCGCAGCGCCGGGGGTGAACAGCGCCGCCGTGGTCAAGGCGATGCTGCCGTACTCGGCGGTGAGGGCGAATTGCGGCAGCCTCGCGGCAATGGCGACGCCGATCTGGGCGCTGGCCTGATGCAGCTGCGCCTGCGCGGCGCGCACGTCTGGGCGCTGCTCGACGAGCTGCGAGGGCAGACTGACGGGCAGACCAGTGGGCAGCTGGAACGAGCCGAGCGTCAGATGGTCGCCATGCGCATCGTTGGGGAAGCGGCCGATCAGCGCCAGCATCACGTGCTGCTGCTGCTCCAATTGTTTTTGCAGCGGCGGCAGCGTCGCCTGCTCGGTCGCCACTTCCGATTCCTGGGTCAGCACGTCGGCGCGGGAGGCGCCGCCGACCTCGAATTGATGGCGCACGACCTCGAGCTGCTCGCTTTCCGCCTTGATGATCTCGCGCGTCGCCTCGATCTGGCCGCGCAGCGAAGCTTCCTGGACCGCCGTCGTCACCACGTTGGCGGTGAGCGTCAGGTAGGCCGCCTCCAGCTCGAAGCGCTGGAACTCGGCCTGCGCTTCGGTCGCCTCGATCAGCCGCCGGGTCCCGCCGAAGACGTCAGGCGCGTAGGAAACGTTCACCGTCGCCTGATAGAGGCTGAAGATCGACGGCGGGCCGCCGACGCCGAAGGTCGCCGGCGAGAATTGCTGGCTGCTCGCCGAGGCGTTGGCGTCGGCGGTCGGCAGCAGCTTGCCGGCGGTGGCATAGAGGTTCTCCTTGGCCTGCCACAGCGCCGCCTGCGCCGCCTGCAGGCTCGGATTGGCGTGCAGCGCTTCGGCGATCAGCCCGTCGAGCTCCTTCGAGTGGAACACCTTCCACCACTCGCCGGGAATGTCGCGGCCGACGAGAAATTTCTGCGCAGCGCCGCCGGCGACATCGACGGAGGCGGTCGTCGCTAAATGAGCCTCGGGGGTGTAGCCGCCGACCGGCGGGGCTGGCGGCGGCGCAAAATCGGGACCGACCGCGCAGGCCGCCAAGACCAAGACCGTCAAGACCAAAACCGCCGGCGCGGCGCACGCTGCCGCGAACCCACAAAAGCCGAAACGAGCCAAACGCTTGGCATCATCCGCGGCCGCGATCCAACGGCCGCGCCACTCCAACCGCCCCGAACAGATCAGCACTTCTCGACCCTCAAACGGCAGAGCGTAGTTATTGACTATCCGGTTAGTCAATAACTTGACTTTTTCCCGCCACCGCGCCTAGCTCGTCCCATGTCCGATGTGATGGAAACGCGCACGGAAACGCGGCGACGGCGCAAGGCCGAGCGGCCGCAGGAAATTCTGGAGGCCGCGTTCCTCGAATTTTCGCGCAACGGTTACGCCGTGACCACGCTCGACCAGATCGCCGAGCGCGCCGGCGTGACCAAGGGCACGATCTACGTCTACTTCGAGAACAAGGAGCATTTGTTCATCTCGATGGTGCGCGAGCTGATGAAGGCGGCGCTCGACACCGTCTGCGCCATGTTCGAGCGTCACGAAGGCTCGACCGCGGACCTGTTGCGCGCGCAGTTCAGCTTCATCTACCAGCACGTCGTCGAGGATAAGCGCCGCCGCGAAGTGGTGCGCATGCTGATCGCCGAGGCGTCACGCTTCCCGGCGCTGGCCGACCGCTACCACGAGGAAATCAACCGTCCCTGTCTCGCCTTGCTCAATCAGGCGATCGAGCGCGGCGTCGAGCGCGGCGAAATCCGCCGCTCGGCGGCGACCGAATGTCCGCTCGTGATCATGGCGCCGATCGCGCTGGTCGACATGTGGCTGATGATGTTCGACGACCGCCATCCGCTCGACCTGAAGGCGTATTTCGACGCCCATCTCGATCTGGTGCTCAACGGCCTGCTGGTGAAGCCGGCCGAGAGGCTTTAGCCCGCTGTTTTGATTGCGGCCTTATCCAGTCGTGGCGGCGGCCCCGGCGGCGGCATCGTATTCTGAAAACTCGGTCGCGCCGCGAGGCGCGCATAGTAGTCCGAAAGCGGCTTCGCCGCCGCCATGGCCGCAGCGCCCTCAGGAAGCTGCCGCACGTAGAACAAGATCGGCACCAGATTGATGTCGGCATAGGTGAAACTGTCGCCGGCGAGGAAGCCGCCTTTGGCGACGGTGCGATCGAGAAGGCCGATCTCTTGCTCGACCGCAGGGGCCAGCGCATCGATCGCCTTGCGATCGGGCTTGCCGTCCTCGGTCTTGGGAAAAATATAAGCAAACAAATAAGTGCGGATCATGGTGGTATCGATCCGCGTATTGACCAGCGACACCCACTGCTCGGTGAGTGCCGCCTGACGCGGCTCCGTCGGTATCAATCTCGGGCCAGGGAAGTTGAGATCGAGGTAGGTCGCGATCGCCTTCGACTCGCACAGTTCGAAATCGCCGTGGCGCATCACCGGTATTTTGCCGAACGGGTGGATGGCGAAGGCGCCGGTCGAGCGCGGCGCCGCGTCCTTGAGCTCGTAAGCGATCGCCTTTTCCTCGCACACCATGCGGGTGACCCGCGTATAGGTCGACCGCGCCCCGCCGATGATTTCCACGTTCGGCATTTGACCCTCCGATGACTCTTCTCGCGCCTGGATGACGGCGCGCTGATAGTAAACCGACAGGTTAACTATAGGGCCGCGGCTTCCGCGCTGTCAAGGCGACACCCAATCCTTCGATCTTGCGAAACGGGCGCGGCACTCGCGGCCTAGCGCGAGAACTTCTTGTATTTGATCCGGTGCGGGATGACGGTGTCGGTGCCGAGCCGCCGCATCTTGTCTTGCTCGTAGTCCTGGAAGTTGCCCTCGAACCATTCGACGTGGCTGTCGCCCTCGAAGGCGAGGATGTGGGTGGCGATGCGGTCGAGAAACCAGCGATCGTGGCTGATGATCACGGCGCAGCCGGCGAAATCCTCGAGCGCCTCCTCGAGTGCGCGCAAGGTGTCGACGTCGAGGTCGTTGGTCGGCTCGTCGAGCAGCAGCACATTGGCGCCGGATTTGAGCATCTTGGCGAGATGCACGCGGTTCCTCTCGCCGCCGGAAAGCTGGCCGACCTTTTTCTGCTGATCGGCGCCCTTGAAGTTGAAGGCCGCGCAATAGGCGCGCGAATTGACTTCGCGCTTGCCGAGCTGGAGCTGGTCGAGGCCGCCGGAAATCTCCTCCCAGACCGTCTTCTTGCCGTCGAGCGCGTCGCGCGACTGGTCGACATAGCCGAGATGCACCGATTCTCCGATGCAGATGGCGCCGCTGTCGGGTTTCTCCTGCTTGGTGATCATGCGGAACAGCGTCGTCTTGCCGGCGCCGTTCGGGCCGATGATGCCGACGATGCCGCCCGGCGGCAGGCGGAACGTCAGATCGTCGATCAGGAGGTTGTTGCCGAAGCCTTTGCGCAGGTGCTCGAAGTCGATGACGTTCTGTCCGAGGCGCTCCGCGACCGGAATGACGATCTGCGCGGTCTGGGTCTGCTTCTCGCCGGCCTTCTTTAACAGTTCCTCGTAACGCTCGTAGCGCGCCTTGGATTTCGCCTGCCGGGCGCGCGGCGAGGCGGCGATCCATTCCTGCTCGCGGGCAAGCGTGCGCTGGCGCGCCTCCTCCTCGCGGCCTTCCTGCTCGAGCCGCTTCTGCTTCTGCACCAGCCAGGAGGAGTAGTTGCCCTGGTAGGGAATGCCGCGGCCGCGGTCGAGCTCGAGGATCCAGCCGGTGACGTTGTCGAGAAAATAGCGGTCGTGGGTGACGATGAGGATCGCGCCCGGATAGTTGCGCAGATGGCCCTCGAGCCACATCACCGATTCGGCGTCGAGGTGGTTGGTGGGCTCATCGAGCAGCAGAAGCTCGGGTTGCTCGAGGAGGAGCCGGCACAGCGCCACGCGCCGCCGCTCGCCGCCGGAGAGCTTGGCGACATCGGCATCGTCCGGCGGGCAGCGCAGCGCGTCCATCGCCTGATCGACCTTGGAATCGAGGTCCCACAATCCCTTGGCTTCGATCTCGTCCTGAAACTTGGTCATCTCGTCGGCGGTTTCGTCGGAATAGTTCGCGGCGAGCTCGTTATAGCGATCGAGCACCGCTTTCTGCGGCGCGACGCCGTCCATCACGTTTTCGCGCACCGATTTCGTCGCATCGAGCTGCGGCTCCTGCGGCAAATAGCCGACCCGGGCCCCTTCGGCGGCCCAGGCCTCGCCGGAAAACTCGGTCTCGATGCCGGCCATGATCCGCAGCAATGTCGACTTGCCGGCGCCGTTGACGCCGAGAACGCCGATCTTGGCGTCGGGATAGAACGACAGGTTGATGTCCTCCAGGACCTTGCGGTTGCCGGGATAGGTCTTGGAGAGCCCCTGCATGTGGTAAATGAATTGACGCGCCATTTTTTGGCTCGGGCTCGACGCCCTGCTCTCTTGCTCGGCGCCGTCCGCCTTCCGCCGGATCGGCAGAAGGCGCGACTGCTACGGCGCACATTTCGGGAAAACTGGCGCTGATGTAGCGATGCCGGACGGCGACGGCAAGCGCCGGCGACGCGCGGCCGGGCCCGCCGGCCAGCGAAACCGAAACGGCTGCGGTTTCCGCCCGCTTTCCGCGACCGCGGTAAAGCTTCGTAAAGTCTGATCGCATTTGCCGCGCGCGGGCACGAAAAGTCGCAACAGTTTTTAATCATCTTAGGCCGAAAATTTCTGCAACCGGGCGTTTGAACCTCCGGCTTCGCGGGCCCGACCAATAGGTGGCGCGGAACTCGGACGATGTCTGAGGACCGGCGCCGGAAAGGCTCGAGGGGAGCGTGTCATGTGGCGCAATCTGACCAAAGCCGTTCGCGAGCTGCAGCGGACCTTTGAGGACGCGGTCGACCCCTACCGGCCGGAACTTCACTATATGCGCGGCCCCGGCCCGAAATGCCTCGCGAAGCACGGCGACCCGGTCGAGGCGGTCGCTCCGGCCGCCCGAAAGCTCCCGGCTACGGTCGAAGCCCGCGTCTAGCCTATCCGTCATCCTCAGCTGCTTGTCTTCCGCAACCCGGTGTGAGACGGCTTTGACGGGCGTTGGGGACGGTGATTGGCATGCCGCTTCGTTGCGCAATTCTCGACGACTATCAGAATGTCGCGCTGACGATGGCCGACTGGTCGAAGGCCGGGGCCGCTGTCGAGATCAAGGTGTTCAACCGGCATCTCGGCGCTGCCGACGAGGTCGTTGCCGCGCTCAAAGGCTTTGCCATCGTCTGCGCTATGCGCGAGCGCACCGCGTTTCCGCGCGCGGTGATCGAGGCGCTGCCTGAGCTCAAGCTGCTGATCACGACCGGCATGCGCAACGCCTCGATCGATCTCGACGCCGCCAGGGATCGCGGCGTCGTCGTCTGCGGCACGCCCGGGTTCGGCAACGCCACGGCCGCCATTGCGACCGGCCTGATGCTCGATCTCGCCCGCCACATCAGCTACGAGAACGCGCGGCTCAAGGCCGGCGCCCTCTGGCAGACGACGATCGGGCTTGATCTTGAAGGCATGACGCTCGGCCTGCTCGGCCTCGGCAAGCTCGGCAGCCAGATGGCGCAGATCGGCCGGGCGTTTCGCATGCGCGTCGTCGCCTGGAGCCAGAACCTCACGCCGGAGAAGTGCGAGGAGGCCGGCGTCGACTATGTCCGGCGCGAGGATCTGTTCCGCGGCGCCGATTTTCTGTCGATCCACCTGCAGCTGTCGCCGCGCACCCGCGGCCTGATCGGCGCCGGCGAACTCGCGCTGATGAAGCCGAGCGCGTACCTCATCAACACCTCGCGCGGACCTATCGTCGAGGAGGCGGCGCTGATTTCCGCCCTGCGCGAC
>Ga0187782_10004662_pt1 | contig 10257 bp, 8 predicted proteins | sample 0715_SJ02_MP15_2_FD_132454 | JGI IMG/M metagenome (GOLD analysis project Ga0187782, IMG submission 132454) | Tropical peat soil microbial communities from peatlands in Department of Meta, Colombia - 0715_SJ02_MP15_20_MG | ecosystem: Environmental > Terrestrial > Soil > Wetlands > Peat | place...
CGGCGCGCAGCGCACGAGGAACCCCCCTGCGACGGGCGAGGTCGAGCCAAGCTCGGATCTTCTCGGGGCGATGCCTTCGACGACGGGCCCCTTCTCCGAGGACCCCATTGAAGTACAGAAAGGGGCCCCCGACCTCGATCGCTTCGATGAGGCTGCGGCTGCCCGTTACAATTCGCATCTCGGCCCGACCGAACCGAGAGCGCCACGCGCGGGCGCCTATCGGAGCGCGGACCACCTCGAGTCCCGACGCCCCCTCGAGGGTCGGCCACGGGCGCGGCGACCGGACATAGAGTTGCACCGGTGGGCGGACCTCCCGGAGCCCCTCGAGGACGGTAGAGGCGATCTTCTCCGCGCTCGCCGGGCTCGCGCACCACACCCACTCTCGGCGGGGCCGTCTTCGCGTCCACCGACGTGCCTCGACCGGATGGCCCGAGCCGAGCGGGCCGGTCTGCACGGCTTCGGGGAACTCGCGCTCGAAGACAGGGTCCGGACGGAACGTCGCGAACAAGTGGAGGACGTTGGACCGGTCGAATCCTCGGAACGTGCGGAACGCCGACCGGAACACGTCGACCTCGTTCGCGGCTTCGGCCGCGCGCAGCCGGTCGCGGATCGCGCGCGCGGGGACCCCTCCTTCGCGCAACCGCTCCCGGGTCTCCTTCTCGCTCGAGAGCGTCCGCGCGAACTCTTCGAGGCTCACGTGAAGGGTCCGATCCGGCCCGTACGCCGCCTCCACTTTCCGCGCCTCAAGCTCCCACGGTCCCCCGCGCCCGAAACGGGTCGGCCGGCTTGGTCCCGCGCTCACGCCCCAGGACGGCGCGACCGTCAACGCGGCCGGGGCATGTCGCGCGATGCGGTTCCGACGTTGGATGGGGGGCCAATCCCACGGTCCGTCGACGTTCGGTGGCAGGGCGCGTCCGCGCTCCCGGTAGAGGCGGAGAGAAAAGCCGGCGCGCGCGAGATACCGGCCGGCCGCGAGGACCTCCTCGATATCCCCGAGTCCTCCGCCGACCACGGCGGGAAAGAGGTAGACGTCGACCCCTCCCCTCGAAGCGGCCGGTTCAGTTGACCGAACGGTAGAGCGTGTGCGACGAGAACGCAAGGCGGAACCCCACGGACTCGAGAGCGGCGCGTCCCCAAGTATTGTGCTCCGAGACGAGGCAGAGGATCCGGGGAGCGCCGCGGGTCGCGCTCCAGGCGCACGCGGCGCGCGTGAGGGAGGCGCCGAGCGCAAGTTCGAGAGATTCCGAGAGCACCGGCGCGGTCACGTGCGCGGCAGAGGTGACCTTCGACACGGTCGCGGCAACGTATCCTTCGGCCCCGTTCCCCCGGTCGATCACCCAGGCCATCCCCTCCGAATCCAGCATCCGGGTCGCGAGCCGCGAAGCGACGAACGCCGCCTCCCCAGTAGGGATCACGGCCTTCACCGCGGAAGGGGTCTGACGTCCGACGATCGATGCCAACGGGCGCGCGTCGGGCCGTCGGAAGGGTCGAATCGCCGGATCCCCGGGAGCCGCGGTCCCGGCGGTGGTCGCCGGCTCGAGAAGAAAATGGCTCTTTGCCTGCAGCCGTCGGTATCCCATCGACTCGTAGAGCGTCCGGGCCGGTGTGTTGGCGTCGAGAACGTCGAGCGCGATGTACTGGCGGCCCACTCGCCTCGCCGTCCCGCGGGCTTCTTCGACCATCCGCCGCGCGTACCCCCGGTGACGATACGCGGGGGCGACGACGACGTTGCTGACCCAGGCCGAAACGCGAGGGAAGGTGACGAGCGTCGAGCCGACCAACTTGCCGTCGGCCTCCACGGCCAGCATGCGGAAGATCGGCCGGCCGAGGAGCCGAAGGAGGCCGAGGATGAGACGGGTGTCCCACCGGAACACGCGTCGGACCACCCGCTCGAATCCTTCGGGACTGTTCCCGAGGAGCGCCCACTCCTCCGGGAATTCTTTTTGCATCAGGTCGAAGAGCAGGGGGGCGTCCGCGCGTTGGATGTCCCGGATCATCCCCCGTCCTCGTCGTCCGCGGAGGAGGGGAGCGCGATATCGAAGAGCGCCCGAAGGGTCGGAGCCGGGCGGTCGACCTCTACCTCGGGGACGGGAAGGCGGGCGAGCCGGTCGAGCTCCTCCTCGCTGAGACGTTCGCGCGCATCGACGAGCGAACGCTGGATGAGCGGGTCCGGGAGCCCGCGGGAGAGACGGCCGAGCGCCTGGACGACGGCATCGAAGAGACGGCTCTCGGCGTCCGAAGTGACCCGGCCGTCCGGTGCTGGCGCGCCAGCGGGCTCCTCCTCCCTCGTCGGTCGCGTCTGGTAGAGCATCCGCACGAGGTCGTCGCGTGCCCCGTCGTCGGCCAGGTTCCCGAGCGCCCAGACCGCCGCGAGCCGGACTTCGGGTGCCGGGTCCTTGAGCCCGTCGCGCAATCGGGGAGCCGCTTCGCTGAGGCCGAGACGACCGAGCGCGTAGGTGGCGCCCCGGCGGGGCCACGGGTGCTCGTCGCGGAACGCCTCGAGGAGCGGGGTGAGGTCGTCGGGCGTGCCGACCGACCCGAGCGCCGCGGCGGCCGCCCCGCGCACCGACCAGTAGGAGTCGCGCAAGTGCTCGAGGGCCACCGAACGGGACTCGGGCACGCCCACCTCTCCGAGCGCGTGGACGGCGCAGACCCGGATCCAGTGGGCGGGATGCTCGGCGTAGGAGACGAGCGCGGGGACCGCCGAACGGTCGCCGATCCGGCCGAGCGCGACCAAAAGGGCAGGCTTCTCCCAGGTCTCCGGCGTCGAGAGCAGGTCGAGGAGGAGCGGGACGCTTCCGCGGTCCCGGTGCGCCCCCAGGACGACCGCTGCCGCGACCCGCACCCGAGGAGCGGGGTCGTGGAGAGCCCTTCGGACGGGGACGAGATGGTCGGGGTTCGCCGACCGCCCGATGCTCAGGACGGCCTCGCGTCGGACCCGGTCGACCGGGTCGCGGAGCAGCCGTTCGAGAGCGGCGAACGCCGCCTCGGGTCCGATCCGGCCGAGCGCGACGGCGACCGCCTGGCGGACCGGGGCCTCCGGGTCCCGGGTCCGTGCGTCGAGCGCCGGGATCGAACGGAGGTCGCCGAGCTCGGCGAGCGCGAGCGCGGCCTTCGTTCGGACCCCCGCGTCCAGATCGGCGAGGGTGCGCTCGACCTCCTCGCGGCTTTCCGCCCGAGCGATCGTCCCGAGCGCCTCGACCGCCGCCGCGCGGACCCGGGCCTCCGGGTCGTTCAGCGCGGTCGCGAGGGTTGTGCAGGCCCGGGAATCCCGGAGGATCCCGAGCGCGACCGCCGCGGTCTCGCGGATCCCGGGCACGGGGTCGCTCAGCGCGACGAACAGGGGGCCCAGGTCGCGCACCTCGCCGTGACGGATGCTCTCCCGGAGGGATGCGGCACGTTCCGAAGGGGTCGGTGCGTCGGCCGCCGCGGAGGCTTTCCGACCGCCCCGGGTCGAGCGGGGCGAACGGCGAGGACGCGCCACCACGTCCGCTTCAGCGATTCGGGAACTAATTACTCCTCGCGGCCCCGGCGACCTCGAGACGCGTCTGCGCGAGCCCCTCCGGGGAGCGGTACTCGTCGCGGTCGGGCGCGGGCTCGAGCCCCCAGCGCGCTCGCAGTCCGTCCCGGTCGACCCCGAGCGGGGCGAGCAGGGTCTCGGCGGACCGGGCGAGGATCTCCAGGTACGCCCCGGCGTCGTACCGCTCGTTCCCCTCGAGGAGCTCCGCCGGCCGCACCCGGTCGCGGAACGAGCGGCTCCGTCGGTCAAGGACGGCGAACCGTACGACCTCTCCCGGTCCCCGGACCGCCCCGGCCTCCCGAAGCTGGCGCAACGCCGCGACCGAGTCGGTGAACGTGACGAACGCCTCCGGTGCCTGCCCGATCCGGTGGCTGATGAGGAGCTCGTCGACGGGCCACGACCCCGCGCGGACCTGGGAAGCGAAGAGGTCGGCCCGCGCGAGGGCGCGCGGAAGGAGGGCGCGGACCCCCTCTGCGTCCCGAGCGGAGCGGAAGAGCGCGAGCACCTCCGCCTCGAACCGGCGGACGAGCCCGGTCGTGTCGTGCCGCCGGGCGCCGATGCCGCGGAGCTTGAACTCCCCGTGCTCGTAGTAGCCGTAGTAGCGGTTCGGGACCCCGAGACCGTGCGTCACGGCGGGGAGGAAGACGATCCAACGGTACCGCCCCTCGTAGCCGAGCGGGAGGCCGTACCGTTCGCTCATCCGCGCGGCGAACGCCTCGGGGTCCGGGGGATGCTCGGGGTCGACCGGCCGTAGCCAGAGCGAATCGACGATCCCGTGGACGACCGAATACCCCGCGCGCTCCGACGCGGGCACGAGCCGGGCGAGGAGGTCGCGCGCGTAGGCGTTGATCGCCTCGTGGCACTCGATCCGCCCGAATCGGGCGTTGCGGTAGCCCTGGTAGCCGAATGCGGTGACGAGGATCCACTTCAGCATCTTGACGCGACGTTTCAGGCGGACCGCTTCCTCGGGGGCGAGGCCCGGGCGCTTCAGCGCGGCCTTGTAGGCGAGACGGCGCTCGATGAGCGGCTTCAACGTCCGCGGGATGAGCCCGACCCGGCGCGTGCACGACCGATAGCCGAGGCCGGGGGCGCGGAGCGGGCTCTTCGGGCAGCACCGGCACTCGAGCGTCTCCGCCGAGAGGTTCTTCGTGACCATGATGCTCGGAAAGAGGCTTGCAAAGTCGAACTCGTCGACGTGGTCGTGGACGCCGACCGGCGGGAGGAAGATCACCCCACCGCGGTCGGCGGCGACCAGGTGGTCCGCTCGCCGGAACCCCTCGGGCCGGTTCTTCTTCCAGGGCACGTGCGCTCCGAGCTCGAGCGCGTGCGCCATCTCCATCGCGGTGAAGCACGTTCCCGGAGACTGCCGGACGACCGTCGCGAGCGAGAGGCGCGAGAGGCGGGCCGCATCGACGAGGCCGGCGACCTCGGCGTCGTTGTAGAGGAACGAGTTCTCCCGGTCGACGTGGAACCGTCCGGGAAGCGGGTACGACGCGGACCGGTAGAGGATGCGGCCGTACGACTCGAACGAACGGGCCGGGCGGCTCGGCCGGAACGGTACCCGCTCGCGCCCGAGGGGGAACTCGGCAGGCGAGAGACCGCACGCCGCCGCGCGTCGGTAGAGCCACGGAAGGTCGAACGCATCGCCTCCTTCCGTGAGGAGGACGTCCGGGTCGGTGCGCGCGAGCTCGTCCACGAGCGCCCGCAGCACGTCCTCCTCCGGGCCCTCGATGGTCGCGTCGCCGAGGCGGACCGCTCCGACCCGTCCGTCCGGGGGCGGGATCCGGCCGCGGCGTTCCCCGACGAGATGGACCTCGAGCCGTGCGATGCGCAACGGCGGGGACGCGTAGTGGATCGTCTCGGGAGGCTCGGTCGCGGTGAGCGCGGGCGCCCGGCCGGTCACGGGCGCGAACGGGTAGAGCGCGTGGGCGAGGTGGTAGAGCTGCGGCGGACCGAGGTCGACGTCGTAGAGCGCGAACCGCTCGTACCCTCCGAGCGCGTCCACGCTCCGCGCGAGCGCTCGGCGCGCGGGATTGCGCGCGGGCACGACCGAAAGGACCGGGCGGTTGCGTCGATCGAAGAGGGACGGGCGCCCGGAACCGATCGTGACCGACTCGACATCGGGGTGTTCCCGGAGCCGACGGGCGAGGAGGGAAAGGTCGGCCCGCGTCCCCGCGACAAGGAAGGGCGGACGGTACTCGACCGCGGTCCGTCGCACGCGACCCGTTCGCCGCTCCTTCACCCAAAGGACGACCGACCGGCCGTCGTCGCTCTCGGTAATGTCGAGGAGCCAGCCGTCCGGGCTCGAGGTCGGGGTCGGCGTCGCCGCCGCCATCGTCAGCGACGGGAGGCGGGCGCCGGCGTCTCGGCCCGGACCCGGACCGCGAGGTCGGTAAGGACCGAGAGGAGGATCGACTCGAGAAGGTCCGGGCTCCCGACGTACGTTGCCTGCGCGACGTAGCGACGGGCTCCGGTCCGGACCATCTCGAACGCGGCGCGCTCCTCCGGGCTCGTGAGGAGCCGCGCGAACTCGTCCCAGCGTTTCATCCTCTCCTCGAGCGCTTGGCGGTACGTCGGGGCGGTACGTCCCACGCGATCACCTCCTCGACGAACTCTCCGCCGAACTCTTCCATGCCGGTTTGACCGGCCGGGCGCGGGACGAGGGCGACCCGAGCATCGTCCCGGAGCGCCCGCAACCGTAGGGTCCCGGGACCCCGGGCGAACGTGACGAGGTCCGACCAGGGCGGTCCTTCGTCGGCGAGCGCCCGGAACCGCTCGAACCCGTCCGGGTCGAGCGTCAAGAGGAGCGGGGCACGTACCTCGCGCGCGAGCGCGGCGAGGGTCCGCGCGACGTGGCCGAGGAGCGCGGAGCGCTCGTCGTCGGGGATCTCCACGTCCGCGAAGAGGGTCGGAAGGTGGTGCCCGACCAAGAGGGTCGGTCGGTGGCGACGGACCTCCGGCGCCCATCCGTCCACGAGCGCGACCATCTGGTAGGCGGTGAACGCACGGGCGAGACGGATCCGGCGCAGCGTCTCGGTCGCATCGACCCCGAAGGCGCGGCCGAGCTCGCCGATGCGGTACGGGTGAAACCGGTTCGCCCCCTCGAGGAGCGAGATCCGGCCCCGGGCGAGCGCGTTCCCTGCGTAGAGGAGCTCGAGGACCGGTTCGAGGGCCGCCGTGGGACCGGTCCAGACGGTCGCCTCGCCGGGCGTGAACCGTCGCGCGAGCCACGGGAAGAACGCCGGCTCGGACGGAAGGAGGGGGACGGTTCGGGTCCGGCGGGAGTGCGGGGCGAGCTTCGGACGGACCGGGGCGGAGGACGGGAGGCGGGACCGCGGCTCGGGCGGGACGACCCCCTCCTCGAGGAGGAAGTCCTCCGGCGCGAGCGCGGGCTCGGTGAGCAGCGCGTCGACCATGGTCAATCGATCCGGTACGAACATCCGTCCGGCGGCTCTAAAGCGGCGGCTCGGGAGGCGTTGAAACAGGCTCGAGAACGGGGAGTTTCATCGGTCCCGGAGCGGGCCGTACCGGGAAGGGAACAAGGCTTATCGCGCGCGACCGACGTTGCGAACCGGAGAGGCCCGCGTGTCCACCGTTCCGCCGTCCCCGGTCCCGGTCACCCCACCCCCGCGACCGAGACCCCACCGGACGGCGCTCTACGTCGGGGTCGGCATCGCGATCGTCGTCGCCGTCGCGCTGGGGGTGGTCCTCCTCGTGCCTCCTCACCCGGGAACGACCGCGGCCGTGCTCACCTACTCCGGGGCCAAATCGGTCGCCGATGGCACGGCATCGGGTTTCCAAGGAGGCGGCTGGACGCTCCTGATCGCGATTGCCCTGGTCTCGAACACGACCGTGCCCGTCCCGATCAACACGACCGCCCCGAGCAACTTCTCGTGCACCTACACGCTGACGGTCGCATCCCTTTCGAGCCTGACCCTCCCAGGATACACCGGAAACCGGTCGCTGGGCCTGTCTCCCGCCTGGGAGTTCGTCTACCGGAACTCCGCGGACACGCTCGCGGTCGTCTCCGTGATCGACGGCCAGGGAGAGGCTCTGGTGACGTTCACGGGTCTCGATTGCGCGTTGGCCGCCCAGGTTCTCTCGCCGATCCCGGCGAACGCCATCGACAGCTCCCAGGCCGCAGCCGCCGTCGAGCCGGCCGCGCGTGCCTTCCTCGCGGCCCACCCGAACGCCTCCGCCGAGTACGGTCTCTTCGGAGGGGCCCACTACGGGGATTTCCCGCGGACGCCGGAGTGGTTGATCTCCTACGACACCTGTGCCGTGAGCCCGTATGCGAGCGGTACCGGCGACCGGTTCGAGGCGGCCGTGAACGCGACGAGCGGCCAGGTCGTTAGCACCAACACGAACTCGAGCGTCACCTGCGGGGGGAGCCCGACCGAGTACGAGGCCGACGCATCCCCCGCGCCGGCCTCGGGGGTCGGGGCGGGGAGTTCGACCGCAGTCTACGCAGTTCCCCCACGCTTCGAGACGAACGGGTTGCCGTAGGACCCTCGAGAAGGGGCGCGCGAGCGCTCGGCGGTCCCGCTCGCCACCAGCCTATTGAGGGGCGGCGAGGTCCGGGACCGAGGCGCTCATGGTCGAGTATTCCGAGGAAGGAATCTTCCCCTATCCCAGGGCCCAGGTCTGGAAGCTGTTGGACGCCCACCTGGACGACACCCAGATCGTGAACATCCATTCGCTCATCCGAGCCCAGAAGACGTTGAAACGCTCCGCGGACGAGGCGCTCGTGGAACGCACCATCGATGCGCGGGGGAAGCTCATGGTCTCTCAGTGGAAGATCAGCATGCGGCCCCCCGAATTTTACCGCTGGGAGGTCGTCAGCGGGGAGGGCCCGTACGCCCCGGGAAGCTTCATCGAGAGCCAGTACTCGGACGCCTCCGGAGGGACGCGGATGCGGACCCACGTGAAGGCCCGCATCACCGTGCTTCCGTTCTTCCTCCCCCAGAAGACGGTACTTCAGAGGGTGCTTTCGGACATCGACGAGGAAGACCAAGCGTACCTGAAAGGCTAGACTCCTCCGCGACCCAATTCGGGTCGGTGCGGGGCTACGCGTCGAGCCGCCCCCGGCGTACGGGTGGCGACAGGCCCAGCTCTTCGGAAAGCGTGCGACAGTTGACCGCCGCGTCGCCCCGAAAGTGGTTGTTGAAGAACCCGTAGACGGTGGCGACCTTCTCGGTCAGCGCCCGGACCCGCGGCACCCACTCGGTGAGTTCGGGGGCGGAGTAGGTGTAGTCGTACCACAACGGGCTCCCGTGCCCGTGCCAGCGGATGTAGGCGAACGGTGCGGTCACTTCGAGCGCGATCGGGAGGTGCGGACCGTCCACCGTGACGTACGCTAACCCGAACTCGCGCAGTAGGTCGATCGACTCCGGTACGAGCCAGGAACGCTCTCGGAACTCGACCGCGACCGGGAGGTCGCGCGGCAGCGTCTCGTAGAAGTGGCGGACCGTGGTCAGTTCGAACGGCAGCGACGGAGGAAGCTGGAGGAGCGCGGCGGCGAACTTCCCCGCGTCCCGGATCGGCTTCAGGACCGCGAGGAAGCGCGCAAGCTCGTCCTCGGTGCGAACGAGCCTAAGGTCGTGCGTGATCGTCTGGGGAAACTTCGCGGCGAATCGGAACCCGGCGGGGGTCCGCTTCACCCAGGAGGCCGATACCGAGGGGGGCGGCAGGCGGTAGAACGTGGAGTTCACCTCCACGATCGAGAAGAGCCCGGAGTAGTAGCGGAGTTTGTCGCTCGCGCCGCGCGGTGGGTAGACCCGTCCGGACCACTCGGGATAATCCCAGCCGCTCGTTCCGAGCAGGATGTCGCTCATCCGTCGCTAGGACGGGCGAGGACGTTCCCGGCCGGTAAAGCTTCCGCTCCTCCCGAACCGCCGCTCTGGGCCGGGAGTTCGGAGTACGAGAAGGGTTATCGTGCGGGCCCGGATTCCGACCCCGACCCATGTACCCGATCAGCTACGTACGCGATTCGGCGGACGCGATCCGAGCGGGGTTGGTGGCCCGCGGTCGCGACCCCGCCGACGTCGACCGGGTGCTCGCGCTCGACCAGGAACGACGCGCGGTCGGAGAGGAGGAGAACCGACTCCGAGCGGAGCGGAATCGTGGGGCCCGACGCGGAGCGGAAGGCGCCAAGTCGTCCGCGCCGGCCGACGACGCGGAACGGACGCGCCTCGGCGAACTTCGCGACCGGATACAACAGCTCGAGACCCGGTCGAGGACCCTCGAGGAGGAGATCCGCGAGCGGCTCCTTCTGCTCCCCCAAATCCCCCACGCGAGCGTCCCTGTCGGGAAAGTAGCCGCGGACAACGTCGAAGTGGCGCGCTTCGCCCCGAAGCGGGCCGCCCCGGCTACGCCGCGACCGCACTTCGACCTGGGCCACGACCTGAACCTGCTCGACGAGGAGCGGGGAGTGAAGGTCGCCGGAGAGGGGTTCTACGTGCTGTGGGGCGACCTCGCCCGATTGGAGTATGCCCTCATTCGTTTCATGCGGGACCTCCACCGCTCCCGGGGGTATCTCGAGGTCGAGCCGCCGATCCTCGTGAACAACGAATCGATGCTGGGCACTGGCCAGCTTCCCAAGTTCGCCGAGGACTCCTACCAGGTGAAGCTCGACGACCTGTGGCTGGTCCCGACGGCCGAGGTGCCCGTCACGAACCTCTTCCGGGACGAGGTGTTCCTCGCCGAGGACCTTCCGCTCCGCCTCTTCGCGTACACTC
>Ga0187782_10004663_pt1 | contig 10256 bp, 9 predicted proteins | sample 0715_SJ02_MP15_2_FD_132454 | JGI IMG/M metagenome (GOLD analysis project Ga0187782, IMG submission 132454) | Tropical peat soil microbial communities from peatlands in Department of Meta, Colombia - 0715_SJ02_MP15_20_MG | ecosystem: Environmental > Terrestrial > Soil > Wetlands > Peat | place...
CGCTTCGTTCGTCGCTTCTTACACGCGTGGCGACAGCCTTGGACGCCGGCATGGGCGCCCGCCAAAAGTCATGCTGAGTCTGATCGGCTACTTCCGCCATAAACGCGCTCTTTTTCTTCGACCATTTTCGGATCGCAAGCGAATCACCAAAGCAAGTTATTGCAGGGAAGGCACTTACGGGTTAGCTAAGGGGAAGGCGACCGAATCCGCAGGCAAGAATTACGCTATTCAAGCCCGAATTTGCCATTGTGGAGCGACGGGCGTCTCGCCCGTCCAGCCAAGACGGGTCACCCGGTCCCTTTACAGCGACAACAACTTTGTCGGGGTTGCGGACGTGTTCAGTCCGCCTCCTTGGCAGTTGCCGGCTGTAGTTCCCGGATCCAGTGGAGGGCCGCCCTTGTCTTGACTGGGGAACCGAGAACTGGGAACTGAGAACTGTTAAACTGAAAAATCGTGTTCTTCCTCCTCCCCTGGCGTCGCCCCGCTTTGTCTGCCATCGTGCTGCTGGTCCTTGCCCAAGCGTGCCTGGCAGCGGACCCCGCGGCTTCGACCGCGTTCCGTTCCGCTGATTTCCGCCCTCCCGACCCGCTGAACCAGGCAGCTTTCGAGCACTACTACAACTTCGACCACGACGCGGCGGTTCAGGATTTCGAAAGAATTCTGGCGCGTCATCCGAACGATCCGTTTGCCGTGAATCACCTGCTCTCCGCGATTCAGATGCGGGAGCTGTATCGCATGGGCGCGATGAACACCGGCGATTACTCGAACGACAACTTCATAGGGCTGGCGCACCGTCCCGCCGATCCGGGGCAGAAGCAACGCATCAAGCAACTGGTGGGGCAAGCTGAGAGGCTGGAAAACGCCGAACTGGCGCGCCATCCGAACAACGTCGATATGCTCTATGCCCGCGGCGTCACACGCGGACAGTTCGCCCTTTACACCGCGCTCATCGAGCGCGCCTGGTTTTCTGCTCTGCGCAATGCGGTTGGCGCTCGCCGCGATCACGAGCGGGTCCTCGAGCTGGATCCGCAATACACCGACGCCAAACTGATCGTGGGCGCCCACAACTACGTGATGGGAAACCTGTCGCTCGCGGTAAAGATCGCGGTCGCGCTCGTCGGCCTGAGCGGAGACAAAGAGAAGGGACTTCGGTATCTGAACGATGCCTACCACGCCAACGGCGAAACCAGCGTGGACGCCGGAGCCGTGCTCATGGTCTTTCTGCGCCGCGAACACCGCTATGGCGAGGCTTTGCAGATCGCACGTGCGCTCGGTCCGCGGTTTCCGCGCAACTATCTTCTGCCGCTCGAGGAGGCGAACCTGCTGCGCGTGTCCGGCAAGACCGACGAGGCCGAGGAACAGTACCGCAGGGTGTGGCAGAACGGGCGCGAAGGAAAATACAATCTGCACTACGAAATTGCGGCGCTAGGACTCGGCGACCTGTTGCGCAGCGAGAAGAAATATTCCGCCGCGGCTGTGGCGTACGAACTGGTGAGCGAGGTTACGGACGCCGATCCCGAATTGCTGCAAAAAGCAAATCTGGGAGCCGGCGAGATGTATGACCAGCTCCAGCAGCGGGGTCTGGCGGTGAAGAAATACGAGGCCGTGGTGGCCGCAAATGCGGGCAATGCCGAAGCCGACAAGGCTCGAAGGAGAATGAAAGACGCGTACCGGGAGTGAGAAGCGGCTATTAGCTGTTGCCTTTGGCTAAAAGCCAAGAGCGAAAAGCGAAAAGCGAAAAGCCGTTCTCGGAACATTTTCCCCGCAATCGTCGTATCCTAAGACAGGGAGATACGGTTATGTACTGCAATGCTTGTGGCAAGGCCATCGCTGAGGACGGTCGCTTTTGCTCCTCCTGCGGCAATGTGGTGGGGATTCCCCCCGCGCCGAAGAAACTGATGCGCTTGCGCTATGACAGGAAGATCGCAGGCGTTTGTTCCGGGCTGGCTGATTATCTCGATCTCGACGTGTCGCTTGTGCGCATTCTCTGCTTGTTCATCACGCTCGCCTGCGGAATCTTTCCGGGGCTCGTGGCCTACGTTCTCGGATGGATCATCATTCCAGAAGAACCGCTTCAATTACCACGAGCAGCGTCGCAACAGCCGGTAACGAGCTAGAAGTCGAGTCTTGCGGTGGAGGGACGGGCGTTTCCCGAGCCTGCCCTGAGCGAAGCCGAAGATTCCGGCCGGGCGGGGACGCCGGCTCTCCACTGAACCCACTCGCCATATAATCTCCTCCCATGGAACGCCTGCGCAGCGACGACGCCGAGATCTTCTATGCAATTCGTGGGAACGGCCCGCCGGTCGTGCTACTCCATCCTTTTCCTTGTCATCACGAATTCTGGAATCCGGTGGCTGCGGCGCTCGAGTCGCGCTACCGGCTGATTCTCCCCGATCTGCGCGGGCACGGTAACTCGGAGACTGGCGAAGGGCCTGCCCTCATGCAGAAGCACTCCGGCGATCTAGCCCGCGTGCTCGAAGTCGCCGGCATCGGCAAGGCCGCTTTCATCGGATGTTCCATCGGCGGATACATCCTGTTTGAATTCTGGCGCCGCTTTCGCTCGCGGATCACCTCGCTCGTGCTCTGTGACACGCGTCCTCAGGCCGATAGCGCCGAGGCCCGCGCGAATCGTCTGAAGGCCGCGGACGCCGTCCTGGAGCAGGGTACCGAGCCGTTCATCGAGAGCATGATTCCAAAGCTATTGGGACGCACGACGTTGGCCGCGCGTCCCGATCTAGTCGACGGAGCGCGCGCCATGATGCGCAAAATGTCCGCCGAAGACATCAGCCAGGTGCAGCAAGGGATGGCCGAGCGGCCCGACTCGGTCGCGGATCTGAAGACCATCAACGTGCCCACGCTGATCGCCATCGGAGAAGAAGACCTGCTCTCAACCGTCGCCGACGGCGAACTGATGCGCCAGAACATTGCCGGCAGCCAGTTGAAGGTGATTCCGAAAGCCGGACACTACTCGCCGTGGGAGCAGCCTGAGTTGGTCGGCAAAATCCTGCGCCAGTTTCTAGATGAAGCGCTCGCGTAGGGACGGACGCAGTCGTCCGTCCAACGGGCGGGACGCCCGGCTCTCCACTAGGCTTCAATCGCCGACCGATTCAATTTCCGCGGAGTGCTCGTCATCCTCATTCACGAAAACTGCGCGTGGCGGCGTGCTTATCACAGCCCGTAGCCTTGCCTCTCTGCTAGAATCTCTCCGTGATGATGGAAGCTTTCGTGGTTCCTGAAAAAACCGTAGTCAACGCCAAAGGAGACGGACCTGCGCTCGATGTCAGTGGGTCGAAGGGCCGGATTTTTCTGCTTACTCTTGCCATCACCAACATCATCGAGCAGGAATCGCTCGATGTAAGCATCCACGGGTCGGCGGATGGAGCCACGTGGGATGCCGCGCCGGTCGCGGCTTTTCCGCAGAAGTTTTATCGCGAGGAAATTCCGCTGCTCCTCAATCTGACGGCGCGGCCAGAAATCAAGTTTATCCGCGCGCATTGGGCAGTGGCCCGGTGGGGACGCGGAACGGAAACGCCGATGTTCGAATTCCACGTCACGTTGCGGGAAGTCCCGCAGGAGATCCTCGCGGAAGCCGCCGGGCGGGCGCGTGCGCATTAGGCCGGGCCCGCCTGTACCTTCCTGACCAACTGTCATCCTGAGCGAAGCGAAGGACCCCTGCATTGTGGCGCAGGCGAAATGCATAAGTTCTTTCGCTTCGCTCAAGATGACAAAATCTAAATTGAGAGCTAAATGGTGGGATCAGCATTCCACTAAGGGCATGCGTCACCTATCCGTTATATTGAATCCATGTCTGACGGTTCGAATGTCATCGTCCGTCCGGTGCGGACGGTGCGCGGAGTCGTGCGCATTCCGGGGGATAAGTCCATTTCGCACCGTTACGCCATGCTGGCGTCGATTGCCGAGGGCACGAGCCGTTTCCATAATTTCTCGGCGGCGCGCGATTGCGCTAGCACGCTCGATTGCGTCGGCAAACTCGGTTGCGAGTGGAAGCGCGGGCAAGACAGAGACGACGAGGGAACGATTGAAGTGCGAGGCATGGGGCCGCGGCTGAACGCTCCGGCGGAGATCCTCGATTGCGGAAACTCCGGCTCGACCATGCGTATGCTTAGCGGAATTCTTGCCGGACAGCCGTTCACCAGCGAGTTGCGCGGCGATGAGTCGCTCTCGCGGCGGCCGATGGCACGCATCATGAAGCCGCTTTCCGAGATGGGGGCGAGGATTTCGTCGAGCGCAGTCGGACGCCCTCCGCTGAAGATTCACGGCGGTCTCCTAAAGCCGATTCACTACCGGCCGGAAGTGGCGAGTGCGCAGGTGAAAACGTGCGTGCTGTTTGCCGGACTCTTTGCCTCCGGCGAGACGGTGGTCGAGGAGCCCGTGCGCACGCGCGATCATGGCGAAATTGCGCTCCGGGCCTTTGGCGCGGAAGTCGAGCGGACCGGCAATGTATCGCGAATTATGGGCGGACAGCGGCTGCGCGCCATCGAGGCGCATGTGCCGGGCGATCTTTCAAGTGCCGCGTTTTTCCTTTGCGCGGCGGCGCTCTTTCCCGGATCGCACATCACCTTGCCCGGAATCTTGCTGAATCCGACGCGGGCGCGCCTGCTCGATGTCCTGGTACAGGCAGGGTTGGGAGTTTCAGTCGCGTATCTGGAAGAACATCAGGGCGAACTGGTGGGTACGATTGAGGCGCGCGGAGCGGCGTGGAAGGGAGCTGTAATCGCCGGCGCCGATACCGCCTCGTTGATTGACGAGATCCCCGTGCTGGCGGCGGTTGCGCCGTACTCCGAAGGCGGCCTCGAAGTGCGCGACGCCAAAGAGTTGCGCGTGAAAGAGTCGGATCGCATTGCCGCCGTCGCAGCCAATCTGCGAAAGATGGGCGCGGAAGTTGAAGAGCGCCCCGATGGAATGCGGATTCCTGGCGGCCAGCATCTGCACGGCGCCGAGCTGGATTCGTTTGGCGACCATAGAATTGCCATGGCGTTCGCCGTGGCCGCGTTGCGAGCGGAAGGCGAGACGACGATTTGCGGAGCGGATGCGGCGGGAGTGTCGTATCCGGCGTTCTTTGAGGAGATGCGCAAGATTACCGAGTGAGCTGCGAGTTGCGAGCCTCGAGCCAGCTGGGATGGTTCGCTCGCAGCCGTTAGAGAAACATCATGAGTGCCGATAGACCCCAATCTTCCGACGAGCGCCTGCAGCACGAATTCAACCGCTGGGCCGACAACGGCGAGGGCGCGAAGATGGAACGCCACCACCTCGACATCACCGAGAAAACCATGCGGCGCATGGATCTGCGTCCGGGTGAGCGCATCCTCGATCTCGGCTGCGGATCGGGGTGGGCGACACGTTTGCTGGCGCGCGTGGTCGGCGAAGGGCCGCAAGGTTTTGGGCAGGTGGTGGGCGTCGACATTTCCGACGAGATGATCCGGCAGGCGCGAGCCGCTTCGAAGGATTTCGACAACGTGATGTTCGTCATCGGTTCCGCGGCGCAGATTCCCTGGGAAGAAAACTTTTTTGACAAAGTGCTCTCGGTGGAGTCGTTTTATTACTATCCCGATCAGGAACGCGCGCTGGCCGAGCTTTTTCGCGTCATGGCGCCGCATGGACGACTGTTCATCTTGATCAATCTCTACAAAGACAATCCGTATTCGCTGCAATGGGTGCCGAAGTTGAAGGTGCCGGTGCATGTTCGTTCCGCGGCAGAGTACGTCGAACTGTTGAAGAATCATGCTTTCGAAAATGTGGGGTATGCGCAGATTCCGGACGACACGCCCAAGCCGGAAAATTACCAGACAACTTCATTCCATTCACTCGACGATCTGAAGGCGTTCAAGCGCATCGGTGCGCTGCTGCTGATGGCGTCAAAGCCCGATGTGCGGAATCCGGCGCCCGGGTACACGATTTATTGAGCTTGAGTTATCGAGTTACGACACTGGCATTCCGGTTGTTTTCCGTTAGAGTAAGAAGTTACATCGTCGCCAGCGAGGAAGATAAGCGAGAAATGACGAACAGCCTTAACGTGAAGATCCAGTTTGCGGCATTTCTTTTCCTGCTGGCGGTTTTTTCCCCGGCGCCGGTCTGGACTCGAACGCACAGCCGTTCTGCCGGGGATGCTCCCTTAGACCCCGGCTACGTGTTTGCGCTGGCAGCCGCTAACCATTTCCTCCACGCATGGCAAACGGGAGACCTCGAAGCCGGTATGGTCCTGCTCAGCGATGGTCTCCGCCACTCGCAGAATGCCGACAAACTGGAACAGTTTTTCTCCAGCGGCAACGACCGGGCCTTCGAGATCACGCGTGGCCACGGGCATCGGGGCCGCTACAGTTTCCCGGTCGTGCTGGTCACGCCTCGAGGGTCCTCCCATGTCACGCGCAGATTTTCCGAAATAGTCTTGGTCGAGACTGGAAAGAACGACTGGGTGGTGGATAAACTTCCGTAGGGAGCAGTCGTTGGTCATTTGTCTTCGGTCGTTGGTCGTTGGTCGTCGGTCGTTCGCGTTCACCGGAGACTGGCGTCTCGGCAACTGATCGAGCGTGCAGTATTCGTCAATCGTTGTTCATCAATTGCACATTGATTTGAAAAAACCGTTCTTTATCATAAGGAGTTCGCCTTTATGAAGCGTATCCATAAGGTTGCTGTCCTCGGCGCGGGCACCATGGGCGCCCGCATCGCGGCACATTTCGCTAACGCGGGAGTGCCTTCGTTGTTGCTCGATATAGTTCCATCGGACGCGCCGCCGGGCGCCGCCCGCCCCGCGCGTAACAAAATCGCGGCTGCCGGCCTCGAGGGAGCGGCAAAATCGAAGCCCGCTGCGTTTTTCGAAGCGTCGCTTGCGCGGCTCGTGACCGTGGGGAATTTCGACGACGACCTGAAACAGTTGGCCGAGGCGGACTGGATTATCGAGGCGGTCGTCGAGAACCTCGAAATCAAGCGGAAGCTGCTGAAGAAAGTGGAATCCGTCCGCAAACCGGGCACCATCGTCACCACCAACACCAGCGGACTTCCGGTCGCGAAGATCGCCGAGGGATTCTCGCCTGACTTCCGCCGCTCGTGGTTTGGCACGCATTTTTTCAATCCGCCGCGCTACATGCGGCTGCTCGAACTGATCCCAACGCCAGAAGCCGACCCCGCGCTGATCGAGGCGGTCACGCGCTTCTGCGATGCACAGCTGGGCAAGGGCGTCGTGCTGGCGAAAGACACTCCCAACTTCATCGGCAATCGCATCGGTACATTTTCCGTGCTCAACGCGATGCGGCTCATGCAGGAAATGGACCTGAGCATCGAAGAGATCGACGCGCTCACCGGCCAAGCCGTAGGCTGGCCGCGCTCGGCCACGTTTCGGACGATCGATCTGGTGGGGCTCGACATCCTCGGGCACGTGGTCGCGAACACCACCCAGAACGTGCACGACGAGCGCAGCGAATTGCAACTCCCCAGTTTCTTTCGCCAGATGCTGGAACGCAAGTGGCTGGGTGACAAGACCAAGGGCGGCTTCTACAAGAAGGTCAAAGGCGGGCACGGTGACGGTAAACACAAAGAAGACGAACGCATGGCCCTCGACTGGAAAACTCTGGAATATCATCCCCGCCATAAGCCAAAATTCGCCGCGCTCGACATGGCGAAAAACGTCGAAGACACCGGCGCGCGACTTCGAATGTTGCTCGGCTTGACTAACGGCGGCGGCGCGCCTCCTAAGGCCGATAAGGCAGGCGCGTTTCTTTGGGCGGCGCTCTCCGACTTGTGGACTTATTCCGCGAATCGCATTCCCGAGATTTCCGACTCAGTTGTAGAGATCGACCGCGCCCTGCACCTGGGCTTCAACTGGGAACTCGGCCCCTTCGAACTCTGGGACGCGGCGGGCGTGGAAGCGACCGTCGCGCGCATGAAAAAAGAGGGACGTCCGGTCGCGGCCAACGTAGAAAAACTGCTCGCCTCCGGAAATAAATCCTGGTACGCGGATGATCTAAAGACGCCATCAGGAAGAGCCTACTTCGATCTGGCGCACGCGCATCTCAAGCCCATGGAAGTGCCCGCTGGCGTCTGGTCGGTCGAAGCCGCAATCAAGACGAAATCCCACGGCGTGGTCAAGAAAAATGCCGGCGCCTCGCTGGTTGACCTGGGCGACGGAGTGGGATGCATCCAGTTCCACTCCAAAATGAACGCCCTCGGCGCCGACATTATCTCGCTGATCCTCCAGACGCTGAAGCCGGGCGGACCGGGCGATGGCTTCGACGCCTTCGCCATCACCAACGACGCGCCGAATTTCTCCGTCGGCGCCAACGTGATGCTGCTGCTCATGTCGATCCAGGAGGAAGAGTGGGACGACGTTGACCTCGCCATCCGTCAGTTTCAGGGCATGACGCAGGCCATCAAATTTTCACCCAAGCCAGTCGTGGTCGCGCCCTTCGGAATGACGCTCGGCGGCGGTTGCGAAATCTCGCTGCACGCCCCCGTTCGCCAACCGCACGCCGAGCTCTATATGGGGCTGGTCGAGGTCGGAGTGGGCCTGCTTCCCGGAGGCGGTGGCTGCAAGGAAATGTTGCTGCGCGCGGTGGACAGCGCCGCTTCCATTCGTCCCGATGGCCGCGAATCGGTGGAACTATTGGAGGCCATGAAGAGAGCCTTCGAAACTATCGCCATGGCGAAGGTCTCCACGTCGGCGGAAGAAGCCCGCGGACTGGGTTTCCTGTCGAACTCCGACCGGATCACCATGAACCGCGAGCGCGTTCTCTCCGACGCCAAAGCGCGCGCACTGGAACTGGCGCGCGCGGGCTATGAGCCGCCGGTGATGCGCACGAACATTCCTGCGCCCGGCGAAAACATCCTCGCCACTCTCAAACTGGGCGTCCACCTCATGCGGCAGAGCGAGTACATAACTGACCACGAGCTGAAGTTGGCTACGAAGATCGCCGAAGTACTCTGCGGCGGGAATATTACGCCCGGCACACCAGTCAGCGAACAGTACCTGCTCGACCTGGAGCGCGAGGCCTTCAAGTCCATGTGCGGCGAAAAGAAAACGCAGGAGAGGATTCAGTTCACCCTGAAGACGGGCAAGACACTGCGAAATTAGCTTGTGGAGAGACGGGCGTCCTCGCCCGTCCACGCGCAGTTGCCGAGTTGCGCTCGGCTGGGCAGGCGAGGGCACCTGCCCTTACGTGAGCTTCGAGAGCGCCCGGTCCAGTGAAAACGCGCCGGCTCCGCGCAGCAACAGGGCCGCAGCCACGGCAATCGCCAGCAGATGATATTCGAATCCTTCGCCCTTCTGTTTGCCCGCCCAGTTCATGAAAAAACCGTTCTGCAGGTGAACCATAAAGATCGCTACGATCATCTCGACGCCAATCCCGAGGGCGGCGATGCGGGTGAGCAATCCGACGATCAGCCCCAGTCCGCCAAAGAATTCGGTGCAGATCACCAGAAGCGCCACGGGAGCAGGCATTCCCATGTGTTCGAAGAATCCCATGGTGCCGTGAAAGCCGAAGCCTCCAAACCAGCCTAGCATTTTTTGCGCGCCATGCGCGAAGAACACCACTCCCAAAACCAGCCGCAAGATGGTGAAGCTCGCGTCGTCGCTCGTAGCCATCAGCCGCTTCAGCATATTTCCTCCTGTCGGGACAATGCTGTTTTACTTTGTTCCCGCAATTGTCGTCATAACGAAAATCTAGTTCGATTCAATTTCCCGGCGCGAGGATTCATTTTCCGCGGCGGCGCTGCCCCATTTTGCCTTCCGGGAGGATGGTCGCGTCCCGGATGCGGGGTATAATTTTAACCACGGGATCCCTCAAAGGATGGTACAGAAAAATGTCCGCAGCAAATGGTGGTTCGACAAGCGGCGCTAACGGCGATGGTTTGGATGCGGTTCTGAAACCGCGGGCGGAGTGGCTGGCGAAACGGAAGGCCGAAAACACAGACGAGAACTTTTCGCAGATGCATTACGCGCGCCAGGGCGTAGTCACCGACGAGATGCGATACATCGCTCACCGCGAGAGGATCGCGCCGGAACTGGTGCGCGATGAAGTCGCCCGCGGCCGGATGATCATCCCCGCGAACATTAACCATCCCGAACTGGAGCCGATGGCGATCGGCGTCCAGTCGCTGTGCAAGATCAATGCCAACATCGGAAATTCGGCCGTCACGTCGAACGTTGAAGAAGAGCTCAAGAAACTGCACACCGCGGTTCACTACGGAGCCGACACGGTGATGGACCTCTCGACCGGCGGCGATATTCATACCATTCGCGAGGC
>Ga0187782_10004664_pt1 | contig 10256 bp, 11 predicted proteins | sample 0715_SJ02_MP15_2_FD_132454 | JGI IMG/M metagenome (GOLD analysis project Ga0187782, IMG submission 132454) | Tropical peat soil microbial communities from peatlands in Department of Meta, Colombia - 0715_SJ02_MP15_20_MG | ecosystem: Environmental > Terrestrial > Soil > Wetlands > Peat | place...
GGGATTTGAACCCACAGAAAGGCTGCTCTTGAGGCAGCTGCGTATGCCAGTTCCGCCACGGGCCTGGTTAACTAAATTGAAATTGGATAGAGGTTCAGTAACTCAGTCGGGATCGACTGAGGAGTCGTAATGACGATCGAAATTGAAGCTGGCGCCTCACAAGATCACTTTAGCATACGCCGAAGAGTCGCGTACTGTTTTTTCGGTGTAATTGCTGGTTGCAAGGGGGCGGTCGGCGCGTTACCGCCGCGCCTGTCTAGAACGATTGTGAGAACCTGGCCTCCAGGAATTCTCCCAGCTTGGCCGTCGCCTTGAATTGTGGGACGGGATCCAGTTCCTTGAATGCGGAGGTGAACGCATTGGAGAGACTCCAGATCGTTCGCGGACGGAATTCCTCGTACTTCGGCTCGAAATACAAGTCATGCACCGTCCGGGCGAGGTGTTTGGGAGCTTCGAGTCTGCCCTCGACGAATGCCTCGTAGACGACCACCTTGGCGGTGACGTCCGTCAATTCACTTCTCTGCCAGGCCTCCACCTGCTTGCGCATCGGCTCAAAATTCCGCTGCATCCGGTCGACGCCAACCGAGATGCAGTCGATGAGCGAAAACGACTTCGAGTGTTTCGCGAGCACCGGAGTAAAATCCCCGGCGAACGCCATGTTCGAGCACACGAATACGCGATAGCCGCAGGTCATCGCCAAACGCATGCTTTTATCGTGGGAGTTTCGCAAACCGATGGAGAAACGGCACCCTGCCATCTCGGTTTCGAGATCGAGAACCCCAAAGGCTTTCATGCCGTCTGGCGAGACCGCGTACTCGTCGTGGACGACGCCGATGTGGCGAAACCCGAGCGTCTCGACCAGAGCTTGCACGATCTCGTGATGCGGGACCGGGCGGTGTGTTTCCGTTGCGGCTGGTGTCGGCACCAGTGCTAGTTCGTCGCGGCCAATCGTTCGGCCACCATAACCAATGAGCGTACTAGTTTCTGACATACTTCTTTCCTCCTGAGTGATTTGAAACAAACTTCTTGCTGCTGTGAGAAGTGCGAGCGTACGAAGGCCGCAGAATTGCCGGTGACGTGTGAAGGTATCTGAAAGAGAGGACTACTGTGCGCGGTGGGAACCGATCTAGTAATTTTGATGCGTCAGATTGATGAGTAGCGGATTTCTACGGCGCCCATTGTGTCGGTGCTCAAATTCCGGTTGAAGGGGATATGATGACCCAAAACGCTCATGGCCAAGGCCGGGCAGAACCCGTAACAGAGAACGGCTCATTGCACGACTTGCATCGAGCAACCAATGCTGTATGAGACGATCAAGGAGGCACCGAAATGTCTGATCCCTCTCTGATTCTCAAAGTTCTGCAGGCGCTCTATTCGCCTATGCAAAAGGGCCTTAGTGGACTCTGGCGCAGAGGCAAGATCCAGATTTTCAAGTTTCGAAACAAGAAATCCCCCCTCTCTGGGGCTGAAGCTTCGCAAGCGGCGACATCGCTCCTCGGCGGAGATGTGCCGTTGGCGATCTCCTTCCGGAACATCAGCACAAACCGCACACTCATCGCTGCGCTCCGCCGGAGCTCGGAGAGAGACTTCGATTGGAGGGTATTCCTCCTCGAACAGCTCGGAAGCACCTTCCAGATCGTCTGGAGGAGCGACATGCTGGCCTCACTCACAAAATGCCGAATGGAAGTCCACGATCTAGACGATGATGGCAACTGCGAGGTGATCTACGAGGACCAACGTTTTGGGACCGGAGGAGGTTATAGAAGTCTGCACGTGTACTTCCCTGAAAGCAAGCAGCTGCACTCACTCACCGAGTCTCTGAACTGGCAGGATCTATCCGGACCTGTCTCCCCGACCATAACGATTCAACCCGAAGGTGAAAAGCGTTTGCGTAGCCAAATTGAGAGAGTTGCGTCTAAGAGAGGGTTTCTGCAACCGCCTACGCAGGTCGACTTTGACAAACCAGAATTTGCCTCGCGGAGGTGGCACAAAGAGAATGGAAAATTCCCTCGGGGAAAGATCAGAATCCACTATTACGGGGGCACTCCGCACATTCTGTCCACACTGGTGACGACTGTACGAGCCTCAGATCGGATCTGGTTTTCATTCTTCAAGGGTCCTCTAGTCGAATATGATCTCGTCAACGACCGGCACTTTGTCGTATATTCCCCGGCCTGGTATTACAACTGGGTTGAGTGTGCCTTGTTTGACGGTGAGCGATTATGGTGCGGAATTCATTTGATGAAAGGCTTGATTTCCTATGAACCTAGGACTGGACTCTTGCTCAAACACGAGCGGTCGGAGAGGACCGACTTGCCTGAAGTCCAGACTATCGCCACCCGATCGGGTGTGCTGGTATTGAACGGAACTCTAACCGTTCGGGCTCCCTAGCTGAATCCGAATAATGACGGCTGTTCCGGAACAGCCAGCCGTCCGCGGCGCCTCTTCCCTGACAACGATTGCGGTCGCTGGCCGAAGACTACGATAGACGCGGTGTCCATGGCGCCTTCAACAACACCCGCCACGTCAGAGTGGGTATCCAGCAGAATACCCGGCATCTCGATGGATGAGGCATCATCGTCGCTATGGGAATTCGTCGGAAACAGCTTTTGATGTTCTGTGTTGAGGGCTCTCCAGACGGCGTCGGCGGTTTCGCCGATGCCATTCCTTTCGACCAGTTCCCGCGCCATGGCCGAGAGCATGTCATCGTCTTCATCGATGCTCTGCAATCCCTCGCCGGCAAACTTGCCCTCCATGGTGAGTGCCACGAGGAGCTTCTTCCCCATGAGGCGCAAACAGGAAGTCTGCATGGTTCCTTCCGAGCAAAGAAACTTCACGCGTACTGGTCGGCGCTGACCGATCCTCCAAGACCTGCGACTGGCCTGTCGCAAGGTGTGTAGCGAATATCCAGACTCGTAGAAAATGATGGTCGGAAAGTCCAGCAGATCAAGGCCGGTCTCCACCAGCTTGGGATGGCAGATCACTACTTGCACACCATCTTTGACTTGTCTGGCGTACCAAGCCTCACGCTTCGAGGTATCAACGCTTGCTCTCAGAACTGCCGTGCGGAGCCCTTCGTTACTGAGGATTCGTTGAAGCCTGGCTGTGACGTCGTGCTTCTGCGTGTACACGGCAAAGACCTGGCAGCGCCGCCCTTCGGCGAGTTCTTTCCTGATCTCGTCGACCAGCTTGCGTTCCTTGGAATAAATGTGGTCCTCGGGGAGGTCACGGGGTTCTGCAATCACGAATCGGACGCGGCGCTTGAGTTCGGGATCAAACTCAGTACCGTACAGCGTCCCAATCCCGTACGGGTGATCGGGATAGAGCAACAACGTGTTTAGCATCGTGCTCAGAACCGACCGGTTTCCCCTGTGAGCTTTTAACGCTTTCCGCATGTCTTCTTCGAGTTCGCGGTACGCTTCTCGCATGGAAGCGTCCATCGGCACGCTCAGATAGGTTTCCTCGTATGGCGGCAATTCCCGCGAAATGTCTTCCAGAAAGACAAAGGCGCACAGCTGCATCAGGAATTCGCCAAACAGCAGCGGTGATGCTCCGGGCTTGCGCCGCACCGTGCTCGTGGTTTTAGCCTTGGAGCAGGCGTTGTTGGCGGGTTCGACCTTGGTGATGGTTTCGAGGACGCCATAATCCTGAATGAAGGAACTGCGGCCTGTCGTGCCCCACTCGTAGCCATGATCCTTCATCCTTCTCGCTTCGAGACGGAAGAGGGTGTTGTAAAGATCGTCCGCATAGCCGCCCAGCAGTGTGCCGGTCAACCCGATGATCCGGTCGGTGCATGAGGCCAGAGTACCAAGGGCATTCCCTTGCGCGGTATCGCCCGCTAGTTGGTGAATCTCGTCGCAAATCGCGTAGTCAAACCATTCCGGCATGTAGCGCCCAATAAACTCGATCGGGGCCATGCGGCGGATCTTGTCCGAATCCGCCTGCCAGAGTGGGCTGTGCAGTGGACGGCAAGACTTCTCTCCCCTGGTCTCAATAGTCTCGGCAATCTTGACCTTCTCAAACTCACCCGCCGTTAGTCGGCTGTCGTCGATGATCACCGGCTTGCCAGTGTCGGAATTCACCACACAGCCAACGTATGGGCCAGAATGTGGTATCCGATAAGCATGGCGCCAGAAGTAACCCAGCTTGGCTCGCTCACGTCCGACAATAAATAAGGATGGTCTCCCGCAAAGCGACAGCCAGCGTTTCCTGGAACTCGGTGAGCCCTTGCGTAACCGCAGCTCGCTCAACGTTGTATGCAAACCTTCCCGTACGATGCGGCCCTGCCTCAATCGCACTTCGTTCACTCCGTGGGATTTGTTCTCGTCACCGCCATTTCGCAAATCATCGATCAGGAACACGCGTAGGCCGGGCAATGTCAGAAATGCTTCCCGGGCCCACTTTTCGACCAGGTGTGGTGGAACCATCGCCAAGGCGGTAAACGGACTCCTTTGGCCGTGGACATGGATCGCCCCCAACGAGATCAGTGTCTTGCCGGTACCGCATTCCGCGACCACCATGGCTGTCCGCGCCTGCTGCCAACGTTTGGCAACTCCCATGATGGCGATGGTCTGTGCTGGGAAAGGCGTTCGTATCAGCCCCTCAATCCGAGGTGAAACTGCATCGTCGAATTGATGGAGCGCTGGATACTCTTGCAGAATGCGTTCTCCCAGGAGATTGGCGTGGGCTCTCATGTAGTCGTAGATTGTGGAGAGTTCTGGCATGGAAATCCTCTGGCACACAGAAAGGGAGTTACGGAAGAGAACGAGAGAATAAGAAGGAAGCAAAAGAGCAGAGAAGGATGATGCGAAAAGCTAGTTTGCCGGCAGGAAGAGGTCTTTCAGACTGAAGCTTGGCCAGCGGATCGAACCGGTTTCGAGGGGAAAATGGACGGCACCACTTTCAACGCCCCAACTGAGCCAGTCAAGAAACTGCTCTTTCTCGCCCTTAACCAGTACTGGTTTGCATCCGATACCGATTGCTCGGACGATGGCCTTGTGCGAGTCCAGTTCGCCAGCAAACCAGTCAGCCCAGTCCGGCACTCCGGGGATCCCGTGAATATGGGCGAGCGAGGCCCAAATGAATCGGCTTTCCGAGCTAGCAAGCAGGGTTCTTCCTGAACCCGCCGACACATTGCTGGAAGCAAACTCTTCCGACAGTGCGATGAGGTGACGCAGCGGCTTCTTGCGTCCGGAAAGCTGTACCGAGCCTTTGAAGCACTGAGCGTTTCGCTCGAGAGATACTCGAATCGGCTGTACACCTGGCCCTTCCACCATGAACCTGTCTCCCAGGGAAATCGCCGCGCTGACCGCCGCAATCTGCGTGTCCCCTCCAATCACGGAAATGAGATGAGCTTTCGCCTGTCGCGGTGGATCGGGCAAAACCTCCCCCATGAAGCGATCCAATCGAAGCTTGATGCTGGTTGTCGTCTTCTCCGTGCTCTTCACGTAGGTAAGCCAACCGAATCGAAGGTGAGCATTTTTCATTCTGGTTCCTTCTTTTCGTGGGTGAGAACCTGAGTCTTTCCATTGGCAAAGACCAGGGTCAACTCATGCGAGAATCTTTCCCGGTCGTGCAGGATTGTGGTTCCGTCCTCTTCCTCTTCTTCCCAATGGTCGGTGAATTTCACGGAGCGCCAGTGGGCAATGTGACGGCATTCGCCCTCGCCAATTACGCCGTTGAGCATACCTGCAGTGCAAAGCAGTCCGACATGTCCGCCATGCAGCGGTGTAAGCGGCCGGCCTCTGACGTCATTCAGTTTGGGAAGGAGCACACGGCCCGCCTGACGGTATGCGGCTGACTCCAGCAACAAATCTTCAACCTCATCCAAGGGGAGACCGACATGGGTCAGGACAACCGGCTCGGAAGGTGGAACCTCGTACTGAAATCCGGGATTGTCGCCCAGAGGCTCAAGCTCGCTCTTCGTTGCCAGCACTTCGAGGTACCGCACTCCATCCAGCAAAACCGCGTCCGTAACCCTGGAGTGTCGTTTACGGCGTCTTGCAAGCACCACGATCTGCTTGTATTGCAGGCAAGCCGGCTCGGTGAGCCTGAACACTCGCAAATCCGTGAAATGTTCGCTTAGCAACCTCGCGCATTTCGCCAATCGCAGTTGCGGAATCACGAAAAGCAGCACACCACCCGCTTTGAGCCAGCGATAGGTGTGTTCTAGAAACACCGCTTCCAACCTCTGGTTGTTGCTCTCCCCGGATTCCCAATCGTACGGAGGGTTCAGATAAAGGAGAGACACCGCTTCGGGCTGGCACCGGACGTCCAAGGCGTTGGCTTGCAAAGTCTCGATTCCCAATGCTCTTGCTTGTTCTGCCCGATTGGCGTCGATCTCGATGGCATAACGATGAGTGGTTACGCCGTGCAGCAAGTGAGTGAATGCCACGCCATCTCCCACACAGGGGTCGACTGCCGAGAACTCTGATGCGAAGGCAAGGCAGTTCTTCAGCCGCTCGGCTTCCGGCACGGGCAATGGGAAAAATCCCAGCTTGGTTTGTCCATGTGGTCTCATCTCGCCATCCCATTGAGTGCCTGTGCCACGAGGTCGCCAACTCCGTCGCACTCGGGTATCTCGCTCACGGCGATGAACGAGCAAAGACCGTTCACTGGGATCGGTCGCTCATCTTCAATTCGGTAGCCGCGCTCGATGTGTTGTTGTTTTCGTTCTTCAAACAAGTCGGCCCTCGTAGTCACACGAATTCTCATTGCCATCCTCATTTCTCAACCATCGGCGATTCAGGTGGAGGTCCGCGTTTGGCGGGTCACGGAACACGGGCACTAATCTTGGTGTGTCAAGCCCGCTTGGGGATTCTGAGGGGCTGGCTGTGGCATGTATTCCTTCGCTGGAACGAACCTCTCCCACCGGATCGAAAATCGGCGGCAGGGCTGTCCCCCGTCATAGAGCTCAAAAATGAGTTCATCGGAGACGTAGAGCGCGACTGGGAGCGGAATCACTGGAGGGCGGGGGCTATCGGCAGAAGGGGGAGGATTGTGCTCGACCATAGGCCTGATCCTCCTTTCCTACTGCTTGTGGCGAAAGCCCGGCGCTTGCACGGGTGACAATTACAAACGCTGTGGCTCAAGCGAACGATCACTGATCGCGAGAGGCATGGAAGAGTCCGCCGGCGATTCACACCAGTTCGGAAATGGGTTCCGGCTCGACCCACGAAATTCGGTGATCAACTTCCGAATCGCCGTACGGCGATGGTGCAGCGCCTCCACCAGCCGATTCAGACCGTCTCGATTCCTTTCGCACCACTCCTCCGGAATCTCGGCCGCACACCGCCAGATGGTGTCTGAATCCATCTCTTCCGCTCGGGTCAGTGCTGGTTCGAATGCCTCCCATCCTGTGACACCCTCGTATACACAATTGTTCGCGTATACACCTCGGAGCGGACAATCCGGGAAACTCCACTCGCTGGCATTGAAACAGTAGCCCTGGTCGATGAAGGTAGCGTGGTGGCGGTGGCTTCGCTGGGTCTTGCGACAGAAGATCGCCTGTCTCCCATCACTGTTGCACGTCCACTTGTCAAGGACAAGGACACGAGGAAAGTCACCGACATTAGCGACCTTCTGCAGCAACTCGCGAGGCAAGTAGTCGAATGTCAAGCCAGGACTCTCGCACCCCACGTACAGCGATCCCAATTGCTTGCCGCTCCGGCACGGAATCTTGGAACCACCCAACTCGATTCGGAGTCCCTCCGCGTGTTCGATAAGCCAATCGGAGACTTCAATCACTTCTACCCGTGGCATCGGCAGCCCGAGCGCCAGTCCTAAGTTGGTGGCTAGCATCTCGTTCGCGAGCACTCGGACGTGCTGGGGATTGTTCTGGAACTTGGTCACGTAGCAGGCACCGTCAGATGCCTTCAACAGGTGAGATTGTGCGCCTCCCCGGAGTGAACGCAGATGTTGGACTGCGGAGATGCAAGTGTTCACAAGCACCTCCGGTTTTCTTAATTTGTGGGAACCAACAAAGAGCGAACCACAAACAAATGGTTGGTAGGAAGGCAACACGGACCTGGACCAGCCGCCGGCGGGTTAAGTCCTAGGGGCGATGCCCTCGAAGCGCTGACCATACATCCAACGCTGGGGGCTGATTTGTGACAGCCAGTCTTGGGCGGTAGGTATCCGTCCCAAGTCTTCCTTTACGTGCTGCTCTCCGACATAACGTACTGGGACCCGTTCTCCGTCGCTGTTGGCGATGGTGACACCAAAGATGCGTTCCGCTAAGAAAATGCCTTCAGCGTGATGGCGGAGTGCGCGGTGGCGGAAGTCTGTAAAAAAGGACTTTGATTCGTCGAACCAGTTGTGGATCGCTAGATAATCCTCAGCTTTGCCACCGAATCTTCTGGCGCTGCTCTCTGCGTGCTTCCACGGGTGAGCCATGGCTACACCTCGTACGTCGAGGTGGTGTAGTCCTCGAAGCGGTCATTGCGTTCAACCGTGATCTTGCGGGTTTTCACGTTCAAGATCACGTCGCCGAAGCCTCCACAATCATTCTCATAGCCGTAGGGAACCAGAGCCTCAAAATGCTCCTGCAGATGCGAGAAGCTGGCGTCCTGAACTTCGCTTTCTTCGTAAGCGTAATCCTCAGTGGCGTAGCACTTGATCTCTTCGTTCACGCCTTCATCGCCTGAACCGTCGAAGTGGACAGCCACAAACGTGATTCCCGCTTCAGCTAGTCGGTCGCATTCCGCGAGGATAGCTGCCTTCGCTGCGGCTTGCTCTGGCGGGAGTTCTTGCTCCGCCTTCGATCGTTCGCGTTCCATGGGATTTTCCTTTCAATGTCGGAACTACGCTGCGACCCAGTACCGCCCTCGTACGCCGATGAAAATGGTGAAGCGAAACCGCCAGGCCTGGTGATGTTTCCATCCCGGGGAGGGTTTACCGTTTCACTGCTCTTCCCTCTGCGACTGTTTCGAGCGCAAGGACGATCTCACGCAGGGTTTGAAGGTTGTCCACCCTGTCAATTGACTGCAACTTCAGAGAGCGGAGTATTTGTGTCAGCACTTCCGGCCCGACACGTTCTAGCGCCGCATCCAGTCGGCGGAAGCCCCGTTCAGCCGCTTGCATGTGCGCCAGCACCTTTTGTTGGATCGCCGGGTCCTGAATATCCTTCGGATTCCACACTCTCGCGAGGGTCTTCAACAACCCGCGATACATGCGTTTCCCCAGCGCCTGTTCCATCTGCTCGATCTCGCGGACGAGGCTCGCGTCGTGGCCGCCCGCGCCTCTGCCGCTGTCATGGCCATCGCCATTTCCGTTGTTCCCGGCAACTGTTCGTTCGGACGGACTCGAAGCACTCTCCGCGTAAGGCCGCAAGCCCCGCCGCCACCCTTCAGGCGTTGCCCAGCCATCCAGTTTCGGAACAGTCTTGGGCCTCTTGTGGTCGTCCAGATCGACCCAGGTTCCGGTGAAGTAATAGAGGTATCTGCCGAGGCCAAAACAGGCCGCGGCGCGCTTGAAGGCTTGCGCTTCCGCCGCTGTGCCGGCATTTTCGTCGTCGGCCCACTCCTCCCCAGTTGCGGAATGCGATCCCAGACCGAAGATTGTCAGTTCGCAGGTGACCAGCACTTTCGCGACAATCTTCTGATCCTTACTCCGCTCAAAATTCGCGCTGGTATGAATGGTGTACCGGCGTGTCCAGCCCCCGGGAGTAACCAGCGCGTTCAGACGATCTGTGTACGCTCTCTGGTCGGCGTAGGGCATAACCTGGCCACGCGGCGATCCGCCTTTGCTCGTATTCGTGACGCGCCATTCGATCACTGACGGATGGAAGGGTACCTCCAGATTAGCGAGCAACTCCTTGATCTCTGTCGCGGTCAGTGTCAGGGCAGTGGGGATGTCTGTGCCGCAAGGCGGCGGAGCAATCTGCTGCACTGCCGTGGTGGGTACATTTGCCGAGTCATTGGCATGTCCGTTGGCTGGGCTCATGACGGCTCTCCCTTCGTAACGATGTGCAGGAATCTCCCAAACGTTTCATGGAATATCCTGGTCCACAATTTCGCCGGAGCCAGCGTGGGAAGACTGGTCCTGATTCTCGTCGTGGGTTGGGGTTTGATGGTCGCTGCCGCCGTTTCCCCGCGGGCCGAGCAGCAGCAGGTCACGGGCGACGATTTCGGTGCGGTATTTTCTTTCGCCGCTCTGCCGATCCTCCCAGCTTGTGGTCTGGAGCTTGCCCTCGACGTACACCTTGGAGCCTTTAGCGACGTACTCGCCAACGATCTCCGCCAGACGCTGCCAGGCCA
>Ga0187782_10004665_pt1 | contig 10255 bp, 9 predicted proteins | sample 0715_SJ02_MP15_2_FD_132454 | JGI IMG/M metagenome (GOLD analysis project Ga0187782, IMG submission 132454) | Tropical peat soil microbial communities from peatlands in Department of Meta, Colombia - 0715_SJ02_MP15_20_MG | ecosystem: Environmental > Terrestrial > Soil > Wetlands > Peat | place...
CGCGTCCGCCGCAACCGCCAGCGGCCACCCTCAAACGGTTTTATCGAACGTGCGCAGAGCACCTCGGCCACATCTACGCCCACGCGTGAATGCACGTCCGATAAAACTCTAGCGTTAACCAGGCGCTACCGAGAATATTCTCGGTTCTCCTTGTCGATTCTGCACCTTCTCGTTCGACGTATGGGTAGAGCAGCAATTAAGCTATGAACTTGAACGTCAGCTCAACTCAACCCGAAAGGACAAACAAAATGCGATTCATGGTCATCGTCAAAGCCTCCTCCGAAAACGAAGGCGCAATGCCCGATCCCCAACTCATGGCCGACATGAACAAATTCAACGACGAGCTCCTGGAAGCCGGAGTCTTGATAGGCTACGACGGTCTTCACCCCTCCTCCAAAGGCGCCCGCGTCCACTTCTCCGGCAAGAACCGCACCGTCACCGATGGCCCCTTCGCCGAAAGCAAGGAACTCATTGCCGGCTTCTGGTTCTGGCAGGTCAAGTCACTCGAAGAGGCCATCGAGTGGGTCAAGCGATGCCCCAACACCCCCGATGGGGAAAGCGACATAGAGATCCGCCAGATTTTTGAACTCGAAGACTTCGCATCCGCCTTCAGCGAGGAAGAAATTCAGCAGGAGAAAGAATTCCGCGCTCGAATGGCAGCTAACGCAGCCAAGAAATAGTCCCACTTGGTCAAGGTGAGGGCGGGTGAGTTTACGGTGCAGGCTCGCCGCGGATACTGTGCCCGTATTTGCGCCGCATGGGACCATTTCCGCTCTAACTCCCGTGAAGTCCGGTTTCTGTGGGTACTTCGTAGTCTTAACGCTTTCTGAAAGTCAGGAACACCACGGCGAGCACAAGGGCAATCCAAAAAGCGCCCGCCAATCTGATCGCACGGGCCCCGGGCATCTTGATCCTATCAGTGTGAAACCAAGTGTAGAAGCTAATGACACTCGAAGGAAAAACGAGCCACCACAGCCCGAAACCAACAACCAGCGCGAGACCTAGGTAGTCGCTCAAGTTCATGGTGAAGCTATGAAATCACAGCACAAGTTTCACCGGCAACGCGGGCTTTGCGCCAGACTCCTGGTAAGCCGTAACTGCGTCTTCGACGCGTCGCTAGTGCCAGAAACTTGTCTAGAGTTTCCCACTTTGTCAGTGTGATTCCGGGATTCGCTTCGGCAAGCTAAGGCCGCTAAGGACATGGTGCTTCGTGCCCGACGGTAAGCATGGCTCCGGTACTGGCGATCACTAGTCTGGTGGCAAGGACCTCGTAGTAATGGTTCTTTGACCCCGTTGGAGAGTTTTTTAAACCGTTCGTCACCGGGCCGAAGCGAATCCCTATTCCCATTGAAGGAGCACAGGGATGAGCACGGACAAAAAGCTGTGGCGAAATCGAAAAGCAAAAAAGGAACTCGCACGACGGTTGCAGTCGGAGAACCCGGGCCTGGAAGTGGTCCATCCGCACGCCGCGGGAATCGATGTAGGCAATGGCTCCCACTATGTGGCGGTGCGGCCCGACCGCGACCCACATCCGGTGCGCCGATTTGAGTGCTTCACCGCGGATCTCTATCGCTTAGCCGAATGGTTGCAGAGTTGTGGGGTGCAGACCGTGGCGATGCAGTCGACCGGTGTCTATTGGATTCCGCTATACGACATTTTGGAAGAACGTGGGTTCGAGGTTTATCTGGTCAACGCCCAGCACACCAAGAATCTGCCGGGACGGAAGAGCGATGTGCAGGAAAGCCAGTGGCTGCTGAAGCTGCACACCTACGGGTTGCTGAACAACTCCTTCCAGCCACCGTCCAAGATTCGGATTTTACGCACCTACTGGAGGCAACGGCTACAACACGTCACCGGAGCGGCCACCTGTGTACAACGTATGCAGAAAGCGCTGACGCAAATGAATATTCAGCTCGCCAATGTGATCAGCGATCTGAGTGGGGTGACCGGGCAGTTGATCGTGCGGGCCATCGTCGCCGGAGAACGCGACCCGTGGAAGCTCGCGGAACTCAGTCATCCACGAATTCAAGCCAGCCGCACAGAGATCGCCAAAAGCCTAGAAGGTACTTGGCGTCCAGAACTCATCTTTATTGTGCAGCAGGAACTCGAGATGTATGACAACTACCAGCGAAGAGTGGCCGAGTGCGACGAGCAGCTACAGAAGCACCTGGCGGGTTTTGCCGACACCGTCCCGCCTCCCGTGAAGGAAGACTTGCCTCCGAAAAAGAAGAAAAAACAAAACAAGAATAATCCCCACTTTCATCTTGCCGATGAACTACAGCGCATCACCGGAGTGGATCTGACGCGCATCGATGGCGTCGATGTGATCGTCGCGCAAACGGTCATCAGTGAAGTGGGACTGGACATGAGCCCATGGAAAACCGAGGCGCACTTTGCTTCCTGGCTGGGAGTCTGTCCAGACAACCGCATCAGTGGCGACAAAGTACTCGCACGCAGAACCCGTCACGTGCTCAACCGTGCGGCCACGGCTCTTCGTCTCGGGGCCTCCACCCTACTGAAAAGCCAAACGTATCTTGGGGCGCAATACCGACGCTTGCGCAGCAAGCTCGGCGCTCCCAAAGCCATCACCGCCATGGCTCATCGCTTGGCCCGACTCGTCTATCGAATGCTCAAGTACGGTCAGCAGTACGTCGATAACGGCGCGGAATACTACGAACGAAGAAACCGCCAGCAACAAATCGAGTTCCTTAGAAAGAAAGCTGCCCGATTCGGCCTGCAGCTCACACCAGCCCAGTCCTGATAAGAAGTTTCTGGAGAGTCCGTTAACCAAGACTTGTGGATAGTTTCGATGGCTCGCAATGAGCCGAGCGCAGACGGCATGCGGTTATGATCGCTGCCAACCAGGAGATCAACAACGCCGCAGCAAACAGTTCGAGCCGGTGATCGTGCCAAAACAATCGCTCGGCGCGATAGCTCATATGGGGATTGCCAATCCGACGGCCTTCCACGGTCCAGTTCCAGACCTCACCCAAGAGGGCGCTAGTTGCCGCGACGGCCAGTGATACAAATAGTGCCATTATGATTCCAGGCACCCATCCGTCCTCGGCGGGTGGGTAGCGGCGCCAGATTATACGGGCACTCACAAACGCGGCCAAAACGTAGAACAGTGCGAATGGTAGCAGTTCCACTAGGTCAATGTAGGCACGGTTGCGGCCCAGTGAATCGGCGACTTGAGCGACTGGAACGCCATGTTGTTTTGCCACTTCTCCAAACAACCTGTCCCTGCACGCGTCTCGTTCGGCTGGGTACCTCTCGCTCGGGTTCGGGCTATGGCGACCAAAGTGAGTGTCGGCATATCGAATCGCAAGATCTTCGGCGAACTCCGCATCCGCACTGATATGTCGAGCACTAACCGGCTCAACAGGGACTTCTCCCGGCCATCTGCAATCGGAATTACGTCCATCGCGGCGGACGCATCCGCCCAAGCTCAGTACGAATATCATCGCCATAAAGACCGCTAAGTTCTTTGGAGCGATCCTAACCGGGGCACTCAAGGCAATGTCTCCTCAAATAACTTCTGAAGGGAATCGTGAGGCTGACGACGATCCTCAGGGCCCCGCCCCGCGAACCTCGGTTACAACCTCGCGGATGGAGCTGATGATTAAGTCTTCCGGAATTGACCCGTGATTTGCATTTGGGACAATGATCTGGCGTCCCCGCGTGGAAAGTCCCACGAGCTTCGGTTGTATCTCGTGAATCCACACCTGCTGATACGCTGCAGCCTCCCGATTCATCTCTTCGTCTCCAAAGTCAATTGGCTGTCCGGCCGTCAGCACAATAAGGGGAAAGTGTCCGACTTTTGTCATAGAGGCTGCCTCTGCGTAGCTCTCCGGCAGGACGATACCCGGTGAGGTGTTACCCAAAAAGGACTTCGGCTGTTGCCGCAGGGCTGCCATGATCTCTTCATCGGTCAACTGTGAAGGACTCTTGCTTTGCGCCGTAGACGGCTGTGTTAGTCGCACCAAACCAACGAAAGTCGCCGCGCTGAATGCGAGCTGAAGAGGGTGCCAGAGAAATCGTGGCGCCGTACGGCCCAGATAGAATTTAGGTGCTCGCTTAAGCTCGTCTTCGTGCGTGGAGTCAATTAGTACCATTCCAGCAACTTCGTTCGGATAAAGACCTGCATACACACGCGAATTCAAACCGCCGAATGATCCGCCGGCCAACACGTATGGAGCGGGCACGCCTGCTCGTTTCAAGAGCTCATGAAGATCCTCGGCAATCGCCGAACTGGTGCGAGGGTAGGGTCCCAAATCGCTCCAACCTTCGCCCGCTCGGTCGTACCAGCAAGCTTGGGTGAACTTGGCCGCTTCTGTTTGAAACGACTTCCATCCGAGACCTGGTCCAGCTCCGCCCGACTCGAAGATTACGGCAGGCGTCCCTACGCCCGAGCAGAAAATATTGAGACTCCGCCCGCCAATGTCGACGGACCTGCCGATCTGTACGAATCGCGCTCGGTCACGTCTACGCCCGATCTGCTCGTAAACGACGCCCACAATGAGACTGAGCGCTACCAAAACCGCTAAACCTTTAAGCGCAATCTTCAGCCATCGCTTCAACAAGGATTCCTCCTTTTTGGCAGTCGGAGGAGAACGTGAAGGGTCAGCGGCCCGACGGCGTGCTCCACGGCAAGAAACTTCCGAAAGCAATCATGAGCGGGAGTATTCCGACGACACCCGCGACAACCCACTTCCAGACTTCCGAGCGAATGAGCCATCCGCGCAAGAGCGAGACCATCGCATCCAGAATCAGCGCACGGACGCCCAACGAATTTGCGGCTTCGTCGTAGATCCATAAAATCTCGTCAGCAAACCGTTTACGGAAGGAAGGAGGATGCAGGCGAATAAGAAGTGCATAGAAAAAACGCATCACAGCGCCTCTTTGGCCTTCCTGCCGCGCAAACGCAATTTGGCCTCGCGCACAGCGGCATCCAGACGCGAAACCTCTGCTAGGAACAAATCGCGGCCAAATCCGGTCATTCGGTAATAATGCCGCCGAGGGTCGTCGTTTGCGGACTTGCGGGGTACTTCCTTGACTACTCCGCGATCCATCAGCTTTTCCAGATTGTCGTAGAACGTGCCAGGGCCCAGCTTGTACTTGCCTTTTGACTGGCGCGCCACTTCTTGCATGATTCCGTAGCCGTGGCGATCTTCATCAGACAGAGCCAGCAAAATATAGAAAGTGGCAGGGGATAAGGGGAGGAAATCTTTGAGGTCGTCTCTCATGGTCGAACTCCGATATATCGGACTCCGACCTAGTTGTCAAGACTTAATTATGGGCGGGCGAGGTGAGAGTTTTGCTCAACTCCCGAGAAGTCCGATTCCCAGAAAAGTGGCTCATAGTACTCCAAAAGCGTCCGCTCCTGCCTAAACTCCATCGCTGCGCTGGCTCAAGTCCAACCAGCTCTTAAAACCAAGCTGACGTACCCATCCCACACATGTCCCGACATATGGCCGCACGCTTAGTGCCTGGTTAATCGGGGTGCGCCCGGATAAACGGGAATGTCGTAAGGAATGGGCGGACACGCCCGCGCCAAGGAGAACATTGTTCAGTTCACCCAGATACGAGCCCGACACGCAAAATGCGTGTATCAGCGGTTGAACAGTGTGCGAGTAGTAGCCCGCCACCCTTAGTACCGACTTGTGCGGTGAACCGATTTCTACAGCGGCTTGGGTTTGGCGGCCAATGCCTCACGGTAAGCCTTGAGATTGCTCTTGTCGACTACCACGGTGCCCGTGTCTACGAATGTGGGCGTCGGGGCTGCTAAGGCGGTGCGCCAGTCTTTGAATTGATGAACCGCATTATGGTGTAAGTCGTCGAGAAATTTTAGTCCGTAGTAACTCATAACGTAGGGCTTTTGCGTAACCGTTGCCGCGATCACCCCCTTGTCGATCCAATCCAGCGTCTCCGGATCGTCATCGAAGGCGACAATCGGCAGCATACCTTCCATATTTAGGCGGTGTAGCGCTCCAGCGGCGCCGGAACCTCCTGTCGCCTCTAGGCAAATGATTCCCTCTACTTTTTCTTTTTTCTCTATCAGCTCAGAGATCTGATCAGACGCACTTCGCGCATCTCCCTGGTCATCCAATATCTTTGTCAGCTTAATCTCGGGGAAATTCTTCAGCGCATCCGCTACGCCCGCCACACGATCATCGAGGTTGCGTTGCCCCGAAATCGTAATGACCGCAATGCTCCCGTGATTTCGAACAAGCGCCGCCATCTGCTTCAGGCTCTCATTGCCGGCCTTGAAGTTGTCCGTTCCTACGTATAGCACGCGCTTCGAACCCGGCACGTCTGCATCCACACAGATGACCGGGATCCCTGCAGCTACCGCCTTGTCAATCTCAGACTGGAAAATCTCGGGCTTCGCCGCGGACAGACAGATTCCGGTTGGGTGCTCTTCCACGATCTGGCGGAATTTCACGAGTTCTGCGTTTGGTTGGTAACCCGCGGGACCAACGAGTTCAGCCCTCACACCAAGTGCTTTGGCCGCGTCCAAGAATCCCGCCTGCGCCTTCTGCCAGTAGGGTAGGTTGATATTCGTGGCTACAAAGACGTAGCGCTCGTTTGCGTCGTGGTAAGGCCTCGCACACGATACAATAAATGCAGAAAACACCAAGATAAGAAGAGATACGAGTTTGGTTTCATGTATCTTCATTGAGTTCTCCTTCGTACTCCTTCTGGCAGGCGCCGTACATCCATGCATGGGGAATTGGGAACCAACGGGCCTAATCCCACTGAATAGTCTTTGCTTTCGCTGACCTCCGATCCAGAATTTTCGATTTCGAGTCTCCTACCATGCAAAACATAGGGCGGGCCGTCCTTTTGCGTCAAGCTCAGGTCACGGACATGGTTGAGTGACAAATTGGGGAGGCCTGCTGGTCTACGCTCATTTTGAACGAACGCGCAACAGGCGACAGGTCTTGATACGTCCGTTTACCGGACAGATCGCTTCAAGTACTCAATCGCCAAACAACAGGTCCCCTTGAAAATACAAAAAAATGAAAAAAGCCCGTGGGCGGTCAGAGGCGTCGCCGTGATCTCGGCGCAGTCAGGACGAACAACTCACGCCTAACTCTAAATCGAGACGCGCATGCAGCAATTCGCAGTGCCGCATCGGCAAAAACTGGCGCGCGCGTTCGCGTTCACACCGGTCCAATCGGCGCACAACTCGGGGTTAGGGACTCAACGCATTCGTTGACTCACCTCAGGTCACAACCTAATATGTCGTCACTGTGGCGGATACCGACACGCTCATCGGGCAAACCGTCTCCCACTACCGCATCATCGAGAAACTCGGCGGGGGCGGGATGGGTGTGGTGTATAAGGCTCAGGACACCCGCCTTGACCGATTTGTGGCCCTCAAGTTCCTACCTGAAGGCTTGGCCCATGACCGACAGGCCATGGAGCGATTCCGCCGTGAAGCCAAAGCAGCCTCGGCTCTAAATCATCCGAACATATGCACGATTTATGACATTGGCGAGGAGAACGGCAAAGCCTTCATTGCGATGGAGTATCTGGAAGGCAGGACCCTGAAACACGTCATCGCTGGTCGGCCTCTGGAACTGGAGAAATTGCTGGATGTGGCGATTGGCGTGGCCGAGGGGCTGAACGCTGCTCATTCAAAGGGCATCATCCACCGTGATATCAAGCCAGCAAATATTTTCGTTATCGAAAGTGGACACCCCAAGATTCTCGATTTTGGTCTTGCCAAGGTCAGTTCATCGAAGAGCATTAATGGCAACGAACCAACGCTTGCCACTCAGGACGTAGACCCAGACCACCTGACCAGTCCCGGTAGCACGCTGGGAACCGTGGCCTATATGTCGCCCGAACAAGCACGTGCCAAAGAACTGGACGCACGCACCGATTTGTTTTCCTTTGGGACTGTGCTCTACGAGATGGCGACTGGGCAGCTGCCATTCCGGGGGGACAGTAGCGCAACCATTTTTGAGGCGATTCTAAACCGTGCTCCTGTGGCCCCTGTTCGCTTGAATCCTGACCTTCCTTCAAAACTGGAAGAAATTATCAACAAGGCCTTGGAGAAGGACCGGAGCCTCCGCTATCAACACGCCTTTGACATTCGCACAGACTTGCAGAGGCTGAAACGGGATACAGAGTCACATAAATCATCGGCTGTAGTGGAGACTGCGCCTGCTACGCGCACCGGACAAGCTTGGATACTCGGAGCGGTGGCGGTAATCATCGTTGCTGTTATCGCTGGCTATTTCACTTTGCACCGTCCAGCGAAACTCACCGACAAAGACACCGTCGTTCTCGCCGACTTTGCCAACAGCACAGGTGACCCAGTTTTCGACGATACGCTCAAGACGGCACTAACCGTTTCTTTGAGGCAATCTCCTTTTCTAAATGTGCTCTCCGACAACAAAGTCGCTCAGACACTAAAGCTGATGACACGCGCGTCCGATACCAAGCTCACGCGCGACGTAGCTCGTGAGCTTTGCCAGCGGGCGGGCAGCAAGGCTTACATTGCCGGATCGATTGGAACTTTGGGCAGCGAATATGTGCTGGCATTGAATGCGGTGCATTGCCAGAGTGGGGACACGCTGGCGCAAGAGCAGGTAACAGCGGCGACCAAGGAGAAAGTGCTCGATGTGTTGGACGAGGCGGCGTCCAAGCTGCGCGGCGAATTGGGTGAGTCGCTAGCCTCGGTGCGAAAGTTCGATGTTCCGCTCGAAGACGCAACTACGACATCGCTGGACGCTCTCAAAGCGTATAGCACCGGAAGAATAACCTTACATCGACAAGGCGATCTTGCGGCAATACCGCTCTTCCAGCACGCGATTGAACTCGACCCGAACTTCGCTATGGCGTATGCGGTTCTAGGCGTGTCCTACGAAAATATTTCAAAGTCGGAGTTAGGCGATAACTGCATTCGCAAGGCGTTCGAATTACGTGATCGGGTCAGCCATCACGAAGGGTTCAGCCTTTCAGCCGAGTACTATGCACAAGTTACGGGAGAGGTTGAAAAAGCTGCTGAAATTGGAGAATTGTGGGCACAGACCTACCCCAACGACCCGGAGCCGCACGCCTTTCTTAGTGGCGACTACATGTGGCTTGGCCAGTTCGACAAAGCTCTCTTCCACACTAAACTTGCGTTGCAGAAGGAGCCCAGCGTCGATGTGATGGGAAACTTGCTGGGTATCTATTTAGCGTTAAACCGCCTTGACGATGCTGAGGAGTTGGCTAACACGCTACGAGGGCCGGGTTACTACAGTCTCGCCGATTTCGATTCCGGCATCTATGTCTTGGGGTTTGTCCGGGATGACAGTAAGGAGATGCAACAGCAACTGGCATTGGCAAAAGGTACGAAGGTCGATCCTCAAAGTGTGGGTTCCCTTGCCGCTGACACTGCGGCTTACCATGGGCACATCGAAAAGCAAACGGCGATTCAGATGAAGGCGAGTGAGCCAGCGGCAATATTGCAACTCAAACGAGCCCTGTGGGAGGCGGAATTCCAGTTGACCGATGCAGCACGCCGGGACATAGAAGAGTCCCTCGAGAATGCGCCGAGTCCCTACGTACGAATTTTGGCTGGACTTGCGCTGGCACGTGCGGGGGACACATTAGCCGCAGAAAAGCTCAGCAGAGAGCTAGAAAAAATGTACCCACCTGATTCTCTGTATGTCTTGTATTGGGGTTCGTCGATTCACGCAGCGGTGGATCTGCACCGAAACAATCCAGACCGTGCTATTCACTCGTTGCAGGCAGCGTCGGACGTAGAACTCAGCGTAGACTCAGTTCTTCCGGGAGCGACGATGCATCCGGTCTACTTCAGAGGACTGGCATATCTAGCATCCCACCAATCACCCGAAGCTGCTGCCGAATTCCAGAAGATGATCGATCACCGTGGCTTGATCGCGAATTGCCCGTTGGGCGCACTTGCTCATCTCCAACTCGGTCGTGCGTACGCGATGGCAGGTGAGACCGCCAAGGCGAGAGCCGCCTACCAAGACTTCCTCACCCTCTGGAAAGACGCCGACGCGGACATCCCCATCTACAAGCAAGCCAAGGCGGAGTACGCGAAATTATTGTAGTGACTTGCGACCTGTGCCTAAACTTTGGTTAGTGCCTGCACGTCGCCTCTGAAAATACAGAGCGGCATCGAAACCATCTTCGCTGAGCAAAACGATTTTATTGGGGCACAAGCTGGAGCGGTGAATGCTACAACTTCAAATATTGGACTTCAATTATGACTTGGTGGTGGATCATC
>Ga0187782_10004666_pt1 | contig 10254 bp, 11 predicted proteins | sample 0715_SJ02_MP15_2_FD_132454 | JGI IMG/M metagenome (GOLD analysis project Ga0187782, IMG submission 132454) | Tropical peat soil microbial communities from peatlands in Department of Meta, Colombia - 0715_SJ02_MP15_20_MG | ecosystem: Environmental > Terrestrial > Soil > Wetlands > Peat | place...
GCGAGACGAAATTAGCGACCGGATTGTCCATGTCGGTTGCTTCCGGGTTGAAAAATCCTCCGAAGGAAAGCCCGACCTGAAGCCCCACCATTTGGCCGGCGAGTTCGATGCCGGCGAACAAGACGCGTATCGCAAAGCCCAGCGCGACGCCAATAAGTATGTTGCGAACCAAGATCTCGAAAAACACCGCATCGAGTGTCGAACTCATCGCTGGCGTCGGAATCGTGGGTGCCAGCACCAATGCAATCGCTACGCCGATCGCCACCTTAGCGCGCAGAGGAATGGAGCGGTGTGACAGCACCGGCACGGTGCTGGTCAGGGCAAGAATACGCACCAGCGGCCAGAAAACATAGCCCGCCCACGCGGCGATCTGGTTGCTGGTGAACAGCATGGTGTATCGCTTGCGTTGACGCCTAGCCGATCATCGTCGGGATGGACTGGTAAAGGCGGCGCAAAAAATCAACGAAATACGTGATCATCCAGGGCCCGGCGAGAACTAAAGTCGCAATCATTGCCAGCAGTTTGGGGATGAAGGTAAGTGTCATCTCGTTGATCTGCGTTGCGGCCTGCAAGATCGACACGACCAGACCAACCACGAGCGAAGCGAGCAGCATTGGCGCCGATAGCAGAACGGCCGTGTACAGGGCTTGTTGCGCAAGTGTGATTACACCTTGTGGGTCCATGATTGCCTTCACGGAAATTTTTTGAAGTCGGTTGCCAAGTCGCGCTGTGGCCGCCCATCGTCAAGGCGAAAAACTTGCGACCAAGGAGCCAATAAGCAGGTTCCAGCCGTCGGCCAGGACGAACAGCATGAGCTTGAAGGGCAAAGACACGAGCACGGGTGAAAGCATCATCATCCCCATCGACATGAGCACGCTTGCTACCACCATGTCGATGACGAGAAAGGGGATGAAAACCATAAAACCAATCTGAAACGCGGTCTTGAGCTCGCTAGTCGCAAAAGCCGGGATGACGACGCGCAAAGGCAGATCGGCTGGCTTATCGACCGCGGCCGCCGTCTTTTCTATGCGTGCCATGCGGACGAATAGTTCCAGATCGTTTGCGCGTGTGTGTTTGAGCATGAATTCCTTCATGGGCACTGCAGCCAAGTCGGTAGCCTGTTCAAACGAGATTTTCTGCTGGCTAAAGGGCTGATAGGCCTGCTCGTACATGCGATCGAAAGTCGGGCCCATGACGAAGAAGGTCAGGAACAGTGAAAGGCCGATGATGACTTGGTTGGGGGGTGCCGTTTGCGTGCCCAGCGCCATGCGCAGCAGTGACAAGACGATGACAATGCGCGTAAAGGAGGTCGTAAGAAGCAGCAGGGCCGGCAAAAACCCAAGGGCCGTGAGAAACAGCAGCGTCTGGATCGGCACCGAATACTGGGTCGTACCGCCGGCTGCGGGCGCCGCGCTGATCGCGATGGGACTCGTCTGAGCCCACGCGGGCTGCAATAGCACCGCTAGCGCCACTGCGGCCAGTGTCAGTGCCGAAAGTATGTGACCGGGCCGCATCAGCGTTGTCCCGCGCGCAGCTTCTCGAGCAAGGTGCCAAAGGACGCTGGCGGCAGTGCGCTGGCGCCCGCCTCGCCCTTGGGCAGCGAGCCTAAACGGGTCACGCCGCTCGCACCAACGCCCAACAGCCACCAACGCTCGCCTGCTTCAACAATAACGACCCGCTCCCTTGGCCCGAGCGCTAATTGCGTCACTAGGCGCAACTGGCTGCTGCCGCCACGCGGCGCAAAGCCGGCGCGGCGCAAAACCCACAGCGCCGCTCCGAGCAAACCCAGTACGAGGACAAGTGCCAGCGCCATGGGCACAAACGAGGGCCCCTCGATGGGTGCGGCCGGGGCGCCGGTTGTTGCGGCCTGCGCCTGCGCCACCGCGGCAGCTATTACCAGCGCGAGCGAGCCGCCGATTCTTGTAAGAGTCCGCCGTCGAGCGACCGCTAAGAGCTGGCTCGCGGCCGGAGCGCCGTCGCTTGCCGCCCTCGTTGGCCGATTCCCTGTGCACCGCATGGCCGGCCTTACTTGTGCAGGCGCCGTACGCGCTCGCTAGGTGTCACGATGTCGGTTAGCCGAATGCCAAACTTCTCGTTGACCACAACCACCTCGCCTTGCGCGATTAGGCAGCCATTTACCAGGACGTCCATTGGTTCACCGGCGAGCGCGTCCAGTTCAATGACCGAGCCCTGGGCCAATTGCAAAATGTGCTTGATCGGAATTCGGGTGCGACCTAGCTCCACCGTGAGGTGAACCGGGATATCGAGAATGAGATCCAGGTCCTGGGCACCGTCTGGCGAACTTCCGGGCGTTAACCGGGGGAAAATGTTGGCCGGCTGCGCGATAGTTTCTACGGCTGAGCTCGGTTCGATGGTCGCACCGCCACCGGTCGCCGATTGCTCCTTGAGCGCAGCGGCCCAATCTTCCTCGCCGCCCGCGGGTCCGTTTCCGCCCGGCTGGCTCATATTCAATTCTCCTCGATGGAAAAGTGCTCGCTAAAGTGCGAGTACTTCAGCATTCGTTCCGCGCGTATTGCGGTGTGGCCGTTCACGGCCCCAAAGCGGCACTCCATGACCGGCACCCCGTCGACCTTGACGGGGATGATGTCGCGGATGGGCAAGGCGATGAAATCGCCCACCTGCAGCCCGATGAGCTGCCCGACTGTCAACTCCGTTTGCGCCAACTCCGCGGCGATCTCGACCTCAGCGTTTTGTACCTGTTGCGTCAGTTGACGTACCCAGCGACGATCAGGCTCCTGGCCGTCGCCTTGCAACGAGGAATACAAAATGTCGCGGATAGGTTCGAGCGAAGAATACGGAAAGCAAAAGTGGATCTCGCCACCGCTTTCGCCGATTTCCAGATTGAACGTCACCGCCACCACGATTTCCGACGGAGAGGCGATATTGGCGAACTGCGTGTGCATCTCCGAGCGTTGGTACTGGAACTGAAATTTGACCAACGCACCCCATGCCTTGGTGTACTCGGCCAGCACGAGCTCCATCATGCGCTGGATGATGCGCTGCTCGGTCGCGGAGAAATCGCGCCCCTCGATGCGAAAGTGCTGTTTTCCCGTTCCGCCGAACAAGGTGTCGATGGCGCAAAACACAAGATTCGGATCGAAAATCACCAGTCCCTGGCCGCGAAGCGGCGTGAGCGTGATGATATTGATGTTGGCCGGAACAACGATGTCGCGCAGAAATGCCGAGTACTTGATGACGCGCACCGGACCGACCGAGATCTCGGGATTGCGGCGCATGAAGTTAAACATGCCAGCGCGCAGGTTACGCGCAAAGCGCTCGTTGATGATCTCGACGGTGGGCATGCGCCCGCGCACGATGCGCTCTTGGTTCGCAATGTCGTAATCGCGAATGCCTTCCTTTGGCTCGTCCTTCTGGAGCTTTTGCGACTCACCGGTAACGCCCTCGAGAAGTGCGTCGACTTCGTCCTGAGAGAGAAACTGTTCCGACATGTTTGCGTTTTCCCAGCGCCAGCTGTTTGCTTGTGTCGTTACTGTATGAGCATGTGGGTGATCAGCACCGCATCGATCGATTGATCGGCGGCCGTTCCGGCGATCGCCTTGTTGGCAGCTGCGACGACCTCCGTGCTGAGCTTCTCCTTACCCTCTTTTGCGATCAAATCCGCCGGATCCTGGGAGCTAAGCACGGGGATGACGGCGCTGCGGACGATTGGCGTAAGTTCTTTGATGGCCTCCGCCGCTTCGACGCTTTTCACCTGAAATGTCAACTTGATCTGGAGAAATTTCTCCGGATCTTTTAGGTTGACCGTAAAGGTCTCGAATTCGACGAAATACGGCTTTTTCGCCTCGTCTTTCTTGCCCGCGTCCTTGCCCTTTTCCGCGTCTTTGCCTTTTGTCGCCTTGGTCTTGCCGGTCTCGGAGGATGCGGACTCTGGGCTCGCGGCACCGAAATACAGGTAGGCGCCCGCGCCCGCACCGGCGAGCAAAAGCACGACGCTGGCAATAAGGATGATGGGTTTGAGGTTTCGCTTTTTTGCCTGAGCTGGGCTCGCGGCCTTGCCCGGGACCGCAGCCGCGTCCTTACCCCTGGCTGCGCCCAATGCGTCTTTGGCTGGTGCCGCAGCGGCGGCTGCCTTCATATCGGCCATCATTTCCCCAAAAGCGTTGCAAACCGCCCGCTGTCGCCTCGGCAGCGAACCGGTAATCTTTAGCGATTATTGGGAATGGGTCGTCGCCGCAATCAGCCGAATATGCGCGCGATTTGGCACTAAGCAAAGGTATCGATCAAGCGGCTGCCGGCTATCCGGTTGCCCGCCGCTACGTCGACGCCAATCGCGGTTGCGCGTGTCATCGCGGGCACGTTGAGCGGATCGTTTACTCCAAGTGCCCGGCGCTGCGCTGCGCCCTGATCCGCATTGCCTGCCGAGCCATCACCGACCTGTGCGTCGGCAAGTTGCAAACCGCTGCTTTGAAAAAGCTCACCCAGATGGGGAAGCGCCTCTTGCAGCGCGGCGCGGGTCGCGGCATGACTGGCCGAAATCACCAAAGACGCCTGTAGTCCGTTCATCTGGATCGAGACATTCACCGGTCCGAGTTCTGCCGGTTGCAAGGACAGCTGCGCGGACTGCGCCCCCGTCTTGGCCAGCAAGACAAGCTGTCGCGATACGTCCAGTCCAAATCCCGAATCGCCCACCCGTGTTGCGACGTTGACCTGAGCGGGGCCAAGGCCAAGCGCTGCAACAGCGTGGATTGGTGCGCCGGCCAGGCTTGTCAGGGCTGCCGTCGACGATGAACCCAGCGGTGTGCCACCGTTTGCAAGCACGGAATCGCCGATTGTCTCTGGCGCGTTGCCGTTGGCCGATTCGCCTTCGGCCTTCGCGGGACGGGCAAAGAGCGTCGCAAAGCTTTGCACCGGATTCGTGGCGGATGCGTTGATGCCCGCGACAAGGCCAGAAGCAGGCACCGCTTGGTTTTGGTCCTGCGCCGCAAACGTGCCCTCGGCGGTGTTCGCGTCGACACGATCGGAGGCGCCCAACCCAACGACGGTTGCTTCGCTACTGGGCGGCAGGGCCGCCTGATTGCCTGCCGCAGCCGCGCTCGGCTCCGGACGGATCGTCTGTGCAGCGGCTGATTGCATGAATGCGCCAACGCTGGCGTCTGTCGGCACCAAGACGTTGCCGCACATCGGGGCACTCGTGTCGGTCGTCGGCGCGGTGCTCACTTTTGGCGCTTCTGAGCTGCTCGTGGACTTGTCCGGCTCGTCCTTTGCGCTTGTCGGGCGGTTGGCGCTGTCGCGAGCTTCCGCAACGACGGCGTGTCCCAAAGGCGCTGGGCTTTTACCCGTGTTGAATGCGTGGGTCAGCGCGGGGGCTCGCTGCGTGGACAAAACCACGCGGCTCGTTGCCGCGGACCGCGAATTCGCATTGGCGCTGGCAGATTTCTCGCGTGACGAGGCCGCTTCGATGGCAGTTTGTGCGTTTGTCGCATCTTCCCCCTGGCCAGTGTCGGCGGGCGTTTGCTTAGGCGCATTACCCCCCTCGGGATTGTTTGCGTCGTCTGGTGAAGATGCGGCCTGGGCGTTGGCCATCGCGGATGAAAAGCTCGCGCTATCGCTTGAAGCGTCCGTGGCGGCCGGTGAGGAGGAATCGGCATCCTGTCGCTGGCTCGAGTTACTTGCTGTCAACGCATTGGCAATGGTGCTTGAAATCATGAATCACTCCCGACAAAAGCGGCTCCCTGACCCAATCCGACGGCCGCCGCGCGGTTCTGCGATTGCTGTGCGAACTCATCGGTGTTTTTCTGCTCGCGCCGCACCTCGGTGCGGCGTTGGCGTTCGAGGCGCCGTGCCGCTAACGTCTCTAAGCTCTTGTGTTTGCGTAGACATAGCGCGACTTCGCTGGCTGCCTGCGCCACGGCCTGTTCGCGTGCCTCGATTTCCCGTTCCTGCGCTGCAACAGCCTCGTGCAAACGTTCGAGAAACACGATCTGGTTGCGCTCTGCGCTGGGGTCTCGTTTATCTCCGGGGCGGCAACGGGCGCGTTCCTCGTACTCTTGAGCGTACTGGCGCAGCGTCGCTAAGTGCGCTCGGGCTTGCTCGAGCGCGCGTTGCAAGGTTGCGTGCCGCACCTGAGCCGCATCGCTCTTGCTCTTGGCCAGCTCGATCAGGGTTTGCAAGGTCTCGGGGTTCATTTTGGATTGGGACAGCCTGTGACCGCTGTCTTACGTTTGCTTGTGCAAAACCATGGTGACATCTGCTAGTTACCGAGGATCGGCACCGACTTAACGAGTTCTGCCAGGTCTTGTTGCGCTTGACTGAGCATTGCGCGCTCGGTCATGGATTGCTGCAAGAATCGCTCCATCCGCGGATGGGCAGCAATGGCGGCGTCGAGGGCGGGATCGGCCCCCGCAACGTACGCTCCGACAGACAGTAGATCGCGGTTGCGCTGGTAGCGCGAATACAGCGCCCGGAACCGTCGTGCAAATTCGATCTGCTGCAAACTGCAGACGGCGGGCATGACACGGGAGATGGAACTCTCGACGTCGATTGCCGGAAAGTGTCCGGCCTCTGCCAACGATCGCGACAAGACGATGTGGCCATCGAGGATCGCCCGAGCTGCGTCGGCGACCGGATCCTGCGGATCGTCGCCTTCCGTTAACACCGTGTAAAAGCCCGTGATTGAACCACCGCCCGCGGAGGCATTGCCGGCCCGCTCGACCAGTTGCGGTAGCTTGGCAAATACAGAGGGCGGGTATCCCTTGGTGGCAGGCGGCTCACCGATTGCCAAGGCAATTTCGCGCGCGGCCATGGCAAAGCGCGTAAGCGAATCCATCAGCAGCAGCACGTCGCGTCCTTGATCGCGAAAATGCTCCGCGATCGACGTTGCGTAAGCCGCTCCCTGCATGCGTACGAGCGGCGTCGTGTCGGCAGGGGCAGCCACGACGACCGCGCGCCGCAGACCTTCGGTCCCGAGAATATCGTCGATGAATTCTTTGACCTCCCGGCCACGCTCGCCGATCAGACCTACGACGATGACGTCGGCCGTGGTGTAGCGGGCCATCATTCCCAGCAGCACGCTCTTGCCCACACCGGATCCGGAGAACAGCCCGATCCGCTGGCCGCGACCGACTGTGAGCAGACCGTTGATGGCCCGGATTCCGACATCCAGCGCATTGCGCACCGGCGCACGGTCCATCGCGTTGATCAGGCGTCGCGTCAAGGGATGAAGTTCGCAAGCACTGCCGTCGGCCGCTACCAGAGGTCCACCCCGATCCAGCGGCGTACCGCTCGGATCGATCACCCGCCCGAGCAGTGCATTGCCTATGGGTAGCTGGCGTGCACGGTCCTCCGCGCGGCGCCGCGGGTGATTGCGCTGCGCCAGAGTTGGTCGCGGCGCAGCAGGCTCGAAGGGCACGACCATGGCACCGGGTCGAATGCCCTGCGGCTCGCTAATGGGCATAAGAAACAGACGCTCGCCCGAAAAGCCCACCACCTCAGCGTCTAGCCGCGCGTTGTCCGCCTGCACGACGGCAACGCGGGCGCCGACGGGTAATTTCAGCCCGACAACCTCCATGACCAGACCGGCCGAACGCGTGAGCCGACCTCGCAATTCCAAGGGTTCGGCGCAGGTCACGATAGAGCGGCACTCCCTGAGAAACTGAGGAAAGGCCGAGAGCTGCGGCGCGTTGGCTGATCGACTCATTGAAAGTCCGGTTTGCGGCCGGGCTCGTCGGTCGCGTCTTCAATGGTGATCTCGGGTACGGGCGCATCCGACCCCAAGGTTTGCACGACGCGACGCCATCTCGTGGCCAAGGTCGCATCGATCTCCGCATGGGGCGACTCGACTCGACAGCCACCAGGTTGGATCGTTGGATCGGCGAGAAAGCGGCAGCCGTGAAACTGACCATCGGCTCGCAGCGATTCGCGCACCAGCTCAAAATCAAGCGGTGATAGCCGCACCGTCGGATGGGCGTGCGCATCGACGATCAATGTCAGCGCTTCGCGCACCACCGGCAGAATCACGTCGCGTCGGGTCTGAATTTCATGTCGAAGAACCTGGCCCGCGATGTCCAGCGCCAGGTCGAGCAAGCAGTCGGACGTTTGCAGCGAGAGTTCCTCAAAGCGCTTTTCCAGGCCGGTGAGCAGGCTCTCTAGGCGTTGCAGATCGGATGCCCGCGCTTGCTGGGCATTGCGCATCACATCCGCATAGCCCTGCGCGCGCCCTTGCTCGTATCCGTTTTGCTCACGACCCGCACCCGTGCCGCGTGCCGACAGCGGTACTGAGCCGGCAATGCGCGTGCCGCCTGCAAGCGGACGCAGCTCCCAATTGGCCGTACCGCCAATTTTGTCCTTGGGAATAGTGCGCGAAAACCGATCCGATGCCCCCATGTCAAGCCTCGTAGTCCACGATTGCGCCGGGTTCAGACAAATTCATCGTCGCCGCCACCGGCGCCGAGTTGGATTTGGCCTTCGTCGGCAAGACGCCGCACGATCTTGAGAATTTCACGCTGTTCGGCCTCGACCTCCGAAAGCCGCACCGGGCCCTTGGCCTCAAGGTCCTCGCGCATGGTTTCTGCCGCGCGAGTCGACATGTTTTTAAAGATGCGCTCACGCAATGTCTGGTCGGCACCCTTGAGGGCGACGATGAGGGCCTCGGATTGCACTTCGCGCAGTAGCGCCTGTATGGCCTTGTCATCGAGGTCATTGAGATTCTCGAAGGTGAACATCTGGTCAAGAACCTTCTGTGCCAGATCGGCGTCGTGTTCGCGGATCGCCTCGATCGCTACCGTCTCGATGGCATTGCCCAGAAAATTGAGAATCTCCGCCGCCGCCTTTGTTCCACCCAGTGTTGCCTTCTTGATTTTGTCGCTGCCCGCGAGTACACGCGACAGAACCTGATTGAGTTCCTCCAGGGCCTTTGGTTGAATGCCGTCGAGCGTAGCGATGCGCAGCAAAATGTCGTTGCGCAGGCGCTCCGGGATATTTTTCAGCACCTCGGACGCATGGTCGCGCTCCAGGTGTACCAGGATCGACGCAACGATCTGGGGGTGTTCCGTTTTAAGCAACTCGGCGACTGCGGCCGGATCCATCCACTTCATCGATTCGATGCCGGAGACGTCACTGCCTTGCAGGATTCGATCGATCAAAAGATTGGCCTTTTCCTCACCCAAGGCCTTGCGCAGCACCTGACTCACATATTCGTCCGTATCGCGCACCAAAGAGAAATTGCCTTCGCGTGTCTCGTGGAAGCGTTTGATGGTTGCGTCGACACGATCGCGCGAAACCGTGCGCATCTTGGCCATCGACTCGCCGACTTTTTGCACTTCCTTGGGCGTCAAGTACTTGAAAACTTCGGCGGCACCTTCCTCCCCAACGGACATCAGGAGGATCGCGGCGCGGTCGATGCCGGAGTCGTCGGCTGCCATGGCGTTGCTTAGGCTCTGGCGTCGCCGACCCAGGCCTTGACCACGTTGGCGACTGCCGCTGGGTCACTCTTGGCGATCTGGCGCACACCTTCGATCGACGGCGGGGTGCCGCCCGCGGGCGGCGCAAGGGCCGGCGGCGTTGCTGCCGGTGCCTCGGTGACGACGGGCGCGGTGCCAATGGTTTTCATCGCTGGTCGAAGAACGCCGAACACCACGATTGCGGTCAACACGAGAAACAGCAGCGCCTTGCCGCCTTCCTTGGCGAGGGCAAGCACATCAGGACGCTGCAGCAGCGGCACCGGTTCGGCTGGTGAGAGCTCGGGTTGAGTGAACGGCGCGTTGACCAAATTAAGCGAGTCTCCCCGTGGCTCGTTAAATCCCATCGCCTGGCGGGCAAGAGCCTGCAAGTTTTCGATCTCCTTGCTATCCCAGGGTGTACCCGCTCCCTGGCCATCGGCCGGTGCCTTGTTGTTCACGACAACGGCGGCCGTGAGGCGCCGAATTTGACCACTAGCATTGCGCGTGTGCCGGATGTTCTTGTCGATCTCATAGTTGGTCGTTTGTTCATGGTGCGTGCTCGCTGGCGCGCTGTTTGCCGCGGTAGCGGGCGGGTTCAGGGGTGGTTGCTGCCCGTTGATGGGTGCCGTCGGCGGTACCGGCGGTTGATTGGACAAGGCACCGGGTATTCCCTGCGGACCGCTGGCGCCAGGTTGCGTGCTTTCATTTGTCGATTGCGAGCGTATAGCGGCCTTGTCGGGGCCCTGATTGGGCTTGTAGGACTCGTCTTCCGTCTCGACGTTGGAAAAGTCGACGTCGGCAGTTACCTGGGCGCGCACGTTACCGCGCCCGACGA
>Ga0187782_10004667_pt1 | contig 10254 bp, 11 predicted proteins | sample 0715_SJ02_MP15_2_FD_132454 | JGI IMG/M metagenome (GOLD analysis project Ga0187782, IMG submission 132454) | Tropical peat soil microbial communities from peatlands in Department of Meta, Colombia - 0715_SJ02_MP15_20_MG | ecosystem: Environmental > Terrestrial > Soil > Wetlands > Peat | place...
ATCCACAGGCGTACAAGCGAGGTGTGAGCTCCATGAGCTCCGGAGAGGATTGATGACTCCACCGGGCTTAGAAGCGCAACAAAGCTGAACACACCGCGCACGCGGTGCGAGTCGCGAGTGAACAGAACGAAATTTGAACTGGTCTCGACGCGACACAGCAAAAACGAAAAAAAGGGCCCCGATACTGGGGCCCTTTTTCTTGTGGTGCGCTGAGCATGTTCGACAACTTGGAGGTGAAAGTCCTCTACCCCACCTGATGGAGGTGAAGGGTTAGTGAAGCGTAAGGATCTCGTCGCGAGGCGAGATCTGAAAGAAGCGCGTAGCAAAGGCGCGAGCCGATGTACAAGAACCGCAGAACTGCGGACCCGGGGTGTGGGCAAGAACCTCGCTGCTCAAACAGCAGGGAGCCCCCATGGCCCGTGGCAGGTGGCGAACAGTCCGGCCCTCGCCATCGCGCTGCCCAACGCCTACCTTGCTTCGCTCGGGATCCCTCCGTTCACTGTGCGCAGGTAGCTCAACCTACCGAATCGCCGTATACGGACCCGTACGTACGGTGATGTGACAGGGGTGACCGCTTACCTATGTCGATTTGCTCGTTTTTGGAGAAGCCTCACTGCGAGTTGTGATGGTGGCCACCGTAGTGTTTCTTACCGTGGTAGTGCGAACCACGATGCGAGTGGGAGCTGCCGCGGTGGGGCATAGGCGGCAGGTTCGGCACAGAGTGAGCCAGCCCGGTGGAAGCGATTAAGATGAACAGGACAAGAGTGGAAGAAAACTAGAAGAGTGAAAGCGCGTTAGGAAAACAACAATGCGCTCAGCCGCCGAAGCGGGAGTGGAACATGCGGATGACGGCATCTTGCCGGGCGATTACTTGTGCTTGCCAGACCAAAACAATGGACATCACGCTCATGGCAAAAATGCACAGTGCCAGAACAATTCCGGTCTGCGTTTCTGTGGCAGGAACCTGAAACACGCGACGAATCCAATCCATGGTGGCCTACTCCTTGAGCCCAAAGTCACGCCATGCGCATTCTGCGATGTGCACATAAGCGGAACGACAAGAGACATGGAGGGCAATTCTTTGACCATAATTCAAGTGCAGTACTAATACCATTAGTACATCGTTTTTGCGGGTCTTTTCGCGATTTCCCAACCTGCCGGCGTGGTGACTGTGCAAGACAGGCCACACATTTGTACCTGATTTTCCCTCGGTCAAAACTGTCTGCTTTCGATTATTTCCAGCGTTTGTTCCCAGGATTCCGGGCGAAAAAGGGGCACCGCTTTAGGCGCGGGACCACGAGTTGGCTTGTCACTCGCGTCCGTAGTTTTGCGGTCGGCAAGGAGAATCGCACGGTCGCAGGTAGGAAATAGCTCTTTCGAATCTGGAGCGGTTGCTATACCGATGGAGAAAGCCCGTTTGTGAAAGGCTCGATCGTAGAGGTTCCGCAATTCACGAATACATTTGGGAAGACTGGAATTTACGGCCAACGACCAAAGAGAACCTTGCTCCCGGACAACAAGCTTAAGATGTGCCGCCTGGTGGCGAAACCGATGGATGTCCTTCTCCGAAGCGCCAGCAAAGAAAAAGAGCTCGTCGAAATCGCGTTGGCGGATAGATTCAGCCTCGCTTCGAGGCAGGCCTGTGTTCTGAATGAGTTCGCGGGGAGAAAGGGAACGGAGAGACACAACAGCGATGTCGGTCTCTTCTGACAGAGATTCCAGGGCCGCGGCGGCTGCGGGCTGCGGCTTAGCCACGGGGATGGCGATGAACCTGCCGAGTCGAGCCGTATGTGCTGGCTTCAGATGGAAGTAGTCTTCTGCCAGGTAGACGCAAGACCCGCTCTCGGCGACAAAAGGGCCGCCATGGCCCAGCCTACGCAGCGAAGCGTCAAGCTGATGGCGGTTTCGAGATGAGACCCACACGCAAGCAATGCCCGCATCTAGTAGGGCATCGAGAAACTCCGGAAAGCCCAATAGCGGCTTTCCACTTACAGGAATCAGATCATCGATCGCGCAGAAAACCACGGTGTTGGAGGATCGCAATGCAAGCTCCCAAGCGGAAAGGGAAATTGTATCGGAAAGCAGGAGCCAGAAAAAAGAAGCGGCGGAAGGAGTCAACCTTCCGCCGCTTCAAAGCAAGGATCGAATTGTGTTAACGGCCTGACTTTGTGGATGCCGCTGCGGTTGAGGGCTGCGCGTTTGCCTTTGGAACGCTCAGATAACCGCTAATGGTGTTCTTGCCCACCTTGTTGATCACGAGCTCTTCCGGCTGGTGCGTGCCAGAGAGATAGAAGAACATAGGCGTGTTGATATTGGCGTTCTTTGCCTCGTAGGTCTTATCTTCAACCGTGTAGGTAATGTTCGAGCGGTTCTTCTTCTCGTTTACACCCTTAAGAACTACGGTCACATTGCCGACCTTCTGTGGCTGGTTCTTTCCGGTAATGGTGAACTCGGTGTAATCACGCTCACCCTGACGGCGCAGAACGTCGATTTCGTCATGGTTGCGAGCGATCAGGGTGCCGAGTTCGCTGCGCGCCATGTTCAGATCGTTCTGGGTCTTGTCGAGGTCTGTGCTGACCTTGGTCACTTTCGTGTCGACAGTCTTCACATCATCCGTGGTTGCTTTGGTGGCCAATTCCGTGTGAACGCTGGTGTCGAGGCTCTTCACCATCTCGGTGGTCTGCGTATTGTTGGCAGCCGCCTCTTCGCGGGCCTTCTTCAACTGACCCTGGGTGATCTTGAGCTTGTCAGTGACCACCTTCAGATCACCCTGCAGGTCGGTATTGGCTTTTTCCGCGACCGTCAAGCGATCCTTCAAGCCGCTGATGTCCTGCTGCTCCGAAGCCTGGAAGGTCTTCATCTGGTCCGCGATCGCCTGCTTGGCCTCATCGACCTTTGTAGAATTGCTCCAACCGAAAACGAGTCCACCCAGCGCCAGCAAGGCCAGAATGGCGATAACCGGCAGTTGCCAGGAAGGGCTGCTTTTTGTTTCTTGGACTGAGTATTCTTCTGACATGATAAAACTGTTCTCCTCACCCCGAAGGGTTTCCGTTCGTTAAATTTAGGGCAGCTTGCTTAGGCTGCCACACGTGCTCTATGTTCAACGAAATTGCACGCGCGGTGCCGCGAATGGCCCGTTGAAGAAGGCTCGTAAGTCGCTGCAAAGAAGTTGGTTGTGACGAGGTCCGGAAACGAGAGGTAGTACTAGTTCCTGCAATCTTTACTCACAGATGAACGGCGGCGATGATTTCCTACGTAGTTCTATACTCCCCCATTTTGATCCCAAGTGACGTCAGGTCATTATACAGTTCTTCCGGACTGTGGAACTGGACACCCTGGCAACCGAGGGCGCGAGCCGCCTCTGCATATGCCGCAATATCGTCGATATATACAGCCTGGCCCGCACTTACCTTGCACGCACGCAAGGCCTCGCGAAAGATCAACGGATTCGGCTTGCTTGCTCCCACGGAGCACGAGTAGACACGCACGGGCTTCGCAAAATAGCGAAAGAAACTGTAGGTCATTTCAAGATGGGCGACGTGAATGGGGTCCGTGTTGGACAGCAGCGCCAGGCGATAGGATTTGGAGAGTTGTTCGAAGAGGCTGTCTGGGTGAATTGGCTGCGGATCAAGCGCGGAATTCCAGACTTTGGTGAATTCCTCGAACCCGAGCGACATGCCTAGCCTGTTGCACAGGTTCAGGTGCCAATCCCGGGGCGACATGCGGCCCTCTTGCCAGTCGGGCCAGCGAGGATCCTTTTCGATGGCGGACCATAACTCTTCCGGCGTGAGAGACAGCCCCTTAGCTAGGCCCAGTTGCGCTTTGCGAATATCGATGCGAACAAGAACGCGACCGATATCAAAGATGATGGCACGAACCTGCCGGGAAGCGGTCACTTGCCCTCTGCCTGCTGGACCGGCGTGCTCTTGGCAGGATTACTCGACGAGCCGCGACCGCGCCGCGCTCGCAGGATGCCGATGATCGGCGGGAGGATCGACAGGAAGATGATCCCCCCAATAATCAGGTGGAGATACTGCCCGACGTTGGGAATGCGGGAGCCCGCCAAGTAACCGCCCAGAAGCATACTGCCGATCCAGAAAGCGCCGCCAAAGATGTCATAGACGAGATATGTGGAGTACCGCATCCGCGCAGCACCGGCAACCGGCGGACAGAAGGTACGAACAATCGGAACAAAGCGCGCGAGGACAACGGCTCGCCCTCCGTACTTTTCATAGAATTCGTGAGCGCGCTGCAGGTGGCTTCGGCGGAAAAAGAAGGAGTCTTCACGGCGATAGAGCGCGGGACCGGCCGAGCGCCCAATCCAATAGCCAAGCTGGTCTCCAAAAATCGCGCACAGGATGCCTGGCACCAAGAGCCAGCGCAGCGGAATCACGTTTTGGCCTGCGAAGATGCCCGCCGTCACCAGAAGGGAATCGCCGGGCAAGAAGAAACCGACGAAAAGTCCGGTTTCTACAAAGATGATGAGGCAAACAAGAGGAGGGCCTCCCCAGCGGATTAACTCTCTAAGTCCCTCGGGATTGTAAAGCGAGTGAAGGAAGTGAAGGATGGATTCGAGCAATCGGTTTCATGCCTCGCCGTATTGGGGATCGGAGCAACCTCACCCGACCGCATCATGCTGAAGGTGCCCCACCCAATAAGGTAGCAGAAGAGCATCAGATTCTCGCCACTTTCCTGCCAGAGCACGGCGGAATGAGATAACAAGGTGTACCAGCGCCCCCGGTCCATTATCGGAGGGCCTGCGCAAAGAGGAATTCGCCCTGCCTGCCCGGTTGGAAGGTCTGTTCCTGCCGTACAGCCAGAAGCTTTTTGATTTGAGGAACGGCGGTCCGCGCAGCGGCGGCTCCAGCCTTTACCGCTTCGTCGATCCGTTCGAAGTCGTCCCAGGCCAACCCTTGAACCGATGGCCGCAGGACGATATTGGCGTGACGCTCCCAGCTTTCAAGTTGGTGCTTTTGTGCGGCACTCACGGCTCGACTGACGACTTGGAAGATGTTCGTTGGGGCCCCGCGGTGTCCATCATGGAGCCCTACTGAAATTCCGACGACGACCTCCGCGCCCAGTTCGCGGGCCGCTCGCGTCGGAACCGGCGCTACCAGGCCACCATCGGCGAGATAGCGCGTGCCAATCTGTATCGGCTCGAAGAGCCCCGGAAAAGAGCAGCTTGCGCGAATGGCATCGGCCAAACTGCCCTGCTTGAAAACGACCGGGTCGCCCGTGCCCAGGTCGGTGGCCACAATCGCCGTCGGAATGACCAGGTCTTCGAATTGCCGCGAGTCAAAGAACCGCTGCACCAAGGCGCCTAGCCGGTCATTGCTGGCCAGGCCAAACCGGGAAACGCGCCAGCGCGCAAAATCGCGGAAACGAATTTCGCCGCACGTTTCAATGATGCGTGCGAGCGGAGCCCCGCTGGCGTATGCCGCTCCGAGGATGCTGCCAATACTGCTCCCCGCAATGTGGGAAACTGGGATCTGCTCTTCTTCTAACACCTGCAAAACGCCCAAGTGGGCGTATCCGCGTGCAAAGCCGCCTCCCAGCGCTAATCCAACGCCTCGGCGCAGGCTGGACTCCGCGACCATACGAACACGCGAATAGAGATCGGCATTCACGTCCGGCAATTTCTCAAATTAGGAGGGAGTCTGGCGATGGGACGGGCGTTCCGAAAAGGCAGTACCAATGTACTTATGCAAACCCTTGAGGAATCGAGGGAAAATAAGTGCCAAACAGTACCGAAATACTAGCGTAGTACCCTCGCTGTACCATTGGCGGAAGCCCCCCTGCGTCCCAAACTGGCAATCGAAACACACGACATCCTTCACTTCGAGGGCTGATATGCAAACGGGCTATAACGTTTGGCTGGGGCAAGCGGTGGTTCTACAGGTAGCTCTCGGTGACATTAAGGTCCCGCTGCGCGGCAGGCTCCTCAAGGAAGGTGGCGATACCGTTCGGATGAGAATCGGCGAGGGCTGGGACGTCGATATTTATAAGAACATGATTTTGGGTGTTGAGAAAGACGGATTGGCTTTGATTCCGGCTTGAGGGAGGAACCATGCAAGACCAGATACCAAAGTATGTGACGCAGGCTCGCGCATCGTACCTTCTAGGACTGCCGATGGAAGAGCTCTCCCGCATCTGGCACGAAACGGGAATCGGCCACCTGGAACGGGCAGGGAACGAAGAGGAATTGTTCTTTACATACGAAGAATTACAGCAGATTTGCGCGTTGGCCACCCACGCTGTAGCCACGGCTCACTAATCGATCTTCCTGCGGCCCCCCTCAGGAGTACCCCCAACCCCGGCTCGCTTCCCCCCAGGCGAGCCGGGGTTTTCCCTTCAGAGCGTCGGGATTTTCGTCACAGTCATTCTCGGCAATTCACTATTGAAACGGTTTAGAAAAGCCTTTGACATCCATGCAAATCCCGAGGAAACTGAGCGCAACCCGCAACCCACACATTTGGAACACGAAGCGGTGTGGACGAGTGCGCGTCCGGTAGTTGCCGGAGAATGCGGTTGTGCCTTAGGGCAAGGAGCGCACGGACAAAGTTCACAACTGGCCAAGCTTACAATTCAGGGCGAAGGCGGAACCATGACAGATGGCGGCGCGGTTGTATTGGAGAAGAGCAGGGCAAACTACAACCGGTTTCTCCTGCTCGTGGCGGGACTAGGCGGATTGCTCTACGGGGTCGACGTCGGTATCGTTGCCGGGGCGTTGCCCTACCTGGAAGCCACTTCCGGCCTGAATGCGGGCCAACTCTCAATCGTTGTTGCTGCCGTTCTCCTTGGCAGTGTAATTTCCACCCTTTTTGCGGGGCTTCTTGCCGACCTGATGGGCCGCAAGTGGCTGATGATTCTCAGCGGCCTCATGTTCGTGATCAGCATCCCCGTGATCGCGCTGTCGCAAGGCTATGCGCCGCTCGTGATGGGGCGGTTGCTGCAAGGAGTCAGCGCGGGATTCATCGGTGTAGTTGTTCCTTTGTATCTGGCGGAGTGTCTGTCGGCAGCAAATCGTGGTAAGGGAACAGGGATGTTTCAGTGGCTGCTGACGCTCGGGATCGTGTCGGCGGCCCTGGTGGGGATGTACTTCAGCTATCGCGTGGACGAAGTAGCAAAGCTAGCCGATCCGGCGAAACTCTTTGCCTTTAAGGATGCAGCCTGGCGGAGCATCTTCTGGGTCTCGTTGCCTCCCGGAGTGCTGTTTGTGATCGGCAGTTTCCTGGTGGCCGAATCGCCGCGCTGGTTGTTCCGGCGCGGAAAGAAAGAAGCCGCTTTGAACGCACTGTTGCGTTCCCGGTCGACGGAGCAGGCGCAATATGAATTGCGGGAGATGGAGGAGACCTCCGCGACCGAAAAGGCGAAGGATTCGCTTGGGGGAAAGGCGAAGGAATCGCTGCTGCGGCGTAAATATGTGATCCCATTTATCCTGGCGTGCGTGATCCTCGCGTGCAACACAGCCACAGGCATCAACTCCGTCATCGGATTCAATACCAACATCCTTCTGCAGAGTGGCCTGTCCGATGTACAAGCGCATTGGGGCTACGTGATTTTCACCTTGATGAATTTCCTCTTCACAATCGGCGGGGTGCTGCTGGTGGACCGCAAAGGCAGAAAGTTCCTGCTTTCCATGGGCACCTCGGGAGTCATTCTCGCTTTGGTGTGCACAAGCCTGCTTTTTCACAAAACCGAGCGGCTGCGGGTGGACGCCAGGGGGGCGGTGCAGGGGATGGTTGGCCCCGACCAAAAGCTCTCCGTGCTCTATGACGCAAGGACCGCGGGCGCCTTGTTGGGGAAAAGCGCGGGCGGCGGGGCAACCTCCCTGAGCATCATCTATTCCTACGGCGATTTTCGCGCGGCCTCGCGCGTGGTACGGTCGGACGACCTGGGGGCAAAGCCGGTGGAAATTGATCGGAACAGCAGCGTTCCCGCGAACAAGGTGGTGGCGTTCTTTTCGAATCCAGTCGGGAACCTGGACGCCGCTCGCGCGGCGCCGCTGACCATCGACAATGCCTGGATAACGCCGCTGCCCAGCATGCAGAACGGCTGGCTTGTCGCGTTGACGCTTTATATGTTCGTCGCGTTCTACGCGGTGGGGCCTGGAGTCTGCGTGTGGCTGGCGCTCTCGGAGTTGATGCCCACGCGCATTCGCTCCAATGGAATGAGCATCGCGCTGCTGATCAACCAGGGAGTTTCCACCACGCTGGCGGCCATCTTTTTGCCGACGGTCGGCAAGTATGGCTATGCCACCATGTTCTTCGCCTTTGCCGGGTTTACCGTCATCTATTTTGTGACCGCGACGTTCTTCCTGCCGGAAACCAAGGGCAAAACCCTGGAAGAGATCGAGGCTCAGTTCGAAGGCGCCAGGGCGTAACGGCGGCTTCATGCGTGGGGCACAGGCTTTCAAGCCTGTGCAGTTGCAGCGACGGTATAAAACTGCCGCGAGGAACACTTCCTGGCGTTTCTCCCGCTACCTGTGGCATTGTAACGACGAATGCATCCACAACTCCTTCGGCGTTTCCCCGAATAATGACTGTTGCTCCCAGCAAAGCAGGAATGCGCTACTCCCTCCTCGCCGGTTTTCTCGGTTGGACGCTCGATGCATTCGATTTCTTCGTGATCGTTTTTCTCTACGACGCGCTGGCGCACGAATTCAACGTTTCGAAAAAGGCCATTGTCCTCACTACCACGGCCACTCTCGCGTTTCGCCCGCTCGGGGCCCTGCTCTTTGGCCTGATCTCGGACCGCTACGGCCGCCGGATTCCGCTGATGGCCAGTGTCGTCTATTTTTCCGTGGTCGAAGTGCTCTGCGGCTTCGCGCCCAACTTTACGGTGTTCTTCATCTTGCGCGCGCTGTTCGGTATCGGCATGGGCGGCGAATGGGGAGTGGGAGCTTCGCTCGCCATGGAAGCCGCTCCGAAGCACTGGCGCGGAATTCTAAGCGGCATCCTGCAAGGGGGCTATCCGATGGGTTATTTGCTGGCGTCCATCGCGGCGCGTTTCGTGTTGCCCAGCCTGGGCTGGCGCTGGATGTTCTGGCTTGGCGCTTTCCCCGCCGTGTTTGCGCTGTACATCTGCTCGAAAGTGCCGGAGTCGGAAGCCTGGGCGCAGCATCGCGCCGGAAGCACTTTGGAAATTCTGCGCGTGGTCGCGTCGCAATGGAAGCGCTTCGCGTATCTCGTCGTGCTGATGACCTTCATGATGTTTCTCTCTCACGGCACGCAGGATTTGTATCCGGACTTCCTGAAGGAAGTACACAAATTGAGCCAGCCGCAAGTGGCCAACGTTGCGATTCTTTATAACTGCGGCGCCATAGTCGGAGCCATTCTGTTTGGCGCGTTTTCGCAAAGGGCTGGCCGGCGCAAAGGCATGCTTGCCGCGCTGACGCTGTGCCTCCTGGTCATCCCGCTGTGGGCCTTCGGCAACGGACTCCTTGCCTTTCTTGTTGCGCCAGTGCTTTTACAGATGGGCGTGCAGGGTACGTGGGGCGTGATTCCTGTTCACCTGAACGAACTGGCTGCGGACGCCGCACGTGGCTTGATGCCCGGCCTGACTTACCAGTTAGGAATCCTGCTCGCTTCACCGACAAACTCGATTCAGTATACCCTGCGCGAACAGTTCGGCTACGGCTGGGCGCTCGCCGGATTCGAGATTGTGACCATTATTTCGCTGGCGCTGCTGCTCTGGCGAGGCACGGAGGCGCACGGCAAAAGCTTTGTACGCGAAGCGCATCCTGAATTGCCGGCGGGTTGATGGGCTTGATGGGCTTGCGGCGGTGGAAGGCCCGGACGCGGATGTGTTACGATACTAGATTGCGGAGCGCCCTTAGCTCAGCTGGATAGAGCGTCTGGCTACGAACCAGAAGGTCGGGAGTTCGAATCTCTCAGGGCGCGCCATTTTCCCAACAAAAACAAGGGTTTTGGAATAAAGCCTCCTACCGGATGAGCCCGGTTCTACCCAGGTTCTACCTTTCGCTAGAAATCTAAAGCGCCCCCGTTCCTCTATCTTGTGGGTTTGTCCTTTGACGACACTTCGACCCCCAAATTCCCCTTCCAAGTGTCGGCGCAATCTCGGTCAACCTGGGCACAATTGCGGACAGAGGGATTTATGAAAATGGGTGAGGAGATTACTCCATCAAACCTGCTTCCGGAAATGCGGAAAATGCGGCTTGTGAAGCCCGGATTCGCTGCAGACCTTCTCGGTACTACGGAAGGGACGCTGGCGGTTTGGCGCTGCACCAAAAGG
>Ga0187782_10004670_pt1 | contig 10249 bp, 7 predicted proteins | sample 0715_SJ02_MP15_2_FD_132454 | JGI IMG/M metagenome (GOLD analysis project Ga0187782, IMG submission 132454) | Tropical peat soil microbial communities from peatlands in Department of Meta, Colombia - 0715_SJ02_MP15_20_MG | ecosystem: Environmental > Terrestrial > Soil > Wetlands > Peat | place...
AGCAAACTGCGTGTAGTTCGATCGCAGCCTGATTCCGCCGTAGCGAACAAGGTTGTGCCAGTTCGACGTTGACTGATCTTCCCATGTTGCACCGAAATAGCTGTCTTCGTTGGCCTGTTTTGCCAGAGTCGGTATGACGTATAAGTCAATCGCATTGGGTTGGCCGGAAGCGACCTGATCGTGGTGCACGGTTGCGCGCAGGCTCGAGTTTCGGGAAAGCTTTAAGCCGTAGCTGCCAACGAATGTGCCGTTGTGGAAGGTGTTCTCGGGAACGGAATTGCCAGTATCGAAGCGGGAGAAATCGGAGAAATAGTCGAGCCGCTTCCAAAATCCGCTGAATGTGCCTTCTTGGTGATAGGTGCCGAAGTTTCCGCCATCAATCATGTATGTGAACAGGGGCAGCGGGGTGGTTCCGCGGGGAATGGTGAGGCTGACTACGCCTGCCAAGGCATTCGAGCCGTAGAGGACGCTGTTGGGGCCGCGGAGAACTTCTACTTCCCCGATGGCGGCGCTCGAGAGACTAGCGAACTCGACGTTGCCTCCAATGTCATTGGCAGGAATGCCGTCGATCAGAAGCTTGTTGGCGTCGCTGTCACCACCGCGTATGAAGAGTGAAGTTGTCCCGCCCGCCTGACCCGTCTGAACAGCTTGCACCCCCGGAACAAAGCGCAAACCTTCGTAAATGTCGCGCGTACCTTCATAGTCGGGCGGCGATAGCGTGGTAACAGTTGCTCCTAACTGCGCCTGCGGCGTGGGGGTTCCGGTTGAGGTAACGGTAATCTGCTCCGAAAAAGAAGGGATTGGCAGGGTGACGTCCAGGAATACATCGTGACGGTCGCCTTCGATTGAGATTGCTTTCTCAACTGTCCGAAAGCCGGGCGATGAGACGCGCAGGCGCGATCCTTCAGCGGATGGTCGTTGAAAAACGTATTGGCCGTTGGCGTCGGTCATGACGGTTGCGACCGGGATTTCTTTGTCGTTTTCAAGTAACTCAACCTTTGCATTGGCAACAGCCGCGCCCGATGGGTCCGAAATCGTGCCGTGGATGGAAGTGTCGGGCAATGTGAATGCGATGCCAGCGAAGGTAAGGATGCAAATGCAAGCGAATCCAATTTTGCGCGAAAGTCTGAACATGGTTTTTCCCCTCGGAAGTTTTCGAGCGGGCCGGTCTCCTGGCTTCGCGCGTCAACGGCATCGGCCGCCTTCCCGGAGATTTCTCTCTCCAGTGGCCTGTGGCCGCGCCTCTTCGCTTACAGTTACGGGGTAGTGGCGGATTTGCACCGCTCTTCCCGATTATCCCGTTCGTTTCGCAGTTATTGTTGGAGATGGAGCGTCCATCTCATATTGATTTCATGGGTGAAATTGCTTTGCCAAATCCTCCAGCGCGTCGAAGACGCCCGGACTGGGAGACTCGATCCGGTCATCGACGTAGTAAATTCGGTTGTTTTTGACCGCCGCCATCGTGAGCCATCCAGGCCGGGTGCGAATGGTTTCGATAGACATCTTTGAACCGCGGACGAGCAGCAATGCCTCAGGAGCACGCGCGAGAATGGCCTCGAGACTGATTTCGGGCCATTCTTCGGGGACATCGCTAGTGACGGAATGACCACCGGCGATTTCGATGAAGTCCGTGATGTAAGCATCCTTGCCGATGGTGACGATCGGGTCATACCAGATCGGCATGAGAACCTTGATCGCCGACTTGCCGGCGACTCGCTGACGCACCGCAGCCTCGCGTGCGCGTAGGGCTCGGACAAGCCCTGCGGCTTCCGACTCTCGGTTTAGTGCGAGCCCGACGTTAGCAATCGATTTGTAGATGCCTTCGATTCCCCGAGCCGTAACCATGAATACTGGAATTCCAAGTTTCTGTAACTCGTTCACCGTCTCGGCGCGATTCAGATCACCACTCGCGAGAACGAGATCGGGGTGCAACGAGACGATGGTCTCGAGCGAAGGGCTCAGGGGTAATCCGACGGTTAGCTTGGATTTGGCCTCCGGTGGATATTTGGTGTAATCGGTGACGGCAATAACGTCCGAACCGGCACCCAAAGCGTATACGTCGTCAACCAGACTCGGCATCAAGCAGACGAGGCGGTGGGGATGGTCGGGAACCGTTACGCTTCGGCCAAGATCGTCGGTCAGCGTTCGCACAGCGAACGCGGGAAGCGAGATACACAAGAAAGCCAGAGCTATAAGCCAGGTCATACGCGTACCTCGGCGCCCTGGTATCTGCGTGCAGCTTCGACAAAAGACACGGCGACTTCGGGATTTCCGCGGAAGAGCAGGTGAATATAGCTGGCCAGAACGTTCTTATGGACGAAACCCTCGGGTTCTGAATGCCGGCTAAGAGAATAGCGAACCTGATAAACCGTTGGCAGATTGCTCGGGGACGACCGCAAACGGGAACAATGAAAGCTGTGTCCGCGGAGAGTGGTGCCTTTTTCTCCGAGCAAGCAGTCGGCGACGAACTCGATATCGACGTAGCCAAATTGGACAAGGTGCGCAGTCATTTCGAATTCGAGAGGCAATACGCCACACATCGGAGACACTTTGCCATCGAGTAAGGCGAGCGAGCGGCCAAGATAGACAAGACCGCCACACTCGGCATAAACGGGTTTGCCCGATCGAGCAAATGAACGAATGTCCGCAAACATTCGTTGGTTGCTGCTTAGGGTATCCGCATAGAGTTCGGGATAGCCGCCGCCGAGATACAAGGCATCGAGGTTCGAAGGAAGATGGAAATCGGCAAGGGTACTAAAGAAGACACATTGAGCGCCACATTCACCGAGCAGATCGAAGTTGTCTTCGTAATAGAACGAGAACGCCTTGTCGCGTGCGACGCCGATCCGGACACAAGGCTTGCCGGAAAGGGGAGGCTTGACGCGAGTTTGGTTTTTTGCTGACGAGTTCTCCAAGCCGGATGATGAAGTTGCAAGCAGAGGGTTGAGATCAAGGTGCTGGCGCGCAATCTCCGCGAGTCGTGCCGCGTGCTGACCGTTTGGCAATTGTTCTTCGATGGTGTGAAGTCCGAGGTGACGTTCTGGAATGGTGAGGGAAGGATCTCTGGGAATGCGGCCAAGGATAGGCGTTGTCGTTACTTCGCGAATCGCGGCCTCCAGCATGCGACAGTGATCGCTGCTGGAGACCCCGTTCAAAACGATTCCGGCAAAAAGCAATCCTGCATCGAACGTTTCGAATCCTTTGACGACCGCGGCGACGCTGCGGGCGCTATTTGCTGCATCGAGAACCAGCACAACGGGGAGGTTCAGCAGCTTTGCAATCTCGGCCGTGCTGCCTTCCTCGGTTCCGCCGCTCACGCCGTCATAGAGACCCATCATGCCTTCAACGATGACAACGTCGGCATCGCGGGAACTCTCGAAAATAGTGCGGTTTGCTTGGCCATCAAGCATCCAGGTGTCGAGATTACGAGCGCGCCGTCCGCACAATGCACTGTGGTGGCCTGGATCAAGAAAATCCGGACCACATTTGAACGGCTGGACGACATAGCCGCGCTCGCGGAATGCCGCCATCAGGGCAAGAGCGACGGTCGTCTTGCCCACACCACTCGCGGTACCGGCGACGACAAACGCGATCATGATTCGACCTGCACACGATCTTCCGACCGGCTCGCTACGATCACGCGTGGCGCAATTCGTCCTTTCAGCACCAAAGGAAGTCCAGCGATCATCAGGACCACATTGTCGGAAACAGCGGCCACTCTTTGGTTGAGGTCACCCAAGAGATCGCGAAACTGACGTCCCGAAGGATATTCGGGTACAACGCCGCTGCCGACTTCATTCGAAACCAACACGACCGAAGTTTCTGCGGCCGGTAAAGCTTCGACGAATGCACCGATCCTCCGATTCGCTGCCTCCGTGCCATCCTCAAGAGCATTCGCCACAAAAATCGTGAGGCAGTCCACAAGCAGCAGATCAAACTGGGGCACATGCTCGGAAAGAATGCGCGCAAGATCGAGCGGCTCTTCCAGTGTGTGCCAGTGCTTCGGACGCTCTTGCTGATGACGACGAATTTTGTCTTCCATTTCTGCGTCGACTGCTTTCGCGGTTGCGACAAAGGCAACCGAGGGCGCTTCTTTAGCGAGTTTTTGCGCAAAGCGGCTCTTTCCACTGCGCGCGCCGCCGAGTACGAGCGTGATCGATCGCGATTCTCTCTGTTGCATGCAGCACCTCTGACCGAGGCATCTGGTGCCCCGGACAGCGGGATCATCTGACTGGCAGTTTCTCGTTGCCGGTGCTCATGCACCAGCATGGGGAACGCCATCCAGCCCTCCCATCGAAGCTGGATCAGCCTAGATTGGCATCTGGCCGGTCTCCTGACTCACGCGTCAGCGAATCTGAACAGCCTTCCCAAGAAATCCTCAGTGGCCGGAGACATGCTCCTCGTTCAGTTCTCTGCGATTACAGTTACGGGGTAGTAGCGGATTTGCACCGCGATTCCCGAACGCCAGATGAGAAGGTTATAGTCCCAGGGGCTACGAATAGCAAGCGGCCAGTCGGAGAAGCCGTGACAGCGCCGCGTGCTCTCGTAGGCATTTCACGTAGCGCAGAAGCTGCTTGCGGTCGGCGATCGCCTCATCGAGATCGTCACCGACGTGTTCCCACGGAGGGCCAGTACCTTCAGACCCTGCCATGCGGTTTTGAACGATATCTTATGACGTTCATTTTCCGGATATAGCCTATTCATCATGGCCGCCGGTTTTGAAGATTACCTGAAGTGTTCTGATCAGTTACGAAAAATTTTGTAGTCTAGATGATTCTTCCAACACTACCAGCGCTTTTTAGGAACAGCCGATCACGGAAACCCGCTAGCTCTAAGGTGGAAAAAGCTAGCGGGACCAGGAGGCTTTAACCAGTAATACTTCTGTCCAGAGGGAAGGCCACCACTGCTAACTTGAACGTGCGATAGCCAAGACTTGACCTTGCACACAATGATGTCGGATGGATTCGCCGCTGTCAGGCAGCACCGTGTTTTCCATTGCTGCCGAGGCGAACAAACGGCGCACGCTTGTGCAATCGCCTGCTTACGCCAAGTACTATATCGCCAAGCGGCACAACCAGAGTTGAGGACTTAGAATATGGGAATCTTGCTCGTATCAACGCCGCGTCGGAAGGAGGAAACCTGTTGGCTTCACTCGAATCACCTGTGCTCTCATCGTCGCAACACTCGGATTTGGGCAGCGATGATCGGCGCTGGCTGGAGTTGTTCTGCCTTTCATTTCTCGCCCTTTTTCTTGAGTTGACGGTAATACGCTGGGCTCCTGCGGTAGTGAGGCTAATAGCCTATTACGCCAACTTGATGTTGATCAGTTCGTTTCTCGGTCTCGGCGTTGGGGCGATCGTCAGCAAGACAAAGAGATCCTTGTTTGGATCGGTGCCGGCATTACTGCTGATGAACGTTGCATTCCTGCTGATTGCGCATTTTGTCACCATGCCGAGTGCCGTCTCGGAGAGTAGGTTCTACGCACCCACTCCTCGGCTCGTGCGCTATCTCTGCTTGGTGAGCGTTTTCCTCAGTAATGCAATTGTCTTTGTGCCACTGGGCCAGAGGATTGGATGCCTGTTTGAAGTCTTAGCCCCGTTGCGTGCTTACTCCTGGGACTTGGGCGGGAGCCTTCTGGGCACGTTGTGTTTCGGCCTGTTCTCGCTCAAGTATTTCTCACCGATCTTAGGCATGGGGCTCGTATGTCTGATGATCATTCTGCTTCTGCCCCGACGGCAACGGCTGCGGGCAATTCCCATATTGGCGTTGTCGATGGTAGGAGTCTTCGCTGCCAGCAGTTCGAAGGCATTCTGGTCTCCGTACTATTACATCACGGTAACGGAAGACGGCACGAGGCACAAAAAGCCTCTTCGCGAACCAGTTGCAGGGTTGCGCACGATGGAGGATCCTCCCCGCTACGATGTAAGCGTGAATCACGGTTTCTACCAGTCGGACCGCAGCATGGACCCAAGGCGCTATTCAACGCAAAACAGAGCAGACGTGCTGAATGCCCGCATGTTATATGACCTGCCGTACAAACTAGCTCCCGCACACCGCCGCGTACTGGTGCTGGGGGCGGGCGGAGGCACGGACACGGAAGTTGCGGTTCTCAATGGGGCAGAGCAGGTTGATGCAGTTGAAATCGACCCGATGTTGGTAGCGCTGTCGGGCCGTTTTAATGCTTCGGGAATCTATGAGGATCCACGGGTGCACGTCTATGTCGACGATGCTCGGGCATTCCTGCGACGCGCCAAGGGCGGGTATGACATGGTCGTGTTCGGATTGGTAGACTCTCAGGCTCTGTTTAGTTCCATGACCAACATCCGCTTGGATGGTTACATTTACACAGTACAAAGTATGCAGTCTGCATACCGGTTGTTGAACGACGATGGAGCGATGTCGCTCACTTTCATGGCCGGTCGCGAGTGGCTGGCCCGCAAGTTGGCACGCATGGTAGAGGAAGCTACTGGCCAGATGCCTGCCGTGTACGAAAGCGAGGGCCGTATCGTGATCAGCGCCTTCCGTGGCCAACACCCCGAGCCGCCTCCACAGTATGGCCAGTTTGTGCGCACAGTTTTTGTCGCAGGCGACGATTCATCCAATGCCGCGGCTCCTACTGATGATTGGCCCTTTCTTTATCTTTCCAGCAAGACGATCCCGCCCGACTACTTGATCGTGATCGGGATTCTGTTGGCTGTGACTCTCCCGGCCGTGTATCTGCTCCGGCCTAGCCGTGGCTTCGGCATTAACGACGGTCACTTTCTATTTCTAGGGTTAGGTTTTCTGCTGTTGGAAACGAAGAGTATCTCGGATTGTTCTCTCTACTTTGGCACCACGTGGTTTGTAACCATGGTCGTTGTAGCAGGTGTTCTGCTGATGGTTTTGGCTGCGAACATTGTGGCTATGCGCTTGAGTCAGTTCCGGATGTGGTTGTACGCACCACTGATTACAACCCTGCTGCTGCTCTACTTTTTCAATCGAGACACCGTTCTGGCGTTAAGCTTCAATCAACGATTACTCTGGTCTCTTCTGGTGGTGCCGCTACCTATTTTTTTTGCTGGCCTCATCTTCTCCACGACCTTTCGCGAAGCATCTAGTCCGTCCTCCTTCTTCGGGGCTAACCTGATCGGAGCGATGATTGGTGGTTTTTGCGAATACCTCAGCATGAAGATCGGCAACGGGGACCTGATGTTTCTGGTGATTGGAGCCTACCTGGTCAGTCTGGGTTTTCGAATGTGGCTGAGCAAGGCGGGAGTAGCATCGCAAGCATGAGGCCTATCGCCAGCTTACTCGGCATACGTCTGCGTTTTTCGATCATCCGATTCATTCCAGCCGGGGTGATGCGTCGGGTCGAGAGCCGTGAACTTCATGGGCTACCGCACCCTATTCGTTCCCTCACCGCGCCCTCACGTATTCCCACCAGACAAACGCAATGAAAAGGATCGTTCCCCAATAAACGATTCGCATCAGCCATTTCTCTTTGGAGTTGCGGGATTCGTACTCCATGCTTTAAGGCTGCGCCTCTCAAGTTTATTGTCAAGTGCCCTATTAGCTTCTTGGAATCGGGACTGCCCGCAAGCTGCAGGCAAACTGGTGAAAAATCGCCATAACGCTCAATGACCAGCGGTCAAAACGTGAAATCGGCCCGATCACAACAATTGATTAGAACAATTGACTTTAACTTCCGGACTGCCCGTCATGGGTCCAAATGAAAGTGTAGCCCCATTTCTTACTACTGAATGGGTAGAAACGAACTAAGGAGTTGCGCCCACTTGCTTAAGCAATTCGTCGGACCACAAAGAGAGGTGTTCCTTACCAGTCTCGTTCTGCTCGGCTGCAGCCCGGTTATAGAGCACTAGGAGCTTGCGCGGATCAAGCATGGTCTCGATGAGCGCGGGACGACCGAAGCGCTTTTCCACCATGACAGCCATCTTGTAGCCGACCGTATACCATGGCCCCTGCTGCCCAAAGAAACTGCCGGCCTTCTCGTCGATAGCATCTTGGTTCGGGAACTTACCGTTCAGCACATCCAGAAAGAAGGCATTTACGGACTGCAAGTCAGCGCTGAAATTAGCCATGTCATGATCCCAGCGCGCATGTTCTTTGGCGGAGCTCGCGGCGTGAGGATCGACATCGGGCCCGCCCGCAGCCGCCAGCATCGCGAATCCCTCTCCGAACGCTGTCATCCAATTTGCTGCTGCGCGGGCCCTTTCCGGGAGGACCGCGATCTTCTTGTCGTAACCGGATTCGACGCTGGCCAGCCCGATGTGATGAAGTTCGTGGGCTACAGTGTTCTCAAATTTCGCGCGGCTCACATCAGGGTCGAGGTACAGGAAAATAGCCGGATTCGACGAGGCTTCCCAAACGAAGCTGTTGCTGCCGGGCTTGATCACTGGGTAAACCTTGGCATGGATTACCGCCGATGGCGGCAAGTACTGCAGGTCGCGCTCGGCCAGTTCGTGGATGTCCGCTTTCTTCCAGTTCTCAAGGGTATCTTGCAGTTGTGGAGCTCGTTTCAGGAGGTCCTCGGAAAGGACAAATTTCTTGAAATCGTCATCGCTGAATGCGACGGTGGAATCGTGAAATTGCTCTCCAATCTTCTTCTCGCGCTGCTTCAGCCGCTGGTACGGTTCGGTCGTGAACAGCTTCTGCCACTGTGCTTCCTCAATAGGCCTGCCACTACGACGGAGCGCAAGGATGGCAAGGACTTGCTCAGCTTCGCTCGAATCCAAGGTGAGCTGTATACCAGAGTTGTCGGCCTGCGAAGACGGCTCCTGAGCCTGAGGCAATGCACCCAAGAGGCTTGTAATGGACAACAGCAGAATGGCAACGCGTTGCTTCATAGAACAATATGAATCTTGTTCTGCGCGCGGCATCCATTGTAGAGCATCAGTTGGTGATAAATCGCCATAGCACTCATCATTGCGTCACTGATGATCATTGCTCTTCAGCACGAGCGGTGAACGCAATGTGTAGGCGTTGGGAAAAGGCGAATCGAAGTCTTTCACGAGATCAAAAGTCTTGCTGTCGTGCTCCTCGTCTCCTTGCAACAAACTCACAATCACTGTCTTCGGCTTGCGGTTGCATTTCTCGAGGAATCCGACGATTGAGCCTCGACTCTGGGTATAGAACGGTACTTTTATCGTGAAACTTGGACTCTCTAATGTCGTATCTGCTGAATCTTCGACCTGTCGCTGCGAATAGATGAGTTCCACGCGAACTACTGCGTCAGCTGGTGGATTCTCCACACGTCCTTTCACAACAACAGATCCTGTAGGGCAAGCCGCTGCAGAAAGGGCCACGGATACAATCACGAACAACGTAACAGCTGTGGCCTTAGATTTGGTTCCTACAAACATTAACACTGCTCTCAACAAAGCGTATCACTCTAGAATGAAGTCTGGTCAATTGGCGAAAAGTCTCTATTACACTCAGAACCAACGGCGCTCAACCGGGCAAGGGGAAGAGGCCAAGTACGGAGCCCTCAACTGGGGCACTGCATCCCAGTTACAATGCTCGTGTCATGATCCATCCTTGGCACGACGTTGCTCCTGGCGACAAACTCCCATCGCAGTTCAACACCGTTATCGAGATACCCTTCGGCTCAAACGTAAAGTACGAACTGGACAAGTCCAGCGGCCTTATCAAGCTTGATCGGGTCCTATATTCCGCCGTGTACTACCCAGCCAACTACGGCTTTATTCCTCAGACACTGGCCGAAGATGACGACCCGCTCGATGTCCTAGTTCTTTGCCAAGAGCCGGTCGTACCGCTGACGATCGTTCATGCGCGTGCCGTCGGCTTGATGACCATGATCGACACAGGCAAGAAGGACCACAAAGTCGTTGCTGTCGCGACTGAAGACCCCGAATTCAACGGCTACCGCGAGGCCGCCGAGATGCCGTCCCATCGTCTCACCATGCTCCGACGCTTCTTTCAGGATTACAAGCAATTGGAGGGAAAATCGGTTGAGGTCGATGAGATACGTTCCTCGGTGGAGGCATTTCCAGTCATTGAAGATGCGCTTCAGCGTTACAGCGCGCAATGCCGACGTGATACTTAGCCGGAGTGTGTGCAGAAGGTCAGTTGACGTAACATCTCTATAACGCTCAAAACCTTCCAATCGGCTAGGTCACTTGGCGCTTCGGGCAAAATGGGGATGCTGGAAGGTAGGATGGGATACTGCCTGCTGACGTAGCCCGCTCAGCAAAGTTTCGAATCTCACTTGCGTCTCGGCCACGGCATCCAG
>Ga0187782_10004671_pt1 | contig 10246 bp, 8 predicted proteins | sample 0715_SJ02_MP15_2_FD_132454 | JGI IMG/M metagenome (GOLD analysis project Ga0187782, IMG submission 132454) | Tropical peat soil microbial communities from peatlands in Department of Meta, Colombia - 0715_SJ02_MP15_20_MG | ecosystem: Environmental > Terrestrial > Soil > Wetlands > Peat | place...
GCGTCAGGCGCTGAACAGACCAACCGTGCGGGCATCAGCGATCGCCGCATCCGCGATCGTCTCGGTCGCCTCCCGCGCCGACGTGGTGGGCGCCAATGTCAGCGGCTTGTTCAGCGCGTACAACTGGAAGCGGTAGTGGTGCACTCCGGTGCCAACCGGTGGGCACGGGCCGAAGTACTCCGCCTTACCGCTGGTGTTAAGGCTGACGCTCGCTCCCTCGGGGAGCGCGCCTTCGCCGATATCGGTCGTTGCGGGTGGTATGCCCGTGACCACCCAATGGACATAGAGCCCGGCCGGCGCGTCGGGGTCATCGACCACCAGAGCCAGCGACTCGGTGCCGGCCGGCACGTTCTCCCAGCGAAGTGGCGGAGGCACATTACGGCCCTTACACGAGTACTCAACCGGGATCTGCGTGTTGTCGGCGAACACGGAACTCGTCACGGCGAACTCCGCGGGCGCGACCGGCGGTGGTGATGCCGTAGTAATCGCGGCTCCTGGAGTAGTGGGAGCGGACGTATGTTCGGGTTTCACCTTAGCGCCGCCACACGCGGGGAGCGTAAGAATCAACAGTGCAAGAGTGGCTAGCGCCAGTCTCATGGGCCTGTGTATACCTGCTTGTCGAGTGCTGCGTAAAGGGTTCGCGGGTTTAATAGCCGGCCAGCAGACTGCGCACCCGGCCCAAGGCTTCTGGACCGACGCGGCTGCAAATCCGCGATGGGTTGGCGGGCCTGCGGCCCCACAACAGCAAGACACGCGCGGCGGCATCGGTTTCCAAGGTGGCCGGACCGTCCGGGTCGGCAAGCCCGATGGTGGTGCGATCGGCGTCCGCATTGACCACGACATCGTCGGCGTCGGCGACTCGTAGCCGCGCCTCGATTCGCTCGCCGGGGCGAAGTTGCTTGACGCCCTTGGCCAACAGCGGCTTTCCCACCGCAAGCACACTATGGGTCGTCATCCACGGCTGAGCCATCCGCGCCTGGGCCGCCGCATCGTCGCCAGTCCGCTCGCCCGCAGGTTAAGCCGCAAGCGGACTGTACGTCGTGGTGCGCTGGCGTGCCGGACGGCCGATGCCCTCGGCGATCGCAATCAACTCGGCGACGGTCTTCGCCGACCCGTGTTCCGAGCCAGCCATTCGCGAGATGGTCTCCTCCATCAGCGTGCCGCCCAAATCGTTGGCACCGCCGTTGAGCATCACCTGGGTGCGCTCGACGCCGAGCTTGACCCAGCTGGTCTGGATATGAGAGATGCGACCGTGCAACATGATTCGTGCCAGCGCATGCACCGCCCGGTTGTCGCGGTGACTTGGCCCGGGCCGCGCCGCGCCGGCGAGGTACAACGGCGAGTTCTGATGCACGAACGGCAGCGGCACGAACTCCGTGAAACCTCCGGTGCGGTCCTGGATATCACGCAACACGTTGAGGTGACCGACCCAGTGCCGCGGGTCGTCGACGTGTCCGTACATCATCGTCGACGATGACCGCAGACCCACCTCGTGAGCAGTGGTCACGATCTCGATCCACATCGAGGTGGGTAGCTTGCCCTTGGTCAGCACCCAACGGACTTCGTCGTCGAGGATCTCCGCGGCGGTACCGGGTATGGTGTCCAGGCCAGCCTCCCGCAGGCTGGTCAGCCACTCACGAATACTCAAGCCGCTCTTGGTCACCCCGTTGGCCACCTCCATCGGCGAAAAGGCGTGCACGTGCATCGACGGCACCCGTGCCTTGACGGCGCGCACCAGGTCGGCGTAGCCGGTCACCGGCAGCTCGGGATCGATACCGCCCTGCATACACACCTCGGTGGCACCGGCGACGTGGGCCTCCCAGGCACGTTGGGCGACCTCGGCCGTCGACAGCGAGTAAGCGTCGGCGTCGCCCTTGCGCTGTGCAAACGCACAGAATCGGCAGCCCGTGTAACAAATGTTGGTGAAGTTGATGTTGCGGTTGACCACAAACGTCACCTCATCACCGACCACATCGCGGCGCAACGAATCCGCCAGTGCGGCAACAGCATCAAGCGCAGGACCGTCAGCCCTGGCCAACGCCAGGTACTCCGCTTCGGTGCAGCCGGCCGGATCACGTTCGGCCGCACTCAATGCGGCGAGCACGTCGGTGTCAATGCGCTCGGGGGCACGGGCTGCCAATTCGTGCACCCGCGCCCGGATCGAGTCCCAGTCTCCGAATGCGCTGTCGAGATCGCTGCGCGCCTCGGCGTTGCGGCCTTCGGTGTCGATCGCTGCATTGAGGTCCACCCGACCGGACGACGCCACGTCGTCGGGTTCCTGCCATGGCATGCCCACCGGGTGCACATCGCTGGCCAACCCGGTGGCCGGGTCGGCCAGCGCCGCGACGTGCTCGCGGACCCGCGGATCGATCCAGGCCGCCCCCGCCTGTACATACTTGGGTTGGGCAGTCAGCCGCTCCACCAGGTCGTATCCCGCCTGTTCGGTGACGGCGGCGAGCTCGTCCAGAGCAGGCCACGGCCGCTCGGGGTTGACGTGATCAGGCGTCAGTGGCGACACGCCGCCCCAGTCGTCGACACCCCCAGCGATCAGCGCCAGGCACTCGTCGCGGGACACCAGGTTCGGCGGCGCCTGGATGCGCATTCCCGGGCCGAGCACCAGTCGCGCCACCGCCACCGTGGCCAGGAAGTCATCGATTCCGGCGTCGGGCGTCGAGGACATCGCCGTGTGTTCTTTGGCGCGGAAGTTCTGCACGATCACTTCCTGAACGTGCCCGAACTCCTTGTGCGACTTGCGAATAGCATGCAATGTCTCGGCACGCTCGGTGGCCGTCTCGCCGATGCCGACCAGTAGACCGGTGGTGAACGGAATGGATAGCCGTCCCGCATCAGTCAACGTGCGTAACCGAACCGCCGGATCTTTGTCAGGACTGCCGTAATGCGCCAGGCCTTTCGTTTCGAACAGCCGCCGCGACGTCGTCTCCAGCATCATTCCCATCGACGGCGCGACCGGCTTCAACCGCGACAACTCCGACCAGCTCATCACGCCGGGGTTCAAGTGCGGCAACAGCCCGGTCTCCTCCAGCACCCGGATCGCCATCGCCCGCACATAGGACAATGTGGAGTCGTAGCCGCGTGCGTCCAGCCACGCGCGCGCCTCCGGCCACCGATCTTCGGGCCGATCGCCGAGGGTGAATAGTGCTTCCTTGCAACCGAGTTCACCTCCCCGACCGGCAATCTCGAGGATTTCATCCGGTTCCAGGAACATCCCGGCGCCCTCAGCGCGTAGCTTGGCAGGCGCGGTGACAAATGTGCAGTAGTGGCAGGTGTCGCGGCACAGATGCGTCACCGGGATGAACACCTTGCGGGAGTAGCTGACCGGCAGTCGGCCGGCAGCGCCCCGCCGTCCTGCAGATTCCAGACCCGCATCGCGTACCCGCGCGGCGCTGCGACACAGGTCGGCCAGATCCTCGCCGCGCGCAGTCATCGCGACAGCCGCCTCGTCGACATTCAGCGCGACGCCGTCGCGCGCCCGTCGCAACACCCGCCGCATCGCGGACGTGCCGACCCGCGGCGGCGCCGACGGGTTGGGCAGCAGCGTCGGTTCTTCGCCCTGAGTCAGTGGCACGTCTGTGTAACTTCCGTCCAGCCGGATTTCATCCGTGCGCAACCACCAGCGACCCCGACGCGTGCCATGTGCGCAACAGTAGCGTCCAGCTGCGCACCAGCGGGCCCCTGCCCTCTTTCGCCATAAAGCCTGGTCGGGTACTCGTCAGGTATCGGCCCGGCGCTGCAGCAGGACTACCAGCGGGGGCGCCGCACCCACCGCAAGCAACAGCAATGGGCTGTAAGCCATCACGCCGCGCCCACCGAAGATGACGTCGCCGCCCGGACCGCCCAGGACCATCGCGAGGACCGTCAACAGCCAAGTCCACAGCGGCAGGGCGGCCAGCCGCGCCGAAGTGGTCCATCGCCCCGCGGCCCAGACGAGGGCCGCGTTGACCAGACCGCTGATCAACGCGCTGATCGGAAACGGGATTGAACCGATATATGCCGGCAGCAGCAGCGCGCCGGCCACTGCGGAGAGAATCCCGTCGACAGCCAGTAACGCCAAGATGACGATTCGAATAGCGGGATCGGGCACGCCGGCGTCGTCAATCTGCCCGGCGCGCGGCTTGGTAGCGGTCAGGTCGGGACGCCGTCCAATTGAGAAACGATGGACATGATCTCCCACCGGAAGCTGTCCAGCCGGTCCTGCCAGTGTCGCTGGTTGTCCAGATCCGGATCCACGCTCTTCCTTTTCGGTCCTCGCGGGGCTTGCCTGGTCGGAAGCCTACCGGGTGGCCGATTCGGTGAGGTCGAGTCCAGCAAGCAGATCGGTCTCCCAGCCGCGCTCGTCGCGGTCCCCCGCGACGCCGGCGGCCAAAATATAGTGCTCCTGCCCGACGATCGGCAGGACCAAGTTGTTCGACAACGCGCACGCCCGGCCGGTCGGGCCGACGACGACCTGGGTGGCGTGCGCGGCTAGCGCCGCCCTTTTGGCCGGCAGAGCGTCGGAGGCCTCGATAATGGCGTCGATCTCGTCGTCGGCGTAGCCGAGTCCGCTGAAGTCGCCGTCGGCGGGCGGGATCGACCACTCGGGCCGTAAGTCGGCGGGTCCGAGCGCCTCCCAACCCGCGGTGAAGGCGCTGCGGGCGATGACCGTCCAGTAGAACTTGGACACACTCCACGGCGTGCCCGGGTAGTCCTCGGTGTCGGCTGCCGCCACCGCCGCCGTGGTCACGACGTGGGCCTGCACGTGGTCGGGATGCCCGTATCCACCGTTGGGGTCATAGGTCACCACGACGTGCGGCCGCAATCTACGAATGACGGCGACCAGCGCGCTGACGGCTTCGCGTTGGTCGGCATCCATGAACCGCTGAGAACCCCGCCGGCCGCGCAGTTCAGTGCCCGCCATGCCCGAATCCCGCCAGCGGCCCGGGCCGCCGAGGAAGATTGGCGCGCCAACACCCAGGGCATGCAGCGCCGCGGTGAGTTCGCCGATGCGGTAGCCGCCGAGTTGGTCGGCGTGATCGACGGCGAGCTGTGCCCAACGGTCACCGATGACCTCACCCTCTTCGCCGAGCGTGCAGGTGACGACATGCACCGCAGCCCCGCGGTCGACGTAATGAGCGATGGTGGCGCCGTTGGCGATGCTCTCGTCGTCCGGATGGGCGTGTACGAACAACAGCCGCGGGGTGTCTCGCATGGAGGCACCATACCGGGTTGTGATGCGCAGGTGGCGAAGACGTAACCCGGTGGCCCGCAGTGAAAATCAGAGGCCCGGCAAAGCCGCCGTTTCGCCAGAAGAAACGCCGGTGGCTACTATCAACGCATGGCAGAGCAGATCAACTCCATGCCACAGACGAACCGCACACGCCGCCGGGGCAAGGACCTTGAGGACGCCCTCTTCGATGCGACGCTGGCGGAACTGGCTGTGGCCGGCTACGGCGGGCTGACCATGGAAGGGATCGCCGCACGGGCCCGGACCGGCAAGGCCGCGTTGTATCGGCGCTGGTCCTGCAAGCGCGACTTAGTCCAGGCGGCGCTGCGCTACGCGCTGCCGCCGCTGCCAGAGCCCCGTACCGACCGATCGGCGCGGGAGAACCTACTGGCCGTCTTCACCGCGCACTGCGACGTACTTTCCGGCAAGACCGCGTTTCCGAGCCTGGCCATCATGAATCAGCTCCTCCACGAGCCGGAATTGCGGGCCATCTTCGCCGACGCCGTCGTGGCTCCCCGCCTGCGGATCACCGAGTCGATCCTGCAGGCAGGCGTGGCCAACGGCGAGATCAACGCCGCCGCGCTCACGCCGTACACGGCGCGCGTCGGCCCGGCGTTGATCAATCAACAGCTGCTGCTTACCGGCGCCCCGCCGAACAAGCGCCAACTGGCGCACATCGTCGACACCGTGGTCGCCCCTTCGGCAGCCGCGCACGCCGACGCTAGTCCGGGCGGGTAGCCGCGACAGCCCAGATCGGGATATGCGCCCGATGGTTATCCAGCAGTGGCCCAAGGGTTTTCATCCGCTGTGAGCCCGATAGTTGAACCGCCTACTGCGTGGTCTTGACCCACTGTCCGGCGTCGCCGACGATCCCGACGGGCACCGAACCTGAGAGGCTTACGTTCAGCACCCTAGGGCCGGCGGCCACGATTGTGGTGTCCTGCAGGATCGGCAGCACGGTCGACATGTCCCACAGCCGCGACTCGACCTCGTCGATCACGTCATTGATGTTCGCGGTGCCGGCCAGTGCGGCATCGATATTCGACTGGATGCTGTGATCGCAGATGCCGGTCAGGTTGGATGGCGCCTGCACCAGCGCCCCGGGTTCCTGTGCCCGGCCGGGCGCAGTCGATGTGGGCGCCGTTGACGGGGTGGCAGGAGTCGCCCTGGCGGTAACGGATGGGTCGGATGGGGCCGCCGGCCCCGCAGCCGTCGACACCGCCGTCGCCTCCAGCGCCGGGCAGCTGTAGCGGGAGGCCAGCAGCGTGGCCAAGTTTCCGCCGGCCTCACGCCAACCGACGAGAGCGTCCACCCGGTTGTTGACCAGCGCGTCGCGGTAAAGCGCCACCGGATCGAGCCCCAGCACGGTCGCGGCGATACCGACGTTGCGCAGCTGGTCGGCGGCGGTGTTGGCGACTGCCACGGATGTCGGGTCGTTCGCGGCGACGCCGATGATCAGAGACAGCTGCTTGCCGTCCTTGCTGATACGTCCGCGGGTGATCTCCGGCGGCCCGGTGGTGGACGGCGGCGGTGCTGAGGGAGCTGGGGGCGGCGGCGTGACCGACGCCGTTGTGTCGTTCTCGATTTGGTACCCCGACCCTTCCAACAACCCCAACGCTTCGGTTCTGGTCAGCGCCGGCGGTGCGGTCGGCACATAGCCGGGGTCGCTGGGCGAGCGAATCTGCGCTTCGTCCAGGGTGACGGTGTTGTCGCTGCCGGCGCCGACGGCGGCCAGCAAGTCGACGTCGAGCAATCCCAGAATCGCCTTACGAACCGCGGAGTCGGCCAGCTTGGGCTCGTTGGCGCGCAGCGTGAGCTGCATGACGCGCGGCGTCATGATCCGGGCGGTCCGCACATCCGGGATGGCCGACAACTGCGCGAAAGCCGCTGAGCCACCGTGTACTTGGGCCACCTGAGTGTCGCCGTTACGGACCGAATCGGCCAGCGCGGCCGGCGCCCCGGCCCGCCGGAACAGGATCAGATCCGGCTTGGCCGGCGGCCCCCAGTAGCGATCGTTGCGGGCGAGCAGGATTTCGTCGCGTTGCGGGTCGATGTTTTCCACCCGGAACTGTCCGCCGGTGACCGGCAGGGCGCTCGCCAGCCCAGCCGGGAAACCGCCCGGCACATCCTTGACGATGTGCGCAGGCAGGATGTTGCTGAACAGCTCGCGCCACGCCGGGTACGGCCGGGAGAACGTGACGACAGCCTGCTTACCGCCGTCGATCGACTGCACGCCGGTGATCAAGTCGTAGCCGGCCGGATCGACCACACCGGGCTGCCCGACCATCTGCCGCCACAGGTACCAAAAGTCGTCGGCGGCGATAGGAGCGTTATCGGTCCACTGGGCCTCCGGCCGGATTTTGTAGGTCACCGTGAACGGGTTCTCGTTGGTCACATCGGCGGATACCAGCAGCGTCGGGTCCATCTCCCAACGGGATCCGGTCGGCGTGGCCGGGTCGGCCACCGGCCGGAAAGCGCTGGGCAGCACCAGCGCACCGATCGCGGCGTTGACCGCCGAAAGATCCGACAGCAGATGCGGGTTGAACCCGGCGCCGATCGAGTCGATGCCCATGATGATCTGCGTCTTGCGCAGGGGCGGCGGCGCTGTGCTCCGCGGGGTCTCGGTGCTCTGCGGGGCCGGCGGCGGATTGACTGCGCAGCCGGCCGCAGAAAACAAAGCCAGCGTCGAAACCAGCACGCCGATGGTTAGCCAGGCGCGGCGGGCTGGTTTCGGCACGCCCAACAGGGTATCGGTGCCCGGTCGTGGATCAACTGCGTGCTTGAATCTCACGAGACTCAGCCGCCGCCTCTTCAGTCGCTGGCTGGAGGATTTAGCGCCGTCTTCAGTTCGATGGCGCGGGCGATATCACTGCTCACGGGCTTTGGCCCGGGCACGGCTACGGGCCCGGTCGGTGGCGTTCAGCTGCACCTTCCGTACCCGCACCACCGCGGGAGTCACCTCGACGCATTCGTCGGGCGCGCAGAACTCCATCGCCTGCTCCAGGTCGAACTCGATCGGTTTGGCCAGCGTCTCGATGACGTCGGCGGTCGACGACCGCATGTTGGTCAGCTTCTTCTCCCGGGTGACGTTGATGTCGAGGTCTTCCGGGCGCGGATTGATCCCGACGACCATGCCCTCATAGGTGTCCTGCCCGGGTTCGACGAAGAACTGGCCGCGGTCGGCCAGTTGAATGAGCGCGAACGGGGTGATCGTGCCGGACCGGTCGGACACCAGCGAGCCGGTGTGCCGGGCCCGGATCTCCCCTGCCCACGGCTGGTAACCGTCGAATACCGCGTTCCCGACGCCGGTTCCGCGGGTCTCGGTGAGGAAATCGGTGCGCCATCCGATCAGGCCGCGGCTTGGTATCACGAAATCCATTCGCACCCAACCGGTTGTGTGATTGGCCATCTCCACCATCCGGCCCTTGCGCGCGGCCATCAATTGGGTCACGGCGCCGACGTATTCCTCGGGGACGTCGACCGTCATCGCCTCGAACGGCTCGTGCAGCTTGCCGTCGATGGTTCTGGTCACTACCTGCGGCTTGCCCACCGTCAATTCGAAGCCCTCGCGGCGCATCTGCTCGACCAGTACGGCCAGCGCCAGCTCGCCACGGCCCTGCACCTCCCAGGCGTCGGGCCGGCCGATGTCGACCACCCGGACCGACACGTTGCCGACCAGCTCAGTGTCCAGCCGCGTTTTGATCATCCGCGCGGTCAGCTTGTGCCCGGACACCTTGCCGGCCAACGGTGAGGTGTTTGTGCCGATGGTCACCGAGATCGCCGGCTCATCGACGGTAATCCGCTCACACGCAACAGGATTCGCGACATCGGCAAGCGTGTCGCCGATCATGATCTCCGGTATGCCGGCGACCGCGACGATGTCGCCCGCGATGGCCTCATCGGTGGGCGAGCGCTCGACGCCCTCGGTGGCCAGCAGCTCGGTGATCTTCGCGGTGGCGACGATCGATTCGCCGTCGATCTCACGCAGCCACGCCACTTGCTGACCCTTGCGTAACCGGCCGTTGTGGATGCGGATTAGCGCCAGCCGACCCAGGAACGCCGACGCATCGAGGTTGGTCACCAGCGCCTGCAGCGGCGCATCCGGGTCACCGCTGGGCGGTGGAATGTGTTGCAGCAGAACATCGAACAACGGGTCCAGGTTGTCGCCGTCGGGTATTTGGCCGTCGGCAGGCGGCACGGTGCTGGCCACCCCGGCGCGCCCGGACGCGTACAACGTCGGCAGGCCGAGCGCGTCCTCCGCGGCCTTGGCCGCCTCGTCGTCCAGATCGGCCGCAACGTCAAGCAGCAGATCGTGGCTGGCGTCGACGACCTCGGCGATGCGCGCATCGGCGCGGTCGGTCTTGTTGACGACGAGGATCACCGGCAAGTGTGCAGCCAGCGCCTTGCGCAGCACGAAACGGGTCTGCGGCAGCGGCCCCTCGGAAGCATCGACCAGCAGCAGCACTCCGTCGACCATGGACAGCCCGCGCTCGACTTCACCGCCGAAGTCGGCGTGCCCGGGCGTGTCGATCACGTTGATGACGGTGACGCTGCCGTCCGGGTGATGGCGGTGCACAGCGGTGTTTTTGGCCAGGATGGTGATGCCCTTTTCCCGTTCCAGGTCACCGGTATCCAGCACTCGCTCCGTTACCTCGCCGCGCTCGTGCAGCGCGCCGGACTGCCGCAGCATGGCGTCGACCAGCGTCGTCTTACCGTGGTCGACGTGCGCGACGATAGCGATGTTGCGAAAATCCACGCCGGTGATTGTGGCAGCGTGAGCGGTTGATCGCGAAACTGAGCGGCTGTGAGGTTTACCGCTCGGCGTCAGAGCATTCGTGCCAGCGCGGGCAGCCAGTCCCGGTCGGCAGGCACCCAGTCGACTTCGTGCAGCTGCGCCGCCGTGACCCAGCGCAACGCACCATGGTCGTGCGGATGAGGTTCGCCGCGGATCAGATTGACTTGGTAGGCACGCAGCGTTGTCGTCGCATTGAGCGCAATGTCGTCGCCCAGACGGTCGCCGACCAC